>Ga0302323_100000349_pt1 | contig 36253 bp, 29 predicted proteins | sample Fen_T0_3_FD_201950 | JGI IMG/M metagenome (GOLD analysis project Ga0302323, IMG submission 201950) | Peat permafrost microbial communities from Stordalen Mire near Abisko, Sweden - Fen_T0_3 | ecosystem: Environmental > Terrestrial > Soil > Wetlands > Permafrost | place: Sweden: Abisko...
TTTCGCCTGCTCCGCGGCACATCCGACGAGCAAGAGGCAAACGGGCACCAGGAGAAAGGTGCTCGTTTCGCTCCTTGGTTTCTTGCACGCGTAGTTCACAAGCCGAACCTCGTCTGCCGAACTTATTGATCAGCTGCAAAGAATATCACTACCGGAGCTGATGGAGGGCCGCTCGGGGCTCTTGGCGTCGCGCTCCGAGTCCTGCGGTTTCGCACGCTTGACCTTCGTTGCCACCATCGTAGGCCTTGCTCGGCCGCTTCGTAAGCAGGATTCCGTCCGCGGAGCCGCTTCGTAATATGGAGTTACCCTTACGAGGGGACAGGGGCACGCCGAACGGGTCCGGGCCGCAGGTTCGCGTAGCGCTGGGTGACCAGCGCGAACTGTGACCCATCACCTTGGATAATCCGCGCAGCCGAGTACCCGTTGGCTAGAGAACGTGTGCCACGTAGCCTGACACCCCGCTCTTCCCGAAACTGGAAACCGTCACGGCTCGGAGCCCGATGTCCAGCGGGCGGAGGCGGGGAACAGGCCCGAGCTGACAGGACCCGCCACGCCGAAAGCCCGCAGGTCGCCTGGCTGAACGCCTCTGCACGTCTGAATGCAAACACGGCCGCGCGACCCAGCCGCGACATTCGTGTCAGCGAAAGGCCCCCATGCCCGACTGATGTCGTCGACGGCAACCTAACTGCGCGAAATGCCGCGGGGATGCCGCGGGCACGCGCCATGCAGAGAGGGCGACACGGAGGCGACCATGGCGATAAGACTAGATCGAAGGATGTTGGTTGGTTTGGTGGGGCTTTGTGGAACCCTGCTGGTGGGTTGCGAAGACAACACTGGGATCGGCGTCGAGAACGACGCCAGCAAGGCTGAGCCGACCGTGACCGATGTGGCGACCGTCACCAACACGACAGTCATCACATCCACGATCACCAAGACGGTCACCTCTTCTGGAACGAACACCGCAACCACCGGTACTGGTACCGGCACTGGTACGTCCACCCCGACGGGCACCGGCACGAACACCGACACCCTCAGCATCACGTCGACCAGCACGAAGACGGCCACCACCACGCCAAGCGGAACCGGCACGACCACCGGCACCGCGACGACCACTACGGTGACGGCCACCACCACGGCGACCGTCACCTTGACCGGCACCACCTCCGCCACCGCGACCAGGACGTATACCGTGGGGAACGGTTACATCCAGGCAGTCCTCAGCTTTCCGCCGGCGTGGACCTGCCCCACCGACACCGGCACCACAGCGATCGGCGGCTCGAGCGGTTCCGCGACGCTGCCCACGGACGGCACGCTTTCGTCGACCGACTGCAAGTCGCTGGCGAACCTCCGCCGACCGATGCTCAAATCCCAAAGTCTGAGCACGCTCAACAGCACGCGCAGCAACCTCATCTACACCAACTGCACCGGGAAGACTGAGTACCGCTGCCTGGACAAGAACGGCGCTCAGGTCAGCTCGTCCAGCTGCATGGTTGCTAGCGTGGATGCTGGGGGTTGGTACTCGAGCGCGGGCGGCGCGTCCTCCGCTGGCGGTACCGCCACGGGCGCGGCGGGCACGGGCCAAGGCGGCGCGGCAGGCTCCACCGGGGCGACCGACTACTCGACCACCAACACCCAGGTCGCCACGGTCGACGAAGCCGACTACGTAAAGAACGACGGCAACACCGTATTCCTGCTGTCGAGCGACGGCCTTCACGTCATCGACGCGTGGCCGGCCGCCGAAATGCACGAGGTCGCGCACGTCAGCCTGCCCGGCGAGCCACGACGCCTGTACTTCAGCGACAATCGCCTGGTCGTCTACACGCGCGTCCAGAACACCACGACGACGGGCAAGGCCGGCACCTCCAACCCCTCGGATCAGGGTTGCACGTACGGCTACAGCTGCCGCTTCTCCAGCGAGGGCGGCCACACCATGATCCAGGTGTTCGACGTCACCGCCCCGGCCACGCCGGTCGAGCTGATGCGCTACGAACTGTCCGGCGGCTACGTGGATTCGCGCCGAATCGGCTCGTTCGTCTACACCGTCGCGCACGACACGGGCGCCACCCAGATCCCCGGGCTCGACTACGCCTTGCAGGCCACCAGCTACGACGATCTGCAAGCCAAGTACACCCAGCGCCTGGCCGACAACAACGCCAAGATCGACGCCACCCCCGACGACTACTTCCTGCCCTGGGCCCAGACCGTCAAGCCCGACGGGACCACCACCGTGGTGTCGAGCTGCCAGCAAGCCCTGACCGCGCAGGGCGCGCAAGGCTCCAGCTTCGTCTCGATCAACACGTTCGACCTGACCAAGCTTTTGCCACCCACCCGCACCGTGATTGGCAGCAACCCAGGCTACATCTATGCATCCCCCACCGCGATGTACATGGCGGTGGACCGAACCTACGAACGGGACTACGCCAGCGGGGGGTACTCGGCCTATGCCAGCTACCAGCCCACCGACTCGTTCATTTACAAGTTCACCTTGAACGGCGCCGACACCACCTATGTGGGCAGCGTGACCTTGACCGGCCACATCCTGAACCAGTTCGCCATGGATGAGCAGGACGGTGTGCTGCGGGTGGCCTCGACCAAAGGCTGGGTACCCGACGCGTCGGTGGTCAGCTACCTCACCACCTACGGCATGCAGGCTGGCAAGCTTGCGCAGCTTGGCCAGGTGGGCGGCATCGGCCCGCAAGAAGACATCCGCTCGGTCCGCTTCGACGGCCCCCGCGGCTACGTGGTCACCTTCAAGAAGACCGACCCGCTGTTCGTCTTTGACCTAACCGACGCCACCAAGCCCAAGTTGATGGGCGAGCTCATGATCCCCGGCTTCTCGACCTACATGCAGCGGCTGGACGACACCCACGTGCTGGCCATCGGCTTCACCGCCGACGACCACGAATCTTTCGCCTTCTTCAATGGCATCCAGGTCCAGATCTTCGATGTCACCGACCTGGCAAATCCCAAGCTCGCCTGGAAGTACGTCATCGGCACCCGCGGGTCCAGCTCGGAGGCACTGACCAACCACCTGGCCTTCAACTACTTCCCGCCCAAGAAGATGCTGGCCCTTCCCATCACCGTATGCGAGGGCGGCGGCGACGGCCGTTACGCCACCAACATGACCTTCGCCGGCGTGATGGCCCTCGACATCTCCCTCGACAAAGGCATCTCCGAGCACGGCCGCCTGCCCTTCGTGGACGCCAGCACCGTCTCCCCCACCGACAACTGCGACAAGTGGTGGACCGATTCCAAGTCACTGGTCAAGCGCAGCATCTTCATGGACGACTTCATCTACGGCCTCAGCGACGCGCAGATGCGGGTGGCGGGCCTGTCGTCCATGAGCACCGTCCTGGCCAGCGTGCCGCTGAAGTAGCGGGCGTACTGCCTCGGTTGCCGCCGATTGTTGCGCGACCCCGAAAGTCGGGGTTCAATCAAGGGAATGAAAGCGGCAACCGGAGCTGTCTTTTGCGTGGCGCTGCTCGCCGGGGCGGCGGCGGCGGCCGACACGTTCTACCGCTACCACGACAGCAAGAGCGGACGCGATGTGTTCGTCGACCGCATCGAGCAGGTACCGCCGAAGCTCCGGCCCCAGGCCAAGGTCGTGTTCGAAAGCGGCGCGCTGGCCAACCAGGACGAGGTCAAGCGATCCTCGCCGCCCAAGCCCGCCGTCGACGACAGCATCGCAGACAAGATGATCAAAGAATTCGCCCCCGCCGCAAGCCAAAGCGCCAAGGACTTCGAGCAAGCCAGCGCGAGCCAGGGAAGCTGGCGCGATCCCGCCGGCGTCGCCGCGAACACGGTGAATGCAAAGCTTTCCCGCGCCGGCGCCAAGCTGCTCGACCCCGACGAGCGCGCGCGGCTGGCCGGCTTCATCGGCACCGCCGTCTATCTTTTTGCGGTCACCGTCTTGTGCGCGTTCATGGTCTGGCTGGTGATGATCGTATGTGCCTTCCGCGACCAGCACCCCGTCTGGGGCATCGTGATGCTCTTCCTGTGGCCGGCAAGCTACTTCTACCTCTTGCTCCACTTCGCCAAAGGCCGGCTACTGCTGAAGACCACCGCCACCCTAGGCCTCTTGTCGCCGACCCTGGTCGCCCTGTGGGTCTCGTGGCGCTTCTACGCCTGGTTCCAGCTCATCGCGCACGCCCGCAGCGGGCAGTCGTAGCACCCGCACTTCCCCCCCCGAGGCCGGCGGCCTGAGGCCTGAGATCCGCCCCCTTCGCCTCGGTCCGCCGAGGAGAAGGTTGGGATGAGGAGTCCGACGCGACATGCACCCCGCCCTATGCCTATCGCCCCTTCGGTTTACATTTCCCAGACCCTAGGCCATCCTGCTGTGCGAAGGCGATGCCGCAGGAGAACGCGTGAAAGGACAGCGGACTAAGGCCACGCGGGCCGGGCGTTCCCCCGGGAAGCCCAGGGACAAGGTACGCGACGGCGGCGCGGATACGACGCCGGGGACCCGCACCTGGAAGCTGTGGGGCGCGGTGGTCCTGTTTGTCGTGACGGTCCTCGCGGTGTACGCGAACAGCCTTCACGGGCCGTTCATCTTCGACGATGGTCCTTCGATTGTCGCGAACCCATCCATCCGTCACCTCGGGTCGTTGCAGGTCTTGGCAGCGCCGACGGATGCGGTGACGACCACGGGCCGGCCTGTCCTGAACCTGTCGCTGGCGCTGAACTACGCCATCGGGGAATTGGCGGTCGAGGGGTACCACGTGGTCAACCTGCTTATCCATATCCTGGCCGGGTTGACCTTGTTCGGGCTCTTGCGAAGAACCCTGCTGTTGCCGGGGCTGGCGCAGCGGTTTGCCTCGGCGTCGCTGGGACTTGCTTTCACCATGTCCTTGCTGTGGACGGTGCACCCACTGCAGACCGAGTCGGTCACGTACATCGTCCAGCGGGCAGAATCGCTGGTCGGGCTGTTCTACTTGCTGACCCTGTACTGCTATCTCCGCGGGGTGACCGCAGAGCGCGGGACGCGATGGTACGCCGCCGCAGTGATGAACTGCGCCTTGGGCATGGGAACCAAAGAGGTCATGGTGACGGCGCCGTTGGTGGTGATGCTGCTTGACCGCATCTTCATCAAGGACTTCTTCGAGCACGGAAAAGCTCAACGGCGGCGGGTGCAACTTGCCTTGCTGGCCACGTGGGCAGTCCTGGCCCTCGCAGTGCTCCTGTCCCACGGCCGCGGCGGATCAGCCGGGTTCGGCCTGGGCATGACGGCTTGGTCGTACGCGCGGACCCAGTTCGCGTGCATCATCCACTACCTGCGCCTGTCCATTTGGCCAAGCCCGCTGGTGATCGACTACGGCAACTCCGTGGTCGGCGATGGCGCCACCATCGCGCCGTATGCACTCGGTGTGATCCTGCTGATGGCCGCGACAGCAGCGGCCCTGATCCGAAGGCCGATGCTCGGGTTTCTGGGCGTGTGGTTCTTCGCGATCCTGGCGCCCTCTTCAAGCATCGTGCCGCTTGCAGGCCAGACGGAAGCCGAACACCGCATGTACTTGCCGCTGGTCGCGGTGGTGGTCCTCGCGGTCATGGCGGCCTACCGCGGACTGGGACGAATTGGCCTCGGCGCCCGCCAGGCAGCGATGCCACTGGTCGCGCTGGCGGTTGCGGGGTTGGGCGTGGGAACATACCGAAGGAACGAGGCGTACAAGACCGAGGTCAGCATCTGGGACGACACGGTCCGCAAGGGGCCGCCGAATTCTCGCGCCTTCCTCAACCGAGGTAATGCCCTCGCGGCAAGCGGCCAATCCGCCGCGGCGATCAGGGACTACGATGAGTCCATCAGGCTGGGGCCCAAGTACGCAAAGGCCCACAACGCCCGCGGTAACGCCTATACCGCGGAAGGCCGCTACGATGAGGCGCTTGGGGACTACGCCAGGGCCATCGAATTGAATCCAGACTTCGCAGATGCCCACAACGGCCGCGGCAGCGCCTATGGCAACCTGGGCCAGGTCGACACTGCCATCAAAGAATTCAGTCGCGCCATCGAGCTGAATCCGGAATACGAAGAGGCGTACTACAACCGCGGCTGCGCGCTCAATGCCAAGGGCCAGGTGGACGCGGCCATCGAGGACTTTGGCAGGGCCATCCGGCTGCGGCCTGACTATGCAGACGCCTTCGGCCGAAGGGGTAGCGCGTACGATAGCCAAGGCCTGGTGGACGCAGCCATCGAGGACTACAGCAGGGCCGTGCGCGCCCGGCCCGATTTCGCCGAGGCCTACAACGACCGTGGCAATGCCTATCAGGCGAAGGGACAGTACCAGGCCGCCATCAGAGACTACGACAAAGCCCTCGCGCTCAAGCCTGACCTGGTCGCCGCTGTCCAAAACCGCGCCATCGCCCAGTCCCAACTGACCCAGGTGACCGATCGATCGCCATAGTGACTTCCGCCACCCCGCGATGATGAACTTGCTATCGCTGGGCCGCGCGGGGAGACTAGACTCGCCATACCCAAGTGGCGAGACGAAACCATGATTCGCAACATTCGGGTCGAAGGATTCAAGTCGATCGCCTCCCAGGTGGTCGAGCTTGGCCGTGTGAACTGCTTCATCGGTGCCAACGGGGTTGGCAAGAGCAATCTCCTTGAAGCAATTGGCATCCTCGGCGCAGCGGCCGGCGGAAAGGTCGATGATGAGGCCATCGTCCGTCGAGGGGTACGCGCCGGTCTGCCCCGCCTCTACAAGACCGCGTTTCTGGACGAGCGCATGCGCCCCCACATCACCCTGGAGGCGACCGGGGACCAAGGATCGGCCTATCGCGTGTCACTGCTGAATCCCCTCGATGACCCAAAGCCGGCGTGGTCGTTCAAGACCGAGTTCCTAAAGGATGACTCAGCGGAATTCGTCTCGCGGGGCGTTCGCGGGGACAAGGAGAACCTCCTCGAAACGGCTGGCCTCGCAGCCCTCAAGGTGGTGGAAATGCCCGCCGATGGCGCGGCCGCTCACCTCCTTCAAACCTTGCACGACTACGCCATCTATTGCCCCAATACGCCAAGCTTGCGGGGCACGGCCCAGGATGCGCAGATGCGCTCGCCCGTGGGGCTTTCCGGTGGAGGGCTTGCGGACGGTCTTCAAGAGCTGCAAAAGATCGAGAGTTTTTATGGTCGCCACGTGGACAGCGCTTTCGATCTTATCGACTGGGCCAGCGATATCGACACCACCGAGGAAAGCGGTTCACTCTTGTCCCCTTCTGTGGCGCGCAGCAAGAGAGTCCTCAAGTTCACCGACCGCTTCATGGAGGCCAGCCGAAACACGCTCACCGCGTACGACGCGAGTGAGGGGGCGCTGTACGTGTTGTTCAGTGCCTTGCTCTGTTTGTCGCCGTGGTCGCCGAGACTGTTCGCAATCGACAACTTGGACCAAGCGCTCAATCCTCGGCTGATGGCCAAGCTTGCCGGCCGCCTGGCGGGGTGGCTAAGAGCAGGTGGGTCTTCGAAGCAACTCCTCTTCACCGCCCACAACCCCGCGGTACTCGATGGCCTGGACCTCACGGACGATGACGTGCGCCTCTTCGCGGTCGAGCGCAACAGCAATGGCCATACCTGCGTGCGTCGGGTGACTCTGTCAGAGGAATTGCTCAAGCTCAACCAGGAATACCCGCTCTCGCGCTTGTGGATGATGGGGCACTTGGGGGCTGTGCCCAATGTCTGAGCTACGCGTAGCGCTCATCGCAGAGGGGCCGACCGACGCCATCATCGTCGGAGCCGCGCTGAAGGCGATCCTAGACAAACCGTTCATTCTGCAGACACTGCAGCCGGAAGCAACCCCGGGACCCGTGGGCACGGGCTGGTGTGGCGTCTTCAAGTGGTGTCGGGCGTTCGCCGGCCGCGGGGCCGCGGGCCTGGAAGACGATCCAACCTTGCCCGGGTTCGATCTCTTCGTCGTGCACCTAGACGCTGACGTCGCCGAGGCAAGCTACGCCGACGGCGGTTTGGCGGTCGAAGAAGCGGCCCGGGCTCTCCTCCCATTGCCCTGCAACCAACCGTGTCCACCACCCACTGCCGCGGCAGACGAAGTACGAAAACGTTTGGTCGAGTGGCTCGGTCTCAAGCAAGTCGGGCCGCGCACCGTTGTCTGCCTTCCTTCGAAGGCCATCGACGGCTGGTTAGCGGCCGGTGTGTTGCAAGATGGACACGCCTTGCGCACCGGTCTCGAGTGCAACCTGCGCCTTGCGGACCAGCTTGCCGTGTTGCCCGTGAACCAGCGCGTTCGGAAGGGGCGGCGAGATTACCTACAGCACGAATCGGCTGTGACCAGAGAGTGGGAACGCATCAGGAAGTCCTGCACGCAGGCAGAGCGTTTTCATCACGAAGCCCGCGCTGCTGTGGCGGTCGCGGCCCGGTGAGGTCCCCAGCCGCGCGCGAGCTCATCGGTGACGCCGACTTCGAACGTGCTTCGGAGCAACCTCGGCAGGTTCCTCCGACGGTAGCACCCCGTCGAAGGGTGGCGACGCCACGACGTGGCGACGAGTGCGCGGCTCGATTGGCTTCGGCACCCGCTCGGGCAGATAGGGTCGCATGAAGCTCGGCGCCCGCACCGCCAGCCAGTCCATGCCGACCTCCACGCCCCGATCAACATGGGCGGCGATGGTCCGTCCCGCAAACAGTCCACCGGCAAGTGCCCACAACGCGGCGGCGACAATCCATCGCCCCACGGGCCTGCCCTGCGCCGGCGCGGTGGACCTGGGCTGGATCGGCCGCGCCAGCCTGCGTGGCGCTCGCTGCGGCTTCTTGGTCGGCCAAGCGTCGGGGCTCGACTCAGTCTGCGCCCAGCCCGACAACGCACTCGGTTGGGGCGCCTCAGTGTCCACCACGGTCGCCGTCAGCTTGCGATTCGGCCAGGCATCGCTCGGGGTCGCCATTGGGCCAGCCTAGCCCAATTCCTGCGCAGGGGTTATCGCGAAGATCCCGTGAAGATCCCGTAGTCCCGTACCCTGTCTCGTGTCAGCCGCGCACTACGTGTCGCTTCGCTTGCGTCCTTGCCCATCCCCCCCTTTCGTACGATTCTGTCGCGCTGAAGGAGCTTACGATGATTCTTGCCGCTGCCCGTTCAATGCCAGGCCTTGCGTGCTGTCTCGTTCTCAGCCTCTACGGGTGCTCGAAGGGCGAATCCGTGGGTGGCAACGGGGCTGGGGGAAAAAGCACTGACGCGAGCGTGATCAGTGTCCTGTTCGATGCCGGCCGAGGTGGAATGGCAGGAACCGGCGGCGTGGCAGGCGGCGGGATATCGGGCGGGGCTTCGGGCGACGCCGGTGCAGCGGCGGCGGATGCGGGACCCAAGCCAGGGTGCACGGGGCCGCTCAAGGTCACAGACCCAGCCCTCGAAGCCGCGATCCGCACGGCGCTCAAGCTCCCGACGGGAGACATCCTTTACGCGCAGCTCTCCACCCTGACCACGCTGGAGGCCAACGAGCAGGGCATCACCTCGCTGACGGGCATCCAATGCCTCGCCTCGGTCACGTCCATAGACCTCAGCTACAACCCCATCACGGACTTGAGCCCGCTGGCCTCGCTGACCCAGCTGCGCGGCCTCGAGCTTCGCGGACTGCGCACCATCGATCTGACGCCCTTGGCGCCGCTGACCAATCTGACGCTGCTGAGCATGGGCTACAACACCACGCACATCGCCGGATTCGGGGTGGTGGCGGGGATGACGAAGCTTAGCACGCTGGAGGTTTACTCAGCGGATCTGGACGACCTCTCGCCGCTGGCCAACTGCACGCAGCTTTATCACCTGATGATCGCGAACAACCGCATCAGTGACCTCACGCCGATCGCGAACTTCAAACGGCTCGACTTCCTCGAACTTTACGCCAATCGCATCACCGACATCTCGCCGCTGGCCAACATGTCGACGGTCCTGTCGCTTCTCCGCCTGGGCAACAATCAGATCTCCGATATCTCGCCCCTTGGTCGGTGGCCGGGCAGCTCGAAGTTCGACACGCTGGATCTGAGCCAGAACAAGATCACGGATCTTGGCCCCCTGCTGTCCATCCCCAATCTGGATCTCTTCACGTTCGACGTGACCGAGAATCCCCTCGACTGCACGGCGCAGGCCGCGAACATTGCGGCGCTCGACAGGAGCCTCCGCACGGACTGTCGATAGCCGGCCGCGTGGGCAAGATCTTCGAGCGCGAGAGACTTGCTGAGAAGCCGCTGTCCGCAGGCCCCCCCGACCTACTTCCCGTAGCCGGCGGCGATGATGTTGGCGTGGACCTGAGTCATGATTGCGGCGGTGGCCGCACCCGTGGTCATGGCCCCCTCGAAGAAGTACCCCCGGCCGTGGTCGCTGTTGTCACCACCGGTACCCAAAATGATGGCCCCTTGCTTCTTCATCTTGGTGTAGCCGCTCGGGCGCGCGCCGTCGTACATGGTCTTGAGCTCGCCGGTCTGCGCATTGCCCGCCATCAGGGCGTAGGTTCCGCCCGCCCTGCCGATGAGAACGCCCGTCACGTAGGGATAGGGGACCGAGGTGTTACCCGTGTAGTTGGTGGTGGAACCTGAGAAAATGCCATTCTCCATGTCCGCCATGACCCACGGCCCGCTGCCGCCACCGCGGCCCCAGCCCGCACCGCCGCCGAAGTAGAGGGCTTCCATGGTGGCAGCGCCGTCGTCTTTGTCCGTCGTCTCGGCGTTGCCGTAGTCGAAACAGCAACCACTGTTTTGGTGCGCCCCTTGGTCGCCACTGGTCACCATGTATTCGGTCTCGGCATCGTCGCCGACCGCGATACCCGATGTCTTGTCCAGGCGGTAGCCCGTCCCCTCAGAGCCTGCGGGCGGCGTGCAAGGGCCGCTGTCATCGGAGACGACCTTGATGGCGAAAACCTTCAGACCGTTGAGGGTTATGGGCAGAGCGTCCGCCACGGCCTCTTGATCCTGATGGCGGCACACCTCGGCGCCTCCAAGCGACCGTTTCAGATCGTTCTTCTTCCCGGACTGGTCGTAGATGATCGAAATGGTGCACTTGCTGGTGCAGAAGCTGATCTGGGTGGCGGAATCGCCCGCACCCGACTCGGGAAGGAACCCGATCTCCTGGGTCTTGTTGTCGGAGACCCGCCGAACCTGGTAGAGCGGCCCCGTGTAAGTGCTGGCCAGCAGGCGCACCGTACTGTGCGCGGCGACGCAAGGTGTGTTGCCACCGGCGAGAATGTCGCAAGGCCCGACCTGCGAATGCTTGCCCGCCTCTACGCCTGCGTCGGCAACCGGCGCTCCACCATCCGCGACGTTTCCGCCCGAGCCCGTGGACCCTCCACCCGCAAGGCTTCCGCCCGAGCCTATCTGACCCGTGGAGCTGGTGGTTCCACCCCTCGATCCTGCGCCACCCGTAGTCGAAGCAATTGAACCGCCCTTGCCTGTGCCTCCGTTCCCGTCCGGCCCACCGGACCCGCTGGTTCCACCTTGAACGGTTGTACCGCCACTCGTGGTTCGTCCGCTTGAACTGCCACCTGAACCAACTTGGCCACCCACGCTCGACGCACCTCCAGATGAGAGGGTTCCCCCGGATCCCAACTTTCCGCCCGTCCCAGACCCTGTCTCGGTGCTCCCGGCTGTGGCGGACTGCCCGCCCGAGCCTGTGCTGCCCGAATTGCTCGATGAGCAAGCGGCCAGTGAAAGCGCCAGGACGGCAACAAGCAGTCGCGTTCTATTCATAGGAACCTCCGGCAAATTGGGCGGCAAGACAGCGTCTCTGGCTGACCTTGCTGTCTCAGCTACTGTCGGAAGAAACGCCGTTGTTCTTAGAAATGAGCCACCAGCTGGCCGCAATGGTTCAGAAAACTTGAACTGGCGGACGAACTGGCGGACGAACTGGCGGACAACGTGAGCCCCTGTCCCACATAGGGAATACCTTCGAGCTCCGGAGGCTAAATTTAGGAGGGTGCAATTCCAAATCCTAACCACAGGGGCGCAGAGGGCACGGAGAGGGATGAGAACGGAAGAGGTTCAGATCGAGGTCCGGAACCCTTCCTTCTCGGGGTCTCTGTGCTCTCCGTGGTGGAAAAATGGCTCTAAAATGACCGGTCGCGATTCGAGGACAAGCGCCCTCACCCCAACCCTCTCCCAAAGGGTCCCAAAGGGAGAGGGCGAATTCAAGCGGGTGGGGAATCGTCGCGCGACCGCCGCGCCGCACGGTCACTGAGCACGTGATAGACCTGCAATGGTCCTCCAATTTCAGAGACCCCATTCCTCGAATCACGACCGGTCATTTAGCAAGATGCACGGCGAGGACGAGCTTCCTCGCGATGGATTCCCTGCTGATCAGGGAGCGGAAGGCGCGATGGTGAGCGTCGCCCACCCGTGGGATGGGACGTCGAACTGGTACAGCGTCTGAGACAATGCGCTGCCCACGCCGACGGTGGTCGATTTGGACGAGGCGGCCTTGTTGTAGACCTGCACGATAATGGCGCCGTCCGGATTCTTGAACGCCAAGGCGTTGACTCCGTTCCAATTGCTGTTGCTCGCGCCCTTGTAGGCATCGCCACTCGCGGTCGCGCCTATCCTCGTCGCTCCAGGGGCGACGAGGGCCGAGAAATGTCGGAAGACGTAGTACGCGGGGGTGACAATCAGCTTCTTGGTGGAACGATCCACCACCAAGGGCGCGTTCTGGGGCCAGCTGTCCAGGCTCTTGCCAACAGTGTCGAGCACCATGTTCCAGGCGCTGTACGAGTTCACGCCAGCGACGATCCAATCCCGGATTAGCTGCCAGCTCTCCTCGCCGTACAGGTGATCGTTCTGGGCCTTGCTGGCGCTGTAGCGACTCTTGTCCCAATAGGGGCCGTCGAAGTTGTAGTTGCCGCAACGATGCTCGGTCTGCATGACGGTCGCCTTTTTCGCCAAGGTGGCCACTGCCGCCAGCGGGTTCCACTGCACCCCGAAGCCCTTGACCACCTTCATCGCGTCCGCGTCCTCTGCGGTGGCCAAAGCGATGTTGGTGTCGTCCGGATCCTTCGACATGGTCCCGCACCAAATCTCGGCGGTGATATTCCGCTTTTCGAAGGTCGGGGCCAAGTAGGTCTTGATGTAGCTCGTGAAGAGCGACGGTGTCCAGCCATGGACTCGGCCGTAGTTGGGCTCGTTCTGGGGGTGAATCGCCTCGATCTTGATGCCCTCCTTGGCGTAGTCCTCCACGAATCGGGACAAGTACAGAGCATGGGCTCCGAGCGTCTGTGCGTCGGTCTTGAGGTTGCTGTCGCTCATCATCCACGCCGGGATGACCCACGGGCTGGCCCAGAGACGGATGTTGGACTTGATCTTCGCCGCTGCCTTGATAAAGGGAATCAGCTTCTGCTTGTCGCGGTCGATGGAGAACTTGTCCATCGCGTAGTCGCCAGTCGTGTCGTCGAGGGTGTACCAGCTCATCGAGTAGTCGCTGCCGCCAAGCGGGACCCGTCCATACACGAAGTTGGCACCATCCTTCGGGTCGAAGAGAAGCTTCATCGCCTGGGTCACGTCCTCGGCGCTGACCACGGACAGGGCATCCCATCCCATCTCATTGAAGCAGCCGCCGAAGCCGTCCCAGCGTTGGTAGGTGGTGTTTTTGTCGACGTTGAGGTCGGCGGTCCCGCTCGTCACCTTGGAGGCCTGGCCCTTCGTCCAGTAGGCGTTTGCGGCGGACGTGACGACCTCGGGGTCAACGGATCCGCCGCCGGCAGCACCGCCCGCCGGGGTCCCGGTCGTGCCGGCCTGGCCCCCGGTGCCACCGGAAGTGCTGTTTCCCGCAGCACCTCCAGTTTGGCCAGCTTCACTCCCTCCCGTGCCGCCGGTCGCGTTTCCGCCGTTGCCGCCGCTTCCGCTGCCGCCTCGCCCCGCGCTGCCGCCGCTGCCGCTGCCGCTGCCGCTGGCACCGCCGCCACCGTCGCCTCCGCGGCCGCCCGCCGCGCTCCCCCCGCTACCACCGCCCGTGCTGCTTCCGCCATTCCCACCCAGCGCGCTGCCACCGCTCCCACCGACCCCACCGCTGCCACCGCTGCCGCCACTGCCACCACTGCCACCGACCGGCTTGCCCTCTAACACGGACTCGAGACAACCTCCGTAGTTAGCGCATTCTGTCGTGCCTAGGCAGGACTCGATCGCCTTCACGGCGTCCGCCCGTGCGGCGTCCGTCATCGCCCCCAAGGCCTTGTTGACCATATCCTTGCATTGGTCAGCCGTGGTCCCCGACAGCGAGTTGCACGTGCTGGCCTTGTTGCATGCGTCCGCAGCGATGTCCTTGCCGCCCCCGCCGCGCCCACAAGCCCCGGTTCCCACGCCAAGCAGTGCCACCGCAATGACGATCCACGACTTTCTCGACATCTTCAGCTCCTCCAAGTCTCGCCGCATGTTTATGGAATTGCGCGCCCCTTCACGGGTTGTCACGCGGAACGTCTGCAAAATACTGCGTTTCCGGGGGGAGGATTGCGCTGGGGCCGCGCTGGCAATTCGTACTGGCTTGTGACACGTTTATGCGCCGCCCGTCCTTGACCACTTGCCGAGGTAGACCCGCATGAGCTCGAACGTTCGTATCGAAAAAGACACGTTTGGTCCAATCGAAGTGCCGGCCGACAAGCTGTGGGGGGCGCAGACGCAACGGTCGCTGCAACACTTCAAGATCTCGGGCGAGAAGATGCCGCCCGCTCTGTTGCACGCTCTGGCCACGGTGAAGAAAGCAGCGGCTTTGGTGAACCAGGACCTCGGCACGCTGGACGCCAAGAAGGGCGCGGCCATCGTGGCAGCAGCGGACGAGGTGTTGGCGGGCAAGCACGACGACGAGTTCCCGCTGGTGGTCTGGCAGACGGGCAGCGGAACGCAGACCAATATGAACATGAACGAGGTCCTGGCCAACCGGGCCAGTGAGATCCTCGGCGGGGAGCGCGGCGAGAATCGGCTGGTGCACCCGAACGACGACGTGAATCGGGGCCAGTCGTCGAACGACGTGTTTCCGACGGCGATGAGCGTGGCTGCGGTGGCGGAGGTGCACACGCGCTTGCTCCCGAGCCTGCTGCGCCTGAGCGAGACGCTGGCGACCAAGAGCCACGCGTTCAAGGATGTGGTGAAGCTGGGCCGCACGCACCTGCAAGACGCGGTGCCGATCACTTTGGGCCAAGAGTTTTCGGGCTACGCCGCGCAGATCGACCTGGGCATCGGCCACGTGGAGGCGGCCCTACCCCATCTGTGCGAGCTGGCACTGGGTGGAACTGCGGTGGGCACGGGCCTGAACGCACACCCAGAATACGCCGAGCGGGTTGCGAGAAAGCTCGCTGAATTGACCGGGCATCCCTTCGTCACGGCGCCAAACAAGTTCGAGGCGCTGGCAGCGAACGACGCCATCGTGCATGCCCACGGCGCGCTCAAGACGCTGGCAGCCTCGCTCAACAAAATCGCCAACGACGTGCGCTGGCTGGCGTCGGGGCCGCGTTGCGGAATCGGCGAAATCATCATCCCGGAAAACGAGCCGGGCAGCTCGATCATGCCGGGCAAGGTGAACCCGACCCAGTGCGAAGCGGTGACCATGCTGGCGGCGCAGGTGATGGGCAACGACGTGGCGATCAACCTCGGGGGCATGTCGGGCAACTTCGAGCTGAACGTTTTCAAGCCGCTCATCGCGCACAACTTCCTGCACAGCGTTCGCCTGCTCAGCGACGGCTGCGACAGCTTCCGCAAGCACTGCGTGATCGGCATCGAGCCCAACCACGAGCGCATCAAGCACAACCTCGACAATTCGCTGATGCTGGTCACGGCGCTGAACCCGCACATCGGCTACGACAAGTCGGCCAAGATCGCCAAGCACGCCCACGCCAAGGGGCTGACCTTGCGGGCCGCCGCGCTGGAGTTGGGCCTGGTCACGGGCGAGCAGTTCGACGCGTGGGTCAAGGCCGAGACCATGGTCGGGCCCGGCTAGAGCACCGAACCGCAGTGCAACACGCTACCCTATGCCCGGTGACCAGCATGACAACTAGACTCGGCTCCCTTATCCTCGTGAAGCATCTTGTCTTCGCCTTCGCTCTCGGCCTATCAGGCCTCGCGGCGGTTTCGTTCGGCGGTTGTGGAAGCAACAACAGCGCGGAGCCCGTCACGGGCAGCGGCGGCAGCAGTCCGACGGCCAGCGGCGGTGCCACCAGCGCGGGCGGAGCCACCGTATCAACGGGGGGCGCGGCCGGGAGCGGCGGTGCCATGGACGCCGGGGGTACAGCCGTGGCGAACCAGGTGGACTGCGCAACCGGCCAGGTGGTCGATGCGCCCACGAGCGAGCAGTACGTGGTTGCCATGGTCCAGTCGGCCAAGGCGCAGGCCACGGAGCTAACCACCGAAGACGTCGCGGCTCTAGTGGCCGATGCAGTTACCAAGGCAGGTGGGCTCGACTTCATCAAGGACGGGCAGACCGTGGTCCTGAAGCCGAACCTGGTGACCGCCTACAAGGACGGCACGAAGCGGTCACCCGCCGATCCCGCGGCCAACGGCATCGCGACCGACTGGCGCGTGGTGAAGGCGGTTGCGGACTTGGTGCGTGCGAAGAATCCCCTGGGAAAGATCTTGGTCATGGAGGGCTCGGTGATCCCGGCCGCCACGGCCTTCTCGATCCTGGGATACACGCCGGCCAACTTCGGCTCTTCGGTCGATGAATTCGTCGGCATCGAAGGAACCTCGTGCACCGACACCAGCACGGGCGCGCTCGAGCAACGAACGGCCGCCAGTGGCAAGAAGTACTGGGTAAGGAGCCGCTTCGCGAACGCGGACGTGGTCATCAGCATGCCGGTCATGAAGACGCACTCGGTGGCCGGCATCACCGGCGGCGTGAAGAACCTGGGCATCGGTGCCACGCCGGTCGGGAAGTACCAGTCGGGCACCAACACGGCCGAAGACTGCACCCGTGGACAGACGGCGTCGGTCATCGACCACAGTGGCCCCGAGCCGCTCGGCGCCTTCATCCGCGACTTCTACAGCACACGCCCCGCGGACTTCGTGGTCATGGATGCCCTGCAGGGACTCGAGCACGGCCCGCTTCCCTCGTGGGATGGCAGCGGCAAGTACGACTACGAAGCATCCAGGAAGAACATGCGCCTGATTCTGGCCGGCAGGAACGCCGTCGCGGTCGATACCATCGAGGCCCTGGTGATGAAGTGCGATCCGACGAAGGTCCCGCACCTGACCAAGCTGGAAGCAGACGGCCTCGGGACCACCGACACCGCCAAGATCACAGTGGTAGGCAAGCAGGTCCGCGAGGTCGCCAAGCCCTTCGCCGGCAAGCAGACCGACATCTGCCCCGGCCTCTGACCGGCGCGCTTAGTAGTAGTAGCCTGGCAGGTTCATATCGAGGCTGTAGAGCGCCTTGCCGGCGGTGAGATAAAGGGTCATCCCGTCGCTGCCGCCGAAGGCCGCGTTGCTGAGACTGGAGGCGACCGTTAGGCTGCCCAGCTTCGTTCCCGACGGGGCGTAGACCTGCAGCGCACCCGCGTTGCCGCCCGAAGCCACGTAGAGGTTGCCGAGGCAGTCCATGCCGAAGCCGTCGGGCGAAGAGACCGAAACGAAGTCCTTGCGCCCGCTGGTGCTTCCGTCGGCGGCGACCGCAAAGCTGCGGACCACGTTGCCTACGTAGTCGGCCACGTAGAGGATCTTCTCGTCGGGTGACAGCGAGATTCCGTTGGGCTCGTTGAAGGTATCATCGACCACCGACACGGCCCCCGCCGGGCTAACCCGATAGACGCCCTTCTTACCGGTTGCGGACGTTCGGCTGCCGAGCTGGTAGTCGGGATCCGTGAAGTAGATTGTCCCGTCCGACCGCGACACCAGATCGTTCGGCGAATTGAAGGTCTTGCCACCTATGTTGTCCACGACGGTGGTCAGTGATGCGCCCGCGAAGTCCAACTTCACGATGCCCTGAACCTTGTGCGAGCACGCGATGACCACGCCGCTGCCATCGACCGCCATGCCGTTCACTCCGGCATCGGCCAAATACGTGGCGACCGTCGACGGCAAAGTCAGCTTGAGCATCTGCGACGGATTGACCGAGCCGGTGAACGAAATGTCGGAAAGCAACAGAACCGAGCTCGCCGCGAGCCAGACCGGCCCTTCGAAGGTCCCGCTGCCGGCGGTTCCCGACGGCTTGTAGATAAGCTTGGGTGTCCCCGTCAGCACGGGTGCGGGATAGGTCACGCCCGCCTGGCACGCGCCGCCGAGACGGGTGGCACCGCTGCCCCCGCCGGTTCCTGGCGTGCCGGCGCTGCCGCCAGTGCCGGACGCGCCTGCGACACCCGTTCCGCCGGTCGCGCCACTTGCACCTGCGCCGCCACTTCCGACCAGCCCTGTTCTGCCGCCCGTGCCCACACCGCCGCTGCCGACCGCGCCACCACTGCCGAAGGCACCGCCGGTCTTCACGACCGCTCCGCCACTTCCTGGATTGCCGGTCACGCCACCAAGTGCCAAGACCCCACCGGTCCCCACGATCCCGCCTGCGCCCGTCGAACCGCCCGAAAGCGACTCGCCAAGCGTGCCGCCGGTTTCGGACAAGCCACCGGTGCCGGTCAGGCCACCACTGCCAACGGCACCACCGGTACCACCGGTCGGGTTGCTCGACCCGCCGCAACCGCAAAGCGGAAGCGCAACCAACAGGGGCCAGCACAGGAAAGGCAGCAAGGGGCGGCTCTTCATGCATCGAGTATTTGCCCGGCCACACGGGGCGGTCAACGCCAGCATTCATCGCCCCGCCGATTTCTCACCGGCGACCTTCTGATGCAGGAATGAATGCTAGAGTGCCGGCGTGTCCGAGGCACCGCACCCAGTCCGCCAGCACCAAGACCGCTCGAACAAGGACCCAAGTCCGCCCTCGCCGAAGGCCGAGTCGAAACCGACGACCACGCCGGTGACCGAGGCGCGTCCGGCGGTCGTGCTGTGGCTCGTGGCTGCAATCGTGACCTTCTGGTCTTTCGGCTTCACCACCATGAAGGGTTCGGATTTGTGGTGGCACATCGCCTCGGGGCGCTGGATTTGGCAGCACAAGACCCTCAACTTCAAGGACCCGTGGTCTTTCACCTTCAACGGCAAGCCATGGATCAGCCACGAATGGCTGTCCGACGTGCTCTTTCACGGCTGGTCGAGTTTGCTCGGTATGGAAACTCTGGTGTGGTGGAAGTGGCTGGTCCTGGTTTCCGCCTTTGTGCTGCTCTTCCTCACCCTGCGTAGAATCGTGGGCAGCTCGCTGCCGGCGTATCTGGCAGCGCTCGCCGCGATGGCGGTGGGGGCGGCGTTCTTCGACGTTCGGCCCCAGCTCTATTCGCTGTTCGGCTTCGTGGCGCTGTTGCGCCTGGCGCTGCTGCCGTCGCGGTATCGCTGGCTCTTGCCCATCGGCTTTTTCTTCTGGGTCAACCTGCACGGCGGTTTCTTCTTCGGGCTGCTGGTGCTGACGACGATCTTTGCAGTCGCTCGCCTGCTCGGCGAAGCGAAGAAGAACGACCTTCCCTTGTGGCTGGTCTGTCTGGTCGTCTGCCTTCTCAACCCGAACGGTCCCGATGCGTACGTGTTCTCGCTCCACTACGCAGTCAACCCGAAGTCGGCCTACTTGCGAATCGGCGAGTGGAAACCGCTGTGGGAGGAAGGCGGCATTCGCGATGCCCTGTATTTCCCTGCCGTGGGCGTGTTCCTCGTCGCGTTGGCGCTGACCTTCGCCATGCGCCTTCAGCGCAAGCATGTCCGGCTGACCTACACCAGCCTCGCCCTCGGGCTTCTCACGCTTGCCATGTCGCTCAAGAGCCGTCGCTTTATCCCGCTCTTCGGCATCGCCCAGAGCCTGGTCCTTGCGCCGGTCTTGGAGGTGGGGCTCGCACGCATCCGAGAGCGTCTCGCGCGGGGCTGGCCCGGGCTATCGCAGCGGCCTGGGATCAAGCTTGTAATGCCGGGCGCCGCGCTGATGGTGGGCATCGCGCTGCTTTGGCAGTATCCGTTATCGAGCTGCGCGTTCCTTTACCTCACCAGCCTCGACGGCTTTCCGGTCGAGGCGCTCAACGTCGCCGAGGTCAACCAGCTTCGAGGGAAGGTCTTCGCCTATTACGAATGGGGCGGCTACGTCGATTTGCGCACCGACGGCGGACTTCAGGTATTCATCGACGGCCGCGCCGACACCGTGTTCGACGACCAGCTGTACCGCCGCTATTCGCGCGTGCACAACGCGGCCCCGGGATGGGAGAAGGTCATCGACGAATCCGGCGCCGACTATGTCCTTTGGCCCCGGCAACACCACAAACAGGTCGAGGTGCTGCGAGCATCCGGGAATTGGCGACCTCTGTACGCCGATCACGTCGCCGCGCTCCTGGTACGCGCCGATCGCCCGAGCCCCGGTCCCATCCTGCCCTCACCGGACTCCGCCTGGCGCGAGCTGACGCTCGGCTGGCGCGCCTCGGGCGCCCAGGACTGGACCGCCGCCAAGACGAACTTCGAGCACGCCCTCGAGAAGATGCCCAACCTGCGCGCCGCCTGTGAATGGCTAGCCAACGCGCAGTCGCACACCGACGGAATCCCCGCCGCCGCGGCGACCCTGGACCGCTGCCAAAAACTCTTCCCCGATCGCAGCCGCCGCAAAGAGCTACTAGCCCACTTCCAAACCCGCAGCGACCTGCCACCCTAGCCGTCCGTATCCGTATCCGTATCCGTATCCGTATCCGTATCCGTGGTCGTAGTCGTGGTCGTGGTCGTGGTCGTGGTCGTGGCCGTAGTCGTGGCCGTGGCCGTGGCCGCGTGCCCTCCCCCCAAACCATCCTCCGCCTCCATTGCGCAGCGTCTCTCCCGCTGAGATACTCGCCTCCCTCGCCTCACAGTGAACGACAGCATGCCTACGAAATCGCGCAAGCTCTGCACCCTCCTCTCCTTCGCAATACTCGTTTCGCTCGGGTGCTATCGCAGTCCAATGAAGGGGGCCGCGACGCGTTCCCCCTCTGTCCGCACCGACGCAAGTGTTGACTCTCCTGCGCCGACCGACCTTCCCGCCCCGGACCTCGCCAGGGATTCGTTCCCCGATGCGCCGCCGGAAGCAGGGCCAGAGGCACGGCCCGACGACTTGCCTCGTCTGCCGCCCGACCTCGGGCCGGACACGCGAGATGTGGGATTCGAAGTCCCGCGCGATTTCGTCCCCGACCTTGCCGATCTGGCAGTCGAGCTGCCGCGCGATCTCGGTCCCGAGATCCGAGACGTCGCACTCGAGGTACCCGTCGATCTCGGCCCCGGGCAGCGAGACCTCGCCTCCGAGCGCGTGCCTGACTTGGCAGACATGGACCTTGCAATCGATCTGCGGCGCGACTTCGGCACCGAGGTGCGCGACCTTGCTTTAGAGCGGCCCCGCGACCTCGCCAGCGACCTGACGCCCGCGCTCGACCTGACGCCCGCGCAAGACGCTGGGCTGGATTTGGGCGGCCAGAGGGCGGCGACCGTCTGCACCCCCGGCGAGAACTACATCTTGGTGCTCAGTACCGACGACGAGCTGTTCCGTTTCTATCCGGACACCCTTGCGATGGTCCGCATCGGGGCCGTGGCTTGCGGAACCCCGGCACGCCCGCTGAACTCGCTCACGGTCTCGCCGCTTGGACCTGCCTATATATCGACCAACGAAGGCGAGCTTTGCGTGGTCGACCCGACGACCTTCGAGGCCACCCCCACCCCCTTCGACGCCACAGCGATCTCGAACAAACGCTTCGGCATGGCCGTGGTGCCAGCCAATGTCCCAGCCGGCCAGACGCTGTACATCGCCGTCAAATCCAACGGCGACACGCTTGCTAGGGTCGACCTGTCAAGCTATGCGATGACCACCCTCGGCCCCCTCGTGCTCAGGCGAGATGGCGGCTCCGAATTGCGTCCGCAGGTGGAATTGACGGCAGGCTCGAACGGAGAGCTCTATGGCTTCTCCATCGGAAGCTCGGAATCGCTTCTGATGACCATCGACCCGACGACCGGGGAGGCGATCGACGTATCGCAGGTACCCGCGGGTGCCGACGCTGCGTCGTACGCCCTGGTCGACTGGCACGGGACCATCTACCTTTTCTTGGGCAGCCAGAATGATACCGTCGGTTGTTCCGTGTACACGTACCACAAAGGCGATGCAGCGGCTTTGAACGTCGGCACGCTGGGTGTGGACATCCTCGGCGCCGGCGTGGCCCTCTGCCACTGATCGGACCCTTGACTGGACTAGGCGCCCCGTATCATGTAGGGCACCCATCGTGAGCTTCCCTCCTCTTTCACGCGTCACCCGCATCTGCGCCTCCTTGGCGCTGCTGAGCTTTGCCGCTACCTTCCTTGCGGCGCAGATCGACTTCGCCCGTCGCAACCACATCGGCATCGCGCCCGAGAGCTATTGGCGTCCGCAACTCGTGCAGATTTGGCTGCCGGGTCTGGGCGTGGCGATCGTCCTCGGGGCCGTTGCCTTCATACTTCACAGGCGCCGGCCGCGCGCATAGCATGCGCATGGTCGAGCAGCGGTTCATTGAATGACGTTTACAACCGAAAACAGCTTCGTCCCAGCACCTGCAGCACCCGGCATCTTCGATCGCCTGAGCGAGCGACAGATGGTCTTCCTGGTCATGCTGTTCGGCCTCCTGCTCTACCTGCCCTTTGCCGGCAGCTATGGGCTTTTCGATCCATGGGAAACCCACTACGGCGAGGTCGGCCGGCAGATGGCGCGCCGAAACGACTTCATCAGCCTGTACTGGCCGGGATCGCCACTCGACACCGAGCACTTCTGGTCCAAGCCCGTGTTGACCTTCTGGCTGATGGCGCTGTCCATGAAGATGTTCGGCATCGGTGGGGCCGGGCTGGCAGGGGGCGAGTTTGCGCTGTCCTCGCGGCCCGAGTGGGCCATGCGGTTGCCCTTCTGCCTGATGTCGCTGCTGGCGCTGCTCGGCGTGTACCTGCCGGTTTCCCGCTTCGTCAGCCGACGTGCCGGAGTGCTTTCCGTCGTGGCACTGGCGACCTTTCCCATGTTCAGCCTGATCGCCAGGCAGGCCATGACCGACATGGCCTTCATCGGGCCGATGACGCTGGGGCTGGGTCTTTGCGCGATGGCGATCTTCGACGACAAGGACGAGGTGCTGCCGCGCAAGCACTGGAGCGGCTTGTCCTGGCCGCACCATCCGCTCTACTACACGATGGTCGGCATTCTGGCCCTGACCGTGCTACCGCAGATCGTCGCGAATTCCGTCCAGCTCGTGTGGCCGATCCCCGGCAAGTGGCGCGTCACCATTCCGGGCTGGGTGGCCATGCTGCCCTATACTGCCGGCTTCTTCGCGTTCCTGTATTTCACGGCCCGCACGCGCTACAAGGCGCCCTTCTATCTGCACATCGCCTCGATCCTATGTGGGCTGGCCATGCTGGCCAAGGGTCTCGCGGGGCTTGGCTTGCCGGTCATTGTCTTCCTGGCCTATTTGCTGTTCACCTGGAACTGGCGACGGCTGGCGCGGGCCGAAATCCTGCGCGCCCTGCCCTGGGCCATTGTCGCCTGCGCCCTGGTGGCGGTTCCCTGGCACCACGCCATGCTGGTGCGCCATGGCTTTCCATTCTGGAACGAGCTTTACGGCGACAACCACTGGCGGCGCTTGGTGACCGGCCGACACGGCGACCGCGGCAGCTTCGAATACTTCATCCGCGAGCTCGGCTATGGCCTTTATCCGTGGATCATGCTGGCGCCGTCGGCCATTGCGTGGGTGGCCATGCGACCGTTCGGACGTCGCGCTTCCGGGGAAAACCTGACGGCCGGCACCGACAAGCGGCGCGACATCCTCTGGTTTGGCGCCATCTGGTTCGTCGCAGGGTACGGCTTGGTGTCGTTTTCGATGACCAAGTTCCACCACTACATCCTGCCCGCTCTGCCCGGACTCGCCATCGCGATGGGGTGCTTCCTCGACGATGTCTTGCGCGAAAACCGCGGACGATTGGTCCTGCTTGGCGTGCTTGCCGGGGCGCCCCTCCTCGCGCTGGTGGCGTACGATCTGACGTCGGCGCAGAAGAGCGCCCAGCACTTCATTTGGTTGTTCTCGTACGACTACGTGAACACCCCGCAAGGCCGTCCGTGGCCGCCCGACATGAACTACGTCAAGGTCCTGTGGATCTTCGCCGGCCTCTTCACGGTGGCTGGGCTCCTCATCGCGTGGAAACGCATCCGCACCTGGGCCACCGTCGCCACCCTCGGCGTTGCTATCGCGTTCACCTATTTCATCCTCGACGTCTACATCCGCCGGGCCGCCTCGCACTGGTCGCAAAAGCCCCTCATCGCCCAATACTACAAAGAACGACGCTCGCCGGACGAGCACCTCTTGGCCTGGCAGCTCTACTGGCGCGGCGAGAACTTCTACACGCAAAACCAGATTTACGAGGGCCCGACCAGCGAGCGCACGGTCTTTCTGGGTGATCGCAACGCGGAAAACCTGAAGGAGTACGTCAGCCACCATGCCGGCACGCGCGCCTTCTTCATCATCGAGCGCACGCGCCTGGACGGCCTCAAGGGCATCCTGCCCGAGAACGTCCGCTCGACGGTGAAGATCGTCAACGACGACAACAACAAGTTCTACCTGCTGTCGGCCCAGCTGTAGGCCCAGGGCAAGCCTCCAAAGCGCCCGACCAAGCGGTCGGGCCATCCTTCCCACCACCACCGCGCGTCATCCGTTGACAGGGGGGGGCGTGGATGGCAATATTCGCGCCCTCTTGCCGGGAGAGTCCTGCCGGCAGGGAAAGCAACGCGTGACCAAACCATTCGCCATATTCAGCGGAAATGCCAACCAAGACCTCGCCCAGGCGGTGTGCAAGCACCTCGGGCAGCCGCTTGCCAGCGCGAAGGTCACCCGCTTTGCCGACGGCGAGATCTACGTCGAGATCAACCAGAACGTCCGCGGCGTGAACTGCTTTGTCATTCAGCCAACCTGCACGCCGGTGAATGACAACCTGATGGAGCTTCTGGTGATGACGGACGCCCTCAAGCGTTCGTCGGCCAAGCCCATCGTCGCGGTGATCCCGTACTTCGGCTATGCCCGCCAGGACCGCAAGACCCGCCCACGCACGCCGATCTCGGCGCGTCTGGCGGCGGATCTGTTGACCGCAGCAGGCGTCCACCGCGTCCTGGCCGTCGACCTGCACGCAGGCCAGATTCAGGGCTTTTTCAACATCCCGGTCGATCATATTTACGCAATGCCGGTGATGATGGATTACCTACGCAACAAGTTCGGCAGCGAGACCGTCATCGTCTCGCCCGACGCAGGCGGCGTGGAACGGGCACGGGCCTTCTCCAAGCGCCTCGACGCCAGCCTGGCTATCATCGACAAGCGCCGCCCGGCCCCCAACGTAGCCGAGCTGGTGAACATCATCGGCGACGTCAAAGGCCGCGACTGCATCATCATCGATGACATGGTGGACACCGCCGGCACCTTGTGCGCGGCCGCCAACGGCCTGACCGAAAAGGGTGCGCGCGCCGTATACGCTTGCATCACGCACGGACTGCTCTCGGGGCCCGCCCTCGAGCGCATCCATGCCAGCACGCTCAAAGAGCTCATCATCACCGATACCATCCCGCCACGTCCCGACATCAAGGCCTCGCCCAAGGTTCGCGTCCTCTCGGTCGCGCCCCTGCTCGGCGAAGCCGTCCAACGCATTCACCAAGGGGACTCGCTAAGTTCCCTCTTCATCTGATAAAGATCCAGCAGCTGCAAAGGACCCAACCATGGACTTCGCCAAAGTTTCCGCCGAAATTCGCACCCAATCGGGCAAAGGCCCGGCCCGCCGTTCGCGCAGCGCCGGGAAATTGCCGGCCGTGCTGTACGGACACAAGCTGGATCCATTGTCGATCTCGCTCGATCCCATCGAACTGTCGCGCGCACTCGACAAGGAGCGCAAGCGCAACACGGTCTTCACCCTCCAGATGAAGGGTGGCACCACCCCGGAAGACGTGATGGCGATGATCCGCGATGTGCAGATCGACCCGCTGTCCCGCCGCCCGGTGCACGTGGACTTCATCCGCGTCAGCATGGACGAAGAGGTGAAGGTCTCGGTTCCCCTGGCAGTGACCGGCACCGCACTCGGCGTTATCGAAGGCGGCCAGCTCCACCTTTCCCATCACACCTTGCCCATCGCCGCCAAGCCCGACGCGATTCCGACCAAGATCGAAGTCGACGTCACGGCTCTCGAGATCGGTGACGCCCTCCATGCCAGCGACCTGAAGTTGCCGGCCGGTGTGCGCACCACGCTCGACCCGAAGGAAGCCATCGCATCGGTGGTTGCTCCGCACGTCGACAAGGCCGAGACCGAGGCCGCCGCGACGCCCGCCGAGGGTGCGACGCCCGCCGAGGGTGCAGCCCCCGCCGCTGGCGCAGCTCCCGCCGCTGGCGCAGCAGCAGCTGGCGCCAAGGGTGCAGCCCCCGCCGCTGCCGGGGCCAAGGGTGGCGCTGCCGCCCCCGCCGCGAAGAAGGACGACAAGAAGAAGGACGACAAGAAGAAGTAAGTCCTTCGGTTTGGCCGGGATCTCTCGATGTGGATGGTCGCAGGACTTGGGAATCCCGGCCGGCAGTACGCCGGAAGCCGGCACAACGCCGGCTTCATGGTCGTCGACGAAATTCTGCGGCGCGCAGATGCTGAGGCTCCGCGCGCTCGGATGGGCGCCGAGCTTTCGGAAGCCAGCGTCGGCGGGACCAAGGTCATCTGCTGCAAGCCCATGGAGTTCATGAACGTCAGTGGAGCGGCCATCAGCCGTGCGGCGGGGTTCTGGAAGATCCCGCCCGGGCAGATTCTGGTGGTTCACGACGACATGGACCTTGATCTGGGACGCATGAAGCTGGTCGAAGGAGGAGGAACCGGAGGCCACAACGGCCTGCGCTCCATCGTCGCCAGTCTGGGAACCGAAGCATTCTGTCGTCTGCGCTTCGGCATCGGCCGTCCCCCGCCCAACTGGGAGGGCGCCGACTTCGTACTTGCCGATTTCACCACACAGGAGAGGCAGATTCTGTCGAATCTGGTAGAAGAGGCGGCCGACGCGGCCCAGTCCATCGTGAAAGGCGGCCTGGTCGCGGCGATGAACAAATTCAACCGACGTAAGAAGGACCAACCCGGAGGCGCAGCCTAAAGCGGCGCATCCACCCACTCCTTGCCCACGGACGTTCCGTGGGACGTAGGCCCAAAGGGAGACACCATGGCAGAGAAACGATTAGGATCGTGTCGGGACATACCCGGCAGAACACGCGAGTACGAGACCATCTTCATCCTCAAGCCCGATGTGACCAACGAGCAGATCGGGCAAGCCAACGCCAAGATCCGCCACGTCGTCGAAGCGGGCGGCGGACAGCTTCTCAAGGTCGAGAACTGGGGCCGTCGCAAGCTGGCCTACGAAGTGAAGAAGCAGCTCAAAGGCGTTTACGTCTTCTTCAACTACTTGGGCGGCGCGGGCCTCGTCGACGAAGTCGAGCGCAACCTGCACCTCACCGACACCGTGATTCGCTACTACTCGGTCAAAGCAGCCGAGAACGTGGATCCGGCCACCAAGACCTCGGCTGTGACCGATGAGACGTTCGCCAACGCCTCGGTGCCTGGTCCCGACGAGGAGGCCATCGCCACCGGCCAGGCGGGCGCGCGTCCGTTCGGCGACGAGGAAGAAGAAGGAGCTTTCGATTTCGAAGAGGCAGTTTTCGGCAAGGTCGACGAACCTGTCCGGAGGGGGAGCTAAGCCATGGCCCGTCCAGAAGAAAAAGACACGGATATGGATCAGGACGGTGGTCGGAAGAAGACCTCTCGTCGCAGGGCTTGTAAGTTCTGCACGGACGAGAACTTGGTCATCGACTACAAGAATGCCGGCCTGCTGAAGTATTTCATCACCGATCGCGGCAAGCTGGTCCCGCGTCGGCTGACGGGCAACTGCGCCAAGCATCAACGTGCCATCGGCCGTGCGGTATCCCGCGCGCGCATGATCGCCCTCATGCCGTTCGCCGTGACGGGCAAGTAGCCTGAAGGAGAAATCATGCGGGTCATCTTGAGAGAGAACCTGGACAACCTGGGCAAGGCCGGCGACGTGGTCTCGGTCCGCCCTGGCTATGGTCGTAACTACCTTTTGCCGAACGGACTCGCCGTGCCGGCAACGGAGAAAGACGAAGCACGAATGCAGCACGAGCAGCGGGTCATCGCTGCACGCGTCGCCAAGCTCGCCAAACAGCTCCAGTCCGAGGCCGATCGCCTGTCGCAGGTGTCGGTGTCGCTGGCGCGCGCGGTAGGCGAGGAAGACAAGCTGTACGGCTCCGTCACCAACCGCGATATCGCAGAAGCCCTTGCCGAGCAAGGAGTCAAGCTGGACGCCAAGCGGATCCAGCTCGACGAGCCGATCAAGGCGCTCGGTATGACCGAGGTTGCTGTCAAGCTCGGACACGACATCACGGCCAAGATCAAGGTCTGGGTCGTGAAGAAGGAAGCGTAGCCAGGGTTTCCATCTCGAAGCTTTGCGATGGACGCGTCAACCGGCAGTTCATCGCAAAGCCCGTACGTTCTATTTTCCTAGCGCTGCTTGCCGCGGCGGCTCGTGCCGCACGCGGCCTTTTAGGTTTCAGAAGTGGGATGCAACTACACCCGAGCGAATCCGTAAGATCCGGCTTCGCTTCCCTCGTCTGGCGTTACACTCGTTGCCCATGGCCGAACTTCCAGCGCACCTCGTTCCTCTACCGTCGGGCAGACAGCCGCCTCACAACCTCGAGGCCGAGCGCTCTGCACTGGGCGGAGTGCTGGTCAAGCCGTCGGCGTTCGACGAGATGGCAACCACGCTCACCGCCGACGACTTCTTGCTACCGGCCCACCGGGAGATCTTCGAAGCGATGCTGGCGCTCGACAAGCGCCGTCAGCCCATCGACGTCATTTCCCTCGGTGACGAGCTCAAAAACCGCGGCTCGCTCGGACGACTGGAGAACGGTCAAGCGTACCTGATCGAGCTGGCCAACACGGTTCCCACCGCCGAGAACATCGCGCACTACGCGCGGCTCGTGCAGGAGAAGGCGACCCTGCGAAGGATGATCGCCGCCTGCGCGGAGATTCAATCACGCGCCTACGGCGAGTTCGGGGACTACGAACAGTTCCTCGACGAGTCCGAGAGCATGATCTTCAAGGTCGCGCAGAAGAACCGGCGAGAGAACGCCCGACCCGTCAGCGAAATCATGAGCGAGGTTCTGGAAAATATCGACGCCCGGGCGCGCGAGAACAAGAGAATCACCGGCGTCCCCACCGGTTTCACCAAGCTCGACGAAATGACCGCCGGCCTCCAACCGGAAAACCTGATCGTCGTGGCGGCTCGCCCCGGCGTCGGCAAGACCTCGTGGGCTCTCAACGTCGCCACCTACGCGGCCCTAAACCACGGCATACCGGTCCTCGTCTTCTCGCTGGAAATGTCGAAGAACGAGCTCATCGAGCGCGTGCTCGCCGGCGAGGCGCGCATCGATTCCAACCGCCTGCGCCGTGGCATGATCGAGTACAGCGAGTGGAAGAACAAGATCTACCCGGCGGGAAACCGGATCTCGCAGGCGCCCATCCTCATCGACGACTCGCCCGGTGTGAACATCCTCGAGCTGCGCGCCAAGTCTCGGCGCTTTCGCAGCGACCCTCGATTCTTCCCGCCCGCCAAGGGCGAGCGCCAATTGGGCCTCGTGGTCATCGACTACTTGCAGCTTGCGCAAGGCCTCGGCGGTCGCAAGGACGACTCACGCGAACGCGAAATCGCGGAAATCTCTCGCGGCCTCAAGGCCCTCGCCAAGGAGCTGCACATCCCGATCATCGCCGTCTCGCAGCTCAACCGCAGCGTCGAGAAGCGCGAAGACAAGACGCCGCAGCTGTCGGACCTGCGTGAATCCGGCGCCATCGAACAGGACGCCGACATCATCATGTTCATCCACCGGGAGGAGATGTACAACCCGGACCCGGCCGGCCGAGGAAAGGCCCTGCTCAAGATCGGAAAAAACCGCGCCGGCGCAACCGGAGAAGTGGATTTGACCTTCATCCGCGAATACACCAAATTCGAGAATTATGCTGCCGAGGATGAGGAAGTACCGAGTTAACCATGGTGACTCCTCCTGATAAAAGCGGACCCTATCGGCGTCGTCCGACGCCCCTGCCCTTCCTGTTGACGGGGACGCGGGTGGGGCGTTATCGCATCGAACAACGCCTGGGCATTGGCGCCATGAGCGAAGTCTACTTGGGCGTCGACGATTCGCTGGGGCGGCGCGCGGCCATCAAGGTGCTGGGCAGCAACCAGGTCAACAACCCCACCATCAACGAGCGTTTTCTCCGCGAAGCGCGCGCCTTGGCTCGGCTGTCGCACCCGAATTTGATTCCGGTCTTCGAGGCCGGACAGACCGGAGAGCCTTTGCGTCCCTATTACGCCATGGAGTTGCTCGAAGGTGGCGACACCCAGAAGCTCCTAGAAGAGCGTGGCCCCTTACCCAGCGCCACCGTGGCCCTCATCGGCGCCGAAGCCTCCACGGGTCTCGGCGAGGCAGCGCGGGCAGGCATCATCCACCGCGACGTGAAGCCCGCAAACCTCGGCATTTCCCGACACGGGGTTCTGAAGGTCACGGATTTCGGACTGGCGAAGTCCTATCAAGCCGACAAGAGCTTGACCGCCCGAGGCATGGTGGTCGGAACCGCAGACTACATCGCGCCTGAACAGGCGCGCGGCGAGGAGCTCGATGAGCGCGCCGACGTCTATGGCCTGGGCTGTACGCTGTATCACCTCTTGACCGGGCACCCTCCCTTCCGCGCCAAGCCCGGGCCTTCCGTGAAAGAGTATCTGGAAGTGATGCGGATGCACCTGTCCGCCCCGGTTCCCGATGCGCGTGACGAGATCCCTGGCGCGGATTCCGAGTTGGTCGAGGCCATCGCGGGCATGATGACCAAGGATCGCAATCGCCGCCCCACCTTCATCGAGGTCGCACACCAGCTGGCACGCATCGCCGATCGCCTGGGTGGCGAGTTGCCTCGGGTCACGCGCCAGCTGTTCCTGGTCAACACGGAAAGCGCCCCGGCAACCGGTAGCAGCACCAGCAACAGCGCCAGCAGCGGCGGCTCGGTAGAAAAGGCCTCGAGGCGGCGGACCTGGGCGCGATTTCTGGCGTTCGGCGTGATTCTGGCTGCCGCGGTTGGATTGGCTCTCGCACTCGGAAGGTAGCCGTGGAAAAGGTGGCGCTGATACCGGGCGGAGCGCGTGGCATTGGCCGCGCGATAGCCCAGGCCCTGGCTTCGCGCGGCTGGAATATCGCCCTTTGCTATCGAAAAAGTCACAACGACGCCCAAGTCGCGGTCGCCGCCGTCGAGGCGACAGGCAGCGCAGCACTGGCGCTTGCCTGTGATGTGTCGACTCCCGAAGGCTGTGCCGAGCTTTATGACCAGGTGCTCGCGTGGCGTGGCCGCATCGACGCCCTCATTCACTGCGCTGGCCCCTTTCATCGCATCGACTTGCTGTCGGAAACGCCTGACGGCTGGCGCAGGATGTTCGCGAACAACCTCGACAGTCTGTTCTACCTAGCGCGGCTGGTTGCGCCGGGAATGATCGAACGACGGTGGGGTCGTATCCTCGGCTTCGCCATGGCCAACGCTGACCGGCTGATGGCACAGACGCAGATCACAGCCCACTACCTTTCCAAGGTCGCGCTGTTGGGTCTTGTGCGCAGCCTGGCCAAGGCGCTGGCGCCGAGCGGAATTACGGCCAACGCCATCTCACCGGGATTCATCGATTCGGGCTCGGTGGAAATGGCCGAGCTGAAACAGATGGCCAAGAACATCCCGGCGGGTGAGATCGGCACGCTCGACGACGTGGTTGCCGCCGCGCTCTACCTGCTTTCCGAAGAGGCCAGCTACGTGAACGGCGCCAACCTCCAGGTGAGTGGAGGTTGGGGGATCTGAGGGAATGTGCTTCCCTAGACGTTCGGGTCCTGCCGGACCGAAAACGCCAGGCGCGCGACGCTCTTGATCACGTGGGGAACGCGCTTGATCAGGTTGATGGACGGCGCGCGCTTCTCGTGCACGGCGAACGGGATCTCGACCACCTTCTTCTTCTCGCGGTGAGCTCGAATCACGAACTCGCTGGCGAAGACGTCGCGATCCAGGATGCAACGCTTGGCGGTTTCCAGCAGGGCCTCGCGCTTGAACGCCTTGAGCCCATGGGTGTCGGTGCCACGGAACTGGCAAACCGCGCGCAGAAGGCCGTTGTAGACCCGGGTGCCCAGGCGGCGAACCATCGGCCGCTGATCGTTCGAGCCCACCATCGCCTTGGAGCCGACCACGAACTCGGTGTCGGTCCGTTCGAGGAGCGCGAGTGCACGGGCGTAGAACTCGGTGTCGCACAGATCGATCTCATCGCAGATGACGATCTTGCCGCGCGCCTCCAGGATGCCGGTCTTCATCGCAAGGCCGTAGTTCGGCTGCCCGACGGAGAGCAGCCGAACCACCGGATACTCGGCTTCCAGTTCCTTGCCGATTTCGACGGTGCGATCGCGCGAGCCATTCTCACAAAGCAGAAGCTCGTAGGTGAAGCCGAAGGGCCGCAGCTTTTCACGCAGCTCCAGCACCGACCCGCGCAAGATCCCCTCTTCGTTGTAGATGGGAATCACGATGGAGACGTGGGGGGCAGTGCCTTGGTCCTGGGTCATGGGATCGCTCCTTCGGGGATGGCGTCGATGGTGGCCGCCACCTCGCGTCCGGCGAGCAGCGAATCCTCCATCGCATTGTAGGTCCACGACCCGTATCGGCCGCGGGAATAGATGCCGTGCGATTCCAAGAACGCGAAAATCGCGCTGGTCGCAGCGTAGTAGTGGTCGTCGAACACCACGTAGGCGTAGTCGATCTCGCGAGGCTCCGCGAATAGCACATCGCCCGCCGAGGCGATGGCGCCCATCTCGGCTAGCCCTTGCGCGGACTCGCGGATCGCCGTCTCGGTGACCGGCCCCCGGTCTGCCAGCTCGACGTAGAAGGAACCGCCGCCGCGCGGTGCCATGCTGTCCACGGCGTTGCTGAAGATACCCACCCGATAGAACGGAAAGCGCTTCTCGGGCACATAGACCCAGTGCCAGTCCGCGGTCGGCTTCGATCGCGTCGCCAGATCCAGGTAACGCAGGGTCGTGCAGCGCAAGCGGCTTGCATGCTCCTCGATTGCCTTGGGCAAGCCGGCCATGCGCTTGAGCAGCTCGGGCAAGGGCAGCGTCGAGACCAGCGCCGAGTACGACGTTGCTTCTCCGCCCACCACGACCTTGCGCTTCTGGTAGTCCACGCTGTCGAGGCTGACCGAGGTTCGGACCCGGGTCGGGTCGACCCGGCCGGCCAGAGCCGCCGCGAAGGTGCCGATACCGCCCTGCCTGGGATAGGAGAAGGTGGCGTTGTACCCCAGCGCCCCGGCATTCGCGCCCACCGCGCCAGCCACCACCTGTTCCAGGTTGGGCAGCGGCACGAACCGCGAGCACCACGCGGCGGTAATCTCCCTCGGCGAAACGCCCCACAGGCGCTCGTTGTAGGGAATCATGAAATGCTTGGAAATTCCGGTGCCGAAGTGGCGCAGGCAGTATTCCTCGAAGTTCTTCGGCTCGGCCCCGATTTCAGCTTTCAGCTTGGCCTCAATCACGCCGAGCAGGCATTCCTTCACCACGTCGGGCGGCAAACCGTACAGGTTCGCCTGAAATGGGTACAAGGTGGTCACGCCCTGGGAAAAAATGCGGGCCTTGCGGTCGACCTGCACCATCTGCCCGGGCAGGACCTGGCCGACCAGATCCTTCATTCCCTGGTCGCGCAGGTGCAACCAATGGCCCGTGCGATCAAAGTAGTAGCCCTGCTTCTCCCGGGTGACCGCCAAGCCACCAAGGCGGGCCTCCCGTTCGAAGAGCACCCACGGCTTCTTGAGGTGGATGGCGGCGGAGATTCCGGTCAAACCTCCGCCCAGGATGACGACGCTTGCGGCTGCTTTTTCTGGTGGGCTGTTCACGCGACGACTCGACTGCAGATTGCCTATCATGCGCGGCGCATGAACGGCAACCTCGGATCTGTCAGCGCGCTAGGGACCACCAGCCAGGCAGACTCGCCAAAGAATCTTTGCCGCACCCGCCGGGCAATGCAGCGAATCTAACGCGACCACTTCCGGCCCACAGCCGGTCGAGCAGAATCGCCGTAGAGACACACCGTCAACGTGCGGCTGCTCTTGGCTACGGCAGGTGTAGGCGCATGGTGGATCCGTGACAATTGTTGCAGTCCCCGGAGGTAATCGTGGCGGACATCGTGGCGGTGTCCGGACACTTGCTGATCTGAACTTTGGCCGGAAAAGCGACGGCGCTGCTGGTGTAGAAATTGCCGTTCGATCCGGTCACGATGGTGGTCTTCTTGCCGTTGTTGTCGGTGATGGAGACCGTGGCGCCGGACACCCCCGAGCCGCCGGTCAGCGCGCTGTACACCGTTCCGCCGATCGTGAGCGTGGGGCTCTGCGAACCGGCGTGACAGCTGAGGCACGCGTTGCCCGCTTTCATGCCGCTCGAGCCGGGACTGGCAGCAGGAACGCACGCAACGGTCGAGCCACCCGCGCCGGTGGCACCACCCGACCCTTTCGCGCCCCCGGTCCCCACGGGCGTCGATGCGCCGCCGGTTCCTACCATGCCGCCCGTGCCGGCCGCGCCACCTGGGGCCGAGGCGCCGCCACTTCCCGGGCTGCCACCCGCAGGGGTCCCGGAATCACTTCCCGGCTGGTTTCCGCCGCCGTCCGCCCCACGCCCCGCATCGGCGACGTTCGCCGCAGTGCCCCCCGAGCCAGAGCTGCCACCTCCAGGCGTACCACCGCCTGCGTTGCCGGCGGCCCCAGTCGTTCCGCCCAGCCCATTGTCGCCACTGCCGCCGAGACCACCGCCCGCACTGCCGCCATTGCTTGCATTCGTGGTTCCACCGGTCGAGCCGCCAGCCCGACCGCCGCTATCGCTGGATCCGGCCGATCCGCCGTTCGCGGTACCAGAAACTCCGCCGGTCACCACGGAGGTCGAGCCAGACCCTCCGTTGGCCTGGCCGGCACCTCCCGTGCCGTCGTTCGAAAGTGAGCTGCCGTAGTTACAGCCGACCAGTGTGACCGCGAGAACGCAGAGTGTCTTCTTCATGCCGTCCTAGTTCCTTGGCCTGCCACAGAACAGGCAGGCGATAGTCGAATTCAGATACTTTAACTCCTAAATTGCGGAGGCCAAGCACTCTCCTCGCATTCCTCGGCGGGCGTTACTACCCGATAAATCCTACAAGCTGTGTCGTATTTATGCGCTCGGCGTGGGCGAGGACGCTTCGCCCTGCACCACCGCACAAAAAAATCCCAGACATTCCAAAATCTTCCGCCTGTCTCCGATTGAAAACGTGGGCCCCTTCACGTCGGTTATTGCGTGCAATGGACGGTCAATTCGGTGAAACTGGCCGCAGCGCAGGGTATGCACGAAAGGAAGTTGCACCATGCCTAGAGCACCGAACGGGTTGACGGACCGAGTGAAATCGTGCAGTTGCGAGCGGACCGAGGCGCGAGGAGGGCGAATACTCGACGTATTCAGCCGACGAGCAACGAAGGGCCGCGACGCAAATGCGCGATTTCACGACAGGAGTCGCCCCGTTCGGTGCTCTAGGCATCTCCCCGGATCGCTGATCGGACCGATGACCTATCATCAACTCTCGCGTTCACAGCGGGTCGTGTGGTTGGCTGTGGTTGGCCTAGGGCTTCTCGGTTGCGCCAACGCCGAGGTGTCCACGCCGGAACCGGGACGTGACGGCTCGGCCAAAGACGCGTTCACCGATGGGGGTGGCCCCGACGAGAAAGGCCAGAAGGACGGCCCGGGCGGGACCGACACCCCACCTGCAAGCGGGTGCGTTCCATTCGCCAACTCCGGCTGCCCCTCGGACAAGAAATGCACCGCCCTAGGAGGCGACTCGACGTTGTCACTCGGCTGCGGCGAGAAGGGCAACAAGTCCGAGGGCGATGAATGCTCGACGACCAGCTCGAACGACCAGCCCGCGGGCGACGATTGCGGGAATGGGCTGGCTTGCCTCTTCCTCGATTCCGATACCACGCCGACATGCCGGCGTTTGTGCCCAACCAGCGGGACGGCCAATGCCTGCCCAACTGGCGAGGTGTGCACCCTGAACCTTGGCCTCCCGGGATACTTGTTCTGCGGCCCCTCCTGCAAGCCGCTCGAGCAGACGGGATGTGACGCCGCCAATAGGGAGGCCTGCTACCTCAGCAGCCTTGGCGCCAAGTGCCAGGTCCATCCCGACAGCCCGACAAGGATCGGC
>Ga0302323_100000354_pt1 | contig 35976 bp, 34 predicted proteins | sample Fen_T0_3_FD_201950 | JGI IMG/M metagenome (GOLD analysis project Ga0302323, IMG submission 201950) | Peat permafrost microbial communities from Stordalen Mire near Abisko, Sweden - Fen_T0_3 | ecosystem: Environmental > Terrestrial > Soil > Wetlands > Permafrost | place: Sweden: Abisko...
CACCGCCCTGGCTCAGCGTAGCTTCAGCGGCGGCCGAGGCGGCGGCCATTTTTCGGGTGGCGGGCACTACGGAGGCGGCGGGCACTACGGAGGTGGCGGGCACTACGGAGGTGGCGGGCGCTACGGAGGCGGCGGGCACTATTACGGCGGTCCGCACTACTACGGCGGCGTTCACGTCGGCGTCGGCGTCGGCGTGGGTTACCCCGGCTATGGCCGTGGCGGTCGCTATTACGGCGGCTATGTTGGAGGGCGCTACTTCTATGGCGGCCCCCGCTATGTGGGCCGCGTGCACGTGGTCTATCCGGGAACCGCGTATTACGATCATCCGTATTGGGGCCGCGGCTACTGGGGTTGGTACGGCGGTTCGTGGGTTTGGGTCGGCGGTCCGTGGTGGAGCTCGCCGGCTTACCCCGGTTGGGTTTGGATCGGACCCCAATGGGTCTGGGACGGCTCACAATGGGTCTGGCAGGGGGGCTATTGGACTGCCGCGGGTTGATGCTGCTGCTCGCAGCGCCCGTGTGCCTTGCGCTCACCAGCACGGCCGCGGCTGATTCGCCGCAGCAAGTCGGTGACTGCGCTTCAGTCACCGCCAGCGCGAGCTTCAAAGGCGACGGCTATCGGCACATCGTGACATTGACCAATTCGTGCCAGCGCGCGGTGTCGTGTGAAGTGTGGACCGACGTGGACCCCACGCCGCACCAGATTTTGCAGGCAAAGCCGGGCAAGAGCGCAGAGGTCATCACGCGCAACGGCTCACCGGCGAGTGAAGTGCACGCTGACAAGCTGTGCCACTTCACGCTCTGAGGGCGCCGAGCGCTTCGAGCTCGTCGCCCGCGACGCGACAAATGCGCCAATCCGGCAAGACGCTCGCGCCCAGGCTTTGATAAAATCCGATCGCACTCACGTTCCAATCCAGCACGCTCCACTCCATCCGCCCACAGCCGCGAGCGCGCGCGATCTTCGCCAGCTCACTCAGCAGCGCTTTGCCGATCCCGCGTCGACGATATTCGGGCAGCACGAAAATGTCTTCGAGGTAGAGACCGGCCTGCGTCAGGAACGTCGAGTAGTTGTGGAAGAACAACGCGAACGCGATGGCTCGTCCATCGGACTCGACGAGCAGCGCCTCGGCCGCCGGCCGCGGACCGAACAGATCCAGCGCGAGCTTTTCTGCGCTGCCGGTGACGGCGTGGCGGAGGCCTTCGTATTCCGCCAAGGCTTGGATCAGGCCAAATAGGGCGTGTTCGTCGCCGGGCTGCGCGGGACGAATGGAGAATGCTTGCGGAGCGCGCGTGTGCTGCATGCCCTTCGCATACACCAATCTCGAAACCAAGACCCGCGCCCAGGATGAGAGCGACCGAGCCGAACACTACTTGATCAGTTCTTCAGCAGGAGCAGATCACGATCGGCGTGGGCGGACACGAGTCAATGAGAGAGCCGGCGAAACCGGGCGCCTGCTGCCTCGACAATCGGAGGTGACGCGGGACGGCTGGGTTCACCGCACAGCCAAAAACTCAGCAGCGGCTGTCAGCTTTCGATCTCGCGACGAAAGTGACCAAGTAGGACTAACCACCGGGGCGACAGCGAAGGAGTCACTGCGTACCGATCGCCGGCGGAGCCGCCGAGCCAGGCCTATCGAGTACGAAGTGGCGAATCACATGCAGGATGCGCGCATCGACCGCGGCTTGATCTTCGCCGGATTCCTTGAGCTGGGTCTTGTTGACTTGGAGCGAATGATCGCCCGCATCGACCACGAATAGCTTACTCGGGGCGCGCATTTTTTGGCGCACTTGGCTGAGTCGTTCGAGGGGGCACATGGGGTCCCGGGTGCCTTGGACGAATAGGATCGGCGTTTCGAGTTCGAGCAGGACCTGATCGCGGACTTTGCCGGACTTACCCGCGGCGACCAGGGGGTAGCCGAGGCAGATGAGTTTGGATACGGGGTGTTCCAGCGCGACGTGGCAGCCGATGCGCGAGCCCATGCTTTTGCCGATCAAGATCAGATCATGGTCCGGGTGGCGCGCTTGGGCTTCGTTGATGGCGGCCAAGTGGGCTCGGATCAGGAGTGGTTGCGGGTCGGGCGCGCGTTTCTTGCCCTGCATGTAGGGGTAGTCGAAGGTTTCGACCACGCCCAGCGCGCCGAGCTGCGTTGCCCAGGCTTGCATCCAAGGGTGCGCGGAGGGGGCCCCCGCGCCATGCGCGAACACGAATAACAGCGGCGCCACGGGGCCATTGTCGCTAACCTGGCGGTGTGGTCAAGGCAGGCGGCAGTTTCGACGATGGGCGGCGCTCGGCCCGCGTCGGGCTGGTGGCCGATCTCGACCACTATGACAAGGTGATGCTGCATGCGCTGTCTCAGGCGCGTGTGTCGGTTTGGATCGGCACTGCCAATGTGAAGGACATCCGGCTCGAGGCGCCCGTGGGCACGCGAGCTCGTGCGCGCGGGCAATATTTGTCGATCACCGAGCGACTGACCGAGCTCGTGCGGCAAAAGGTCGAAGTGCGCATCTTGCACGGCGCGCTACCCTCGCGACCATTTCGCGAGTCATTGGCGAAGAGTCCGGAGTTGTGTGCGCCGCGCTTTCAGATGCGCCATTGCCCGCGCGTGCACCTGAAGATGATTGCGGTCGATGGCTCGTATCTGTATTTGGGTAGCGCCAACTTTACCGGCGCCGGGCTCGGTGCCAAAGGGGAGGGGCGGCGCAATTTCGAGCTCGGGATCAGCACCGATGACGACGTGCTTCTGGACGCAGCGCAAGCGCGCTTCGATCGCATCTGGCGCGGCCGTGAGTGCGGGAACTGCCGCTTGCGCGCAGAATGTCCCGGGCCGCTCGATATGCTCCGCTGAGCGTGCGGCCTTTTTTTCGGTGCCGCTCGGGTTGCTGGCATCTGCTAAGACTGCGCCCCATGCCAATGAGCCGTTCGTTTGCCAGCTTGGTCGTGCTTTTGGCTCTATGCCTCGTGGGCTGCCACAAGAAGCCGGATCCGAAGCTGGTTTACGTGAGCGCCGAGGGAAGCGGAGAGATCATCGTGGTCGACCCCGAGTTTGCCTCGGTGCTGGCTCGCATCCCCGTCGGCAAGAGGCCGCGTGGCCTGAAGCTCTCGCGCGATGGTCGTTACCTGTACGTCGCGCTGTCGGGTTCGCCGCGCGGCGGTCCAAACATGGACGAGTCGAAGCTGCCGCCTGCCGATCGCTCCGCTGACGGCATTGGGGTGGTCGACCTGCTGGAACGCAAGCTCGTGCGCACGTTGCCCAGCGGACAAGATCCGGAATCATTCGACCTCTCGAAAGACGGCAAGACGCTGTACGTCTCGAACGAGGAGACGGCCGAACTCAGTGTGCTCGATTTGGAGAGCGGAAAGATCCTTCGTCGCGTGCCGGTCGGCAAAGAGCCCGAGGGCGTGACGGTGCGGCCTGATGGCAAGGCGGTGTACGTAACCTCGGAACAAGACGGTAAAGTGACGGCCATCGATACCACCACCTTCGCCGTGATCGCCGAGATCCCTGTGGGCATGCGCCCGCGCGCGCTGGTCTTCAGCAAGGACAGCAGCGTCGCGTTCGTCAGCAATGAATTCGGTGGCACGCTGACCGCCTTCGATCCACGCACGAATCAAGTGCTGACCACCGTGCCGATCGAAGCCAAAACGCCTGCCGGTCAACGCCCGATGGGTCTTGCGTTCGCGCCGGACGACAAACAGCTCTTCGTCTCGACTGGCCGTGGCGGTGGCGTCGTCGTAGTCGACGTTGCCAAGCGTGACTTCGACCATTTGATCGACGGGGTTGGCGCCCGCCCTTGGGGCATCGCCATCGGCGCCGACGGCAAGCATGTCTTCACGGCCAACGGTCCTTCCGATGATCTGAGCATCGTGGATGTTGCCAGCGGCAAACTCGAGAAGAAAGTGCAACTCGGTGGCTTGCCTTGGGGCGTCGTCACTGGCGGTGGTTGAATCGCTCGACGCAGTTCTGTGCTTCGGCGGATCTCGACGCTTCACACGGGCAACGAACGTGTAACGCGCTCGTAAACTCTTGGCGGGCGTGTCTCGAAGGATTGACCAGTTGGTCCCTGGGTGAAAGCGTGCCGACGCGCACTCCCGTGTCTGGGGTGTGCATATTGGCGGAACCCAGGAAAGGTGTGTCTTCATGAGCCTGCATCGTCCCTTGTCCATCTTGCTGACCTCTCTCGTGCTTGCATCCGCGGCCGCCGGCTGCGCGCTGCAGGCCCAGTCCGATGACGGCGCGTCCCACCTCGATCAAGCACTGACCACCAATGAGGGTTTTGAAACTGGCTCGAAAGCAGCCTACGCCGCCGGCAACGTGAGCTTGAGCTCCGGCTCTTGGAACATGAACGACGCGCTGATCGGCACGCTCTCGTCCGACGTGAAGGCCGGTGGCGCCGCCGCGCGCGTCAGAAACAGCGGCAGTGTGACCATGAACTTTGATCGCGCCAGTGCCGCGGTGGTGACGGTCAAGTCTGCGACTTACGGCAGCGATTCGTCCGGGAGCTGGGGCCTCTACTCGTCGACCGATCACGGAAGCACTTGGTCGAAGGTAGGTAGCTCGATTTCGACCTCGAGCTCGCTCACCAGCGCGACCTTCACCGTCAACGTTTCCGGTAGCGTGCGGTTCTCGCTCCGCAAGTTGGATGGCGGCTCGAATCGTGTCGATTTCGACGATATTGCCATCAGCGACTACTCGGGTGGCGGTGGCAGTGGTGGGAGTGGCGGCGGCTCGGGCTCGGGCGCCAGCGTGAGCGTGCATACCAAGCTAGGCTTGCCGTCAGCAGCATCGAGCAGTAACTGGAACAACTACCTCTCGGTCAAGTCGCAATACGTGCTCGCCTACAACAGCTCACGCAAAATCCCGAACTGGGTGAGCTGGGAGCTGAACAGCGCTTACATCGGTAGCCAGGCGCGCCTCGACAACTTCCGGCCGGACGACACCCTGCCCACGGGGATGCCCCAGGCGAGCCTGGCCGACTACAGCGGTAGCGGCTACGACCGCGGGCACATGTGCCCTTCGGGCGATCGAACCGCCAACGCGGCCGCCAATTCGCTGACGTTTTACCTGTCGAACATGCTTCCCCAAGCTGCGAACAACAACCAAGGGCCGTGGGAGAAGCTCGAGAGCTACAGCCGAACCTTGGCCGGACAAGGCAAGGAATTGTTCGTCATCTCGGGTGGCACGGGCAGCGCCGGTACAATCGGCGCGGGCGTGGTCGTGCCGGATAGCACTTTCAAAGTCATTGCCGTGCTCGATCAGGTCGGGCAGGGGCCGGCGGACGTCACGACGAGCACACGTCTGATCGGCATCGTGATCCCGAACAACGACAGCGAAGTGGCAAAGGCCGACGATTGGAAGCCCTACCGCGTCTCCGTGCGCAGCATCGAGGTGCTCACCGGTCTCAACTTCCTGTCCGACGTTTCATCTGCGGTGCAGGACGTGATCGAGCCGCGGGTAGACAACCTGTAGCCCCTCGCTCCGTGGGCGTAGACGCGATCACGTTTCGATCAGCTTCGTGGCTACGCCCAGCCACTCTCCCTCCAGCGATTGACCGATGGCGTAAACATCCACTTCGATCGCGCCCAACCGAAACACACGCGCATTCGCCAGCTCGTTGGCCAAAAACTGAACCAGCGCCCGGTAGCGCTCGACCACGATTCGATCTGCGCCCGTGTGGTATGGCTGTGGCTCGGTCGCCCGTTCGAAGAACGCGCCCAGCGGAACGCATTGCACCTCAGCGCCGACGCGCGACGCCGCAGCCGGCAGAATGCTCGGCAATTCCGAGTCCATCGCCACGCCGAGACGCACTACGACTAGCGGGTGATCCGCTTCGCTGACGAACAGCAATCCAGATACCAGGGAGGCTAGTTCTCGCAGCGCCACGGCGGTCGACGCCCGATCGCGGACCTCGAGGATCACGGCGGGCAAGTCTTGATGCTCGTGATCCAATCGCCGATCAACTTCACCCCGGCGGTATGAATTTGATACGTGCCGATCTGAGGCATGCGGCCCATATCCTCGCCAGCGTTCACGCGCAGCCAAGTGATCGACTTAGACGGGTTGCCTGGCGTCAGCAGCGTCGCGTCCGGGACACCCTGATCGCCTTTGACCGCAGGCGCGTTGCACAGATTGGTTTGCTTCAGCGTCTTGTCGAGGCGCAGATCGATGCTCACGGCGCCCAGATCGAGGTCGTCCGGGCGATGGCAAAAAGCGCAGTTGGCGTGCATGTACGAGCGTGCTTGTTTGTCGAGTGCGGCGTCATCTGCTGGCGCACTCGCGAAAGGCGTGACGAGCGCGGCTTGGTAGGGAACGGTCGGCGGCGTGTCGAACAGGTTCTTCGCTTTGAAAGTGTCGATTTGATTGGAGGTGCCGACCATGCGATTGAGCTGCCTCGTCTCTGGACCTAGGGTGAAGCCGCCGGCAAGGTTGTGGCACTTCATGCAATCGGTCCGGTTCGGGTAAGTCCAGGAGACCATGCCCGACCCACTGTCGACCATGATCCGACGGCGCTCGTCCGGCACGATCGTCGCCTCAGTCTGCGCGGCATCCCACTGGTAGGAGTAACCAACCCAGGTTTGCTCGTCGTGGCGTACGAACAAGCGCGTCTCGACCAGCTTGTCGTTGAACAGGAAGTTTTTGAGCATCACAGTGCCGACTGGGAAAACCCATTTGCCAGTGTCCGCTGAATCCAGGCATTCGGCCGGCACGACGGCGCAGTCCTTGATGTGAATGGTCTTGCCGACAGGGATGACGAAGCCGCGTTGCTTGTCCGCGGAGTCCGACCAGAGTGGACTGTTCACCTCGTACGGGATCACCCGCTCGGCGAACTTGGTTTTGTCGGCGGGGTTCATGCAGCCGGTGAGGCTCAGCTTTTCGAGTGGGGCGTTGATGTCCGTCGGAGGACTACACTGGCCCGGCGCGGTTTGGCCCCCGCTGCCGGAGTTGTTGTTACTGCTCCCAGAGCTGCCGCTGCTGCCCGCGCCGCCGTTACCCGCACCGCTGCCGCCCACCCCGGCTCCCGAAACCGCAGCACTTCCCGCAGCTGTTGCGTCTGCGCCGGCTGCCGACGCGCCCGCGGACCCCGCACCTGCGCCCACACGGGGCGCGTCCGTGCTCCCGCACGACGAGACAGAAAGGATCAAACCTAGACAGAGTGCCGAGGATGCAAGCGAACACCCGCTTCGCAAGTGTTGATTCATGGCTCCAAACTAGCCATCGCTGAAGCTCGCCTTCAACGTCTATTTCGGAGCACGATGTCTAACTTTTTTGACCCGATCAGCGCGCCTGACATCTGGCGGGTGCGGTGACTGTCAAGACGTGATCAATCTCGCGTGCGGGGTGCTGCCTTAAAACCTGCCTGGATACTCCTTGATTTGCTGGATGACGAGTTGACCGTCACGCCCTTCGAAGGCAGGCTTTGTCTCCAATTTCGCGCGCTTCGCGCTCGTTGCTTACGTCTGGCGCACTCGGCGCCGCACCTCGAAGAAAGTGGGTTCGCTTTGACTCAACGCCTCCATCGCACGAAGCCGGCTCCCGCCGCGCGTTTCAAACGCTATCACCAGGGGCTCGGTCTGGTTGCGTGTGCAGCCGGGCTGCTCGGCGTCACTCAAGCGTGCGGCTCGAGCGGCAGCGACACGGGCACCCCCCACGGCGGGGCCGCAAGTGTCGCGGGCGGGAGCAACAGCTCTGCCGGTAGCGCGGGGGCGCCCGTCGCTGGCGGCGGCAAGCCGGGGACTGGGACTGCTGGTGCTGGTGCTGGTGCTGGTGCTGGTGTTGGCGCGAATGCCGGTTCGGGAACGGGTGGTGCCTCCGGTGGCGCGCCCGCTACTGCTGGCGGCGCGCCTGGAACCGCAGGCGCGGCGGGCGGTGGTGTTGCTAGCGCGGGCGCTAGCGGTGGTGCTCCAGTGAACACGTCGGACAACGTGCTCGAGCGCAACAACAACGCTTCGCGTGATGGCCTCTTCGTACAACCCAAGCTCACCAAGGCCGCCATCGCCACGATGGCCGCAGACGCGACGTTCAACGCCGGCGCCAAGTTTACCGGCAACATGTGGGCTTCGCCTCTCTACCTTGCGCCCGCCAGTGCCGGCGGCAAAGGTCTGTTCTTCGCGGTCACTACCGGCAATGACGTGATCGCGATCGACGAAGCCAGCGGCGCCACCGTGTGGACGAAGAGCATCGGCATGCCAGCGACGGCCAACGGCGTCTCCTGCGGCAACATCCACCCGCTCGGCATTCTCAGCACACCGGTGATCGACTCCGCAACGCGCACCATCTACGTCGCGGGCGCGGTGGGCAACACCACGACCATCACGAAGCACGTGATCACCGCCTTCAATGCGGACGACGGCACGGAGAAAACGGGTTGGCCAGTGGACACGACCGGCCTCACTTCGGGCAGCGCGACCTTCTCCGCGCCGCCGCAGAATCAACGCAGTGCGCTGTCACTGGTAGGCGGCAAACTGTACGTTGGATACGGAGGTCACATCGGTGATTGCGGCCCGTATCACGGCTGGATCGTCGCGGTCGATACCACCGACCCCACCAAGAAAGCAGCTTGGGCCAGCCTCGGCCAGGGTGAAGCGATCTGGGCGGCGGGCGGATTTGCTTCCGATGGCACAGCCATCTTCCCGGTCACCGGTAACCACACCGGCAGCTCTGGCGGTGATTCCCGCTCGACTTCGGACAGCGAGCAGGTCGTGCGCTTGACCGGCATGGCCGTCCTCACGCGCAACGATCAAAACCTGTATTTCCCGACCACTTGGAAGACCATGGACTCGTCGGACGCAGATCTGGGCGGAAGTAACTCGGTCTACCTTTCGATCGCCGGGGCCACTCCGTCCAATTACGTCGCGGCGGTTGCCAAAGACGGCAACATGTACCTGCTCAATCCGACCAACTTGGGCGGCATGAATGGACATGTGTTGACGTTCAAGGTCTCCAACGGCGGCGCGATGGCGGTCAAGACCTCGCCGACGGCGTACAAGACGGCCAAGGGCACGCACTATGTGTTCTCGACCGACTCGGGTGCGGTATGTCCGGGCGGTGGTGGCGGCAAATCGATCGTCTCCGTGCTGCTGAAAGCTGGCACCGACGGCAAGCCGACCGCGACCTCCGAATGGTGCGCGCCGCTGACCGGCTCGGTGACTGCGCCGGTCTCGACCACCACGGACGGCAGCGCGAACGCGGCGGTCTGGTACGTCGATAGCGGCAAGCTCAGCGCGGTGGACGGCGACGACGGAACGAAGCTATTCGCAAGCACCGACACCTGCTCCGGTGTCCGCCAGTGGACGTCGCCGATTGCGACCAAGGGGCGCGTGGTCGTCGGCGGAGATACGCACCTGTGCTCCTGGTCGGTCAAGTGACCCGCTGAGCGAGTTGGCTCAGCGTAGATACGCCAGCCGGAAGAATTGTGCCCGGCTGGCGACGCCGCATTTGGCGTAGATCTGCGTCACGTGCTGGCGAATCGTTTTCGGACTGTTGTTCTCGCGCGCCGCGATCTCGTTGCTCGATAGGCCTTCGAGCAGCAGCCGGGCGACCGTAAGCTCCTTGTCGGTCAGTTGCGCGCGGGCCAGGACATCTTCCACCGCGTGGTTGAGTGGCACGGCATTCTTCAACACGCGCTCGATCACTTCCAGCAGCTTTGGTGCGCGAAAAGGCTTTTCTAGAAAGTGCGCCGCGCCTTCGTTCAGCGCGATCTTCAGTTTTTCGACATCCGCGTAGGCGGTGATGATTACGATCGGCGCGCGCACGCCCTGCCGACGCAGCGCGGTCATTAGCTCGAGCCCACCCAGGCTATCTCGACCGAGCACCACGTCGGTGACGACGACGTCGATCGGCCCTGCCGCGTTCGCCGCGCTCTGCGCCTCGGCTGCATTGGCGGCCATAATCGCCGAGTAACCGGCGCGCTCGAGCGCGCGGCCCAAGAGCTCGCGCGTATCGAATTCGTCTTCGACCAGCAAGATCGTTTTTCGGACGGTCATTGACTGTCTGCCAGCGGTAACTCGAGACGGAACGACTTAGCCGCTGTTGGGTCGAGCGAGAGTTCACCGTGCATGGCGCGAGCGAGTGCGCGCGCGATCGGTAAACCCAAGCCCAAACCGTGGCTCTTGGTCGTGCGCAACGGATCGAACAGGGTGGCGTGCACCCTCGGATCCAGGGCAGGCCCGTCATCGACCACGTGCACGACGGCACGACGGCCTTCGGTGCTGAGCGTCATGGTCACGACGCCGCCCTGGGAACCGCGCAAGGAGTGCAAACTGTTACCTAGCAGGTTCTCCAAAATCGCGCGCAAATAACTGGGATCAGCGTTGACCATCACTTGCGCCGGGCACTCGGCGCGCACCAGCACTAAAGTTTCGCCGAGCGCGCTCACGTCGGCTGCGAGCGAGCCGAGTACGCGCTCGAGCGCGATGGGCTGCGCTTCAGGCTCGCCGCTGCCCTGCATCGAACGCAGCGTTTCCAAATGCGCGAGGGCGCGTCGCACTTGACCGTGTGCGCGCTCCACGAGCTCGGCGCGCTGCGCGCTGTCGTCGGCGCAGGCTTGATACTCATCGAGCAGCAGGCCGAGCGCGTGCAACGGATTGTTCAACTCATGGAGCACTGCGGCGGCCAGCACCCAAACCGCCTGGTCACGCTCCACCTTGAGCAGTCTGGCCCGCAGAGCCTCGGCACGACTCGCCGCTTCTTCGGCCGCCGAGAGGCGTGCTCGCAAGCGCCGTTGGTGAATCGATAGGCCGATCAGACCGCCGGCCAAGACGGGGATCAAATGGTCGATCAGCGAATGCGCGCTCGAAAGCGGTCCGGTCAGGGTGCCGGCGCGCAGCCTGGCTTCGGAAACCAGATCGAAGCCGACGTAGGTCGCCCCGGCCAGAACGCCGAGGAGCACGTAAATCGCGAGCGGCCATTCTTTGCGCGGGGACACGAAAACTCCCAGAAATTCATAGCACGTGGCGCGTCCGCCGCCCCCGCATCCGACACTTGCCCGATGCGCGATCCCGAACGGTCAGGGTAGGTTTGGGCAAGGTGAGGCGCACTTTAGGGTCTTTGTTTTTTAGCCGCGGCGCGCTCCTGCTGGCCACCGCCGGGCTGAACTTCGCCTGTTCGTCAGACGCGAATAAGAAGGACGCCTGCACCCCCGATGACGGAGACGGCATCATTTCGGAGCCGGCCCTGGTGTTTCTGACAGTCACCGATAGCCAGTTCGAGCCCATCCTCGTGGCCACGCAGAACACTTCCGAGATCACGCTCGAGCTCACGAACGAAGGTACGACGCCCCACGGCTTCGTGGTCGATTGCAAGCCTACGCCGAACACCGACGGTTGCCCGATGCAGTCATGCTTTCCTCGCGAATCGAAGATCGCCGCGGTCCCGCCGGGCCAGTCCATGACGATCAGGTTCGAGACGCCGCTGGTGGAGGGGATTTACGAATTTCACTCGGACGTTGCACAGGACACTGAGCTCACGCCGGGACAGTTTATCATTCAGTGATCCGCGCTCGTCCGTGCTTCTGGGGATCGCTCGCGGGCCTACTAGTCGCCGCGCCCGCGCGCGCAGAACCGCCCGTAGAACCCGCGGCGCAGCAGATCGAGGTGCGCGGCGTGCGCCCGGAATCCCCTCGCGGGGTGGGCGACTTTCGCTTACGCCGAGAACTGCTTACGGCTTCCCCGCGCCAGCAGACCAGCGAGCTCCTTTCCGCAGCGCCCGGTTTCTTCGTCGACCACGAAGACGGCGAAGGCTTCGGTAACGACGTTTACCTGCGAGGCTTCGACTTGCAGCACGGCTCGGGAATCGAGCTGCGCGTGGGCTCGCTGCCGCTCAATATTCCGACCCACATTCAGGGCCAGGGCTACGCCGATGCCAATTCAATCATTCCCGAGGTCGTGTCGCAGCTGCGCGTGCTGGAGGGGCCGTACGATCCACGCCAGGGCGATGCGGCGATCGTGGGCAGCGCCTATTTCGACTTGGCCGTTCCCGAGCGCGGCGGCCTGCTGCGGGCTAGCTACGGTTCGTTCAATCAAAAGCGGCTGGTCGCGATCGTCGCGCCTGCGGCGGCGGGTCCTGAGACATTCGTCGCGGCGAGTTTTCGCGATACGGACGGTTTTGGTCAAAATCGAGCCGCGCGTGCAGGCACGGTGAACGCGCAGTACGGTGTCGACGTGAGCGCGCACGATCACCTGCGAGTGCTGGCGATTGGCCGCGCAGCGAGCGCCGCGTTGCCGGGCGTGGTTCGTCAGGACGACGTGAGCGCGGGCAGGCTTGGATTTTACGATTCATATCCATATTACGCGGACAATCAGGCGGTGCGCGCGAACGCGCTGATCCTAGGTGGCGAGCTGCGTCATCTGAGTTCGAGCGGCGATGTCTTCAGTCTAGCCCCGTTTCTGATTTGGACCGACTTTCGCGCACGGCAAAACTACACCGGTGCGCTGCAAGCCTCCCGCTCGGATCCCAGAAACTTCGGCTTGGGCGATCTCTTCGAGACCAATAATCGCGAGGTCGCGGCCGGACTCACTGCGTATGCGCGCCGCGCGCCGCAGCAGTTCGGTACGAGCAGCGAGCTCGGCATCGAACCCGGCGTGTACCTGCGCTTCGGCCACACCGCGCAGAGCAAGAACCTGCTCCAGCCGGAAGACTTGACGGTTTGGGATCAACGGCTCGCGGCAGGGCTAGGCACGCTCGATGCTGGGGCGTATCTGGACTTCGACCTGCTACTTTGCAAGCGGCTGAGGATTTCAGGCGGTCTGCGCGTCGACTTACTCGCGGTCACGATCAGCGATCGGTTGGCGAACGGTACGTCGGCGGCCACCAATGCCGATGGCGCACAGCGCACGGCAATGGGCGTCTCCGTCGGGCCCCGGATCAGCGCGCAATACTCGTTGGCCAAAGCCTTGTCGTTGATTGCTTCGTACGGCGAGGGCTATCGCTCACTGGACGCGGCGCACCTGCCGCAAGGCGCCACGCCCTATTCCAAAGTACGTTCGGTCGAAATCGGCACGCGCGCGCAGTTGGCCAACGAGCGCTTTACTTCGACCCTAGCGGTGTTCGAAACGCGGGTCGGAAATGAGCTGGTGTTCGTGGCCAACAACGGCGGGCTGGAATCGGAAAATGCCAGCTTGCGGCGTGGGGTCGTGGCCTCGATCGTGACCAAGCCCGCGAGCTGGTTATTGGCTTCTGCGTCGCTTTCGGTCAATGAAGCGCAGTTCAGCACGCGCGTGGCAGGCGTGTCGCATCACGTCCCGAGCGTGCCGCCGATTTTGTTTCGGAGTGATGTCAGCGTACGCGGCGCGCTGGGCAAGCTCGGGCAGCTGCCGCTCAGTGGTAGGCTCGGTGTCGGATACACTTTCGCCTCTGCGCAGTACCTGAGCGACACGGTTCGCGGCCCCAAGACGAACGCGTTGAATGTAGGCGGGGAGCTGCGTTCGCGCTTCATTGCGCTGGGAGTGGATGTCTACAACGCGCTCGGCCTACAGGTGGCCGACAGTTCCGACGTTTATGTCTCGAACTGGAACCTGCAGCCGGGGCAGCAAGCGGCATCAGTGGCGATTCACTCGGTCGCGGCGCCGCCGACCAGTGTGCTCGGATCGCTGACCTTGTATTTTTGATGTTTCTGCAGGCGATCGCACCTTTTCGAGAGGAGTTTCGGAAAGTTATCGGTCTTGACCGAGCTGAGTGTGCGAGCTATCCCTGAACTCGGGGAACCGTTCGGTCCTCCTCCTGAAAGGCACGATCATGAACTGGGAAACGCCGAGCTTCGAAGAGATCGACATGAGCGCAGAGATTGGTTCGTATCAGGGAGAAGACGACAACGGTCTGTGATTAGCGCTGTTCGTTGCGCCGCCGCTGCGCGATTTGCCGAGCGGCGGTTTCGAGGAGGAACGTGTTAATTCGTGTTTTGGGCTCCGCAGCGGGAGGTGGTTTTCCGCAGTGGAATTGCGGTTGTCCGAATTGCGTGGGCGTGCGGCGCGGCACCATCCGCGCGTTGGCCCGCACGCAAGAATCCGTGGCAGTGAGCGCCGATGGTGACTCCTGGTTCTTGCTCAACGCGTCGCCGGAAATCCGACAACAGATCGAGAGCTTCGGCAAGCTGCACCCGCGTGCGCAGCGCGACACGCCGATCCAAGGCATCGTGCTGACCAACGGGGACTTGGATCACGCGCTCGGTTTGTTGTCGCTTCGTGAGTCGCAGCCGCTCGCGCTGTATTCGACCGAGCGCGTGCACCGCGGCTTCAGTGAAGGCAACGTGCTCTATCGCACGCTGCAACGCTTCGACGGTCAGGTTACGTTGCACGCGCTCGAACTCGGTGCTGCCGAGCAGCCGCTTCGTTTGCTCAGTGGTGCTGTGAGTGGCCTCCGCATGAGGGCGTTTGCCGCGCCCGGCAAAGCCGCACTGCACCTCGATCAGTCGAATCAAGAGCCGGGGGACAACATCGGCGTTCTTATCTCGGACGAGCGCACGGGCAAGCGCTTGGCGTACATCCCGGCCGCGGGCGCAAGCTCAGCGGAGGTCGTGGCGGCCGCGTCGTCGGCGGATGCGGTGTTCTTCGACGGCACGTTTTGGTCGAGCGATGAGCTGATCGCCCTGGGCGCTTCCACGCGTCGCGCAGAAGACATGGCGCATTGGCCGATCGGTGGTGCCGAAGGGAGCCTGCGTTTTCTGGGCAGCCTGTCGGCAGCCCGCCGGGTATTGATTCACATCAATAACACCAACCCGATGCTACGTGAGGATTCCGCTGAACGTGCCCTGGTGCAAGCGGCGGGGGTCGAGGTTGCCTTCGACGGCATGGAGCTCGAGTTGTGAGCGAGCGCGCACCGCTAACGCCTGCCGAGTTCGTGGACTGGTTGCGTCGTGAAGGGCAGAGCCGCTACCACGACCAGCACCTCGTGCACGTGCTGATGCACGAGGGCAAGCTGACTCGCGAGCAGCTTCAGCAATGGGTGCTCAACCGCTACTACTATCAGACTCGGATCCCGATCAAAGACGCGCTCATCTTGTCGAAATCGGAAGATCCGGCGTTTCGCCGCGCGTGGATCCGGCGCATTCACGATCACGATGGCGACGCCCCGGGCGAGGGTGGGCTCGCGCTCTGGCTGCGATTGGCCGAAGGCGTGGGCCTGTCGCGTGCCGAGGTCGAGGGTTTGGGCTCGGTGTTACCGGGCGTGAAGTTTGCGTGTGACGCCTACGTCAGCTTGGTGCGCGAACGCAGCTTGCTAGAAGCCGTCGCCTCGTCACTAACGGAGTTCTTTGCGCCGGATTTGATGAGCCGTCGTATCCAGGCCTGGCAAGACCACTATCCGTGGGTGGACGCGGAGATGCTGGCGTACTTCCGGTCACGCGTGCCGCGGGCCAAGCGTGACTCCGAAGAAGCGATTGGCTTCGTTGTCTCCCAGGCCAGGACGTTCGAACAGCAGGAGCGCTGCGTCGCGGCACTGATTCGTAAGACCGAAATCTTGTGGCACCTGCTGGATTGCGTGCAGGCGGCCTACATTCCGGGTCGTTCGGGGGCGGCGTGAGCGCGGAGGCGCCAAGCCTCGAACTTCGGCCGAAGCTGGCACCGAAATGCAAGCTGCGCCTGGATCCGAAGACCGCCAAATACATCCTGCTATACCCGGAAAAAGGGCTGCTTTTGAACGCCACCGGTGCAGCCATTTTGAAGCACTGCGACGGCACGCAGTCGCTCTCCGCGATCATCGCCGCGCTGGCAGTGGAGTTTCAGAGTAACTCGGACGTGCTGCGTGTGGAGGTGCTCGGTTTCGTGCAAGGCCTGCTCGATCGGGGCCTGCTGCAGGCTGCACCGTGAGCACCGAAGATCGGCTATACACGCTGATCGCCGAGCTGACCTACCTGTGTCCGCTGCGTTGTGTCTATTGCTCGAACCCGACCGACTTGGCCGCTCACCCGGATCGCCTCAGCACCACCGATTGGCTGCGCGTGTTCAAGCAGGCGGCGGAGCTCGGAGCGCTGCAACTCAACCTGAGCGGCGGCGAGCCGCTCTTGCGGCGCGATCTGGAAGAACTGGTGGCCGGCGCCCACGCGCTGGACTTTTACAGCAACCTGATCACGAGCGGCTTGCCGCTGACGCGCGAACGCCTGGTTCGCTTGAAAACGGCGGGCCTCAGCAGCGTTCAATTGTCGATTCAAGACAGCGATCCTGGACCCTCCGATCGCCTGGCCGGGCGCGAATCCTTCGAGCAAAAGCTAGAGGTCGCGCGTTGGGTCAAGGAGCTCGAGTTGCCGCTGACCTTGAACGTGGTGCTGCACCGGCAAAATCTCGCGAGGGTCGCCGAAATCATCGCGCTCGCGGAGAGTCTGAGTGTCGACCGTTTGGAGCTCGCCAACACCCAATACCTGGCTTGGGCGCTCGAGAACCGCAGCGCGTTGCTCCCGAGCCAAGCCGAACTCGACGCTGCGCGTGAAATTGCCAAGGCCGCCAAGGTACGTCTGAAGGGTAAGATCGAGGTCTTGTTCGTGTTGCCCGATTACTACTCGGATCGACCGAAGGCGTGCATGAGCGGCTGGGGCAAGCGTTATCTGCTGGTGAGTCCCGACGGTTTGGCCTTGCCGTGCCACTTGGCGCACACCCTGCCCGGACTCAGCTTCGACAACGTGCAAGATCGCCCGCTCGACGACATCTGGCACCACTCCGCCGCCTTTGCCGCCTTCCGAGGCGAAGCTTGGATGCCCGAACCGTGCAAGAGCTGCGACCGCCGCGAGCTCGACTTTGGCGGTTGCCGTTGCCAAGCCTTTCACCTCACGGGCAACGCGGCCGCCACCGATCCCGCGTGCACGCTGTCGCCGCAGCACGCCTTGATCACCGAAGCGCGCGTAGCCGCTCGAGCAACGCCGCTAATCCCGCTCGGCTTGCGCTATCGAGAGTTCCGCCGTTAGCGAGGCGATTTGCCACCCTGGCTCGTGCACGAATTTTGCACGACCTGTGCGCGATGAAGTCGCTCAAGGACAACGCGGTTTGGCAAATTCTGAAAGAAACGGGTACCGCTTGGGACGAGGACAACGTGACCCGATTAGCAGCATCGCTCGCGTATTTCACCCTGCTCTCGATCGCACCGCTGATCATCTTGGCCGTCGCGGTGACCGGCTTGGCCTTCGGCGAAGAGGCCGCTCGCGAGCACATTGCCGGGGAGATCGCCAGCGTGGTCGGTGCTGGCGCCGCGGACGCCATCCAGTCGATTGCCAAGAACGCCCACACCCCGGGCACGGGGGTGCTCAGTATCTGCGTCGGATTGGTGGTTTTGCTATTTGGCGCGTCGGGCGTATTCGGCGAACTGCAATCGGCGCTGAACACGGTATGGGACGTGGCACCAAAGCCGGGGCGTGGCATTTGGGGCTTGGTCAAGGACCGCTTCTTTTCGTTCACTTTGGTTCTGGGCGTGGCTTTCTTGTTGCTCGTGTCGCTGGTCGTGAGCGCCGGCCTGACTTGGGTGGGACAGGTATTCGAACAATCCCTGCCGGGAGGCGCGGTCGTCTGGCAATTGCTGAACTTCGGCATCTCCTTCGCAGTAGTGACCGCGCTGTTCGCGCTGATGTTCAAGAAGTTGCCGGACGTACACATCAGCTGGCGCGATGTTTGGGTCGGGGCCGCCGTGACCGCAGGCCTGTTTACGCTGGGCAAGTTTGGGCTCGGCATTTACCTGGGCAGCGCCGGGGTAGCGTCGGCCTACGGCGCAGCCGGCTCGATCGTCGCGCTGGTGATCTGGGTCTACTATTCGGCGCAAGTGCTGCTGATCGGTGCTGAATTCACCGAGGTTTATGCGCGCCGCTTCGGCTCCCGAATCACGCCCGATGACAAGGCCGTGGCAGTGGAACGGGCGCGCGTCGAATCGCCAAAGCTAGTCGCGCAACGCGAACACTGAGCTGTCGAAGTTGCGCAGCAGATCCGCGACATCGTCGTAAATGACGAGCGCACCGCTCAGGGCCGCGTCGGGGTGCCCGCCGGATCGCAGGGCGATCGCGCGCACTCCGACTGTGTTTGCCGCCTGGACGTCATACGGCGTGTCACCCAGCATCACGGCCTCGCCGGGAGAGCAGCCGGCTTTACGCAACGCCACCTGCACGATGTCGGGGTCGGGTTTGGAGTGCTGAGCGTCGTCCGACGAGGTTCGATGCTGCACGAAGGGCAATGCGCCGCATACTTCCAACAAAGGTTTCAGCTCGTCTTCGCTGGCGGAGCTGGCCACGACCAGTTCCAAGCCGACCTCGCGCAGTCGGCGGAGGAGCGCTTCTGCACCAGGAAATGGCCGCAATTGCGGCAGATATTCGCGCGAAAACAGCGCCCTCCGTTCTTTCGCCAGACGCTTAGCCTCGTGCGAGCTACCTTCCAAGCCGGTGATTTCTGGAATCAGCTTGTCCCCGCCCTTGCCGATCAGCTCGCGCACCCACTCGAACTTTCCGGGGTAGCCGTTGCGTTGAAAGACCTCCAGCCAGGCTTGAGCGTGCGCATCGTTGCTGTCGACGAGCGTGCCATCGACATCGAGCAGGACCACCTTCAGCGACTTCATGGGCCGAGCTTTCGTTCGGCTTCGACCGTGTCGACATCGAATTCGCCATCCGGCCAGGACAGCCGGCTCAACCGGCGACCATCGTTGAGCAACCGGCTCGCCCCTTGATCCCCGCTGAGCGTCGCCAAAGCCGCGAACAATGAACGTGGAAATAGCGCCGGAACGCCGCATTTGTGAGCGTAGTGGGAGGCCACGGGCACCCCGGTGCGTGCGAATTCGGCGATCAGCCGATCGAGATGGTCGGCACTGAGCCGCGGCTGGTCACACAGCGCGAGCAGCAGGGCATCGCTCTCCCGTTGCTCGGCCCAGGCGACCGCCACGCGGATTGATTCGGCCATGCCTCGTTCCCAATCCGAATTCGACACGACCTCGATGGGCAAGGCGCCCAGCGCTGCGCGCACGGATCCCGCGTGGGCACCGACCACGACCGCGGCCGCGCTCGCGCGCGACTCACAGGCGCATTCGGCGGCCAAGCGAACCAAGGGTTCGCCTCGATGCAGGGTGAGTTGCTTCGGGTGACCGAGGCGACGCGATGCGCCTGCCGCGAGCACTGCGCACGCCACTCGCGCGTTCATGCCGTACCGGTCTTGCCCAAGGTGGGCGACGCGGGCAACCTGAGCTCGGACACCGGACGGTGGATCGGGCGGCTGCCACGCTCAGAGAGCGGCGAGGCGCTGGCCTGAGCCAGCACAGCTTGGATTTCGGCCAGCGCAGAGAGCGCAATTTGCGCCGGAGTTTCGGCGCCCAGGTCGAGTCCAAGCGGAGCGCGCACGCGCGATCGGTCGCAGGTTTTCAACGCGGCGGGCTCTGGATAGAGCTCGTTCAACATCCGCTCGGTGCGCCGCAGCGGTCCGAGCATGCCGATGTACGCTGCTCGCGAGCCGAGCAACATGCCCAGGGCTTGCAGGTCGGTGGGGTAGTGGTGGGACATCACCACGGCGACCGGAGTGCGGCGGGTGCCAACCTTGCTCGCGATCGACGCAAGGCTGCCCACCTGGAGCTCAGCGCGTGTGGCAAAGCGCTCGCGCACCGCGACACGACCGCTCGCGTCGCACACTGTCACTCCATAACCGAGCACGGTCGCCAATTCGACTAGGGGGAGGGCGTCTGGGCCCCCGCCGAAGACGAACAGATGTGGAGGCGGCTCGATCACCTCGAGCAATGCTTCGAAGCCATGAGAGGACACCGTTCGAGTCCCAGTCCGCGCTGCCAGTGCCTGCTCGGCTGCTTGTGCGAGCGTGCCCCAGGCTGGGCCGCTCAGCGTAGACGCGATTTGACCCGCTTCGTCGAGGATCAGGCGCGCGCTGACGGGCGCTCGCGGATCGCTCGATTTGAACACCGTAGCCAAGGCGGCGCGTCGCTCAGCGCGCAGACAATCGTCGATCACCGCCAAGGGGGCGCACGGAGCCTGCAAGCTCGCTCGTTCGAGCAAAATGTCCACGATCCCGTCGCAGCCGGTGCCGCGTGGCGATTCGTCGTCTTCTTCTTCACGGCTGCCATCGAAGCGAATGCAGATGGAGCGCTCGCGGGCAAGCCACGGCGCCTTGCGCACGATGCCGGCTTCCAAACATCCGCCACTGACCGAGCCGGCGAGCACCTGACTACTCGAAAACAACATGCGGGCTCCCGGATGCCGATACGCGGAACCCTGCACTCGCATGACCGTGGCCAGCCAGAGCGGTTCCGGCCGACCTTCGGCCTCGCGTGCCACGCGACAGATCTGCGCGAGCTCAGTCATGCCCGATTGCCTTCCTTCAAATCAGCTTGTCGAGGGTGATCGGCAAATCTCGAACGCGTTTGCCAGTGGCGTTGAACACGGCGTTGGCGATCGCAGCTGCCATCCCGGTGATACCGATTTCACCGATTCCTTTGGCGCCAATTTCATTCACGTGCGGGTCATCTTCGGCGATGGAAAGCACTTCCAGCGCGGGAATATCGGCATGGACTGGCACGTGGTAATCGGCGAGATCCCGGGTCACCACGCGGCCGGAGTGTGGATCCCTCACCGTGTGCTCCTGCAACGCGAAGCCGATCCCCCAAACCATGCCACCCAAGAACTGGCTGCGCGCGGTTTTTGGATTCAAGATCTTGCCGGCGGCGAAGGCGCCCAAAGCACGCGCCACGCGCACTTCGCCCGTGTCTTCATCGACTCGCAGCTCGACGAATTGCGCGCCGAAGGAGTGCAGCGAGAACTTCTTTCGTTCCTCTTTCTCCTGGGTGGACGCTTGCGCGCTGATTTCGGGCTGTCCGGAGCGCTCGACCAACGCGCTCAAGGAGTCTTTCTTGGCGCCATTGCCGGCCGAGAGCTCACCACCGACAAAACTCACGCCGTTTGCTGGCAGGCCGTACAACGACGACTTGCCATCGGCGATCGCCGTGGCGATCAACTTGTCGCGTAATGCGAGAGCGGCAAGCCTGACTGCAGAGCCGGTGCTCGAAGCGGTTTGTGAACCGCCCGAGACGGGCGTTTCGGGCAGCGCGGTGTCACCGAGCTCGAAGCTGACGCGCGCGATGGGTAGACCGAGCGCGTCCGCCGCAATCTGCGCCATGATCGTATAAGTTCCAGTGCCGATGTCCTGCGAACCCGCTTGCACGAGTACGCTGCCGTCGCGGCGGAGCCGCGCGCTGGCCGACGAGCCGCTCTGACGTGCCGGGTAAGTGGCGCTCGCCATGCCGTAGCCCACCAAGTAGTGCCCGTCGCGCTGGCTGCGCGGTTCAGCGCGACGCTTGGCCCAGCCGAAGCGGGTGGCGCCCTGGCGGTAGCACTCGCGCAGGGATTTGCTGGACCAGGGCTTGTCTTCACCTTCGTCGCGCTCTGCGTAGTTTCGCAGGCGGAGCTCGATCGGATCGAGTTTAAGCGCGACCGCCAGCTCGTCCAAAGCCGATTCCAGGGCGAACATTCCCGTCGCTTCACCGGGCGCGCGCATGAACGTCGGCGTGGGTACATCGAGCGGCAGCAAGCGATGTGAAGTGATCACGTTCGGACACGAGTAGAGCATGCGCGTTTGCACGGCGGCGGGTTCCACGAACTCGTCGAAGCGTGAAGTCTCCGACCACGATTCGTGCTGGATCGCCGTGAGCTTACCGTTGCGATCCGCAGCCAAAATCACGTGCTGAATGGTGGGCGGACGGTGCCCCACGAGCGAAAACATCTGCTGCCGCGTGAGCGAAAGCTTCACGGGCCGTTTGAGCGTGCGCGCCGCCAGCGCGGCCAGCCCGACGTGCGACCAGGGGCTGCCTTTGCAGCCGAAGCCACCGCCCACGTAGCGCGAGATCACCCGTACATTTTCGGGCGGGATGCCGAACAGCGCCGCGATCTTCTTTTTGACGCCGAAGATGCCCTGCGAGGTATCGTACAGGGTCAGATGATCGTCGCCTTGCCAGACCACCGTGAGCGCGTGCGGCTCAATCGGATTGTGGTTCTGCACGGGTGTCGTGTAGGTCTGGTCGATGCGCACGGCAGCGGCTTTCGAGCCCGCCTCGAAATCGCCGCGTTTCGACTCGGCGGGTCCGACCGGGCCCGCCTTCTTCGGCGTATAGGCGTCCGTTGCTGTGGTCGAAAGAGCGACGCTGGGCGGGCTCGCTGCGTAGCGGGCGACCACCAAATGGGCCGCTTCCTGCGCGCTCTCCAAGGTGCTGGCCACCACCAGTGCAATCGGTTGATCGGCGTAGTGGATCTCATCGTCTTGCAGGAGCTGTAGCAACCGATCATTGGGATCGCTCTTGGTCTTGGCGCCGGGCAGCTTGGGCGCGCTGGCCGGAGTGAGCACGCCCAGTACCCCAGGGACCTGCTCGGCGCGCGCGGTATCCAGCTCGATGAGCTTTCCGCGGGCCACCGCGCTGGTCACGATCAGCGCGTGTGTCACGTTCGCAACTGGGATTTCTGCGGCATATTGCGCCGTGCCGGTCACTTTCGCCGGTCCGTCGACGCGGTCGATGGCGCGTCCCACGCTGACGTCTTTCATGTTTGCCCTCCCGCCAAGGCGAGTGCACGGGCGATCACGCGCCGCGCGAGTTCGACTTTGAATTGATTGTCTGCCGTGGTCTTGGCCCCGCGCATGGCCAACCCGGCGGCCGCGCGGAAGGACTCTGCCGTGGCGGGCTTACCGAGCAATGCCTGCTCGACCTCCGGACAGCGCCAGGGCTTGCTGGCGACACCGCCCAACGCGACCCGCGCCTGACGCACCAGATTGCCCTCGAGCTCTAGCCCCGCAGCTGCCGAAGCCAATGCAAAAGCATAGGAGGCGCGGTCGCGCGCTTTCACGTACGCCGAATGCCGTGCCAGTTCGCTCTTGGCGAGCGAAACGTGCGTCACGAGCTCTCCCTGCTCGAGCACGCTCTCGAGCTCGGGGCGGCTCCCAGGCAGCGTGTGAAACTCCGCGATCGGGATCGCACGCTCGCCGTGCGGCCCGTGGGTGTGCACCACAGCGTCGAGCGCCAACAGCGCGACGCACATATCCGAGGGGTTGGCCGCGATACACTGATCACTCACTCCCAGCACCGCGTGCATGCGCGAATAGCCATTGCGCGCGGCGCAGCCGGAGCCCGGTTTGCGCTTGTTGCAAGCCTGTACCGCGGTGTCGCGAAAATACGGGCAGCGGGTGCGCTGCAGCAAATTGCCGCCCACGGTGGCCATATTTCGAATTTGCGGTGAGGCGCCAGAGAGCAGCGCTTGGGAGAGCGCCGGATAGGACTCGATGACTTCCGCGTGCTCGGCCAAGTCGCTATTTCGTACCAGCGCCCCGATGCGCAGGCCATCGCTCCCGACTTCTAGCGCTGCATGTCGCAGACCATTCAGGTCGACGACCAGGTCTGGGCGTTCGACGTCGAGTCGGAGCAGATCGACGAGGAGCGTGCCACCCGCGATGAAGCGCGCGCCAGCGGCTCGCCCGGCGCGGATCGCTTCTTCATCCGCGCCGGGCTTGGCATAGTCAAAGGCTTTCATGTGGTGTCCCCTGATTCGTCCCGTCCCGCTCGGCGCTGCTCTCGGCGCGGGCTTTCTGAATAGCCGCCACGATGTTGCTGTACGCCCCGCAGCGACAGAGGTTCCCGCTCATGTGCTCGCGCACTTCAGCGTCGGTGTGTGCGCGATTTTCTCGCACTAAGCCGAGAGCGCTCATGATTTGGCCGGGCGTGCAGTAGCCGCACTGAAGCGCGTCTTCGCTGACGAAGGCCGCCTGCATCGGATGCAAGGTGTCGCCAGGTGCCACGCCTTCGATGGTCGTGATTGGCGAATCGCCGACCATCACGGCAAGGGTCAAACAGGCGTTCACTCGTCGTCCCGCAACGAGCACGGTACACGCGCCACATTGGCCGTGATCGCAGCCTTTCTTGCTGCCAGTGAGGCCCAGCCGTTCGCGCAGAGCGTCGAGCAACGAGACGCGTGGCTCGAGCTCGAGCGAATGGACTTGCCCGTTGATGTTCAAAGACACCTTTCGCGTTTGCCCTGAGTGAGAGGCGGGCGTGGCGGGTGTCTTGGGGGTTGCCGGTGCGGGCTGCGATTCGCGGCAGCCCTGCGCAGCGAGCAGCGCGAAAGCGGCAACCAAACTCGCATGGACGACCTCGCGCCGGGAGAGCGCGAACGACTGTCTCGGGGCGATTGCCTCTCGGCCCGCAGCGTGCAGCCCCAGGGCGAGCGCGGAGAGCCCGTCGGCAGCGGTGACCGTCTGTTGGCCAAGCATCAAGCCCTCGCTGGTCAGCACCACCAGCGATAAGTCGTTTGGGCGGTGGGGGGTGCTCGGCAGCCCGCAGGCGCGCCGGAGGCTGGTTCGGGCCTCGGCGCCGCAGCGATCGCTGCGACCGTTGAGGTCGAGTTCGTCGTCGGGCCGAAACGAGTAACTTCGGCCTTCGGTGACGAGCAGCAAAGCGGCGCCAAGCCCGCGCAATTCCGCGCGAATGCGCTCCAGAGTGGGCGATGGTTGCCAGTGCAAGCTCTCGGCGAACGCGATCACGAGTGGCTGATCGTGACCGCTCGCGATGCCAAATTCGAGCAACGATTGGGCGAGCATCGAGCGGTGATCGTGCATGACGGCTCAGAGCGAAAAAGGAACGCAGCCGGAAAGCAAGCCCCGTACCGCACAGAAATGGCTGCGTCCGACGGAGCACCGCTCATTTGAGGCGAGAGTGCCTCTGGCCAAATGCCTCGCCCGTGCAAAGTCGACACTCCTCCCGAAGCACGGCGAGCGATCTCGCGTGTGGGGCGCGTGGGGATGGCGTGCTACGACTTGGCACGCGCAATGCACCTGGCACGTGCATGCCGAGAGCAATTTGGACTGGCAGTTTGGGTTTCGGTCTGGTGCAGATCCCGGTCTCGCTGCACGCCGCTGAAGAGCCAAACGAGCTGTCGCTCACGCTCCTCGACAAACGCGACTTCTCGCCGGTGGGCTACGAGCGGATCAACAAGAAGACCGGCAAAGAGGTCAAATGGGAGGATACGGTGAAGGGCTATGAGGCCGGTCCCGGGAAGTACGTGGTGCTGACCGATCGAGATTTTGCCGAGGCCAATCCCAAGTCCAGCCACCAGATCGACATCTTGGATTTCGTGGAGATGTCGGAGATCGATCCGCACTACATCGACAAACCCTATGTGGTGGTGCCGGACAAATATGGCAAGAAGTCGTACGCTCTGCTGCGAGAAGTACTCAAGCGTTCCGGCAAGGCCGGGATCGCCAAGCTCGTCTTGCGTACTCGCCAACATTTGTGCGCGGTGGTGCCGCATGGCAAGGCGCTCTCCCTGCTCGTGTTGCGTTTTGCGGACGAACTCCGCAGTGCGAGCGATCTCGAGTTGCCCGAGGAGAACCTCAAGAAACTCGGCATTACCAGCAAAGAGCTGGATATGGCGGAGAAGCTCGTCAACGGCATGGTCGACAAATGGCAGCCGGAGCGCTACCGGGATGATTACCGCAAGGACCTGCTGTCGCTGATCCACGCGCGGGCCAAAGCGGGTGACGTGAACAGCATCTCCAAAGAGCAGACCAAGGCGCCGCGCCCCCCGAAGTCGGCCAAGGTCGTGGATTTGGTGGCGCTCCTGGCCAAGAGCGTCGAATCGGGGCACCCGCGAAAGTCAGCGGCACACGCGCCGGCCAAACGAGCCCAGGCCGCTCGGAAATCGAGCTCTCCGCGCAAGCGCACGGTAAGCAAGCATCGCGGCAGCCAGACTGCGCCGCAACACCGTAAATCGGCCTGAAGTCGACGTTCGAGCGGTATTCGAACGGTATCGGGAGCCCCGCTATGAGCCTCGCGAAGTATCGCCAGAAGAGAGACTTTGCGAAGACCAAGGAGCCTGCGGGCAAGGCTCCCGGGAAGGGAGGCAACAGCTACGTGATTCAAAAACACGACGCGAGCCACTTGCATTACGACTTCCGCCTGGAGCTCGACGGCGTGCTGCTCAGCTGGGCCGTGCCCAAAGGGCCGACCCTCGACCCGAGCGTGAAGCGCTTGGCCGTTCAAACGGAAGATCATCCGCTCGAGTACGGCGGCTTCGAGGGCAGCATCCCGGAGGGAGAGTACGGCGGCGGCACGGTGATGGTCTGGGACCGCGGAACCTGGGAACCCGAGGGCGACCCCAAACAAGCGTACGAGAAGGGCCATCTTTCCTTCCAACTCCACGGACAGAAGTTGACCGGCGGCTGGCGTTTGGTGAAGACCCAACGCGCCGGGCAAAAGCAAAATACCTGGCTATTATTCAAAGCCAAAGATGACGCAGCCAAACCGGGGGACACCACATTGCTCGACGAGAAAGCCAAGAGCGCGCTTACCGGCCGCGATTTGAAGAGCATCGCAGCGGGTAAGGCGGCCAAGGCGGCCAAGGCGCCCAAGAAGACGGCCAAGGCGTCCAAGAAGGCGGCGAAGAAGACGGCCAAGGCGCCCAAGAAGACGGCCAAGGCGGCGAAGAAGACGGCCAAGAAGACGGCCAGGACGGCCAAGAAGACGGCCAGGACGGCCAAGGTGCCCAAGACGACGGCCGAGGCGGCCAAGGTGACCAAGCCCACCCAGGCGGCCAAGTCCACTGAGCCCACGGGGACCCAGCCGACCGAGAGCGCCGAAAAGCGCGACGCCATCCCACAACGCATCGAGCCGGAACTGGCCACGTTGGTCAGCACGACACCGGAGGGTGATGACTTCATACACGAGGTGAAATTCGACGGTTACCGGGTGATTGCGCGCGTCGATGCCGGTCGGGTGCAATTGCTGACGCGGGGCGGAGAAGACTGGACCAAGCGCATGCCAGGCCTGGCCACGGCGCTCGCCCAATTGAAAGCCCAGAGCGCGATTCTGGACGGTGAATACGTGGCGCTCGATGAACGCGGAGTGACCGACTTTCAGCTGCTGCAGAACGCGTTCAGCGGCAAGAGCCAAGCGCCGCTCGCTTACTACGCATTCGATCTACTCTATCTCGATGGAGCAGATCTGCGGCCATTGCCCTTGGTCGAACGCAAGGCCAAACTCCAAGAGTTGCTCGGCCGATTGACCAAGGCACAGACTACGATTCGCTACAGCGATCATACGCGAGGCGAAGGTGCACGCTTCTTTGCGGAGGCCGCCAAGCTCGGGCTGGAGGGCGTGGTCTCCAAGCGTGCAAACTCTCCGTATCGGTCGGGACGGGGCAAGGATTGGCAAAAGAGTAAAAGCCTGGCAAGGCAAGAATTCGTGATCGTTGGCTTCAGTGAGCCCGCGGGTGGGCGATCGCACCTGGGGGCGCTGCTGCTCGGCGTGCGGCGCGCTGACCAAGTCGTTTACTCTGGGCGGGTCGGCACTGGCTTCACGGATCGTTCGCTAAAAGATTTACACGCCCGGCTCGCGCCGCTCGAAATCGAAAAGCCCAACCTGAGCAACGCTCCGCGTGGCGCGGAAGTGCGCGGCGTGCATTGGGTCGAGCCTGAATTGGTTGCAGAAGTGGCGTACACGGCGATCACGCACGACGGCCTGCTTCGCCACCCGATTTTCAAGGGGCTGCGCGAAGACAAGCCCGCGCGTGACGTCGTGTTGGAGCAACCGCGCGCGGTGGCTTCACGCACACCACACAAGCAGCCCACGCCGTCCGCAGCCGCGAAGACGACTCTCAGCCACCCGAACGAAACACGCAAGGCGGCCACGCCGTCTGCAGCTGCGAAGACGATTCTCAGCCACCCGGACAAAATTCTGTATCCAGAGCTCCGGCTGACCAAGCGCGAGCTGGCAGACTATTACGAGCTAGTCACTGAGGTGATGCTGCCGCACGTGATCAATCGGCCTCTGACGCTGCTGCGCTGTCCGGAGGGCCGCCAAAAGCAGTGCTTCTTCCAAAAGCACCCCGGTAAGTCTCTGCCCGAGGGTCTGGTCCGGGTACAAGTGCCCTCCTCCGACGGAAACAGTGAATATGCTGCCATTTCCGACGCGCGTGCCTTGCCGGCGCTGGTGCAGATGGGCGTGCTCGAAGTGCACCTGTGGGGTGCGCTCGCCAGCGACGCCGAGCACCCCGATCGGTTGGTGTTCGACTTGGATCCGGCGCCGGAACTGGATTTCAAGGCCACCATCGCGGGCGCGCGGGCCCTGCGTCAGCTGCTCCAAGAGCTCGGCTTGAAGAGTTGGCTCAAGACCACCGGCGGCAAGGGACTCCACGTGACCGTGCCGATCATCCCGGAAGCGGGTTGGGACGACATCAAAGACTTCTGCCGCGCCATTGCCGAAGAGCTCACGCGACGCGATCCCGAGCGCTACCTCGCCACGATGTCGAAGGCCAAGCGCCAGGGAAAGATTTTTATCGATTACTTGCGGAATGGGCGCGGCGCGACGTTCATCGCGCCGTATTCGCCGCGCGCGCGCGAGGGCGCAATGATTGCCATGCCGATCGAGTGGGACGATCTGTCGCCCAAATTCAAGCCCGAGATCTTCACCGTACGCAGCGCCGAGAAGTATTTGAGCAAGCGGCGGAGCGATCCGTTCGCATCGCTGCTAAAGGCACGCCAGAAGCTGCCGAGTGCGCCGAAGTGACTCGGGACTGCGCCGAGCACGACGCCACCGTTCGTCGCGTTCATCCACCGCCCTTGGGATGCGCCTGCAGAAAGGCCCAAATCGCTTCCAGCGCGGGCGGCTGAAGTGCCACATAGTGACCGCCGCCCTTGACCGTCCAGAGCTCGACCGCTCCGCGGCAGTCGTCGTAGCGTTGGACACTGGTTTCGCGCTCGGGCACGTGGGGTTCGAGGTCGATCTGGCTTACGGAGTGGGGCGTGCCGCTGCATGACAAGCGCTGTGCCCAATACTTCACCGTATCGAGGGCGGAGCCGTGCGCTTCGACGTCCGTACGGTCGAACACGGTGCCTCCGGCGTAGTGCACGATCGGGTCAGCGTCGCCGTGGATCTCCAGTACCGCTAGTGGGCTGTTCTGCGCGCAGGGCAGCTCCGGGCTGGGGGCAGCGCCGGCCACGCTGATCACCCCGGCAATCCGATCGCCGACGTCACAGGCCAAGCGTTGGGCCATGAAGCCACCGTTGGAGTAACCGATCAAGAACACGCGTTTGGGGTCGATCGACGCATGGTTCAGATTGGCGTCGAGCAGTTCGCGCAGGCGCTTGACGTCGTCGATCTGTCGATGGTCGAGATCGCAGCAGCTCTTCCCCGCGTTCCAGAACGGGCGGCCGAGTGCGTCACGGCTGCCCTCGGGCGCCAAATAAGCGAATTTTTTCTGATCTGCCAGCTGATTGAGCCCAGCCTTGGCGACCACCAAGCTGCTCGAAACCCCGAAGCCGTGCAGCACCAAAAGCAATGGCACCTGCTCGCCGGCTCGGAGCGTGCCGGGCAAGCGAAGCACGGCCGGAGGATCGAAGGCGCCCCCAGGATCGGCCGCCTCTTCAGCCGTCGCAGCGCTCGCTAACGGAGCGGCGATACTCGGAGTGAGGACCGGGGCGTGGCGCGTTGCCACGTTGGGCACGTGCGCCGCACGCTCAGGCTCCGCGACGCAAGCGAGCAGGCCTGCTTGCGCGACCAAGACGATGAAGGGCAGGACGCGGAGCGTGGAGCAGGGGAGCGATCGCGGTGGGGGCATGGCTTCCGACGAACAGTGACAATGCAAGCTACGAACCAGGAAATGGCACCACATTACGGCACAACGATTGCACATTCGAAGATTCAGACAGGACGGACTGACGAAAACGCAGCGAATGGGAGAATGGCCATGAATTCAAGCCGGTCGAGCAACGCGAATCCGCCCTACTACGACACGAGCATGCCGGAGCCGGAAATCCCCACGCGCAAGACGCCGTGGTTCATGAAGGCTCTTTGGGCGATGGCCGTGCTGCTGGTGGTTGGCCTGGCCTATTCATTCTGGCGCATTTCCCGCGTCCCGACGCCACGACTCGACGTCCCACCCACTTCTCCCACTCAGTCGACTGACACCGCTGTCAAACGTTGAGCAAAGGAAGTCCGATGAATACCAGTCACTGGCTGCGAACGGCAGCTCTGCTTGCGCTGATCGCGCTGCCCTTCATTCAGTGCGGCGGCGAACAAAAGGCGGCTGAAGCGCCACCCACCATGCCGAGCGCCGAACCACCCCCCGATCAAACACTCGAGCCGGACGCGGGCACCGCGCAGACGCCGTCGGGCGTCGATGTCGCGACCCCGATCGGGGACAGCGGGCCGCCCCCCGCCAAACCCGAGGCGCTGAGCGACGCGCAGATCGCCGCCATCACCGAGGCTGCAAACACGGCGGAAATTGCCCAAGCCAAAGTGGCGCAGTCGAAGGCCAAAGATGCGGCCGTGAAGGCTTTTGCGTCGATGATGATCGCACACCACGGCGAGGCCAAGCAAAAGCAAGCTCAACTCAAGCTGAAGACCGAGGCGAGCGGGGTCTCGACCGCCATGGACGCGGACGCGGGAGCTACGCTCAACGCACTCGAGACGGAGTCGGGGAAAGAGTTCGACAAGGCCTACATCAGCGCGCAGGTCACTGGGCACCAAAAGGTTTTGGACACCATCAACGACCAGCTGCTGCCGAACGTGAAAGACGCGAAGTTGAAAGCTTACTTGGAGGAAGTCAAACCCAAGGTGGCGCAGCACCTGAAGAAAGCCAAACAGTTGCAAGAGGGCCTCGAGCGCAAGAGCTCTTCCACCGCGGTGGCCCCCAAACACGCCGGCTGAGTAGGACCATGGCGGCAAGAAAGAAGCGGACCAGGAAGTACGGCGCGACCGTGAGCAAGACCGTCAAGAAGGTCATGCACGAGAAGAAGCGCGGCACGCTCGAGTCAGGTCGCTCGAAGAAGAAGGTAAAGAATCGGAAGCAGGCCATCGCGATCGCGCTGTCCGAAGCGCGCGCCTCGGGCGCCAAGGTTCCGAAGAAGACCAGCCGTAAGAAAAAGGCCCGTAAAAAGGCTTAAAGACGTTCCGCCGTTGTCACTCGATTGCTCCTAGCTCGCCATCTGGGGCGGGCATGGTGAGTCATCGTGAAAAGCAAACTCGTCGCCGTTACGGGCCGGTCCCGTATCGGCCGACAGTTGCAACGCTTCGTTTTGCAATGCGCGGCGTTCGCTGTCACCGGTTGTCTGCTCGCCTCCCCGCACTCGAACGCGGGGGCATCCAATGCCGAACGGGTGCCGAGCGCATCGTCCGCGCCGCCGGTCACAATCGTGGTCGTCACGTTGGATGGTGTACGGTGGCATGAAGTATTCGAAGGGGTCGATGCGGGGCTTGCCGCAAGCCACGGGCTGTCGCCCAGCGAGGTGGTGGGGGCAGCAGAGTTGACCCCGAATCTGCATCGTATCGTCGCCTCCCACGGCGCGGCGCTGGGCGCACCGGGGTACGGCGCGACGATTAGCGCGTCTGGTCCGAACTTCGTCTCCCTGCCCGGGTACGCGGAGCTCTTGAGTGGTCGCCGAGCGACGCGCTGCCGCGACAACCAGTGCACGGGCGGTGGGGCGCGTACGCTGCTGGATGAGTTCGCTGCCGCTTCGGCAGGCGATTCGAATCAAGTAGCCCTGTTTACTTCTTGGCCGGACATCGCACGCGTGGCGAGTGAACGAGGTGTGGTTGCCGAACCGCTGCCCCGCAGCGGCGGCTTTCGTGCGGATGCGATCACGGCCGATCTGGCCATCGCCCACCTGAAGGCGCACCCTCCGAAGTTTCTGTTCTTGGGCCTCGGTGAGCCCGACGAGTTCGGGCATCAAAACGACTACGCCGGCTATTTGAGAGCGCTGCACCGCGCGGACGCGCGCATCGCCGAGGTGGATCAGGAGCTGACGCGGCTCGCCGCGCGCGGCACGCGCACCGCCTTGTTCGTGACTGCCGATCACGGCCGTGCCGATAGTTTCGTCGAGCACGGCTCGAAATTCCCGGAGTCCGCTCGGGTGTGGTTGATCGCCGCGGGCAGCGCGCTCGGCGCGACCGGCTTCGTTGCAGCGCCGAGTCAACGTCGTTTGGCCGATCTGGCGCCCACGGTGCGTCAAATTGCCGGCTTGCCCAGGGACCTCGATCCTGAGGCAGGAATGCCGCTCGATGAGCTGTTGCAGCCGGCGAATCCATAGCAAGCTTCGCTGAGCCGCGCGTTCGCTGCGCGTCTAGATGGCTTTCTCGAGCTGCTCGCGTTGCACTTTGTTGGTTGCCGCGTGGTCGCAGACACACGTTACGCCGGATTTGTACGCACAAGTGTTCGCCGGCTACGGCGCAACCTTGCTGAGCTACGATCGCTCGTCGACTGCGTTTCGTATCGGCATTGGCTTCACTGATCTCAGTACACGCTCGGAATAGCGCGCGCGCTGCGCGGCGCGGGATAGACGGAGTGCCACCAACAAGGCCAGCAGCATGGCCCACGCGGCGGTCCACAGTGCGCGCGGCGCGAGCGCGGTCATGCTGCTGCGTGTGAACGTTGCACTGCCGAGCAGTGTACTCAGCACCGCGACTCCGAGCACGCCGCGAATTCGAAGGCAGATTCGCTGAGCGCTGCCGCCGTTGCGGCGCGCTGCTGACTGACCGAGCCCAAGATCAGTTCGGTCGCGTTGGCGAACGCACTGCCGCAGCCTGCGCCGAACGGGATCAGGGCGACGCACAACAGCAGCTCGCTTCTTCCGTAGCTGGAATAGGCCAGCAGCGTGGCCCCCGACGTTGCGGTGCACAGGCTCAGCCAGAGTGCGCGCTCGGCGTGCCAGCGCAGCGCGAGTCGCGGCGCGAACAGCGTGCCCAGCAGCATCGAGCTGGCCAATGGCACGCTCAGTAGCCCGGCTTGCAAGGCGGCCTTCGCTCGCGCCAACTGCAGGTATTGGGCGACGACGAACGAGACACCGGAGAACGCGAAGTAGGCCAGAAAGATCACCAGCAGCGCTTGGGCAAAGCGTGCCTGCGCGAACACTGAAACGTCGAATAACGGGTGCGGTGCCCGGCGCAGCCAGTTCCGCGCTAGAAGCAGCAATCCGCCGCCGAAAACCGCACTCGACACGACTTCGAGCGAAAGCCAGCCTTGGCTCGGGCCGCTCGAAACGGCGAACAAGCAGCACGCGGCGGCACCGAGACACAAGCCGGTGCCGCGAAAATCCAAGCGCAAGTCGTGGCGCGGCAAATCAGCCGGGACCAGTCGCAAGCTACCCCAAGCGCACAGCGCGATCGGCGGCAGGTTCGCCAGTAGTACCGCGCTGAGCCCGCCATGCGCTACGAGCAATCCCGCCAGAACTGGGCCGAGCGCTGCGCCCACGCCGAAGCTCGCGGTCCAGACCGCGATTGCCGTGGGTCGCTCTCGGTCAGCGAAGGAGTGTTTGAGCGTGGCCAAGGTGGCGGGCGTCACGCATGCCGTCGCCGCACCCGAGCACGCGCGCATGGCGATCAACGGATAGCCTGGACCGGCAAATGCGCAGGCCAGGGAAGCGCAACCGAAACCACATAGCCCGAGTAAGAGCACGCGACGTGCTCCGAAGCGTTCGCTGAGCGAACCGCCCAGCAAGAGCAGGCTCGCGTACACCAGAAGGCTGGCCTCGATCGTCCAACGCTGCAGCGCGGGGCTCGCGCCGCTGATGCGGGCCAGGGCGGGCAGGGCAGCCACGAGCTTGGCATTGTCGAGCGCGACGCAGGCGAAGCAGGCGCTCATTAAGAATAGCAATCGGTAGCGACTCACGCCTCCGTTCTTGGCCTGTGCGAAGGCTGGCGACTAGTCCCACGCTCGTGACATGATTGTTCATATGGTATGAACAATCATGCCGCTAAAGTTCGAGGATTTGCCGACCATTGCCCTATTCGGCCGAATCGTCGAGCTCCGCTCGTTTACATTGGCAGCGGCAGAACTGGGCCTGGGCAAGGCCGCGGTCAGCCAGCGGATCGCACGTTTCGAGGCGCGGCTGGGAGTTCAGCTGCTGCGCCGCTCCACGCGCAAGCTCTCGTTGACCGAAGCGGGCATGCAATTGTTCGAGCACGCGGCGGGGCTAGTCGAACTGACTCGCGCTGCGGAAGGCGCGTTGTCGCAGGGGCCGGCCGTGCGTGGACGAGTGAAGCTGAATGCGCCTGCCACGATCCATCGTGGACTCTTGGCGCGGGCGCTGCAAAGCTTCCTCGAGCTAGAGCCTGCCGTGTCGCTCAGCGTCACGCTCGACGACCGCCTCGTCGACCTCGTTGAGGGCGACTATGACGTGGCGCTGCGAGTGGTGCCTGCCAGCGGCCTGCGCGCGGTATCCCGCAAGCTCGGAACCGACCGGGTGGTGGTGGTCGGGTCCCCCGCGTACCTGGCGCGCGCGCCAGCAATCGCCACGCCCTTCGATCTGATTCAGCACTCGTGTCTCAGAAATTCAGCGCTTCCGCTGCGTGTCGATTGGCGGCTCGACACACGTCGGCAGAGCTTCAGTGTGCCGGTGCGATCGCGCTTCGAATCTGCAGATTTTGGCCTGCTTCACCAGGCGGCGCTGGCCGGGATCGGGCTCTTGGTTACCCTGCGGATGACGGTTGAAAGCGATCTCCAGGCGGGGCGCCTAGTCCAGGTGCTCGCGGACTACAGCGCAAGCCCGCTCGGGATCTACGCCATTTTTGCGGAACGTGGCCGGCCGACCAGCGCTACGCGCGCGCTCGTCGATCACGTGGCGCGCGCGCTACGCGAGGCCGGCGTCGCGCGTTGAGACTCAGCTCCCGCTGATTGTGCGCGGCGTGCTAGCAGAATGCCTCGCGCTGCGAGTATTCTACCGGCCGATGAAGCAGCGGCCCGGGCCGACCCCGGAAGTTCTGATCGCCGTCGGCGAAGTAGGTCGCGAGCTTGCGGCGGCGGGGCCGCTCGAGGCCCGCCTAGGCGGGGCGTTGCGCGTCCTGGAGCGTCGCTTGGGCGCTGGTCGCTCCGTCGTCTATTGGGCTGATGGCGACGTCCGGTCGCTCATCGTTGCAGCATCTCAGGGCCTGGATCCAGACGCGTTTCGCCCTCGCTATTCGGCCGGGGCCGCAGGTCGCGTGGCAGCGACGAATCAGCCGGTGGTCGTCCCCGTGCTACGCCACGACCCGATGGCCCTTTCCGAAATTGCCGATTTGTCGCGCTGGGCCGAGATCGGCTGGAATCTCGTGGCTGTCCCGGTCAGCGCGCGCGGGCGCTGCGTTGGTGTGCTCTCTGCTTACTTCCGTCATCGCGATCCGAGTGGCTTCGGCGAACGCTTGGGTGTGCTGGATGTCGTCGCCGGCTTGATCGGCAAGACTCTGAAGGAAGAGGAAGCGCGCCCCGGGAGCGACCCTGCGCTCGGCGAAACTCCGGCCCCGGCTGGGGGCGCCACGCAGTTCGAATACGCCAACATGATCGGCGAGAGCGGGGTGATGCGGCAAATCTACGAGCAGGTCAGCCAGGTCGCGCGGACCAACGCAACCGCTCTGCTGCGTGGAGAGTCGGGCACGGGCAAAGAGCTCGTGGCCCGCGCGATTCATCAAAACTCTCCGCGAGCGGGTCAGCCTTTCATCAAGGTCAACTGCGCGGCCCTGCCTGAATCCTTGTTTGAATCCGAACTGTTCGGACACGAGCGCGGCGCCTTTACCGGCGCTCATGCCCGCAAGAAGGGCCGCTTCGAGCTGGCGCAAGGCGGAACTCTATTTCTCGACGAGATCGGCGAGCTGCCAATGACCACGCAGGCCAAGCTCTTGCGCGTGCTGCAATTCCGCGAGTTCGAGCGTCTTGGTGGCACCGAGACGCTGCGTCCCGACGTGCGCATCGTGGCAGCCACCAACGTCGACATCGAGCGCGCCGTGGCCAGTGGCACGTTTCGCGAAGACCTTTACTATCGCATCAATATCTTCACCATCACGCTCCCACCCCTGCGCGACCGCCCGCAAGACATCCCAGCGCTGGCTGAATACTTCATGCGCAAATTTGCGGCCGAGCATCAGCGCAAGATCGGCCGCATCTCGACTGCGGCGATGGATCTGGTCAGTCGCCAACCATTTCCCGGCAATGTGCGCGAGTTGGAGAACGTGCTCGAACGCGCGGTGGTGGTGTGCAAGGGGTCGGTGATTCAGGAATCGGACCTGCCGGAGGCATTTCGCGTGGCCGC
>Ga0302323_100000355_pt1 | contig 35947 bp, 40 predicted proteins | sample Fen_T0_3_FD_201950 | JGI IMG/M metagenome (GOLD analysis project Ga0302323, IMG submission 201950) | Peat permafrost microbial communities from Stordalen Mire near Abisko, Sweden - Fen_T0_3 | ecosystem: Environmental > Terrestrial > Soil > Wetlands > Permafrost | place: Sweden: Abisko...
TGGCGGCGCGTGACGGCGTACCCGACGACCCCGACCACCCGGACCAGCGGCGTTACCTCGACGCCCAGGGGATCTACCTGACGCGCTGCCGGCCGCACGTGCGGGCCGACGTCGTCCTCGACAACACCGACCCCGCCGCGCCCCGGATCCTGCGAATCACCCCACCGACGGCCGCCGTCGCGCAGAATGACCCACCGTGAGCCCTCGTCCTGCCAAACGGCGCGTGAACCTGACCGACATCTCGTCGCGTGCCTGGGAGCACCCGGCCGACCAGGGCGCTCTGGTGGCTCTGCGCAAGCTGAAGGGCTTCGACAAGGTCCTCCGGACCATGTCGGGGCTGATCAACGAGCGCGCGGTGCGTCTCGAGCTCCTCGGCTCGGCGATCCGCGTGGACGAGCGGCAGTTCGCCGTGCTCCACCGTCTCCTGGCCGAGGTCGGTGCCACGCTCGACGCCCCCGAGCTCCCCGAGCTCTACGTGCGCGCGTCCCCCTTGTTCAACGGCACGACGATCGGCATGGACAAGCCGGTCATCGTGCTGGACTCGGCCCTGATCGACCTCCTCGACGAGGAGGAGCTGCGCTTCGTGATCGGCCACGAGCTCGGTCACGCCATGAGCGGGCATGCCGTCTACAAGACCCTTCTGTTGCGGCTGCTCAGCATGAGCGGGCTGCTGAGCGCGATCCCGATGGGCGGCCTCAGCATCAGGATGATCATCGCCGCCCTGATGGAGTGGAGCCGCAAGTCCGAGCTGTCGGCGGACCGCGCCGGCCTGCTGGCGACCCAGGACCCGGCGACGGCGTTCCGGGCCCACATGAAGATCGCGTCGGGGGGCCACGTCGACAACCTCGACCAGACGTCGTTCTTCGCCCAGGGCGCGGAGTACGCCGGCGCCATCGACATCCGCGACTCGGTGCTGAAGCTGCTCCTGATCGAGCGGCGCTCACACCCGTTCCCGGTGTCGCGCGCCTCCGAGCTCCGTACCTGGGTCGACTCCGGCGCCTACACCGCAGTCCTGGCCGGCACCTACCCGCGGCGCGAGGACGACGCCACGGCTCCGGTCAGCGAGGCCGCGCAGGCCGCTGCTCGCAGCTACTCCGAGGCGTTCAGGTCGAGCCAGGACGTGCTGGGCCGGATGGTGCACGACATCGCCGGCTGGCTCGGCTTCGCCAAGGGTTGGCTCGACGAGCAGATGCGTCGGCGTACCGACGACGAGTAGCGACCCGGTCAGCGCTGACGTGCCGTGATCGCCTCGTGGATCGTGAGCGTCCGGCGAGCGGTGTCGACGTGGAGGTTCTCGATCATCCTTCCGCGGTAGGTGACGACACCCGAGCCGGCACCGTCCTCCCACGCCTGCAGGATCCCGCGGGCGTCGTCGACGGCCTGCTCGCTCGGCGCGAAGGCGGCATTGGCGCCCTCGACCTGCCCGGGATGGATCAGCGTCTTGCCGTCGAACCCCAGCTCGCGACCCTGCCGGCACTCCGCCAGGAAGCCGTCGGTGTCCTGGACGTCGTTGTAGACGCCGTCGAGGATCGCCTTCCCGGTCGCCCGTGCGGCCAGGAGGGCGAGCCCGAGGCCGGTGAGCAGGGGCTGGCGGCCCGGCACGTGCTCGGCGTACAGCTCCTTGGCGAGGTCGTTGGTGCCCATCACCAGTACCGTCAGCCGCTCGCTGGCCGCGGCGATCTCCTCGGCGTGCAGCATCGCGACCGGCGTCTCGACCATGGCCCACAGCCGCGTGTGCTCGGGTGCGCCGTACGACGCCATCGCGTCGACGAGGGCGAGCACGGCGTCCGCGGTGTTCACCTTGGGTACGACGATCGCGTCGGGCCCGGCGGCGCACGCGGCCCTCAGGTCGTCGTCGTGCCACTCGGTGTCGGCGCCGTTGACCCGGATCGTCACCTCACGCAGGCCGTACTCGCCTCCGGCCGCCGCGGTGCAGGCAGCATCTCGCGCGGCGGGCTTGGCGTCGGGGGCCACGGCATCCTCGAGGTCGAGGATCAACGCGTCGCAGGGGATGCTCTTCGCCTTCTCCAGCGCCCGGTCGTTGGACGACGGCATGTAGAGCACCGAGCGCCGCGGACGGAACGCCACCTGCTGGTCGCTCACGCGTCGATCCCGTCGTACAGCTTCTTCAGCTCGGGGTCGCGCTCGGCGAGCTGCTCGGCGAGCTCGACGAGGACGAGGCACTGTTTCAGCGAGGCGTCGTCCTCCATCTTCCCGTCGAGCATCACGGCTCCCGTGCCGTCACCCATCGCGGCGACGACGCGGCGAGCATGGGCGATGTCGTCGACGCTCGGCGAGAAGACGCGGTTGGCGATCTCGATCTGCTTCGGGTGGAGGCTCCACGCGCCGACACAGCCGAGCAGGTAGGCGTTGCGGAACTGGTCCTCGCACGCCACCGTGTCGGCGATGTCCCCGAAGGGGCCGTAGTAGGGGAAGATCCCGTGCGCCGCGCAGGCATCGACCATCCGCGCGATCGTGTAGTGCCACAGGTCCTGCTGGTACGTCGCGCGGTCGCCCTCGACGTCGACGCCGTCGGAGGTCTTCGTCGGGTCCTGGCGCACCAGGTAGCCGGGGTGGCCGCCGCCGACCCGGGTCGTCTTCATCCGCCGGTCGGCGGCGAGGTCGGCCGGGCCGAGACTGAGGCCCTGCATCCGCGGGCTGGCGCCGCAGATCTCCTCGACGTTGGCCACTCCGCGGGCGGTCTCGAGGATGGCGTGGACCAGCAGAGGCTGCTGCAGTCCGGCGCGGGCCTCGAGCTGGGCGAGCAACCGGTCGACGTACGCGATGTCCTCGGCGCCCTGCACCTTCGGGACCATGATCACGTCGAGCTTGTCGCCGATCTCGGTGACCAGGGTGGTCAGGTCGTCGAGGACCCACGGGCTGTCGAGGGAGTTGACGCGGGTCCAGAGCTGGGTCGGCCCGAAGTCCGTCGCCTGCGCGATCTCCACGAGGCCGTGCCGGGCGGCGTCCTTGTTGTCGGCCTTGACCGCGTCCTCGAGGTTGCCGAGCAGGACGTCGACGGTGCCGACCATCTGCGGCACCTTGGCCGCCATCTTGGCGTTCGACGGGTCGAAGAAGTGGATCGCGCGGCTCGGACGGGCCGGGATCTCCCGGAGCGGCTCGGGGGCGCCGACCGCGAGCGGCCGGAAGAAGTCCTTGGCGGAGCGCATGGGCGGAACCTACCGCCGCACGGCGCGGGCCGGTATGACGCACTCCACTCGCTCGTCGTCGGCGTGCAACCGACCCTTGTCGCGGGACACGTCGTGCCACAGGGGTCGACACGTTGTACGAGAGGGTTCGGTGACACAGCCCCGTCAGCACCCGTGGCAGACGCACTCAGCCGATCGACGTTCCATGGGCGATGGCCATCGACCCGGCCACGCGTCGGCGGCTGGTCTCGTCGTCGTCCATGCCGCAGGCCAGGCAGCGGCGGTAGCGGGTGCCGTCCTCGGTCTGCACCCAGTGCCAGCGGTGGTGGAGGTGCACGCGGCACCAGAGGGGGGAGTGCGGTACGTCGAGCTCGCCTGCCTCGACGAGCGCGCGATGCAAGGAGGGAGCCGACGCGAGGATCGACCACGAGTGACCCAGCTGCTGCCGGGTCGTCATCCCCCAGAGCTCGGAGACCAGCTCGTGCCGGTAGCGGCGACGGATGGAGCCCGGCGGGAGCAGAAGCGTCGCAAAGTTCACGGCAGAGACGGCCCAGCTGCGAGGGCGGGTGTTGATCATGGGGCGCTCCTGGTCAGTTGGGGTGGACGCCGGTCATGCCGTAGGCCTCCCGCGCGACTGCTGCGCCGGGCCGCCACGTCGTCATGCCCCAGAGCTCGGAGACCAGCTCGGCCCCGTAGCGCCGGCGGACCGTGCCGGGCGGAAGCGGGAGCGTCGCGGCAGGCACCGCCGAGACGTCCCGGCTGCGGGGGCCGCGGCTCGCTCACGACAGGCTCCGGATCAGACGAGGTGTGGGGCGCACCTGCACCTGGCGGGCGGCGCGGTCGAGGGCGGCGCGGGCCTGGGCCCGGCCGTTCTCGGTCAGCCGGTAGTAGCGGCGTGCAGGGCGGCCCTCGGCGCTGGGGTCGATGTCCTCCCACCGCGACACCACCCAGTCGAGGCCCTCGAGCCGGGCCAGGATCGGGTGCACGGTGCCGCTGGGGAGCCGGGTCTGCCCGCCGAGCTCCGCGCCGTACGCCTCGTCGGCCTCCAGGAGTGCCTGGAGCACCAGCTGGGTCGGGATCGTCATCCGGGGCGCTGCCATACTCGTACTCTACGTAGCCCCTAGGTAGAGAACAAGGGGCCTTGGTCCCAGATCCCCGCGGCCTCCTCAGCGAACGGCAGGCAGGGCCCGGGCGCACTACGGGTCGAGCGGGTCGACCGCGCTCACGTTCACAGACCGTTCAGGGCCTCGTGCCGGGTGACGGGGTACCACTCGTGGATGCCCGCGATGGTGACGCCCGGCGCGGTGTAGTACGCGTCGGCGGCGAGGATCGCGTCGAGGTCCTCGCGGTTCTCGACGAGGAACACCAGCAGGGCTCCGGACTCGTCGGTCCACGGGCCGGCGGCCAGCAGCCGTCCTTCGGCGACCAAGGCGGCCAGGCGTTCCCGATGGGCCGGGCGGTGGTCGAGGCGGGCGGGGTCGTCGGAGAAGACCAGCTGCAAGGCATACATGATGGTCATCGTAGGCAGCAGGACGGGTGACTCGGCGTGGCTAGGGTGGCGCCATGGTCGACCCGGTCCCGACGTTGTTCGAGTGGGCGGGTGGCGAGTCCGCCCTCCGGCGGTTGGTCGACGCCTTCTACGACCGGGTGGAGCGCGACGACCTGCTGGCCGGCTTCTTCCCCGGAGGCGTGAGCGCGGGGCACCGCGCCCACGTCGCTGCCTGGTGGGTCGAGGTCTTCGGCGGCCCTACGACGTACACCGACGAGCTCGGTGGCTACGAGGCGATGCTGGCCCACCACCGCGGGCTGGGGATCACCTCCGAGCAGCGGTTCCGCTTCGCGTCTCTGATGAGTCTCGCGGCCGACGACGCCGGGCTGCCGGGGGACCCGGAGTTCCGGGCCGCGCTGGTCGGCTACCTCGAGTGGGGTACCCGGATCGCCCAGCACAACTCCCAGCCGGATGCCGACGTGATGGAGCACGCGCCCGTCCCGCGCTGGGGCTGGGGAGTCGCGCCGCCGTACCGGCCCTGACAATTCGTTCGCTCGCGGTGCCTGGTGTGACAGGGTCGCGCCATGCCGGAGATGCGCTTCGACGAGCAGACCGCCCAGAGGTACGACGTCTCGACCGCCGACCGCTTCGACCCTCGGGTGCTGGAGCCGACGGTCGACCTGCTGGCAGAGCTGGCGGGCGACGGCCGCGCGCTCGAGCTCGGCATCGGGACCGGTCGGGTGGCGCTCCCGCTGGCCGCACGCGGCGTGGCCGTCGCGGGCATCGACCTGTCGCCGTCCATGCTCGAGCGGCTGCGAGCGAAGCCCGGGGCGGCCGCGATCGAGGCCGTCGCGGGCGACTTCGCGACCACGCGGGTGTCGGGCGAGTTCCGGCTGGCCTACCTGGTGTTCAACACCATCACGAACCTGACGACGCAGGACGAGCAGGTCGCCTGCTTCCAGAACGCTGCGCGGCACCTCGAGCCGGGCGGGGTCTTCGTGATCGAGGTGTTCGTCCCGATCCTGCAGAAGCTGCCGACCGGCGAGGTGTTCCACACGTTCACCCACGACGACGTGCGGCACTCCTTCGACGAGTACGACGTGGTGACCCAGGTCCTGCACTCGCACCACTACTGGCACCACGAGGACGGCACCTACGAGGTGCACTCGGCGCCGTATCGCTATGTCTGGCCTGCGGAGCTTGACCTGATGGCGCGGATCGCCGGGCTGCGCCTGCGTGACCGCTGGGGTGACTGGGACCGCAGCCCGTTCACGGCGACGAGCGAGCAGCACGTGTCGGTCTGGGAGAAGCCCTGACCTCAGGGACAGGAGGCCCTGACGACACGCGTGGTCGAGGCCGGATGGGCGATCAGCTCCGCCGGCGGCCGGATCGGCCGCGGCGCGAAGCCGCCGCCGCAGTTCGGGCAGAGACCGCCGAGGACCTCATCGACGCAGGGTGCGCAGAACGTGCACTCGAAGCTGCAGATCCGGGCGGCCGGACTGTCCGGCGGCAGGTCGACGTCGCAGCACTCGCAGGAAGGGCGTAGCTCGAGCATCCCCCGAGCCTACGATCCGCGGTCGCGACGGAACCAGCGTCGCCGCGGCCGCTCGGCCGCGGTGTCGTGGTCTCGACCCCGCTCGACCGGCCGGGCTGCCTGCTCCGCCTGGCGAGCGCGTCGCCGGGCGAGACGCCGGTCGCGCCAGGCGTCGACCTCGGCCTCGACGTCGCGCGGCATGGTGATCAGCGGCGGCCCGTCGACGGGGGTGTAGCGCGCCCGCATCACGCGGGCGTTGAACTCCTCGAGCTCGCGGCGTACCTCGGACTCGGCAGTGTGCCGGTCGAGCGTCGCGTCGAGCTCGGCGTCGTCCTTGCGGAGCTGGAGGGCGGGCGGGAGGACGCTGACCTTCTCGCGCTCGATGAGCTTCTTGAGCCACCAGTCGGGGTCGTGCTCGGCGCCCAGGCCCTCGATCGGCTTGCCGGCGCCGGGCAGGTTGTCGAAGTCGCCGCGCTTCATGGCCTCCTGGATCTGGAGGTCCACCCACTGGGTCTGGTGCTGGATCCGCTGGGCCGCGGCGGCGCGGCCCGTGCGCTCGTCGCGCTCCGGCGTACGGTCCGGGGATTCCGAGCCACCCATGCGGACATTTTGCCATGGCCGCCGCGAGACCGCGGTCACTCCTCCCGTACGGCGGTGGGTCGTGGCATCAGGAGCAGCGCGGCCGCCGCCAGCAGCGCGGCGACGGCGCAGACGGACCAGACCACCAGGTAGCCCTGGAGCGGGGCGTGGCCCTTGACCGGGTCCTTGATGGAGCCCGTGTTGGAGAGCGCGATCGCGAAGACTGCCGAGGCGATGGCTCCGCCCATCGTCTTGGTGGCGTTGGTCATGCCGGTGGCGAAGGCGGTGCGGTCCGCCGGTGCGCCCGCGGCGGCGCTGGCGGGCAGCGCCGCCACCAGGGCACCCGAGCCGACCCCGACGATCGCCATGTTGACCAGTGCCTGGGTCGTGGAGTCGTGGAAGGGCAGCCACAGTCCGTAGCCCAGCGCCACCAGGAGGGCAGAGATCACCAGGGCGTTGCGAGGTCCGAGCCACCGGGTGGTCAGCGGCAGGGTGAAGGCGCCGATCGCCAGGAAGATCACGTAGACGCCGATCAGCGCGGACACGAAGCCGGCGCCGGCTCCGAGCCCGTAGCCGGCGACGTCGGGGTCGGTACGGGCGAACGTCGACAACGGGATCTGGGCGCCGAGCACCGACATCCCGAACAGGAACGCCGTGACCTGGACCGGCCACTGCAGCGGGCTGGTGAGCAGCCGTACGTCGACGAGCGGCTCGTCCTGGCGCAGCTCGTAGCGGGCGAAGGGGAAAGTCGTGACCAGGCCGGCGAGGATCAGCACCCAGCCCAGCGGGTGCCCGGGGCCCTGCAGGCGGATCGCGATCAGGCCGCCCATGACGAGGCCGATGGAGAGGCTGATGAGGGCGAGACCACCCAGGTCGATGCGTCCCCCCGCGGTCGGCGGGTCGCGCTCGATGCCGAACCAGATCACCACGAAGGCCACGGTGACGACGATCGCCGGGATCATCAGGACGACGGTGAACGACGTGGCCCCGACGAGCACACCGGACGTCACCGCGCCGATGATCACCGCCAGCTCGAGTGCGCCGACAAGGATCCCGGCCGCGCGGCGAGTGAGCTGGTCGCGGCGGCCGCTACCCGTCGTACGCCGGTAGACGATGGCGACCTCCATCGGCAGCCACACGACGTACGCGCCCTGGATCGCGAAGCCGATCAGGAACGTCGTGAACCCCGGTGCGAACGCCAGGATCCAGGATCCGAGAGCCGTGACGGCCGTCGAGAGGAGCAGCACGTTGCGGGCGCCGACGAGGTCGCCCAGGCGGGCCAGGAACGGGACGGCCAGGGCCGACACGACCAGCTGGGCGGCCTCGAACCAGTTGACGCTGGCGTCGTGGATCGACAGGTGGTGGGCGATGTCCTTGTAGATCGGCGTGTAGTAGCCCTGCAGGACGCCGCTGGCGAGCTCGACGCAGACGAGGAAGCCGACGATCTTGACCAGGCCGGGCACCGGAGCGCGCACCGTCGAGGTCGACTCAGTCGCGGCCACCGGGCAGGCTCTCGATCAGCAGGCGGTACCACTCGATCCCGGCCAGGAAGGCGTCCACGTCGAGGTGCTCGTCGTAGGAATGGATCGCCTGGCGCTGGGCGACGGTCATCCGGAACGGCGCGAAACGGTAGACGTGGTCGCAGATGCGGGTGAAGTGGCGCGAGTCGGTCGCGCCGGTCATCACGTACGCCGCAGGCACCGCGTCTGGGAAGAGCGCAGCGATCACCTCGACCACCAGGTCGAAGGCCTCGCCGACCTGGGACACCGGGCTCGCCTCGCCGCGCTCGACGACGTTGATCTCGATGTCGTCGTCGTCGATCACCGTGCGCAGGTGGGCGATCGCGTCGTCGACGGTGTCGCCCGGCATCACGCGCACGTTGACGCCGGCCGTGGCGGACGAGGCGATCACGTTGAGCGCCGGGCTGCCGTCGAGGGTCGTGATCGCGAACGTCGTACGGGCCATCGCCGCGGCCTCGGGACCGGCGGCGGACAGCGCCCTGGTGAGCAGAGGCCTTATCCGGTCGGCGTGACCGAGAACCGGGCGCAGGGGCCGGGGCAGGTGCGGCGCGAGGGTCCGCATCAGGTCGACGGTGGTCTCGGGGAGCCGCGCCGGCATCGGGGAGCGGTCGATCTTGAGGATCGCCCGGGCGAGCCGTGCGGTCGGGCCGTTGCGGGCCGGGGTCGACGCGTGTCCGCCCCGGCCGGTCACCCGGAGCTCGACGCCGGTGGTGCCCTTCTCGGCGACGCCGATCGCGGCGACGGCCCGCTTGACCCCGGGGAAGGCCCCGTGCGCGATCGCACCACCCTCGTCGAGGACGAGCCAGGGCCGCACGCCCCGGCGTACCAGCTCGTCGACGGCGGCCAGGGCGGTCGGGCCGGAGACCTCCTCGTCGCACCCGAAGGACAGCCAGACATCCTGTGCGGGCCGGTGCCCGGCTGCAAGCAGCCGCTCGACGGCCTCGCAGATGGCCGCGACACAGCCCTTGTCGTCGAGCGTGCCGCGGCCCCAGACGGCACCGTCGACGATCTCGGCCGAGAACGCGGGATGCTGCCAGGGCGCCGACGCGTCGACGGGTACGACGTCGAGGTGCGCCATCAGCACGACCGGACGGTCGCTGCGTGCGCCGGTCCAGTGGAAGAGGAGGCCGTGGCTGCCCACGCGCGTCAGGTCCAGCTGCTCGTGCAGCAACGGGAACTGGCTGTGCAGCTCGGCCAGGAGCAGGTCGAAGCCATCGGTGTCGACGCGCGACCAGTCCCGGTCGGAGACCGTCTGGATGCGGACCAGCGCCTGCAGCTTCGCCACGGCAGCGTCGGTCATGGCTGCACGGTAGTGGGGTCAGCCCTTCGCGGGCTCACTCACCGCCGCGTTGAGTGCCGTGGCGAAACCGGTCCACGCCAGGTAGGGCGCAAGGAGGGCGGCTGCGGCCGGGGTGTCACGGCGTACCACTGCGATCTCCGTCGCGAGCAGGGCGTCGAGCGCGGCGATGACAGCGAGCGAGCTGCGCTTGTCGCGCACCCCGAAGAACGCCATCGGCCAGGCGCCGTTGAGGGCGAGCTGTGCCAGGTGCAGGCGCTTGGTGCCACCCGACGCGTCGGGGTACATCAGCCAGCCCGCCACCGCCGTGCCGGCGTAGAGCGCGGTCCACGCGGGGCCGAAGGCCGAGGCCGGAGGCGCCCAGGAGGGCTTGCTGAGGCGGCGGTAGGTCTCGGGTGCGTTGCGTGACGCGAGTCCGCCGAGCCCGGCCGCGGCGACGACGGGGGCGACGGCGAAGGTCAGGCGCTTGAGGTCCATGGGGCGAGCCTAGGGAGCCGCCGGTGATCGACCGGCTCGCCCCGCTCTCGGATCCGAGACGCCGGACGCCGGGTGGTGCGTTGACCCGATGACCGCGGACCGATGGGATGGGGTCGTGTCATCCCCAGGAGCCGCGATGTACGACGTCGGTCTGGGGCTTGCGCCGTCGGGTCGTCGCCGAGCCGGACGGCGCCTCGTCGGGCGCACGGTGCCCCAGCGTGATGGCGCCGACCGGGTCGAACTCCACCGGGATGCCGAACGCGTCGCGCACCGCCGACTCGTGCTCCGGCGGGATGCCGAAGAAGCACGAGCCCAGGCCCTCGTCGACGGCGGTGAGCAGGATCAGCAGGCTCGCCATGGCTGCGTCCATGTGCCAGAACGGCACCGGCCAGCGCGCCTCGTCCTCGTCGGTCCAGCCCTTGTCGGGCTCGGCGTAGCGCCCGAGGTAGGCCGCCTTGCTGGAGCAGGGGATCACCACCACGGGTGCCGTGGTCATGCCGGCGAGCCAGCTGTCGGGCAGCTCTCCCGGTGTCGTGGTGACCTCCCAGAAGCGCTCGACGTCGGCACGCTGGTCGAGCACCAGGAACGCCCAGCCCTGGCTGAAGCCCGCGCTGGGTGCGCGCACGGCGTTGGCCAGCGCCCGGTCGACCACGGCCGGGTCGACGGGGGTGTCGGCGTACTCACGGATCATGCGGCGGCGGCTTACGACGTCCTGGAACTCCATGGAGCCGAGTGTGCCTGACCACTTCGAGCGGATGTGGGCCGATCTGGCGCCGGTCGGCCGGTCGTCCTCGTCCGGCGGCTACTTCCGGCAGCCGTTCACCACCCCCGAGCGCGAGCTCGCCGCGTGGTTCGCCGAACAGGCCGCCGCGCGCTCCCTGCGCCTCGAGGCCGACCCCTTCGGCAACTTGGTCGCGTGGTGGGACGTCCCGATAGTCCCCGATGAGATGGCTGCAGATCCAGCCGATTTCCGACCATCTGATCGGGGACTGTCTCTCCCCGGGGTCGTGACGGGGTCGCATCTGGACTCGGTGCTCGACGGAGGGGCGTACGACGGGCCGCTGGGCGTGGTGTCCGCGCTGGCGGCGGTGGACCGGCTCCGGGAGCGGGGGTTCCGCCCGAGCCGGCCGATCGGGGTGTCGGTGTTCGCGGAGGAGGAGGGGTCGCGGTTCGGGCTGGCCTGCTTGGGCTCGCGTCTCGCCACCGGCGCGACCACGTGGTCGCAGGCCCGCGCCCTCCGTGACCGGCACGGCGTACGACTCGAGGAGGCGATGGCCACGGCCGGGCTCGAGGTCGATGATCCTCAGCCTTGGTTGGACGCCTCGCGCGTCGAGTGCTTCGTGGAGCTCCATGTCGAGCAGGGGCGTGACCTGGTCGACCGCGGCCGCGCGGTCGGGGTGGCGAGCCGGATCTGGCCGCACGGGCGCTACCGGATCGACATCACCGGCGAGCCCAACCACGCGGGTACCACGCGGATGGAGGACCGCAAGGACCCGATGCTGACCTATGCGATGACGGCCCTCGCCGCCAACAAGCAGGCGAGGGTCGCCGGGCAGCGGGCGACCTTCGGCCGCGTCGAGACGACGCCGAACTCGACCAACTCGGTGCCGTCGGCGGTCACGGCCTGGATGGACGCCCGGTGCGAGAGCGAGGAGGCCCTGGCGGACCTCGTCGCCACGATCACGCGGCAGGCGGAGGAGCGCGCCGAGCGGGACGGTACGTCGCTCACGGTCACCGCCGAGTCGGTGTCGGGCGCGGTGGACTTCGCCCCGGACCTCGCAGCGCGCATCGCCGGCGAGCACGAGGGCGGCGACTGGCCGTTCATCCCGACGCAGGCCGGTCACGACGCCGGAATCCTTTCAATGCAGAGGATTCCGAGCGCGATGGTCTTCGTCCGCAACCCCACCGGCGTCTCGCACTCCCCGGCCGAGCACGCCGAGATCGCGGACTGCCTGGCCGGGGTCGACGCGCTCGCCGAGACGCTCGAGCGGCTCGCGCGATGACGTCGTACCTCCTCGAGCGGGCCTGGGTCGACGGCGCCGTCCACGACGACGTGCTGGTCGAGATCGAGGGGGGCCGGTTCACGTCCGTCACACCCGCCACACCGCGAGGGCACTCCCGTCACTTCTCGGGTGTTGCAACCCCTGAGAAGCAACGGGATACCCGGCTCGCCGGGTATCCCGACAACGCCACCCCGCTCCCCGGGCTCACGATTCCGGGGTTGGCGAACTGCCACAGCCATGCCTTCCACCGCGCGCTGCGCGGGCGGACGCAGCGGGGCCGGGGGACGTTCTGGACCTGGCGTGAGCAGATGTACGCCGTCGCGGAGCGGCTCGACCCTGACTCCTACCTCGCACTCGCGACCGTCACGTTCCGCGAGATGGTGGCCGCGGGGATCACGTGCGTCGGGGAGTTCCACTACCTGCACCACCAGCCCGACGGCACGCCGTACGACGACCCGAACGCGCTGGGCCACGCCGTGCTCGAGGCCGCTCGGGCTGCCGGGCTGCGGATCACGCTGCTCGACACCTGCTACCTCACGGCCGGTATCGGGCGACCGGCCGAGGGCGTGCAGCGCCGGTTCAGCGACGGCGACGTCGACGGCTGGGCCGCGCGGGTCGCCGCCGTCAGCGGCACGGAGGGAGCCCGGATCGGTGCTGCGTACCACTCGGTGCGCGCCGTGCCGCGCGACCAGATGCGCGCCCGTACCCCGTCGCCGTTGCACATCCACCTCTCCGAGCAGGTCGCGGAGAACGAGCAGTCCCTCGCGGCCTACGGCCTCACCCCGACGCAGGTCTTCGCGGAGGCAGGACATCTCACCGACCAGAACACGCTGGTCCACGCGACCCACCTCACTGCCGACGACGTCCGCCTCATCGGCGAGGCGCAGGCGTACGTCGACTTCTGCCCCACGACCGAGCGCGACCTCGGAGACGGCATCGGGCCCAGCCGCGCCCTGCACGAGGCCGGCGCCCGGCTGACGCTCGGGTCCGACAGCCATGCCGTGATCGACCTGTTCGAGGAGATGCGTGCCGTCGAGCTCGACGAGCGGCTCGCCACACAGGAGCGGGGTCACTGGACGGCGGCCGAGCTCCTCGAGGCCGGCACTCGTCACGACTCGCTCGGATGGGACGACGCCGGGCGGATCGCGGTCGGCTGTCGCGCGGACCTGGTGACGATCGGTACCGACCGGGTGCGCACCGCCGGCACCGGCGCCGACGAGCACACCGCGGTCTACGCCGCCGTCGCCGAGGACGTCACCCAGGTCGTCGTCGACGGTCGGGTCGTGTTCCGGCACGGTGACCGCGAGAAGCTCGGCCGCGACCTGGCCGCCGCGATCGACCGGATCTGGGAGTCGGCATGAGCACCACCGTCATCACCGGCATCGGCGAGCTCGTCACCAACGCCCCCGGCGGGCAGGACACGCTCGGCAGGATCACGGACGCAGCCCTCGTCGTCGAGGGCTCGACCGTCGCCTGGGTAGGACCTGCGTCCGAGGCGCCGGCCGCCGACGAGCGGGTCGATGCCGGCGGGCGCGCCGTACTCCCGGGGTTCGTGGACTCCCACTCCCATCTCGTCTTCGCGGGCGACCGGGGGGCCGAGTTCGCGGCCCGGATGGCGGGCGAGTCGTACGCCGCCGGCGGTATCCGCACCACCGTCGCCGCGACGCGGGCGGCGACCGACGAGCAGCTCACCAGCCATGTGGGGCGGCTGGTCCAGGAGATGCACCGACAGGGCACCACGACCGTGGAGATCAAGAGCGGCTACGGGCTCACCGTCCACGACGAGGCCCGGAGCCTCGCGGTCGCACGGCAGTTCACCGAGGAGACCACGTTCCTCGGGGCGCACGTGGTGCCCGACGGCACCACCCCGGAGGACTACGTCTCCCTGGTCACCGGCCCGATGCTCGAGGCGTGCGCGCCCCACGCTCGCTGGGTCGACGCCTTCTGCGAGCGCGGGGCGTTCGACGCCGACCAGGCCCGAGCGGTGCTCGAGGCCGGCGCCGCAGCCGGACTGCGTGGCCGCCTGCACGCCAACCAGCTCGGCCCCGGACCCGGCGTACGACTGGCGGCGGAGCTCGGCCTGACCGCCGTCGACCACTGCACCTACCTCGCCGACGACGACGTCGCCGCGCTCCGCGACACGGGCACTATCGCCACGCTGCTCCCCGGCGTCGAGTTCTCGACCCGCCAGCCCTACCCCGACGCCCGCCGGCTCCTCGATGCCGGCGTCCGCGTCGCCCTGGCGACGGACTGCAACCCCGGTTCCTGCTTCACCAGCTCCATGCCCCTGTGCATCGCCCTGGCCGTCCGCGAGATGGGGATGACTCCCGGCGAGGCGGTGTACGCCACTACCTCGACCGCCGCGGCCGCCCTCGACCGGGACGACGTCGGCGTCCTGGCGCCAGGTCGCAGGGCCGACTTCGTGATGCTCGACGCGCCCAGCCACCTCCACCTGGCCTACCGCCCCGGCGTACCCCTCGTGACCGGCACCTGGATCGGCGGACGGCCGGTCTGAAACATCCCCCTCACACCCCCTCTGACCTGGGCGGATCCGGCGTCTGAGGTAGGCGCCCCCGGGGTCCTTCCGATCTGAGGTAGGGCGCCTCCAGGGATAGGGCACGGTGCCGATGTCCCGGCCTACCTCAGGCGACGAGTCTCTTCTGTGTCAGACGAGAACCGAAGGGATGAGAGACATGAACGAGCTTTTCCTCCTCGAGCCGGAGTACCGCTACCACGCCGAGCGCACGCGCCGGCAGCTGAAGCCGGTTCGGAACCGCCGCTGGCTCCGCCGCCTGCACGACAACAGCCGGGTGGCGGTCAGCGACGAGAAGAACTGGATCAGCTGAGGTGATGTCGGTGGTCCACGACATCATGGACCCCGTGACGTCGGCGCTGGTCGGTCGAGATGCCGAGCTGGAGCACCTCTGCTCCACGCTCGGCATCTCTGCGTCCGCGGCCGCCCAGCCGCGCTCCGCGGTGCTGTTGGCGGGCGACGCCGGCGTCGGCAAGACCCGGCTGCTCACCGAGCTGCGCGACCGCTCGGTCACCGAGGGCTGGCAGGTCCTCGCCGGCCACTGCCTCGACTTCGCCGACAGCGCCCTTCCCTACCTGCCGATCTCCGAGATCACCGGGCGGATCTCGCGTGAGCTCCCCGACACGTTCGACGAGGTCGCCCTGCGCCATCCCGCGCTGCTCCGGCTCCTCCCCGGCCAGCGGATGCTGTCCCAGGCGACCGACCCCGAGTCGGTGCCGGCCGACCAGGGCGCCCTGTTCGACGGCGTCCACGCCCTGGCCGAGGCGGTCGGTCGCGAAGGACCCCTCCTCCTGGTCGTCGAAGACCTCCACTGGGCCGACCAGTCGACCCGCGACCTGATGAGCTTCCTCTTCAGCCGGGGCTTCGACGCCCCGGTCGCCCTGGTCGCCTCCTACCGCTCCGACGACCTCCACCGCCGCCACCCGCTCCGCCGTCAGGTCGCCGAATGGGCGCGCATGGCCGGCGTCGAGCGGATCCAGGTCGAGCCGCTGAAGCCCGCCGACGTACGCCGTCTCGTCGACCAGCTCAGCACGGTCCCGTTCCCGGAGGAGCGTGTCCGCGACATCGTCACCCGGGCCGAGGGCAACGCGTTCTTCGTCGAGGAGCTGGTCGGGGCCAGCTCTGCCCGCAACGGCGGGATCCCGGAAGACCTGGCCGACGTGCTCCTGGTCCGGCTCGAGGGGCTCGACGACGCGTCGGTGACCGTGGTCCGTGCGTCTGCTGTCGCCGGCCGCCGCGTCTCCCACGCCGCCCTGAGCAACGTCGTCGAGCTGTCGCCGGCCGACCTCGACCGGGCGGTGCGCGACGCCGTCGAGGGACACGTCCTGGTGCCGAGCCGCGACGACTTCTACCAGTTCCGCCACGCCCTGCTCGCCGAGGCGGTGTACGACGACCTCCTCCCCGGCGAGCGCACCCGGCTCCACGCGGCGTACGCGAGGGCCCTGCAGGAGGGCCGTGCCTCGGGCACCGCCGCCGAGCTGGCCCGGCATGCCCGGCTGGCCAAGGACTACGCGACCGCCGTCACCGCGAGCCTCCGCGCAGGTGACGACGCGCGGGGCGTGGGCGGCGCCGAGGAGGCTGCCTTCCACTACCTCCAGGCGCTCGAGCTCTGGCACGACTCGCGGGCCCCCGAGGGCAGCCACCTCGACTACCCCCGGCTGGTGGGGCTCGTGTCCGACGCCCTGATCGCCGCGGGTCACCCCGCCCGCGCCCTGGGCGTCGTCCGCGAGCAGCTCGACCACCTGCCGGCCGAGACCTCCGACTCGGTGCGCGGCCAGCTCCTGGGGGTGCTCGCCGGCGCGCTCGCCATGACCGAGACCCAGGACGACCCCACCGAGCTGACCCGACAGGCGGTGGCGCTGGTCCCCGACGAGCCGACGGCCGCCCGGGCCAAGGTGCTCGCCGTCCACGCCCGCACGTTGGCCCGCGCTCACCAGGTCGACGAGGGCCGCGAGGTCGCCATGGCCGCACTGGCGATGGCCGAGCGCCTCGACATGCCGCGCCTGGCGAGTGACATCCGGACCACCCTCGTCGGGCTCGAGCGGAGCGTCTCGCCCGAGGCCATCGTCGAGGCTCTGCGGGCCGCGATCGGCCAGGCGTCGGCGGCGGGCGCCGACAACGCCGAGCTGCGCGGCCTCCTCCTGCTGGGCCACCACCACCTCGACCGCGGCGAGTTCGCGCTGGCCGACGAAGCCTTCCAGGAGGCCACCGTCCGAGGCCGGACGACCGGCACCCCGTGGAACCCGTTCGCCGCCGAGGCGCGCTGGAGCCACGCCATGTCGCTCAAGCTCCAGGGCCGCTGGGACGAGGCGCTGCGCGTGCTCGACATCGAGCGCGACTCGCCTCCCCCGATCTATCGCGCGCTGTTCACCGCGACCACGGCCGACATCCTCGCCGCGCGAGGCGACGCCCGGGCGGGCGACCTGGCGCGGGGCCTCCACGAGTTCTGGCGGCTCGAGGGGCTGATCGCGATCACCGGCGGCACGGCCGAGCTGGCGCTGCACGACCAGGCCGGTGACCAGACAGCCGCACTCGCGACGTACCGCGCGATCGTCGAGGCGCTCACGGGCATCTGGCACCCCCTGTTCCAGGCACGCGTCCGGCTGGCCACCACCACGCTTGCCGTGTTCGCCTCCGGCGCCGCCCACCGCAGTGCCACCGAGCGGGCCCAGGACGCCGAGGTCGTGGCCCGGCTCGTCGCCGACGCGCGCGGGGTGATCGACCGCCGCGGTGACGCCCTGGTCGAGTGGGGCCCCGAGGCACGCGCCTGGGAGGCGCGGCTGTGGGCCGAGCTGTTGCGCTGGCGGTGGGCGGCCGACGTCGACCCGCCGGCCCACGACGAGCTCCTGGCCGCGTGGCGCGAGGCGGTCAGCCGGTTCGAGGCGTACGGCGCGCCCCACGAGCTCGCGTCCGTGCGCGCCCGGTTCGCCTCGCTGCTGACCGCCACGGGTGACGTCGAGGAGGCGCGCGAGCAGGCCGCGGCCATGTCCGAGACGGCTCGGAGGCTCGGCGCGACCCCCCTGTTGGCACTGGTCGGGGCGACCGCCCCTGCGCCGGTCGCGCCCGGCCCGCGAGCCACCCTCACCCCGCGCGAGGCCGAGATCCTCGCCCTCGTCGCCGAGGGCCGGAGCAACGGCGAGATCGGGCGGCAGCTCTTCATCAGCACCAAGACCGTCTCGGTCCACGTGTCCAACATCCTCGGCAAGCTCGGCGCAGCCGGCCGCACGGAGGCGGCAGCCATCGCTCGCCGCGAGGGGCTGCTCGGCTGAGGCTGGTCCGGCCGTTTCGCGTACTCGTAGTATGGCCAACGGGAACGGAGCCGTCATGACCACGCTGGACCAGAACGACACCGCCGAGCTCACCGCGCGTCGCTTCGAGAGGATGCGCCCGTTCGGCGGGGACGCGGGTCCGACCATCGACCCGACCGGTCTCCCGCCCGGCCCCCGGTGGCCGGTCTGGCTGCAGAGCGCCGGGCTGCTGCGGTTCCGCCACCGCTTCGTCCCTCACCTGTGGCGGAAGTACGGCGACGTCTTCACCGTGCGGATCGTCCCGGGCGGGCGGCCACTCGTGCTCTTCACGCGTCCGGAGCACGCCAAGGAGATCTTCGCGGGCGACCCGGAGATCTTCCACGCGGGCAAGGGGAACGCGATCCTCGGGCCGATCATGGGCGAGCACTCGCTGCTGCTGCAGGACAGCGGGGAGCACAAACGGGCCCGGGCGCTGCTCATGCCGGCGTTCAACGGCCACGCGCTGCGCGCCTACCGCACCCTCGTCGAGGAGGTCGCCCGCGACGAGGTCGCGCGCTGGACGCCGGGCGACGACTTCCGCAGCCTGGACCGGATGAACGCGTTGACCCTCGAGGTGATCCTGCGCGTGGTCTTCGGCGTGACGGACGAGGCGCGCCTGGCCCGGCTCCGGCCCTGCGTGAACCGCACCGTCAACATCAGCCCGGCCGTGCTCCTCGGGTGGGGGTACCCCCGGCTCCAGCGGTTCGGGCCGTGGAAGCGCACGGTCGAGAACGCCTATCGTCTCGACGAGCTGATCTACGCCGAGATCCGCGAACGTCGCCGGGCGCCCGACCTCGCCGACCGGTCCGACGTCCTCTCGCGTCTCATCCTGGTCGGCGATGCCGACGATCGGCTGACCGACGAGGAGCTCCGCGACCAGCTGGTGACCCTGCTGCTGGCCGGCCACGAGACCACGGCGACCGCCCTCGCCTGGGCGCTCTACGAGCTCGGCAGCAACGCCCATCAGCTCGCCCGCGCCCGCACCGCTGCCCGCGACGGCGACGACGCCTACCTCGAGGCCGTGATGAAGGAGTCGATGCGCCTGCACCCGGTGATCCCGATGGTGGTCCGCACCCTGATGCGCCCGGTGACCCTGGCCGGGTGGGACCTCCCGGCGGGCGCGACGGTCGGCCCCTCGATCCTGGTCAGCCACGCCCGCGGCGACAACCACCCCGATCCCGAGCGCTTCGACCCGACCCGGTTCGTCGGGCACAACCCGCCGGTGAACACCTGGATCCCGTTCGGCGGCGGCGTCCGGCGTTGCATCGGGGCAGGGTTCTCGGTGATGGAGGGCGTGGCCGTCCTCCGCGAGATCCTCACGGCGTACGACGTGACCGCGGTGGGGCGCGACGTACCCAAGGTCCGCAACATCACGAGCGTGCCGCGACGCGGCGCACGGATCCGCGTGGGCTGATCACGACTTGGCCAATTCGGGGTCGGGCGGGTCGGCGGGCCGTCACAATGACCGGATGGGTTGGGGGGCACGTCTTCGCGCGCTCAGAATGGACCTCGGTCCGTTCCGTGAGCATCGTGACTTCCGCCTGCTCCTGATCGCCGGCACGGTCTTCTACCTCGGCGGCATGATGACCTACGTCGCCATCCCCTACCAGATCTACCAGCTCACCGGATCCAACCTGGCGGTCGGCGCCGTCGGCCTCGTGGAGCTGGTCCCGCTCATCGTCTTCGGCCTCTACGGCGGCGCACTCGCCGACCACTTCGACCGCCGACTGCTGCTGATCTGGACCGGGATCGCCCAGGCCGCGTTCACGGCCTGGCTCGCGATCAACGCCTTCTCACCCCACCCGCGGCTCTGGGAGATCTTCCTGGTGTCGGGGCTTCTGGCCTCCGCGTCGGCTCTCCAGCGCCCGTCGCGCGAGGCGCTGCTCCCGCGCACCGTTCGGCACGACGAGATCGTGGCCGCCAACGCACTCAGCAGCCTCGGCATGCAGTCGGGCGTCCTCGTCGGCCCGGCGATCGGCGGCGTGCTGGTGGCGGCGTTCGGCCCGGGCTGGTGCTTCCTCGTCGACATCGTCGGCCTGTTCGTCGCCTCCATGCTCTACGCCGCGATGCGCCGCTACCCGCACGTCGGCGAGACCGAGCCGCCCAGCTTCAGCGGGATCAAGAAGGGCCTGCGCTACGCCCTCAGCCGCCGAGACCTGTTGGGCACCTACGTCGTCGACCTGATCGCGATGCTGCTCGCCATGCCGATCGTGCTTTTCCCGGCGCTCGCGGACCAGGTGTTCGGGGAGCCACAGCTCCTGGGACTGCTGTACTCCGCTGAGACCGTCGGGGCGCTGCTCGCGACCGCGCTCTCCGGCTGGACCTCGCGGGTCCATCGACACGGGCGCGCCATCGTGCTGGCGGCGATGGCGTACGGCGCCTGCATCGCGCTCGCCGGCACCGCGCGGTCGATCTGGGTCTGCCTGCTGTTCTTCGCCCTGGCCGGGGCCGCCGACATGATCTCGGCGGTCTTCCGCGGCACGATCTGGAACCAGACGATCCCCGACAACATGCGCGGGCGCCTGGCCGGCATCGAGATGCTCAGCTACTCGATCGGCCCGCTTGCGGGTCAGGTGCGAGCGGGCTTCGTCGCCGACCGCTGGACGGTCCGCGGGTCGATCGTGAGCGGCGGCGTGAGCTGTGTGGCCGGCGTGGGACTGACCGCGATGTGGCTGCACGACTTCTGGCGCTACGACGCACTCACCGACGAGCATGCCGTGGCCGAGAGACAGGCCAGGCAGCTCGCCGGTGAGCGCGCCGATCAGACTGAGCCGGGGTGAGCCCCGAGGGTCGTCGTCCTCAGTTCATGTGGAACAGCTTGAACATGCCCATGAGTGCGTGAGGCGTCCCGTCCACCTTGCTCGGCATGAAGCACAACACGACGTACTTGCCCTTGGGCACGCCGTACTTCCAGACGAACGAGTGTCCGGGGCTGATCACGTTCGTCTCGGCCGCGCCGGCCAGGAAGAAGTCCGGAGGGTTCGGGCTCGTGAGGGCGTCAGCGATGTCCTGGTCCGTCGTCGACTCCTTGACCTGGTTCAGCGACACGAAGTGCGGCTCCGCCGCGTTGTTGGTGGTCTTCATCCACCCCTTGTGCGGGTCGTTCTTGGGTGTCTTGAACACGTTCGAACCGGCGGGGCCCTCGGCCATGTTCAACGTGCCCCCGGCCTTCGGCAGCGACCGCTTCTGGTGGGCCCCCTTGGCCAGGAACGAGGTCAGGGTGTTCTTGTTGAGGTTGACGACGTAGTACTTGCTGGCCTTGTCGATGTCGACGCCGAAGCGGTTGGTCCGACCCTTGTTCGGCACGTCCACGCCCCCGTAGAAGACGACGTTCTTGTAGACGCTGCGCACCGCGGCGACATCCGACGGTGCATTGTTCGGGAACGCCGCGGCGAAGTCCTTGAACGCGTGCTTGAGCGAGTAGCCCTGCTTGAGCCGGAGGACCTGCATGGTGCCGCCGGCGTTCCCTCGGACGACCTTGAACAGCGTGTTGCCCGGACGGAACTTGTCGACGGACAGCTTCGGGCCGGCCTTGGTGGATGTGATGGTCACGGTGAGCGTGGCCGCGCGGGCGGCCGACGTGTGGTGGTGCGACCCGGTGGCCTGGGCGGAGCCGCTGGTCAGGGCCAGGCCGGCTGCGGAGGCTGTGAGCAGCAGCGCGGTGGCCGCGGCACTGGAACGTGTATGCATCGTGGTCGTCTCCTCATGGTCGGGAGCCCCCCGTTTCGGAACCCCGCCTCGCAGTCTGTGACCACACAGTCGCCCGGGATACCGGGCGAGGCACAATTACGCCGTGAGGATGACTCCGAACCGTCGATTTCATCCCGCGGGATGACGGTGGGCCCTCCGTGCGATGTGCCCCGGTTTCGTCGGACGCTTGGTCGTTGCTGAACAATGGGCCGCTGAGGAGGTGTGGCCCGACGTGAGTGCGGACGAGCAGCGCCCGGTGGTCTCCGGGATCCTGGCCCTGGTAGGTGTGGCCCTGGCCGTCGGTCTGGTGACCGGAGTGGCCGTGTTGGCGGGAGCCCACATGCTCGGCCTCGGCGGCGGACACGCCGCGGTGGCCGGCGACCCCGGCGCCACGCTGTATCTCCCCAAGCCGCAGAAGACCAAGGCGTCCGACGGTCCCTCGATCACGCTCGGCTCCTCGCCCACGTCCGGCTCGACCCAGAGTTCGAGCCCGTCAATCCACAAGCCCAAGAAGCAGATCTCGCTCCAGACCGGCGAGACCACCGTGCCCCCGATGGGTCGGATCGACCTGACGGGTACCTACCCGGGCGGTGAGGGCGCGGTGCTGAACGTGCAGAAGTTCAGCAACGGCTCGTGGCAGGACTTCTACTCGATCTCCGCCTCGGTCACCAACGGCACCTTCTCGACCTACATCCAGACCGGGACGCCGGGCCGCAACCGCTTCCGCATGATCGACTCCGACACCAAGCTCACCTCCAACGAGGTCAAGGTCACCATCCGCTAGCGCCGATCAGCGAGGAGCGTCGGCGCAGGTCGACGCGAAGGGGCGAGGTGTGCGACGCCGCCTGGCGTCCAGCCGGAGCCGTGCCCAGGCGAGCGTGCCGGGCTGGCCGGCGACGACGCCGCCGAGCACCAGCACGACCCCGAGCGCCTGGAGCGGGCCGAACGCCTCCCGGGCGATCGCGACCCCCAACGTCGTGCCGACCACCGGGTTCACCAACCCGATCAGGGAGACGGCGCCGGCGGGCATGGCCCGCAGACCGCTGAACCAGCACCAGTAGGCGAGACCGGTGCCCGCACCCATCAGCCACAGGTAGCCCCCGACGGCCGGAGCATCCAGGTGCGGCGGCGCGCCCTCGACGAGCAGGGCGACGGGCACCAGGGCCAGGCCGCCCACGACCAGCTGCCACGAGACGAGCGTGAGCAGGTCCACGGGCGGGGTCCAGCGCTTGATCAGCACGAAGCCGAGTGCCGAGACGACCACGGAGCCGAACGCGCCGGCCAGGCCGAGAGCGTCGAGACGACCCGGTGAGCGCAGGACGAGCAGGGCCACCCCGACGACCCCCACGCCGGCTGCGACGAGGCGCGCGGTGCCGGCCCGCTCGCCGATGATCAGCGCCGCCAGCGCCATCACGGCCAGCGGCGAGGTCGCCTGGAGGGTCGAGGCGAGCCCACCCGGAAGCCGGTACGCCGCCAAGAAGAGCAGCGGAAAGAAGAGACCGATGTTGCACACGCCCAGCAGCGCGGCGCGCCACCACCAGTCGCCGCGCGGGAGGCGGCGGGTGGCGGCGAGCAGGACCAAGCCGGTCGGAAGCGCCCGCAGCGTGGCCGAGAACAGTGGGCGGTCGGGAGGGAGCAACCGCTCGGTGACGAGGTACGTCGTGCCCCAGGCAGCGGGGGCGCAGGCGGTGAGGAGAGCGGCACGCCAGGTAGTAGTTTCCATGGAAACTAATATACCTTCCATGGAAGATATAGTGAAGACATGGAGCGTGATCATGTGGACGAGATTCTCGAGCAGTGGGCGCGGGAGCGTCCCGACCTCGATGCCTCACCGATCGGTCTGATCGGCCGGCTGCACCGGCTCGCAGACGTGCTGAACGTCGAGCTGCGGGGGGTCTTCGCCGCTGAGGGACTCGGTGACGGCGACTTCGACGTACTCGTCACCCTGCGCCGGCACGGCGCACCTTGCGAGCTGACGCCGAGCGAGCTCGGAGCGTCGACCATGGTGACGTCGTCGGCGGTGACCAAGCGGATCGACCGGCTCGAACGCGCAGGCCTCGTGACGCGCACCGTGAGCGAGGCGGACGCCCGCTCGCGCCGGATCCGGCTCACCGAGGACGGCGTGGTCCTGGTCGACCGGCTGATGGGTCGGCACGTCGCCAACGAGCAGCGGCTGGTGTCCGGGCTCACGGCGGACGAACGAGCCCAGCTCGCCGACCTGCTGCGCCGCTGGGGCCAGTCCCTGGATTCCGGGTCGTCCGCCTGAGAGGCACCCCTAGTGCCCTGTGGGGCGGACGACCCCACCTGGGCTCCGGGTCGTCCGCCTGAGAAGCACCCCTAGTGCCCTGTGGGGCGGACGACCCCCACGTGGGCCGGGGGTCAGCCCAGCCAGTCCATGGTGTTCGGGTTCGGTCCGGTGCGGCCGTCCTCCCCGCGGTCGAGCCCCGCGATCGTCGCTACGTCGGCACCGGAGAGCGCGAAGTCGAAGATCGCGAAGTTCTCCCGCATCCGCTCGGCGTGCATCGACTTCGGGAACACGACATCGCCGCGCTGCACGTGCCAGCGGAGGGCCACCTGGGCCGGGGTGCGCCCGACCCGCTCGGCGATCTCCTTGATCGTCGGGTCGTCGTTCACGCGGCCCTTGGCGATCGGTGCCCAGGCCTCGGTGGCGATGCCGTGCTGCGCATCGGCGGCGCGGGCGGCCTCGTTGCCGAAGAAGGGGTGGACCTCGATCTGGTTCACGGCCGGCACCACGCCGGACGCGTCGATGATCGTCTGCAGGTGGGTGGGCTCGAAGTTGGACACACCGACCGAACGTGCCCGGCCGTCCTCGTGGAGCTCGGTGAGGGTGAGCCAGGTCGAGGCGTAGTCGCCGTCGTACCGCGTGGGTAGTGGCCAGTGGATGAGGAAGAGGTCGACCTGGTCGAGGCCGAGACGGTCGAGGGACTCTGCGAACGCGCGTCGGGCGTCGTCAGGACGGTGGAAGCCGTTGTTGAGCTTGGTGGTGATCCACAGGTCCTCGCGCGGCAGGCCGGCGGCCTTGATCGCAGCGCCTACCCCGGCCTCGTTGCGATACATCTGGGCGGTGTCGATGTGCCGGTAGCCCACCTCGAAGGCCTGCTCGACGGTCTCCTGCGTCTGCTCAGGGGGCACCTGGAAGACCCCGAAGCCGAGCTGGGGGATCTGCCGGTCGTCGTTGAGGGTCACGGTCGGGACGTGGGGATCGGTCATGTCAGGGCCGACAACGTGGAGGCGCTGGTTATTCCGCGGGCGGTCGCCCCACGCCTGGACGGGTTGGCCCGGCCCTGTTAGATGGGGGCCGTGCGTCTCCTGCGAACCCTGGCTCCGCTCGCTCTGATCGCGAGCCTCGCCACCGCCTGCGGCTCCGGCTCCAGCTCCTCCACGAGCGGTACGCCGTCCGATGGCGGCTCGGCGACCACCTCGACCTCGTTCGAGGTGCGACCGGTCTTCGCGCGTTACACGCCGGGGATCCAGTTCGGTCCCCAGGTGCCCAAGGACCTCCTCGACCAGATGAGCCATCAGCCGTGCCCGATGGATCCGACCACGGTGCAGGGCATGCTGATGGAGTGTGACGCCGAGAAGTCGGTCTTCCTGATGAAGGAGCCGATCACGACCGGTGGCGTCGACACGGCGGCCGCCAAGCAGATCGGTCACGGGAAGCTGTGGTTCATCCAGGTCACGCTCGACCCGTCGACGGCAGGCACTCTGGCGGCGGCCACCCAGAGCCTGACCGGCACCGACGTCGCCTACTCGTTCCAGGGGACGGTGCTGTCCTCGGTCGTCGTCGACTCGTCCTTCAACAGCGACAAGCTGGCGATCACCGGCGACTACGACCGGGCGCAGGCGACCAAGCTCGCCGACCAGATCGCGAGCTCCTGAGACAACCCCTAGCCCCCGATCTCGTTGGGGTTACGCCACTGGCGCTCGAACGGGAGCCGCCAGGCGAACGGCGCGATCAGCTGGTGGATCTGGTTGGGTCCCCACGAGCCCTGCGAGTAGGGGCGCACGATCGGTGGGTTGTCGAGGATCGGCGCTGAGATCTCCCAGAGCCGCTCGATGCCCTGGGCGGTGGTGAAGAGCGTGCGGTCGCCGCGCGCGGCGTCGTAGATCAGGCGCTCGTACGCCTCCAGGACGGCGCCCGCCCAGCCGGTGTCGTGCATCGCGAACTGCATCGACAGCTTGTCGAGCTTCATGCCCGGGCCCGGGCGCTTGCCGTAGAACGACAGCGACATCTTGGCCTGGTCGGCCAGGTCGAAGGTGAGGTGGTCAGGCCCGTGGTCGCCCACGCCCGAGCCGGGCGGGAACATCGAGCGCGGCGGCTCCCGGAACGCTATCGAGATGATGCGGGCGCCCTCGGCCAGGCGCTTGCCGGTCCGGAGGTAGAACGGAACACCGGCCCAGCGCCAGTTGTCGATGTAGCACTTGAGGGCGACGAAGGTCTCCGTGTCGGAGTCATGGGCGACCCCGTCGATGTCGCGGTACCCGACGTACTGGCCCCGGACCACGTCGTGCGGCTCGATCGGGAGCATCGACCGGAAGACCTTGTTCTTCTCCTCGCCGATCGCCATCGGGTCCAGGGTGGTCGGCGGCTCCATGGCGGTGAACGCGAGCACCTGGAACAGGTGGGTGACCACCATGTCGCGGTAGGCGCCGGTGCCCTCGTAGAACGACGCACGCTGCTCGAGGCCGAGGCTCTCGGGTACGTCGATCTGGACGTGGTCGATGTGGTTGCGGTGCCAGATCGGCTCGAACAGCCCGTTGGCGAAGCGGAAGGCCAGGATGTTCTGCGCCGCCTCCTTGCCGAGGAAGTGGTCGATCCGGAAGATCTGCTCCTCGTTGAAGACCTGGTGCAGCTCGGCGTTCAGCTTCTTGGCGCTCTCGAGGTCGGTCCCGAACGGCTTCTCCATGATGATCCGGCTGTGGTCGACCAGGCCGGCTTCCTTGAGCTCGTGGACGACCGAGAGCGCGGCCTTCGGGGGCACCGAGAGGTAGTGGAGCCGCTCGAACTCGCCGGCGCGTTCGCCCTCCGCCTCCTCGATCGTGCGGCGCAGGCCCTCGGGTCCCGTTTCCCCCGGTGACCAGTGGATCAGCTTGGCGAACTCCGACCAGCCGTCCGTGTCGCCGTCGTCGCCGCCGAACTCGATGACGGCCTGGTGGGCGAACTCGATGAAGGACTCGCGGTCGTGCTCGTCGAGGGAGGTGCCGACGACCGTCACGTCGCGCATCAGGCCCGTCTGGAAGAGGTGGAGCAGCCCCGGCAGCAGCTTGCGCCGGGACAGGTCGCCCGTGGCACCGAACAGGACGACGGTCGTAGGCGAGAGCGGCATGTGACCAGCCTGCACTCCGCAGGCTCGAAAGAGAAGGAGCCCGACGCCCAGCGGGACCGAACTCCGGCGCTGCTGGAAGCGTCTGACCAGGTGAAGGCAGTTGACGAGGGGACCGGTGATCTGCACGGGCACCGCGCCGGTGAGTGCGGAAGTGACGTGACGTGATGAAGTCGACCATCGTGATGAGTGCCGCGGTTCTGGCCCTGGCCGCCGCCCCTACGACAGCTCTGGCCGCCGCGCCCGGCTGGACGGCGCCCCAGACGCTCTCCGGATCGACGACGTCCGCCGAGGACCCTCAGGTGGCGGTCGGCGCGAACGGGTCCGCCGTCGTCGTCTGGGAGCAGGTCGGGCTGCGAGGCGAACGCATCGTCGCTGCCCGCCGCTCGGCCGACGGCCGGTGGAGCGGAGTGCAACCGATCTCCGCGACCTCCGCGCACGCGGTGTTCGGCCAGCAGGTCGCCATCGCTGCGGGCACCGCGGTGGTGGTGTGGCAGTGGGAGGGCCGGATCCAGGTAGCGCTACAACCTGCCGGTGGTGCCTGGACCACGCCGCGCACCCTCTCGCACCCCGGTGGTCGGGCCGCGTTCCCGCAGGTGGCGATGAGCCCGGCCGGAGCCGTCTTCGTCACCTGGCAGCAGCGCCTCCGCGGCCACGACCGCGCCGTCGTCGTACGGCGGCCGGTCGGCGGGCCGTGGTTGTCGCCGAGGACCCTGTCGGGTTCGTTCGGTGACGCCGCCTGGCCGCAGGTGGCCGTGGACGCTCGTGGCGACGCGACCGTCGTCTGGGAGCGGGACTGGGCGGACGGCGGCAGGTCGGCCGCGCTCGTCGTACGCCGGTCCGCGGGCGGGCGTTGGACGACGCCGATGGAGCTCAGCCTGGCCGGGCAGCCGGGAGGCGGCCCGCTGGTGGCGATGGACCCTGGCGGGGACACGCTGGTCGCGTGGATGGGACGTCAGGCCGGGCACGGCGCCGTCCAGGCCGTCGTCCGCCCCGCTCACCGGACCTGGGGTGACGTCGCCCTGGTGTCGCCCGGTACCCGGGCCAGCGCGCTGGGTGACGTGGCACTGGCTGCGTCCGGCTCCGCCGTGGTGGTCTGGCACCGCTGGGACGACAGCACCATCCGGGTCGCGGCCGCGGTCCGCCCCGCCGGAGGTCGGTGGCTGACGCCCACCACGCTGTCCGCGCCGGGCGCGGACGCGTGGTACCCGCACGTCGTGGTCGGGGGCGGGCTGACCACGGTGACCTGGGAGAGCACGACGATCGAGGGCGCGCGGCTGGCGGGAGGTACCTGGGGAAACGTCCTGGACCTCTCGGACGGAGCGTCGGGTGAGGTTCAGCAGGTGGCGTCGAACGCAGTCGGCGAGGTCGTCGTGGTGTGGAAGCACTTCGACGGCACGCACGACCGGGTCATGGTGACCGCGACGCCCTGAGCCGGGCGGGCAGTGGTCGCCCGGCCGGGTCAGCTCCGGCCGTGGGCGAGCTCCTCCGCGCTGACGTCGGCGTCGTGCTCGACGTCCACCTGCTCGTCGGACTCCTGGGCCTCCGTGGCCTCGTGCTGGTCGACGTGCGACTGCCCGTCGTCGGATGAGGCCAGCTCGTCGCCGGCCCCGACCCACGCCTCGTCGGGTGCGTCGGCCAGGCCGGTCAGCGAGAACGGCGCCGTACCGGTGAGCGTGGCGAGCATCTGTCGGACGTTCGCCAGCTGGGAGTTGATGCTGTCGCGGCGCTGGGTGGCAGCGGCGAGCTCGCGCTCGGAGTCGCTGCGGATCCGGTCGGCGGTGGCCTTGGCCTCGCTGATGATCTGGGCGGCGGCCTCGCGGGCGTCCTCGGTCAGGCGCCCGGCCTCCTTGGCGGCCTGGGCGCGGGTCCCCTCGGCGTCGAGGCGGGTGCGCTCGGCGAGGTCACTCATCTCGTCGAGACGGCCCTGGGCCTCGCCCATCTTCTGGGTGAACTCGTCCTCGGCCGCACTCCGGCGGCCGGCCAACGTGGTCTCGAAGTCCGCGGCCGCCTTCGCCGCCCGGGCCCGCTGCTCCTCGTAGACGGCCTCGGCCTCCTGCAGCCGGACCGACGCGTCGCGTTCGGCGCTGTCGCGGTGCTCGTCGGCCGCCTTGCGCGCGTCCTCGACGATCCGGGCCGCCTGCGCGTCGGCCTCGCTGTGCACGCGGGCGGCGTAGCGATCGGCCTCGTCGCGCACCCTCGTGGCCTCCTGGTGGGCGTTCGAGCGGAGCGTGTCGACCTCCTCCTGGGCCTCGGTCCGCAGCTCGAGCGCCTCGCTCTCGGCCAGGCCGAGGATCTGACCTACCCGGGACCCCAGGTGCTCGTAGCTCGCGGGCTGGGCAGGCGCACTGGTCGCGTGGTGCAGCTCCTCGACCCGGGCAGCGAGCCCGTCGCGCTGGTGAGTCAGCTCGGTGACGGCCGCGGTGAGCTCCTCGAGCCGGCGGTCGACCTCGGCAGGGTCGTAGCCACGCATGACGGTCTTGAACGTGTTCTGGTCGGTCACTGCTCTTGATCCTCTGTGCTGGAGGGGTGGGGGTGTGGCACCGCGAGTGCCTGGATGACGCCCGAGAGCTGTCCGAGCTCGGCGGTGATGCTGTCGCGCCGGCGGGCGAGCAGGGCGATCTCGGCGCGTGCGTCCTCGAGCGTACGACGCGCCTGCGCGCGCAGCTCGTCGGCCTCGGCCCGAGCGTCCGCGACCATGCCGGCGCCCGCCGCGCGTGCACGGCGGAGCTCGTCGTCGGCGGCCCGTTCCTTCGCAAGGATCTCCAGGGCCACCTGCTCGCGGAGTGTCCGGGCGCCGTGCTCGGCCTCGTCGAGGCGGTGGCGGGCCCGCTCCTCGGCCTGGGCGGCCGCGGCCTCCGCGTCGGCCCGGACCCGCACGGCCTCGGTCTCACCGGTCTCCCGCACTCGCGCCGCATCCTGCTCGGCCCGGGCGAGTGCCTCCGCTGCGGCCTGCCGGAGGGAAGCCGCCTCCTGCTGCGCGGAGTCGGTCTCCGTGGCGAGCTTCAGTCGCAGACGGGCCGCGACGTCGCCCACCCCCAGGCGGGCACGGCGTACGCGGTCGCCGGCTTCGCGATGCCCGAGCTGGCGCAGGCGGTCGGCCTCCAGGTCTGCGGTCTCCAGCAGGGACCGCACCGTCTGCTGGGTCCAGGTCGTCTGCTCGGCGGACACCGCGAGCTCACGCCGCGCCTCGTCCTGGGCGGCGGCCATGACCTCCTCGGCCCGGGCGCGGGCCGAGGCCAGCACCTGGTCGGCCGCCTGCCTCAGCTCGTCCGCGTCGGCCGCGGCGGCCTCGCGCGCTGCGCGGACCTCCTGCTCGGCCTTCTCGCGGAGCGAGGTGGACTCGCCCTCCGCGGCGGCCAGCAACGCCTCGCTCCGGGCCTGCGCCTCCTCGACCCGGGTCGCGACCAGATCTCGGGTCTCGGAGTCCTGCTGGTCGGCACGGGCCCGCGCCGACGCCACCCAGGCGTCCGCCTGCTGCTGTGCCTCCAGGCGCACCCGGTCGGCTTCGGCGCGCACCTCGCGCTCGTGCTCCTCGGCGGCCTGGAGCCGCTGGGTGGCCGTGCTCTCGGCCTCGGCGACGATCTGGTCGTGGTGCGTCTGCGCCGCTTCCATCAGGAGGCGGGCCTGGTCACCGGCGTCGCTGACGACCTGCTCGGCGTCCGCCGAGCTGTCCTCGAGGGCCTGCTGCGCGAGATCGCGGGCTCGTGCGGCTTCGGCGTGGAGCTGGTCGGCCTCCTCGTGCAGGCGCTCGGCCCGCTCGGTGAGTGCGCGAGCCTCGTTCTCCGCCTGGGTCTGCAGCTCCTCGGCGACCCGCTGGGCATGACGGAGCAGCGCTGCGGCCTGGTCGGTCCAGGCGGCGCTGGGGGTGGGTTCTGGCTGGCCCTGCATCGCGACCACCTGCCGATCCTCCCAGAGGATCGCCGCCAGCGCTAAGGGAGCCGGCCACCAGGTACCCGCGGGACCCGGCCCGGACCGCAACGACACCGCGCCGGCACCCGGGTGGGGGGGTGCCGGCGCGTGTCGGACAGGGCTGGCGCGGCGCGAGGAGCAGGGAGTCACCTGTGGCCGCGTCCGCCCCGGATCTCAATGGGCGGTGTGGGCGAAGCGGAAGGCCCACCAGGGCAGGTGGTAGTGCTGGGTCGGTCGGGCGCTCAGCCGTGAGGTCCCCCGCCGGGCAGCGCGTCTCTCGGCGCGGGCGGTACGCGCCAGGGAGCGCTGCTCCGCCTGGGCGACCCGGTCGGCGACGGTCTGGTGGGCGACGGTCAGGGCCAGGTTCGGGCTGGCAACGAAGGTGTTCATGGTGTGCTCCTCGGACTCTGTGGTGTTTCCTCGTGCCTACGAATCTGCCGCTAAGGCGCCTCCCGCCGGATCGGGCAGATGACGTATTTCGGGCCTTAGATGGGAGCTCGGTCCTGCCAAGCCCACGGTCAGAGCGGGTGGATCGGGCCGTGACAGGACCGGGTCACGGCGTTGCAGGGCCAGCCCGAGCCGGGGTGCGAGATCCCGATCATGGTGAGGGTGAGTGCGGCCAGCGTGCTGGCCAGGAGCTTCTGCATGGCGTCCACCTCCTGGGGTGTGGTTGAGGTTGACGACCACGTTGGTGCTAAACCGCCCGTCTGCCATCGGACATACGACGTACCTCCTCGACACCCGGCGGCGCGGCCGAAGATGAGGAATCTGCCTGATGTCCCGGGCCAGGCTTACGGCGAGCGTGAGGGGTGAGCAGGCCCGGACCATCCGGCCTCGAACCAGGAGAACAGCCATGAGCACCACGACCCTCACCCATCACCCCGTTCCGATGGCGGCCGCGGCCGCCGCGGTGGTGGCCATCGCTCTCGGTGGGGTGGCGTTCTCGGTCGCGAACGACTCGAGCGGCTCGGTCGCGCCGAGCGACCAGCACCAGCAGACGGTGGTCCAGTCCAGGCACGGCTACCAGCCCCACCACTTCCAGCCCACGACGAGCGGCGGCAAGGTCATGACCGGGCCGTGAGCCCGCACCCAGCGGGGGTGGATCGACGGGGGAGGCCGGTGGCCTCCCCCGTCTCCGCGGCGCCCATGGTCAGAGCATCCGCTGGTACCACGCGGTGTCGAGCCACCGGTCGAACTTCCGGCCCACCTCGCGCATGGTCCCGAGGTGCTCGAAACCGCAGATCTCGTGCAGCGCGACGCTGGCCGGGTTGGGTACGGCGATCAGGGCGAGCGCCACGTGCATCCCGTCGGCGGCGAGGCGGGGGAGGAGAGCGTCGTACAGGCGGCGGCCGCGTCCCTGACCCCGCGCCCGCTCGGCCAGATAGACCGAGGTCTCGCGGGTCAACCGGTAGCCCGGCCTGGGGCGGTAGGCCGAGGAGTACGCGAAACCCACGACCTCGTCGGCCTCCGCGTCGACCAGGACGTGGTCGCCCGGCTCGTCGCTCGCGAGCCTGCGCGCCCAGTACGACGGTGGCGGCGGCTCGAGGTCGAACGTCGCGATCCCGTGCCGTACCTGTTCGTCGTAGATCACGGCCATCCCGGTGAGGTCCTGCTCCGCGGCGGGCCGGACGGTCACGGCAGCATCCCGTGGGCGCGGAACATCCGGTCGTAGATCTCCCGGACGACCGGCTCCTTGTGTCGGTTGTAGTCCATCCCCGTGCCACCACCGGGGCGGGCGTTCATCTCGGCCGCTGCGGCGCGCTTGGCCTCGGCGTACGTCGTGAAGTCGTCGGGGTGCTCGCGCAGCCAGGCCCGGAACATCAGGTGCCGCGCGACCTCCGGGCAGTCGGGCCCGAAGACGTGGAGATGGGTCAGGGGGTCGTCGAGCTTGAGCAGTCGGTGCTCGTGCCACCACGGCTCACGGATCGTGTGGAGGAAGCCGACGGCCTCCAGGTCCGGGATGTACGACGGCTCGACGGCCGGGTCGGTGACGACCAGGTCGATGTCGATCACCGGCTTCGCCGGCAGCCCCACCACCGAGGTCGATCCGACATGGTGGAGCTCGAGCACACGGCCGCCCAGTGCGCCACGCACGGCGCCCGCGACCCGCTCGAAGGCCGCCGGCCAGGTGTCGTCGTACTCCTCGATCTCGATCCGGTAGGGACGACCCTTGCGGCCCGGCACCCAGGGGTCGACGCCGGGCGGGTCGTCGTGATGTCGGGTGATCTCGTCGCTGCTGGGCACGGTCCCACGCTAACCGGGCCAACGACTCTGTTGTCGGGAGCGCGGAGGGCGTTCTCTGGAGGTATGAGGAAACGCATCGCCCTGGTGGTCTCGGTCGGTGTGACGGGCCTCCTGACCTGGTCGGGAGCGCCGGTCGTCGGAGCCGCCCCGAGCTGGACGTCCCCCCAGGTGCTCTCGGTCGCCGGGGCTGCCGAGGGCCCTCAGGTGGCTGTGGCGTCCGACGGACGCGCGTTGGTCGTCTGGGAGGGAGACACCGCCCAGGGCTCGCACATCGTGTCGGCGGCACGCGGGGTGGCCGGCGTCTGGGGCGCGCCCAAGGCTCTGGGCCCGATCGGTGACCAGGTGGCCTCCAGCCAGCAGGTCGCTATGAACGACCACGGGTTCGCGGTGGTCACCTGGGTGCGCAGCGGACGGGTCTTCACCGCTGTGCGCGCCGCAGGAGCCTGGTCACCCGAGCGCCGGATCTCCGCCGGTGGCGGTGGATCGTTCCCTCAGGTCGCGGTCACGAAGGCCGGAGGCGCCTACGTCGTCTGGCAGCAGGTGCACGGCGTGAAGGATCGGGTCCTCGTCGTACGTCGGTCGGCAGACGGTCGGTGGTCGCAGCCGAGTGTGCTGCCCAGCGGGTTCGGGGACGGGCAGTATCCCCAGGTCGCGGTCGACGCGCTGGGGCACGCCACGGTCGTGTGGCAGCGGATGTGGGGTGACGGCGGCCGGACCGCGGCGCTGATGTCGCGCCTCTCCCACGGGCGCTGGAGCGCCACGCGCAGGCTGAGCGCTGCCAAGGGCAACGCGGGTGCGCCGTTGCTCGCGATGAACGCGCGCGGCGACACCGTCGTGACCTGGAACGCGCGACAGCACGGACGGCTCGTGGTGCGGGGCGTCGTCCGGCCGCCGGCCGGACCGTGGCGTACGGCACGGACCGTGGCCACCGGGAGTCTCACCGACCTCGCGCTGGGTCGGACCGGTGCGGCCGTGGTGGGGTGGACGCGCTACGTGAGCGGCGAGTACCGCTTCGGGCTCGCCCGGCGTCCCGCTGGCGGCTCGTGGCAGCCGGGGGTGCTGCTCTGGTCTGCCGACGTCCAGACGACGGCGCCCGTGGTCGCCATGGGCGGTGGCGCGATCGCGGTCGCCTGGATGACCGATGCGGTCCGGGCCGTGCGTCAGGACGGCGGCGCCTGGGGCCTGGTGACTCCCCTCGGAGGGACGGGCGTGTCCTACTACCAGCAGGTCGCGATGGACTCGGTCGGCCGCGCGGTGGTCGTGTGGAAGCAGTGGAACGGCGTCCGCGACGTGGTCATGGCGTCTTCGTCCGCGCCTCACTGACAGCCACGTATCGGCTCAGCGTGCGCGGTCGCGCAACGTGACCGCCCGCGCCGGGTGGTTGGTGGTGATCATCCAGATCCGGCGGTCGTGGAGGAGCTTGCGCTGCAGCCGCGGGCTGTCGACGGTCCACACCAGGAGTGGGACCCCGATCTTCCTCGTCCAGCGCGACAGCCGGATGATCGCGAGCGCGTAGTGCGCCGCCACCGCGTCCGCGTGGGAGTCGGCGAACCGGCGGTGTGGGAACACCTCGCCCCACAGCCGCCGCACGGCCTCGGTCCACGGCAGACCGCGGATGCTCGAGCCGATGCTCATCCCGACCAGCAGCCCCGAGCGGCGTTCCACGGCCCACGCACGCATGGCTCGGGTGGCATTGCGCCGGCCGGTCGTCATCACGATCCGGTCCGCGGGGAGGGCGTCGGCCAGGGCGGCGAGCAGGTCGGCTTCCCACGACTCGCCGATCTTCCGTGCGCTGCCGGAGGTCTCGAACTTCACGTCGACGTGGGCCCCCATGCTCGTCGCGGCCAGCGCGGCGAGCAGCTGCTCGAGCGGGAGCACCTGCGGTGCCCGGGCGTGGACGGTCGGCCAGTCGAGCTTGCGGATCGGGTCGCCGCCGACGTCGGGGTCGTGTGCGATCACGAACGTGCCGTCGGTGCACCGGCGTACGTCGAACTCGCAGTAGTCCGCGCCCACCGCTGCCGAGTGGGCGATGCCGGCCAGCGGGTCCTCGACCCCCCCGACCTCACCGAGCTCGGTGAAGCCGCAACGGTGCGCGGAGATCAGGACCCGGTGCGGCGCCACAGCCGAACCGTAGCGCGCCCCGGGCGCTCCGGATCGCGGCCGAACGGCCGGTTCTGCTGCATTCGACCTCGCGGTGGCACGGGCCGGGTTACGGTCGCGCTCCCACCTACCGAAGGACTCTCATGAACCTCCTCTCTCGGGCTGCGGCGACCGCCGTCCTGGCGCTCGTCGTGACCGGTCCCGCGCTCTCTGCGGACGCGGCCGGCAACCACTTCAAGACCCTCTCGACGACCGCCGGCGGCAAGATCCAGGCCTGCAAGGTCGCTACCACCGACGCCGACCCGTGGAAGGTCAAGCTTCGCGTCGACGCCTCCCAGGCGACGACCCGCGTGAACGGGACTGCGTGGGTCACCAAGAAGGGCGACAACACCGGCCAGAAGTGGAAGAGCGGCTGGGTCACCAAGGGCCACGTCTCCGGCATCGGCACGGTCAAGCTCCCGCGCGGCAAGGCGTTCACCTTGAACGCCGGCATCGGCGCCGACAACATGGGCAACGGCGGCAGCTTCGCGGCCGCCGACCTTCGCGGCTGCTGATCTCGAGGGCGGTCCGCAACGCAGCCTGACCGGCGTCGCGGACCGTGATCAGCTCCCCGCGCGGACGGCCCGCGGCGAGTGAAGAGCCGTCCCCGCGCTCTCCATCTTCGGGTCGTCCGCCTGAGAGGCCACTAGGGCGTGTCTGGTTATTCGCGAAGCCAGATCGTGATCGCGCGTAGCACGACAGCTCCTCGGTAGTTGAGGGCGTGCTTGTCGTAGCGGGTGGCGATGCCG
>Ga0302323_100000357_pt1 | contig 35854 bp, 27 predicted proteins | sample Fen_T0_3_FD_201950 | JGI IMG/M metagenome (GOLD analysis project Ga0302323, IMG submission 201950) | Peat permafrost microbial communities from Stordalen Mire near Abisko, Sweden - Fen_T0_3 | ecosystem: Environmental > Terrestrial > Soil > Wetlands > Permafrost | place: Sweden: Abisko...
CTATCGGATTGATGCAACTGGTTTCTATTGGGTCGGAACGGACAATTCCCTTTGGTTGCAGCCAACTGGTCAGGTCACTCCCGTCCAACTTGTCACCAGCACTGTGGGTGGTGGCATTGGCGTCTTCCTGTTCGACGCAACGCGCATCTACTGGTTGACGCGCCAGCTGGGAGCGATCATGGCAGTGGCGAGGTAATGGACGACAGCTGTCTTGCCGGGGCCACGCCACAGGTGTCAGACCCTGAACTTGTCAAGCGGTCCGGGCGGTCCAGGCCGATGCCTGAAAGCAAATACCCAACCACCCGCCCCAGTTACGAGGCGGGTGGTTGGGCGATTTGAAGAGGGGCCTTGTGCCACCACTGCGGCTCGCGGGACTACATGGGCAGGTACGCGAGGTGTTTGATCTCGTCAGCGGTGTAGTTGCGGCAAGAGACCAGAATCTCGTCCATGCTACCGTCGAACCCGCGAACATTGACGACAGTGGGAGTGGTGGCGGTGCTAGAACTGGTGGTGGCTGTGTCGGCGAATCCTCGACCGAAGTAGTTCGCTGCCATTGTAGGCCAGCCGTTGAACGCGGTGCCTGTCGACAATGCGGCGCTTGTTGCTACTGAGCCGTTTCGATATACCGTCACAAACCTTCCGGCGCCGCCAGTATTGTCTCGCACAACCGCAACATGGTACCACGTAATTGTGGGCCAATTTAGGTTCTGGATCCGAATCACCCGACTTGAAGTCGTACCACTCGAAGTATTGCGCATCTCGAAGGCGAGGATGGGGTTGCTCGCGCCGGTACTCCACGTTTGCAAGTTGGCACGATAGTTGTCGTTGCTCGCAAATTCGAAAATGCGAGCGTTCTCATTGTGGGTCTCAACGCTAACCCATCCCGCGAATGTGAAGGTCGTTGAGCAACCGGCCGCGACCGCACCAGACAAAGTCACGTAGTTGACTGCAGCCGAATCCGCTGGGTTGTCCAGCTTTACGCCTTTACCAAATGGTCCGGAAACCCAGGCGGCGCCTTCCGTCAACGTGCCATCGAAGTTCCGATCCGACGAGTCTTCAGTCGTCGTCCCTGTCCCCTCTTCGAAATGGAACATCGAGTAATCCAGCTTCGGCCACGCCCGTTGACGGATGTCGGCCAAAGGTATTACGCCGTCGTCAACGTAGAACTCGTCGATGAGCCCTTGGAATGCATTGGCCCCATTGAAGCCATTCCCAACGATGTCGGTCGTCGTGGTGCCGAGTGCTGCTGGGTCGACCTTGACGGTCGCGCTATTTGCAACGATTTTTCCGTCGACGTAAATGGCTGTGCCAGCCGAGGACCCTGTAACCGTGACGTGCTTCCAAACGCCCGCAGGAAGCTGCGTCTGCGTGCCCATTTGAGCTAGGGTACCCCCTGAAGGCCGGTATTGCAGAGCGATTGTGCCCTCGAGGTTGAGGTTGAGCGTCAAGAATGCCGTACCCGCGCTATCCCCAATGTAGAACAGCTTGGTGTCCGCGGCGGCTGCTACTGAGAGATGCACCCACGCGGACACGGTGATCGCATGAGTGTTCACGAACTTGCCAGCCGGCATCGCAACCACTGAATCAGCGGCCGCAAAGCTGGCCGCACCTACGTTGCGGCTGTTTGGTGACGCAGACCAGGTAACGCTCGTGGCCGTGCCGTCATTGTTGTTCGTCGTAGCGTCGTCCGCCGTAGCACCTGTGGTCTCGTCGAAGTTGTATTGCAGAATCGGCACTGGCGGTCCCTCCACCACTCCCGAGCCTGCAGCGCCCGCAATGTTTTCTGCGCCTGCAACGCCACCTGTGCCGCCCTCGGAGTTGGTCGAGCCGGCAGTGCCTGTGGTTCCACCCGTGTCACTGGGCGCACCAGCAGCATCGCCAGCACCACCTGTGCCAGTCGTACCACCCGTATCGCTGGGTGCACCAGCCGAAGGTCCAGCCACACCGCCTGAACCCGGCGTGCCGCCAGTGCTCTCGGCGCCAGCGACTCCGCCCGCGCCAGCGGTGATGACCACGCCACCCGTAGCTGGAGTGCCAGCATTGCCCGCGACAATCGGTGGTGCGCCTCCTGTGACCGTTCCGCCGCCGCCGGCAGCGCCACCCGAGCCAACGACGCCACCAGCGCCCGCCACTGGCTGGCCGCCGGTAGCAATGGTACCGCCACCAACCCCCGTCCCACCGGTGCCGCCGCTGCCTCCGACAGATCCCCCATCAGTGCCTGCAACTGCTGAACCACCGACTGAGCTCGTTCCGCCCTTGGCAGTCCCGCCGCCAACACCGGTTGAACCGCCCTTGGCAGTCGAGCCGCCCACACTGGTGGTTCCGCCTGACCCGATTGCTTCGACGTCCGCATCGTCATCACTACAACCGCTCACGCCGAACAGCCCAGCGATGAGGAGGGGTGCGGCAAGTGTCATGTACCTTCGACGGTGCGGACAGGCACGAGATCGAATTGCCGGGACGTGGTTGTACTCATGGGTTGAAGCGACGTTTCGACGTGGACTCATCTGATTGGCTCCCTTTCTAACGTGACGAGAAGAAATCTTTCCGCCCGAAGCGGCCCCTCCGAGGTCGTTGGACGTTGACGCGTTAAAGCATCTGGAACAGGCCCTGAATTTCGGCAGACGTCAGCACGCGATTCCAGATCCGAAGATCATCGAAATGGGCATACATCGCTGGCGAGGTGTCATTGAAGGTCTTGCCCATGAGATTTTGGGTTGCGGTGATGCCCGATGGCAAGACGCTTGGGCTGGCCTTGCTGGCGGCTAAGACTCCGTCTACGTAGAAGTTGAGTGCATCGGCACTCCAGGTCGTAGTGAAGAGATGCCAGCCGCCATCCGCGTAGTTGCCAATGCTCCAGAGGTTGAGGAATGTTAGGCCGCCACTTGCGCCGGCAACCTGTCCGCCTATCGCCGAGGTTGCCGGTTCTGTCGCGTGAGGCGCCAGGAAGAAATTGCTCCCGCTACCGGAGCCGAAGTCCAACGCACGCGCACCCCGCCTATCGATGGATAGCTCCAGGACCCATATGCTGATGGTGGCCGTGGACAGTCCCGACAGCAGGCCTTGGCCAAGCTCCACGTAGTCCGTCGTAACCTTATCGTTGCGGACACGGAGCGCTTTGCCAAACTTGAGAGGCGGTGTCGATGTGCGCACTGCCGAACCCATGAGCGTCCCGTGCGCCGGCGTGCCCGCGGTCCCCGAGTCTAGCGCCACCGCGCCGCTCGCCTCATCGAATTTGTAGTGATGCACAAGCCCGATGGAGAATGGATCGATGAACCCGCCCGCACCAAGCCAGCCTGCGGTACCGGCATAACCCGCTGCGCCACCGCCGCCGCTGCCCGCACTGCCACCACTGCCTCCCGTGGCCATGCCGGTGGTTCCCCCGTTGGTGTCGCTTGTCACACCACCGGTGCCCCCATTGGCCGCGCCTCCCGACGTGCTCGCGGTACCACCACCAACAATGGCTCCAGCACCCCCCGTCGTTACTCCAGCAGTGCCGGCGTTCGATGTTCCAGCATTTGACGTACCACCGTCATTCACCCCAGCCGCGCCCGCGGTGCCGCCATTGGTTGTCGTGCCGCCACTCGTGCCTGCGCTGCCACCAACGTCGGTTGCCGTCGTGTCGCCACTCGTGTCATCGCCACCGCTGCTCGATGTGCCGCCTGCTTTGCCCGAAGAGCCACCCGAGTTCTTGCCGCCTTTCTCCGTTGCGGCGGAGAAGACGTCTTCTTCTTTGGGTACTTGAAACGAGCAAGCACCTGCAACGCCTAAGAGAAGGAACAAAACGCAGGGCAAGCATCGAGTGGATCGGACAGTCATGGTCGACTCATTGGGGGACGTTCATACGCTCGAGATACGCTCGCCGACACAGCTTACGGAAGGATAGGTCCAATATGGAAGCCTCGCGTCGCCAAAATGGCGACGCGAGTGTCCGCCACATGCCCACGCCGCACTACATGATGGTAAGATCACCTGCACTTTTGTCTTCGATGTAGCGGCCCAGGCTGACGCCGATTCGGACTCCCGCCCGTAGGCGGCCTGTAAACACGGCTGAAGTGAACTGTGCCCCTTGGTCAGTATTGAATATCTCTGGCGCTGGAAATCGATCCAGGGCCTCTTCCAGGGCATCCAGACAGAAGTACGTGTCAAGCGTGTTCGACAGCCGCCACGAAAGAACTAGCGACGCAGTAGAGCCCAGATCGACTGACCATCAGTACCAAGACACGCCCGATTCGATCGAAAAAAGGCGTTCAAGTGACATTGGCGTTCAGGATTCGAGATGAGAAGTATGCCCACCTCTTCGCATATCGCAGAAAGGGGGGCCCAAGGTTCTCGGGACAGTCGTACTAGAATCTCCTACTCTCTCTCCAAACTCGCCACGATGAACGCGCCAACGCCCTTGGGGTCATTCGCGACGACCTCGGTCGTCGTGTAGTACTCGTAGGATCCGTCGCGGTACGGGTCGCCGCCAAGACCGGCAACTTTGCATACCTGCTTGAGCTCGAGGCGCCCCGAAGGATCCACTTCGATGAATTGTTCAAGTGTGCCTTGGAAGGCGAATTCGGCCGCTTTTGCGAATGTTTTTTCGTCTAGCCAGCCGTGTTTTATGCCCTTGGTCAAGGCATAAGCAAACATCGCCGTTGCCGAGGACTCGCGGTAGTTCTTGTCGCGCTTCGGCGCATCGAGAATTTGCCACCAGACGCCGGTCTGCGGATCTTGCACCTTGGTAATGGCGGTTGCCAATCGATTCAGGATCGCGACGAGCGCGCCGTGCTTCGGGTGGTTCGGCGAGAGCAGCTCAAGTACGTCGACGAGGGCCATCGCGTACCACCCGACAGCGCGGCCCCAAAACTGGGCCGAGGTGCCCGTTTGCTTGTTCGCCCAGCGTTGCGCTTTGCTCTCGTCCCAGCCGTGATAGAGGAGGCCCGATTTGGCGTCGCGCGTGTGGCGTTCGAGTAGCTCGAGTTCATGCGCTACTTCGTCGTAGAGTGCGGGTTCACCGAACACTTGGGCAAATTTCGCCAGGAATGGGGCTGCCATGTAGGCGCCGTCGAGCCACATTTGGTGCGGATAGACCTGCTTGTGCCAGTAACCACCCTCTTTGGTGCGGGGGTGGGTCTTCATCTGCGCGCGTAGCGAGCGAATGGCCTTTTCATAGCGCCGACGTTCGGCTGGATCCGTGGCACCTTCGTACAGAGGAAAGAGCACTTTGCCCATATTGACGGCGTCAATATTGTACTCGTCGAGCTTGTAGCCTGTGATGGTGCCGTCTCGGGCAACTAGACCGTCAACGGTTCGCTTTACGAAGTCCGCGAGTTTCTGGTGCTTATGCTTTGCGGCAGATTGCAAGCAGCCCGTCAAAACGAATCCCGAATCGTAGTGCCATCTACTTGTAAGTGTCTGAGAGTCGTGAGCAATTATGCTTTCGCATGCGCGCGCGGACCAGGGGATCGCGCCCGCTGCTGCTGAGACAGTGACGGTGCAAGGGTTTGCGATTTGGCGAGCATGGGCCGCGACTTGATTGGTCCAAGCGGCAGCATCGGCGACGTTACCGCTCCGATCCCAACCAAAACCAGCGTGGTAACTGAGCTTGCTCGAAGTTTCGGCTTGAGCGACAAGCAAGTAATCGGAGTCGAGCTGCTGCGGTGCACCGGTGGCAGTGCCTGGCAGAACGATGGCACAGCCGAAGTGGCTGTCTTCTGCCATTGGCTCCCAGGTGAGCATCCAACGACCTGCAGGATCGACGACCACGTCGCTGTCCTTGTGTTTGGCAATACCGAGGCCCACCAGAAGGTTGCCGTGTGGGGCGTTCAACTTGAAGGTGGACTCGTGGAGTTCGAAGTTCTTGCCGGCATCGAGAGTGATACGTTTGGTTTCGGTGACGTGCGCTTTCCCGACAGCCCACGCGGGGTAGTCGAGCTCGAAGATGAGGCGCAATGGGCCGTTGGCGAGCACGCGCGACTGTGTGAAATTGCTTGAGACATGGAGCTTGTCGTTGGCCCAAATGCCAAGGCCTCCGCAGCCGCGTGATTTGCCCACCGAGTAGAGATCTGCGCCTTCGCCGTGGTCGTGGTGATAGTCATCTGTAAGGTACCAATCGTTGATGACGAGGCGCTGTGTTCGTTTGCTCCATGCGTCGATACCGCTACTGGTCAATGGTTCACGACTCCAGACTTCCAACCCAGAACCGTACATGCGCCGCGCAATGCGATCATTCTCCCAGGCAAAATCGTCATGCCGTTCGCGGACAAAACGTCCGTAAACCCGGTACGCTTCACGTGGAAATAACTTGCGTTGGCCGTAACGCAACGAAAAATTCCTTGTTTCATTGGGCGCAAGTTCAGTTTGAAACAGGAGTTCGTTTGGTGTCTCGTCGCCGTCGGTGTCCACTAGCTGTGAAAGAAGAGGCTGGCCCGAAGCATCGATCAGGACGATTTGTTTTGGGGCGAGCCAGAACTTCGATATTTCTTCGAGCTTTATGGATATAGTCTCGGCAACTCGAGGCTCAGCGCTGGGGTTGGTAACTTGGAGATGAACGACCTCGATGGCTGCAGCGCTTTGCTCGGCGGGGTCAGGGTGCGCCTTTGGTGCGGGCGTGGTGGTGACAGGGCCCGCGGCGTTTCCCATGATTGGCGAGGCGGCGGGGGTGAGCTCAGAAGTTCTTGGTCCACAGGCAATGTTTGCCGTCACAAGGAGTCCCACGCTGCAGAGGCAGGCGCGTCGCGGGGATTGGCTAAACCTGTTGCGAGACGACGGTTTCGTGTGAACCATTGGCTAAAATCCTGTCTGCCGTCGACTCCGCGGCATGCGGAACGCCCCAGAGGACAACAATAGCGAATGACGAGCAGACGGGCGGCTAGAGCTCAGCGGAAAGCAGCTGGACATGAGTTTTGAGGCGCTGAGTCGCGCCTTCTGCCCGAGGGTTGTGAGTGCGCGAAGCGGACCGGCCAGTAGATGTAGATGGGAACCTTGGGACGGAGCGACAGTCGTCAGTGCAGAGGAGCCGCTACCTCTCAAGCATTGACCACTCGCACTTATTGCAGCCCAGCACTTCCAACGCTGCAGCGGACCAAAGGCGGCCCTCGAGCTTGCGTAACCATCCAACATAACTAGGGTTTCACCTGGGCGCCTAGGCAACAGCTGGGACCAGGTGACGACTCTCGCGTCTTCGATTCGAAGGGGGATCCGCTGGTCTCGATAGGTTGAGAATTTCTTCACCGAGTCACGGATATCGTGATCAAGCGATGGGCGAAGCGCATACGCTAACAAATCGCCTTCTACATGCCATATACTCACGATGGCCGTGGCTGAAATCGCACTATTCCTTCAAACCAGGAACAACGACTACCAGCAGCTGCTTAGCGAAGACTGTCTGGTGGCGGCACGGAGGCACGGAATGCACGTTCGTGTCTTCTCCGCTGATAACTGTGCAGCCAAGCAAGTGGAGCAGATCCACCACGTGCTAAATTCGAGTGCTCGGCCGCAGAGCGTTCTTGTCAGTCCTGTCCAGGAAACGAGTTTGCGTTCGTTGTCGCGCGACGCGGGTAAGTTGGGCGTGGGGTGGGTGGTACTGAATCGTTGGAGCGAAGAATTGCCTGCGCTTCGGGGCGAGTTTCCCCATTTGCCAATCTTCTCGGTGACACCCGACCAATACGAGATTGGTCACGTGCAGGGCCGGCAGTTCAAAAACATATTGCCGAATGGCGGAGAGGTTGTCTACGTTCGCGGCACCTCCGGTACCTCATCGGCACGGCGTCGTTTCGAGGGGCTGCAGCAAGAACTCGAAGGCACGAACATCCGGCTAAGAACGTTCGATGGAGATTGGTCGAGTGAGGGCGGGCAGCGCGCGATTCACGAGTGGGTCGAGGCGGCCCCGCAGGGCGATTTGCAGACTTTGGTGGTTGGGGCTCAGAACGACAGCATGGCAGCTGGGGCGCGCAAGGCGCTATCTGCTGAGGGTCGACGGCACAAGCAACTCAGGGTTGGTCGGCTTCATGTTACAGGTTGCGATGGCGCGTCGAGCTTTGGTCAACGCTTGGTTGCCGAGGGCATGATCACTGCGACAATTCTGGTGCCGTCGGTTTCCGGTAGGGCAGTCGACGAGCTAGCGTCGGTGCTTCGTGGGGGCTCGTTGCCACCTGAGGAAATTGTGTTGGGGGTTTCCTCCTTCCCGGACCTGCGTGATTCGCTGCGCGAACTGATCGGTCTCGGATCAATATTCGCCAGACAGTCAGGGCGTGGTCACGGCCAGACCCTCACCGACGTTGCATTGCTCGAGGGGTTACAGAACGGCGAGCGTGCCGCACAGGCCGCATTTTTCGAGAACTACGAGTCGTTGGTGCGCCGAATCCTCGTACGCATTCTGCGCAATAGTCCCGATGTTGCAGACGCTCTGCAAGACACGTTTGTCCGGACTTTCCGCAGTGCCCCGCAGGTCAAGGATCCCATGGCTTTGCGCGGTTGGGTGTTGCGCGTGGCGGAATCAGTGGCGTTGGATCAGCTGAGGCGGCGTCAGCGCTCGAACTCGCGCGGCGTAACATCGAATGAAGGCGTCGATGTGCCAATTGATGATGCCTCGGTCGAGCTCCGTATAGCAGTACGCGATGCCTATCGCGTTCTCGACCGGTTACCCCAAGAGGAACGCGTCGTGTTTGCCATGCGATACATCGACGGCATGGAACTCGCCAAGCTTGCTGACGTGACTGGCGTCTCTCTCGCCACGATCAAGCGTCGGCTATCTCGGGCAGAGTCGCGGTTCCGGACGTTGGCAAGGCGTCAACCCGGGCTTGCGGAGTGGGTTGACGGCGGCGACGCTTAGTCATTGTCTTAGTTCCAGGCCGGATGCAATTAGAGATTCTCGATCTTCTTGAAGCGCGGAACCAGCGCCTTCATCACGGCCCAAGCAATGACGTAGGCGAGGGCGCACACGCCGAACATAATCGAATAGGCGGTAGTCATTTCGGTCAACACCAGGTGAGCTTGCAGCTGCTTGAGCTGAGCAAACGCGTCGGGGTTGAGCGTCTTGACTTGGGCGACCACGTCTTTGGGTAAGCTGCCCAGTTCGACTTTGTTCAAGTCGACCAAGCTCCCATGCTTGTTCGTCAGACTCAACGCGAGGATCTGATCCAGGTAGGGAGCAAGCGCGCCGCCCTTGGCTTCGGCCCAGGATTTGGCAATGCCCGCCTGCCGGAAACCATCGAAGAGCCATCCGCCAGATTTGTTGATCAGGATCCCGCCGAGGCCGCCAAACATGCCGCCGATCCCGATGATCGAAGCCACGGCTCGCTTTGGGAACATGTCCGATACTGTGGTAAACAAATTCGCGGACCACGCTTGGTGTGCGGAGGCGCCAATTCCAATCAGCACGACTGGCACCCAGAAACTGTAGTGACCGAGGGGCTGAGCCAGCAACACGGTGAGTGGAAAAAGTGCGATCAGCAGCATCGCGCGCATTCGGCCCGCATAGGGTTCGTAGCCGCGATTGATGTAGAACACAGGGAACCAGCCGCCCGAAATGCTACCCACGCAGGTCATCGTGTAGAGGACCGCGATCGGTGTCGCGATCTGTACCCCGGACATGCCGTACTGTGCCTTCAGGTAAGCTGGAAGCCAAAACAGGAAGAACCACCACACGCCGTCAGTCATGAATTTGCCAAAGGCAAACGACCACGTCTGGCGATAGCTGAGCAGCTTGCCCCACTTGACGTACCAGGGGATCTTCGAATAGTTCGCTGCAGCGCGCAGGGATTCGTTGGCCTTAGCGGCTTCGGCTTCGGCCTGTTCGTCCAAATCGCTGTGAATGTAGGCATATTCGGCCTTCGTTAGCCGCTTCTGTTGGCTCGGGGCTTGGTACAGCCAGAACCAGAAAACGAGCCAGAGAAGGCCGATGGCCCCGACGATAACGAAAGCGCCCTGCCAACCAGTGTGGTTGGCCAACCAGGGCACTGTCAACGGGGCGAGAATAGCCCCCACATTTGACCCTGAGTTGAAGATCCCGGTGGCCAACGAACGTTCGCGTTTTGGAAACCATTCTGCTGTGGTCTTGATTGCAGCCGGGAAGTTGCCCGCTTCACCGAAGCCGAGAACCGCCCTGGCAGCCATGAAGCCACCCGTACCCGTTGCCAAGGAGTGCAATACCGCACCGACCGACCACACTATGAGCGACCAAGCGTAACCCGCCTTTGTGCCCAGCCAATCAATGAGCCGTCCCGCGAACAGCATCGCGATGGCATACACGAGTTGAAACACCATCACGATGTTCGCGTAGTCGGTGTCGCTCCAATTGAATTCGGTTTCGAGGTCGCCCTTGAGCAGACTCAAGACTTGTCGATCGAGGTAGTTTATCGTGGTAGCGAAGAAGAGCAGAGTACAGATCGTCCAGCGATAGCGACCAATCTTCTCGTTGATTTGAGTCAGTTTGCTCATGGGGGACGTGGGTGGTCGCTGGACTTGCCTGAAGCCGCTCGGATTGTTGTGTTCGGTTGCGACGCTGTCGGGCGACTCGGCTCGTTTGGCGGATGGTTCGGTCAACATTCGACTCCAGATGGACGTCCGTCAAGCGCAGAGAGGCTCACCTTCGTTCGAATTTTGGGGCCAAAGCGCTGAGCGCAATGATTCAGCCCTGTCGCGCAGGGCAAGCCGGCGCGCAACGGCATGCGTGAAGAGCGCGCGTACCCAGGGGCCGGCGCAGTATGCGTCCGGTACAATCCGGTGCGGCGATTGCTTCGTGTGGGACCGTTGTTCGACTGATGGTTTGGGTCCTTGCGTCGTTACCATGGCGCGCTTACCAACAGAACGAGCCATCAAGAGTCACTCCCAATGGCGTCAGACGGCGCCTCCTAGGCGGCCCAGGGCAGGGGTGGCAGTGACGGGGAGCGGCGCCCGAGGGCGTGTCTGGCACCATCGCCATCTTGAACGCATTCGAAAACGGGCACGAGCTCAATAGTATGGTCTGTCTTTTCGCCAAAAGCGCCGCTTGAGGCCAGGGCTCGCGCGTGCGGACCGTCCAGCACCAAAAACAAGTTGAAGGTTCCAGCGCCAGCGGGCGTTTCGATAACCTCGACGATCATTCGACGGTCCAGGTGCAGTTCTTCGCGACCACGTTGGATGAGGACGCGCTTATTGCTGATGAGGTAGCGCGTCTGGCGCAGCAGGTGAGGTCGATGCCACAGGGCCGAGCGCCCGATGAAGAAGCCAGCGAAGAATACGCAGAGTATCGCGAGACTCATCCCGACGACAAGCGCAACGAACGATAGCTTTTGCGAGGTAAAGCCAAGCGAATTGAGTCTCCCGATGAGCGAGAGCCCCCGCAGAGACATTGCGATTCCGAGACTGAATAGCCCCAACGTTACCGCGACGAGGGACCACTGGGAAGTGCCGTTGGGCAAGTACGCCCTAAGGGTTGGGAGCGGTTTCGCGGCCCAAAGGATGCGTTCGCCACGATCGAGCCGTTGCGTGAGCGGTAACTCCCCGTGGCCCGCGGAAGCGACATCGTGAGCGTCTCGAATGATCGCCCAAACGCCGTCTGGACTCTCGATCCCCTCGAGCCGCAATGCGAGACGTCGGTGCAATGCGCCCGTTGGTACTGCGCGGATCAATTCGAGCGTGCCGACGTTGCTCAGCCGGGGACTCCAAACGATCCGTGCGAAGGAGATTGATTTGCGCTCAATCGAACGGCGAAATGGACCACGGCTCCAAATGACTTGGTCCTTCGTAACACGGTACGTGGCCCCACCGTGCCACCAAGTGGGCAGTCCGTGGACCAAGGCGCCCAAGGTGACGCTCCAAACTGCAAACAGAAACGCACTTGCGCTCAAGTCGCCGAGGCTGGTAGCTCGGACAACGGCAAATGCGATGGAGATGACACCGGAACCGTACGCCAAGTATCCGACGAGACGCAGCAACGGCGACGGCCTGACCTCCATCGGGCGCCCTTCCCAACAGTTAGGTTCAGCGTGGACGGACTCTCTCGCCATTTCGTGAGCTCTTCATCGGGTCTGACGCTCGCTCCACAAAGAAGTTGCGCCAAGAGTGCCAGATCGGCTCATTTTTCTGACGTGAAGCCACCAGGTCAATTCGGCCTTCGTGCTGGTGCTGGCAGCGACCAGCAGGAATTCGGGTGTCGCTGAAGTTGCTGGTCAATACGGCTTTGCGGATCCTCTGACTAGAGGCGGGTAACAAAGATGACTTCGAGTCGCTCATTGAGCCGATTCGCCCCCAAGTCTTTGCCGGCCGCGATCGGCATTCGCCCGCCAACAGCTTGGGATTGGACTTGGTTGGCGCCAGCGGCTTTCAGTCTCGCTGCAGCGGCTTCGCCTCGGCTTCGATCGATCGGTTTGGGTTCACCCCTGGTCGTGTGGGTAACTACGAGAACAGGGGCCTGGTCATTTGACTGGGCCAACTGACCGAGTGCGGCAAGTTTGGTCGCCATTGGACTCGCGAGATCGGCGCCAGCGAAGGCATCGTACAAATTAATCACGATTCCTCGATCGTCACGCGATGGTGCGAATCCGGCGTTTGCTAGTTCGACGAAGAGCTGATCGGACTTTTCCGACGTGGGGTTGGCCATGACGGCAGGCCGACGTTGCGCAGTGAGCAAACGTTGACAGCGTGAGCGGGCCGCGATGGCACCGCGAAGCGGTGCTGGGAATTTGCCCGCCATCGACTTGGCGTCGATCCCATCAATCTCACTGAGCGCTGCAATGACGTCGGTATTCGGCTGAGGTGCGGCACTGCCCAGAAGTTGTGCACTGACGCAGAGAAGCCGAGCCTGCGATAGTGCCGTTTTTGCTGCGACAAGACGAGCCTGTTCGCGATCCGGTGTCGATGCTTTGGGACCTGCGATTTCCTCAGACTCGCGTTCAACGGTGAGCTGAGCTTCGAGGTCGGCGGCCTCTGCTGCCGCGCTCATTTGTGCCGCCTGCAGCTTCAGCAGGGCCAGCTCGGCCTGGTGCACTTCGGCTTTGGCGGCGAGTACGCGTTGCTCTGCCCGAACGATGCGCGCCAATTCGCGCGCATCGGCATAGGTGAGAAGAGCCCGTTCGGCGAGAATTTCCGCGCTTGCAGTGTGCCCCTTGGGCCACGCTGCCTCGGCATCTTCGCGCAGCTTTTCGGCCTTCGCATCCGCATGTGGCACCAACCGCCGTGACTCTTGAGTAGCGTCGCTGGAACGTACCGCGTCAACTTGGTCGAGCAGCGCCGGACGGGGTACCGACGCGCAAGCAGTTGTGAGTAGCACCAGGGGGATCCATTGTGCGATACACGTCATTACTTCACCTGCGACTTGGGGCTGGTTTTCAGTGGGCTCGAGGGCTTTTTGCTGGCTTCGGGTCGAGCGACTGCAGAGCTCGCCGTTGCTGTCGTCACTGGCTTGTCGTGCGACGCTGGCGCTACGGCAGTTGGTGGCGTCGCTAACTTCGCTGCCCGTTCGGCCTTCATTCGAAGTATTTCCTCGCGGTTGCGCTCGCGCTGGGCGATCGTGGCCTCAAGCAGGGTTTCAGTCCTTCTGCGCTTTTGGTCCAAATCGGTGAGAAGCGTCTGTTGAACAGCGAGTTCCTTCTCGAGCTCGATCGCACGCACGACGTTGGCGGCCAACTTGACCCACTCATCGGCAAGTGCGGCCAATTCAACAGAGTGAGGCGCATCACCGGCGGCGCGCGCGTCGAGGACGCGCTTGAGAACCTTGCGCGCGTTGACGGCAGGGTCGCGCAGGATCGCTTGGCGCTCTGGGGTCGATTCGAGGGCCTTCAGTCTTTGTTCGATTGCCGTCGGATCGTTGTCGTCCGCAGAAGCACGACTGGCAGTCAACAAGGCTATGGCCGCGACGGGCCAGACAATCAAAAGGCGCATGAAATTGACGTGCACAGGCGGAAGAAGCCACGAGCCAGCCGACAGGTCAAGCACCGGGTTCCAGTCACGCAGTTTTCGCGCTATAGGGCGCTGGGTAGACCTATGACCGACCGGCCGCGCTCCTCCTGGGACGAATACTTCATGGCAATTGCCCGCGTCGTCGCGACGCGCTCGACTTGCGACCGAAAGCACGTCGGTGCGGTCGTGGTGCGAGACAAGATGCTGCTTGCGACAGGCTACAACGGTAGCCTTCGAGGCCTGCCGCATTGTGATGACATCGGTCACTTGATGCAGGACGGGCATTGCATTCGCACGGTCCACGCGGAGGCGAATGCCATCGCGCAGGCTGCGCGTAGCGGTGTCCGGGTCGAGTCGGGGGACATTTACGTGACCGCATCGCCGTGCTTCAGCTGCTTCAAGCTGATCGCCAACGCCGGATTGCGGCGCATTGTGTTCGGGGAGTTTTACCGCGACGAACGGATCTTCGAGTTGAGTCAAGCGCTTGAGATCGAATTGGTGCATCTGCCAACCGATGAGGCAAATCTGGCATGACGAAGCTAAATGTGTGGGTTGTCTGTGGTGGGCCTTCGGGTGAGGCGGAAGTGAGTCGCACCTCTGGTCGTGCTGTGGTGTCCGCGTTGCAACGTGCAGGGCATGCTGCAAGCCTCGTTGAATTTGAGCCTTCAATGACCCGAAGTCTCCTTGGCACGCCACCGGACGTAGTCTTTCCCGTCACGCATGGCACGTTAGGCGAAGACGGCTGCTTGCAGGGGCTGCTTGAGGTTTTCGACGTGCCCTACGTGGGCTCTGGTGTCTTGGCGAGTGCGCTCGGTTCGAACAAGCCACAGGCCAAAGCTGCCTGGCAGTTGGCTGGGCTGCCTGTCGCCAAGGAATTGGTAGTTCGCCACGGCGAAGAGCTGTCGCGGGCGGCGTTGGCTGCACGGGCAAAGCTCGGCTTTGCCATTGTCGTCAAGCCGGCTTCCGGTGGCTCTGCCATCGGCGTACAGCGCGTAAGCGCGCAGCAATCCGACGCTCAACTTGTCGAGGCAATTCGCGCGGCGCTGGCGCTCGACAACGAAGCGCTACTCGAGGCATGGCTCGTGGGGTTGGAGGTGACCTGTGGTGTTCTCGATTTGGCAGGCCAGTTGCGTGCGCTGCCGCCCACACTCATTCTCCCGGAACGCGCGGACTTCTACGATTTCGTATCCAAGTATGCGCCAGGCGGCAGTCGTCATGTGTGTCCCGCTCCACTTGCGCCGGGGCTCGTCGAACGGCTCCAACAGCTGGCGGTACGCGCGCATCAAGTTGTGGGGGCGCGCGATCTGTCACGTGTCGATTTCTTGGTTGACGACCGGCGTGGCGTCGATTTTGCGCCCAAGATCCTCGAGATCAACACCCTGCCCGGCATGACTTCGACGAGCCTCTATCCGGAGGCTGCGGGTATCGCCGGAATCCCCTTCGAGGCACTGGTCGACGGCTTGGTGCGTCAAGCCATGGCGCGGCCGCGACGGATGTTTCCCGAAGCGCTAGCCATGCCTACCTGAGTTTTCCGGCAGGGCAGCCGGGGGCCGTGCGATCGACCCGGGGCGTGCTAACAGCTGCCGGTCATGGCGAACGGTCGGAAAATCTTGGTCGTTGGTTCTGGTGGCCGCGAGCACGCTATTGCGCTGCGTCTGCTCGACTCACCTTCAGTTGCGGAGGTGCTCGTTTTGCCAGGCAATGCCGGAACGTCTGAGGCGCCGAAGACGAGCCGCAAGACGATGCGCAATACTGTTGGTGACACACTAGAGGTTGCGCGTGCGGAGAGCGTCGACCTCGTAGTCGTGGGGCCCGAAGTTCCTTTGTGTGCCGGCCTGGTCGACGATCTGACGGCTGCGGGGATCTTGGCGTACGGTCCGTCAAAAGCCGCGGCGCGCCTCGAGGGTTCCAAAGCGTTCATGAAAGACTTCGTGGCGCGCCATCGCCTACCCACCGCGGCGCACGTGACGCTCGGCATCGACTCGGACATTGCAGCAAGCGTACGCAGTTTCGCTCTCCCGCCAGTGGTCAAGGCAGATGGGCTCTGTGCCGGTAAGGGTGTAGTAGTCGCTCAAACCCATCAGGAGGCGATCGAGGCTGCGCAGGGAATGCTCAGTGGTGACGCGTTCGGTGAAGCTGGGCGCACAGTGGTCCTCGAGGAGCGTCTCGTCGGTTCTGAGGCGAGTATCCACGCTGTATGTGATGGCGAACGCGCGTTTTTGCTCCCCGCCGCCCAGGATCACAAGCGAATCTTCGATAACGACGAGGGCCCGAATACTGGCGGCATGGGCACGTACGCGCCAGCCCCGCTCATTACCAGCGCGCTTGAAGCCCACATCCAAAGTGCGATCATTCAGCCAGTACTCGACGGCATGCGCGCCGCGGGGACCCCTTTCCGCGGTACGCTGTTTGCCGGGCTGATGATCTCGCCGACTGGTGAGGCAAAAGTACTTGAGTTTAATGTGCGTTTCGGTGATCCGGAAACGCAAGTACTGATGGCTGTGATCGAAGGCGATCTCGCCGACCTTTTGGTTAGTGCGGCGCGGGGACGACTCGATACAAAGTGCGTGCGGCGGCTAGATCAACATGCAATCTGTGTCGTTCTGGCGGCTCAGGGGTACCCAGGAAAGCTGCGCATGGGTGACGCCATCGTCGGTGTCGATGGCGCAGAGCAGATCGAGGCAACACGGGTAATTCACGCGGGGACAAGGCGCGAGGGTGACCAATTGCTTACCGCAGGCGGCCGAGTACTCGGGGTCACAGCTCGTGGCGATTCGCTACGGCAGGCAGCCGACCGTGCCTATGCGGGAGTTGGGCGAGTCTTCTTCGACGGAATGCAGTATCGAAAAGACATCGGGCACCGAGCGTTGAGCTAGGGCGCGACGTCGGTAAGTTTCACCGCTTGCTTGGTGTGGCATCCGCTATGCTGGAATTGACTTGGTTTCTCCGACCTTCATGCCCAAACGGCTGCGTACGATGGCGTGCGACTCAGACACGGAGAATGAAAGCAGGTCGCGCACGCGCTCGGCTGGAGTGAGGCCCGGTGCGGGACGGGTTTCAATCGCGACTTGGCGTGCGGCCACGGTGACGTCTGAGCAAGCGAGTAGGCCAATTCGGCCTGAGACAAGCTCAAGATCGCGCAGCAAGGGTCCGACGTCAAAGTCGACGCGCTGCTCGGTTGATGCCCGAACCAGCGCGCTCAGTCGGGTGCGCGCTGCGTCTCCCAGCTTTGCGTCGAGTGCTTTGGCCAGCTCGACCGCGTGTGACGGGAGATTCTTTGGCTGGATGAGGCCCACAGCGGCGGCAACAAGCGTTGCGAGCTCCTCGGGGCTCGAAAAGCAGACGGCGATGCGTCCGAGTTCGAGCTGGGCTCCGAGGTCATATCCAGCGCGAAACAAGAGCTCGGGCATGGCGCGGCCGCTGAGCATTCCAGAGCCGAGGGCGATGGTCGGGGCGGACGTGATTGGGTGTAGCAGCGCGAAGCTTTGTCCCGGTCGGACATAGAGTTGGAACGGTGGCAGCGCAAGCAGCCGCGCCGTCCAGCCGACGACGCGGACGGCGCTGACCGTGCTCGTTTCGGGGTCTTGGCGCTCACGTTCGTCCAGGGCAACGGGCGGTTGGCTGGGTCTTAGAAGCGAGAGTTTGGCGGCGACCGCAGCGTCATGGATACCCAGTAGAAGCGTTCGCAGTGGATGATCGACCGTGCGCATCAACGCCAGCAGTGACCCGTCAAGTGCACGACTGACCTGAGGCGCGCCGTAGCTGGCAAATCGGCGATACGTTGCCTGTTCGAGGTCGTCGGCTTCACCCAAGTGCACCAATACGCTCGAAGCGAAGAATGCTCTGTCGTAATCGTTGGCCCCGAGCGCTATGCGCTGCATTTCACGGTAGACCATCTTGTCAAGCGGGGTGATTCGCGCAACGCTCTCCAATTGTTCGAGCGCACCGGGCACGTCGCCTTGTCGGTCACGCACGCGAGCCAGGGCTAATTGTGGGGCCACGTCGTTGGGACGAAGGGAAATGGCGCGTTCGAGTGACGATATGGCGCCGTCTACATCTGCCAGCTGCTCTTCTCGAAGGAGGGCCAGCTTGTGGAGCAAGCGGGCCTCCTCGACGTGATGTGTGCCCGCCCGCAGGCGCTCGATCTGACGGCGATAGGCGGCTTCGGTCCCTTGGACGTCTCCGGCCTCGACGAGCACGCGCTCGATGGCGTCGAAGGCTCCTGCAACCGTGGGGTCATCCGCAATCGCAGCTTCGAAGAGGGCGACGGAGCGGTCAACGTTGCTGCCTTTGGCAGCGCAAAGCTGTGCGGCTTCGGCGAAGACGCGCGCGCGCGACTTTGGGTCGGCAGTCGCCTCAGCCAAGGCTACCGACGCATCGACTGCGCCGTCGTAGTTCAAGCTTGCGGTGAGCAGGGACCGCAGCCGCTCATGCAATTCCGGGTCGCCGGGGCGAAGCTCGATGGCCTGACGAAGCGCCGCGGCAGCGGCTTCGAGTGCGTCGTCGACCACCTCGGCGAGGACGTGCACTCTGGCTTCCGAACTTTCACAGAAGGCTAGCATGCGCGCCCGCAATGCTGCAGCTTCGGCCAGATCGCCGCACTCGCGCGCCAATGCGAGGCGCTGAGACAGTGCGGCACGGTGTGCGGGGAACATGGCTAGCGCCATGTCGAGATTCGAGGCAGCGGCAGCGACGTCCCCGCGCCGGCGCTGCAGGAGGGCCAAACACACCAGCACTTCAGCGTGTCGCGGGCTTCGCTCCGCACCGAGTAGCGAATCTGCATACGCATAGGCCGCTTCAGCTGCACCTAGGTTGCCGTTATCGGTCTGGCGTGAGGCTTCGGCGATGGCGAGTTCGATCCCGGTAGAGGAAGGGGCCGACTCGTGCTTGTCCGGCAAACTTGGGGGAAATTGGGCCGTAGTAGGGCGATCAAGATCGAACGTCATGGTGAAGTCCCGCTGACGCCCCATAGCACAGTTTCCGCAAGTATGGGCCCCTTCGCGTTGATGCCCATCGCGATGAAGAGCGTCGATTTGTGGGGACCAGCTCGCCTAAGTGCAGGTCCAGATGAAGAGGTCCGCTTGGATGGATAGCCCGTGCTTGGCCAGGGCTTGGATTCGACCAAGCACCGTGGCGAGCTCAGTTGCCTTTCCACCAACTCCGCTGCCCCACCGGTCCACATCGTCGTCCTCAAGTGTCCTTGCGGCACGCGTAAGATCGGCGCCATTGGCATTGGCGAGTGCGCTCGTCAACGCCAGCGGCAGGCGTTGAACGGTAACTTCTGGCTCGGGCGGCCCGGTGAGGTAGCCGTACGAAATGAGGTCCTGGGCGAGTTCCGGTGGAATTTCGGTGAGCGTGGCAAAGAGGAGAGCTAGCTTGTCTGGCAGCATACCGTTGCACTGCACGTTCGGAAGCGAATCGATCTTTGGAGCCGGATTGGCATTCGGATTAGGTTTGGGAGAATGTGCCCAATGCGTGCGGTTGCTGAACACGACCGGCTCGACATTAGACAACTGATCATTCTGCGAATTTGGCGGGCATCGTTCGGGGTGTGGTGGCAGCTGCCATCCATTGAGGACTCGCGCTACGTCTGCCGTTGTTGCGAGGAAGAAGTCCGTGATGACGCCCATAGTGCACCTGGTTCTGTCCTAGTTTGGATATCGCCGCCTGACCCTTTTGCACACGCGGATCCCTTCGGCAAATCTACATCAAAGATGTCGGGAGCGACATTCCGACCGCTGGAAAATCTTCGTCACTTCTTCACCACTGGTGTGACGAGCAGTTGGAGCAGGCGTCGACACTTTCCCCACACCGTGGGGAAAGTGTGACCCAAGCAGCGTTCCTCCGAATCAGCGAACCGTGCTGCCAAAAACAAAGCGGCAACGGGGCGAATCGTCTGCGAACGGTCACGGCAAAACTAGTGAGTGACGAATCACTGAATGTCTACAGGCAAAGGGCTTTTATCGGGGGCGCCTCGGTGTGATTAGGCGGAGCGGATTGGGGTTTGGGCGAAGCCCAAGAAAGCGAGTCGAGTGCCGCCATGGCCGCTCCAAAGGACCGAGCACCTCGATCGAATCGCGGCACTCGCTCGCGTTGAGGAGTCGGGCCTCGAGGCAATCGAGTCGCGAAGGGCAGGCGAAAGCAGTTCCCAAAGTAGTCGGTCAGTGGGCCTGATTGGTGCGATGTTTGAGGGCTGACTGAAAGGTGGTTGCTCATCGAAATCCGAGGAGCGGTCGTGAGTTCGGAAGTACTGGGTCAGTACGGCATTCCCGATGAATTGCTGGATTCGCGTCGCACGACTGGGATCGATTGACCTCTCACTTGAGCGCGATGGTGCATGAAGCATGACTAGTTCGATCGTGCGCGCCTGATATCGCTGCGTATTCGCGACAGGCGACGAGAACTGGCGATCCATGATATTTGAACCGACGATCATGGCTGATATCGCGCCCCTGTGGCCTCTGCGGTACGACGCGGCCCTCCTGCCCGAGGTCGTGGCTCCGCCTTACGATGCAATCGACCCAAAGTTACGTCGTGAGCTCGGACAGCGACATCCGCACAATGTCGTGCATATCGATTTGCCCGAAGGGGAAGGCGACAGGAAGTACGAGCGCGCCCAGGGGCTGTTTGCCGAGTGGCAGGAGATGGGGGTTGTTGTGCGCGACGAAGCCCCTGCTTATTGGCGCTATGCCCAAACCTACATACCGCCCCTGGGCGTGGCCCCAATCACGCGCAAGGGCTTCTTGGCCTTGGTCCGTGCAGTGCCATTCTCCGAGCGCGTGGTGCTCCCTCACAGGCGGACGTTGTCTAGGTCCAACAGCTGCCGCATGCAGCTCGCGCGCGCTACCCGCGCGGCGCTGTCACCGCAATTCATGCTGTATTCCGATCCCGATTGCCGGCTCGATAACCTTCTCGATGGTGGGGAAGCATTTGCCGACTTCCAAACTGTCGACGGAATTCGGCACCAGCTCTGGCGCGTGACAGCTCCGGCGACCATGGCCGCAATCACTGCTGCCATGGCGAACCGAAATCTGCTGATCGCCGATGGCCATCACGGCTACGAAACCGCCCTGGCCATTGGCGACGAATTCGAGTCAGAAGCAAGGATTCGGGAGTTACCCACGAGTCTCCGCTCAGAGCATCGATATACATACGCATTGCTCGCCAACGGGGATGCGCCCGAGCTCGTAGTACACCCCACGCATCGACTGGTTCATTCACTGCCAAAGTTCAATTGGAAAGAGCTGGTCACACAAGCACGCGTGCTCTTCGATGTGACACTGATGACTGCAGACGCCAAAGCACTTGCAGCTCGGTTGGCGGCGGAGTCTCGTCCGGCGATTGGCGCAATGATCAAGGGCGGCACAGCCGCCCTGCTGGTGCTGCGCCCTGATGCCGATCTTGTCGGGCATCCAGTCCTTGGGCTGCGGCATGCCGTGCTGCACGACTCGTCCGCCGTGCTGCTGCACGATGGACTGCTGGAATACGTGCTGGGAATTACGCCTGAAGCCCAAGCGACCGAGGCAAATCTCGCCTACATGCAGGATGCGTCGTACGGTGCCGCGCTACTAGAAAGCGCGGTGGGCCAAGTGCTATTTCTCCTGAACGGTACCACGATCGCCGCTATTCAGCGAGTTGCGGATGCTGGCGAGGTAATGCCACCGAAGTCGACGTTTTTCTACCCCAAGGTTCCCACGGGGCTATGCTTTCACACGCTCTACCCTGACCGGCTGATCTCGTGACAATCTTCTTGCCTGCGTCGACGCTAACCACGCGTTCAATGACCTTGGTCGCACCTGCGTCCCCGCGAACACCTTGGCGCGTCCACTAAAGCGTGAAAACAATGCCAAAGATTCTAGTCAGCGATTCTCTAAGCAACGAAGGACTCGAAGTGCTTGAGGCTGCCAAATCGGCCGGCATTGGATACGACTACAAGCCAGGCCTGTCGGAAGATGAGCTCGCTTCAGGGGTATTTGCCTATGAAGGTCTCATCATTCGCAGTGGCACGAAGGTGAGCGCCAAGGTTCTCGAAGTTGCAGTGAATCTGAAGGTCGTTGGTCGAGCTGGAATCGGTGTCGACAACGTGGATGTACCAGCGGCGTCGCGCAGGGGCGTCGTCGTTATGAATACTCCAACGGGCAATACCGTCACGACGGCAGAGCACGCGTTGGCCCTGCTGTTCGCGGTCTCGCGCAAGCTCGGCATGGCCGACGCCACGATGAAGCAGGGCAAGTGGGAGAAGAAGAAGCTTGAAGGTCGTGAGCTCACAGGCAAGACGCTCGGCATCATCGGTCTCGGCAATATTGGCCGCATTGTGGCCGACCGCGCGCTCGGCTTACGTATGCACGTGATTGCTTTCGACCCGGTGGTTACACCGGAGCGTGCGCAGGAACTCGGCGTCGAGCTCGTTTCACTCGAACAACTCTTCGTGCGGGCCGACGCAATAACTATCCATACGCCCAAGAATCCGCAGACGGCTGGTCTCATCAACGACGATACGATCTCAAGGATGAAGCGGGGGGTGATCCTCATCAATGCGGCACGCGGTGGGATCTGCGACGAGTCAGCGGTGGTGCGCGGCCTTGAGTCGGGGCAGATTGGCGGAGCTGGGTTCGACGTTTTCGCCGAGGAACCTCCAGGCGCAAGCGATTTGGTCAAGCATCCAAACGTGGTGGCAACTCCACATCTTGGTGCGTCCACCGAGGAGGCGCAGACCCGAGTTGCCATAGAGATCTGTGAGCAGGTGGTGGCCTACCTTCTTCACGGCACCGTCATGAACAGTGTCAATGCACCTACGGTGCCGCGCGAACAAGCGGAGTTGCTCGGGCCCTATATCACGCTCGGGCGGCGTCTTGGTCAGTTTCTCAGTACCGTCGAGAACCTCAATCCGCGATCAATCACGGTTGAATTCGGCGGTGACGCGACGCTGGTGCCTTCGAAACCAATCGTTAATGCAGCGGTGGCTGGGGCACTGGGGCGCCTGCTCGGCGATGAGGTAAATGAAGTCAGTGTGCCGATCGTCGCCAAGGATCGTGGCATCGAACTCAAGGAGTCGAAGTCGTCAGAGAAACGTGCATTTTCGACGACGGTTCGCTTGGTGGTCACCGAACAGGACGGTCAAGTGCGAAGCGTGATGGGGTCACTCGGAAGCAATCAAGTGCCGCGTCTGGTCGCGTGGGGCGATTTCGAGATGGACACTCGGCTCGATGGGACGATCCTCGTGCTCAGAAATCGCGACAAACCTGGAGTCATTGGTCAGATTGGCTCGATCTTGGGCGAGAGTCGGATCAATGTTTCGCGGATGCAGGTGGCACTGGCTCCAAAGGGTGGAAAAGCCGCGCAGTTCTGGGGACTCGACTCCAAATTGAACGAGAACGTTCTTAGTTTCGTGCGTGGTGCGAAGGATGTCGAAGCTGCATTTGGCGTCGAGTTGACCTAACGCGGAAGATATTGCAGGCCTAAACCGAAGGTGACTCGATTGCTAAGGTAACCAGAGTTAGGGGCATCGCGGATTTCATTGGCCGGGCGCGTACTTCGAGGAGCTGATAGCAAACCGAACTGGTTGGGCAGTAAAAGTAGGTGTCGCTCCGACATCGAGCGTCCCCAATCCGATCTAGCAACGACGACTGTGGCAAGTTATCATTATCGAACGGATTATGTGTGGACACTGGCTGCGGTGGGCCGATCAAAACATCGCGATTGATGCGGCCATCGTGATCGGTCGAGCAGAGGACTGCGCGATTGTTCTCGACGATCCGTTGGTGTCGAGGCGTCATGCGACGATCCTTGATACGGAAGCCGAACTCTCGGTGAGGGATCTTGGCAGTCGCAATGGCGTGTGCGTCAATGGGGTTCGCATTACCGAATGCCAGAAGCTCGTGCCGGGCGACGTGGTTCGCATTGGCAACCAGGAAATGCATATCCTCGGCGAAGAGGAGCCGTTGCGCGATGCCACTTCGGAAGCACCCGAACCCACACGGCGATTCGACGTCATGGGGGTGGTGGGACATTTGGCAGAGAAAGCGCTCGCGTTGGGCCGTGTTGACGAAGCGGAGCGACTGCTCGCGGGGCCATTCGAGCAACTGCAGCGAGAAGCCATGGCCGGGTTGGCTCCCAACGACGAGATGCTCGCAAAGTCGACGGAGCTAGCCGTGCGATTGCTCGAGGGATCGAGCCGCGGGATCTGGCTAGATTGGTTAGTACAGATCTACGTCGCAATACGTAAGCCCTGGCCCGCGTCCGTGGTCGATACGCTCTATCAAGTGGCTCGAGGCTCTGTTGGGCACGACCGTCAACGCCTGAGAGGCTACTGCGAGCTGCTTCGCGCCGTCCAAAATGACTTGGGGCCGGCCGAACGGTTCCAGATCGGGCGCATCGAAGGGCTCGAGCGGGTGCTCTCCGCGAGATGACCAATTTTAGCGGCCGCACGCGTTTCGGCTTGCTCGACGGATGATGACTCCCTGCTGGTCCGTTGAAATCACCTGTCCAGTTTGCAGGCCGATGGGTTGAGCCTCTGACTGCTCCGCGCCGAGCAATCCACGGTTGGGCACTCGCAGATTGAAGCTTGCAGAATTATCGGGTTATGCTCGTCGCCTAAACCGTGGCATCTGACAACTCCAACTTGGATCTGCCCAAAGAGGGCAATTCAGCAGCCGTCCACTACTGGGTGGAGTATCGGGGTAACGCCTTAGAGCTGCGTGGCGGGCAGCTACTGATAGGCCGCAGTGCCATGTGTCGCCTTGTCCTTGATGACCCGCTCGTTTCGCGACAGCATGCCGAATTTCGACAAGTTGGTGATTCGATCTTCGTGTTCGATCTCAAAAGTGTCAATGGCGTGTTCGTCAATGGCAGGCGCGTAGAACACAAGCAAGAAATCCGACCTGGTGACAAAGTTTTGATTGGCGAGCAGGAGATGGTGTTGTTGGCGCGGTCCATCGACAAGGAGACCAAGCCACATGTTCCGTCGCGGCGTAGGTTCATCGAAACTCTGCACGCCACCGACGTGAACAACGCCGCCAATCCCAAAAATCACATTGCAGTGGAGGGAGTTAGCGTCGCCAATAGCCCAACAGCGGACAACCCAATTCCCACCAAGCCGAGTAGCACCGAAACCAAGGATGAGTTGACGTTTCAGGGGGAGGCCCTTGAGCTATTGACCGGTGTCGCTGACAAGGTTCTGGCGCTTGGTCGCGGTGATGAAGCCGAACGGATCCTTGGGGCGTACATGGCCAATTTGTTGGACGCTGCTCGCGCTGGTGCGATGGTCGGGCCGAAGACGGGTGAGAAGGCAGCGATATATGCTGTGAAGCTCGCGTCAGTGATGGGTAAGGGCGGTTGGATCGATTATGCGATTACGTTGTTCACCGTGCTCAAACGGCCGTTGCCAGGCTCAGTTGTCGATGAACTGTACGCATTGTTGCGAAAGACCAGCGGCGTAAACCTGGCGAGCGTTCGCGAGTACATCGCGGTACTACATTCCCACCAAGCGAAGTTTGGTCCTGCCGAGCGCTTTCTCGTGCAACGCATCGAAGGGCTTGAGCGTTTGGCGTCGCTGCGTTGAGTCGTTCCGGGCTACTTGCTCCTAGGTTCGCGGCTTGGGGGAGCAACTGCACTGCCCTTTGGCTGCAATCGCCGCTGAGCACGAGCTTGCAGTTGAGCGCGTGCGGCGTGCTCGATCGTGGTTCGTAAATCGATATCCCCAATCTGCGCTAGCTGCTGTGCCAATTCGTTTGGCAGTTCGACCGCAGCAGCTGCTGGCGCCCGTGTTCGTGTCGGAACTCTTGCTTTGGAACCTTCGTCGAGTTTGCCCACGCGGCAGCGAACGCTGCGCACCACGTAGCCGAGTGGGGTGAGGCGCTCGATTATTGTCGCGGACAAGAGACTAAGCTCTTGAGCCCACACGGAACTTACAACGCGCAACGTGAGGATTCCGTCGCGCAACTGTTCCGGTTCGCTTCGCGCCGCGATCCGTTCGCCGAAGGTTTGCTTCCACGTATGGCGATCCAGTGGACAGCCACCGGAGCGAATCAAATCCTGTCTCGCACCAGCCACCAGCTGTCCCAACAGGGTGGGTGCGGGACGATCCGGCTTGGTCATCGGCACCTCGCACGCATTGGTCACCTTCCGACCTGGATCGATCAGGCGCTGCTAGTGCCGAAGGTGGGAATCGAACCCACAAGTCAGTGAAGACAACGGATTTTGAGTCCGCCGCGTCTGCCAGTTCCGCCACTTCGGCTTTGAGGTAATCGTTTAGCTGTCGTATTCGTACGTTGAGCCCCCAATTGCGCCAATGTCGGCGCTGCAGGGAGAGCGTGACTTAGCTCAACTCAGCGGCCGAGGAAAGCCCTGATCGCACGTTGCTGAAGGATTTTTGGCATTGGTGGTCACCGGGCGTTCGGGCCAGGCAGTGGCGACAGGTGGCTGGACGGTCGCGTACGACGATGCAGCCGTTGACATCGGTAGGATACAGCCACAGGGTAAGCTGGCCGACGTGGTCAGCAATTCTGGCCACGTTAGGGAGACGTCGATTCGCGGTGGTGCGTCGAAAGGCAGGCTACCGCTCAAAGGAGAGCACCGCATGGACTTCGAAGTTGCGCCACTGCCATACGACAAGGACGCCCTCGCTCCGGTCATGAGCCGGGAGACGCTCGAGTTTCACTACGAGAAGCACCACAAGGGTTACATGACCAACCTCAAGGGCCTGCTTGAAGGTAAGCCCGAGGCGAGCAAGTCCCTGGTTGATGTAATTCGTTCGAGTTCGGGCGGCGTATTCAACAACGCGGCCCAGGTTTACAATCACACTTTTTTCTGGGACGGGATGAAACCAGGCGGTGGTGGTGAGCCGCCTGCTGGGAACGTTAAAGAGCTAATCGGTCGCGATTTTGGTGGGTTTTCTGCGTTCCGTGAGGCGTGGGTCAAGGCCGGAATGGGGCGCTTTGGTTCGGGCTACGTGTGGCTCGTCTACGAAGCTGGCAAAGCTAAGATCATCGACACGCCGAATGCCGAGACTCCTCTCGTCACGCCTGGTGTACCGCTGCTCACGACGGACGTTTGGGAGCACGCGTACTACATTGACCATCGCAACCTGCGAAAAGCTTTCCTTGAGGCGTTTTGCGATAAACTTGTCAATTGGGAGTTCGTTGCAAAGAATCTCCAGCAGACGCGCTAGCTAGCGGCACTTCTTCAGCTAGCTGCGTGCGGCAAGTGCTTGCACTCAGGCTGGCGGCCACGTCGCGCCCGGCGAACAATCGAGGTCGTTAGGCTGGCGCTTCAGACGGTTCCGACCCATCTGTGAGGGGGCTTGCGGCGCGCAAGTCCCCTCGGTAGGTTTAAGGCAAATCGAACCGTCATCCGAGAGTCGTTGTGCTATACGTCCGCCGCGACGATTACCGGGTTTTAGGCCGGTTCGGCGCGGCAACGACCGGAGTTCGCGTTCGCCACTGGCAGCACGGTCCTTTGGTTCGTCGCCCGACAACTCCGCCCAGCCCCCAATATGCACCTCGCGTTGAGGGGAGATTCGCCCGCGGCTGACCTGGGCTCGCACCGGAGGAACATGCAGAAGGCGCTAACTCTGATCGACACGACAATTGGCAAGAAGGCCGTGATGGCCGTGACAGGGATTGTCCTGTTCGGGTTTCTCATCGGTCACATGCTCGGCAATCTCCAGATCTATCTGGGTCCCGATGCGCTTAATGCATACGCCGAGAAACTGCACGCGCTGGCGCCACTTTTGTGGGGAACGCGCTGCATCGTTGGGATGAGCCTGGTGCTTCACGTGTGGATGGTAGTTGACCTCTACGCCCGATCGCTTGCGGCGCGTCCGGTGGCTTATCGAGTCACGAGTTCGGTCGCGTCCAATTACGCCACTAAGGCCATGTGGCTATCGGGGATTCTAATCCTTCTGTTCGTGCTCTACCACCTGGCGCACTTCACGTTCCCAGGGATTTCCATGGGCAACTACGAGCACGACACTCACGGGCAGGTTTACCTCAACGTCGTCAATGGGTTTGGAGTCCATTGGGTTGCCGGTTTGTATATTGCCGCCCAGTTGGTCCTTTGGGCTCATCTCTTTCACGGCGCTTGGAGCCTGCTGCAAACGCTCGGCCTGAACCATCCGCAATACAACGCGAGATCACGCGGAATCGCCAAGCTGGTCGCCACCGTCATTGTTCTCGGCAATATCTCGATCCCCGTCGCCGTCATGGCGGGTATCGTCAAGTGAGGAGCCCCATGGAACTAAGAGCAAATGCACCATCGGGACCGATCGAGACGCGCTGGAGCCGTCACAAGTTCGATCTCAAACTCGTCAACCCCGCCAACCGGCGCAAGTACACCGTCATCGTCGTGGGCAGCGGCCTGGCTGGTGGCGCTGCAGCCGCTTCGCTCGGTGAACTCGGCTACAACGTGCGCTGTTTCTGCTACCAGGACAGCCCGCGTCGCGCTCACAGCATTGCTGCGCAAGGTGGCATCAATGCAGCCAAAAGCTACCAGAACGACGGCGACAGTGTTTACCGGCTCTTCTACGACACGGTGAAAGGTGGAGATTTCCGTGCGCGCGAGTCGAACGTGTATCGGCTTGCCGAGCTAAGCGTCAACATCATTGACCAATGTGTCGCCCAGGGGGTCCCATTCGCGCGTGAATACAGCGGGCTGCTCGACAACCGTTCGTTCGGTGGCGCTCAAGTAGCGCGCACATTCTATGCGCGCGGGCAAACTGGGCAACAGTTGTTGCTCGGGGCCTATCAGTCATTGGCCAAGCAGATCGAGGTCGGTACGGTCAAGATGTACCCGCGCACCGAGATGCTGGACGTTGTTGTCGTTGACGGCGTGGCGCGTGGCATTGTCGTGCGCGACATGGTGAGCGGGAAGATTTCGTGCCACCTCGCCGATGCTGTCGTATTGGCAACCGGTGGCTACGGTAATGCGTTCTTCCTCTCCACGAATGCCAAGGGCTGCAACGTCACCGCAACTTGGCGGGCGCACAAAAAGGGCGCCTTCTTCGGCAACCCCTGTTTCACGCAGATCCATCCGACGTGTATCCCAGTGAGCGGTGACTTCCAGTCGAAGTTGACCTTAATGAGCGAGTCATTGCGCAACGACGGTCGCGTCTGGGTTCCGAAGGATCCAGCGGATCGCGAAAAGGATCCGCGCAAGATCCCCGAGGACGAGCGGGACTACTACCTTGAGCGCATCTACCCAAGTTTTGGTAACCTGGTGCCCCGCGATATCGCGTCGCGTCGAGCCAAAAACATGTGCGACCAAGGCCTCGGTGTCGGGCCCAAAGTAGAAGGGTTCAGTCGTGGGGTGTACCTTGACTTCCAATCGGCGATTGATCGATTGGGCAAAGACGTTGTAGCCGAACGTTACGGCAATCTGTTCGATATGTACGAGCGCATTACCGGAGAGGATCCCTACGCCGTGCCGATGCGCATGTACCCGGCGGTTCACTACACGATGGGTGGCCTCTGGGTCGACTACAACTTGCAGAGCACCATCCCTGGATTGTTTGTTGGCGGCGAAGCCAACTTCTCCGATCATGGAGCCAACCGGCTGGGCGCGAGTGCGCTGATGCAAGGGTTGGCCGATGGCTACTTCGTGCTGCCGTACACCGTGGCAGACTATCTGGCACGCTCGGGCAAGAACCCGGTCAGAGAAGATCACGCGGAAGTGCGTGCCGCGGTCAAATCGGTTGAAGAGCGCACGGCGCGGCTGCTCGCGATTCAAGGCAAACGCAGCCCAGATTCATTCCATCGCGAGCTCGGCAAGCTGATGTGGGAAAAGTGCGGGATGTCCCGGGATGATGCAGGTCTAAGAGCAGCGTTGGCCAAGATCCCCGAGATTCGCGACGAGTTCGCCAAGAACGTTCGCGTGGTGGGCAGCGGGGAAGAGCTCAATCAGCAGTTGGAGAAGGCGGGCCGCGTGGCGGATTTCCTCGAGCTAGCCCAATTGATGTGCACCGATGCCCTGCATCGCGAGGAATCCTGTGGTGGCCATTTCCGCGAGGAACACCAGACCGAAGAGGGTGAGGCCAAGCGCGACGACGAGCGATTCCAGTACGTAGCTGCATGGCAGTACAGCGGTGAGCTAGACAAGCCCATCCTCAATCGTGAGCCGCTCGAGTTCGAGTACGTTCACCCCGCCCAGAGGAGCTACAAGTAATGTCTACGATGAATCTAGTGCTCCACGTTTGGCGCCAGTCCGCTGCGAACAAGCCCGGCAAGTTCGAGCGCTACGAGGTCAAAGACGTCAGCGAGCATCAGTCGTTCCTCGAGATGATGGATCAGCTCAACGAGCAGCTGGTTTCCGACGGGCGCGAGCCGGTGGCATTCGATAGTGATTGCCGCGAAGGGATCTGCGGTACCTGTGGGTTCGTCATCAATGGGCGGCCACACGGGCCGCAGACGGCCACGACGACTTGCCAGTTGCACATGCGGCGATTCAACAACGGTGATGAGCTGACGCTCGAACCCTGGCGTGCCAAGGCATTCCCGGTCATTCGGGATCTGGTTGTCGATCGCTCGGCCTTCGATCGAATCATCCAAGCCGGCGGCTACATTTCGGCGCGCGCGGGCGCTGCGCCAGAAGCCAATTCGGTACCAGTGCCGAAAGAGAATGCCGATCTGGCGATGGACGCAGCGGCCTGTATCGGCTGCGGTGCCTGTGTTGCCTCCTGCCCAAATGCTTCCGCGATGTTGTTTACCTCGGCGAAGATTGGTCACTTGAACCTACTGCCGCAAGGTGTCCCTGAAGCCCATGACCGTGTGCGTAACATGGTGGCGCAAATGGAGGCCGAGGGGTTTGGTCATTGTACCAACCACCTCGAGTGCGAGGCGAGCTGCCCGAAGGAAATCAGCGCTGATTTCATTGCGCGCATGAATCGCCAGTTCATCGGTTCGATGATCGGCAGTCGTCAGAGTGTGCCCCGACGCACGGTCAAGCGCTAAGCACTACTTGGAGCTGCAAAGGCCGCGCTGGTTCTCCAGCGTGGCCTTTGTCGTATCCGATATCGCGATTGGCGTGCGCCTAGCTTTGCAGCTCGCGGGTGGGCAGAATCGGTGCCCAAATCAAGCGATCGAGCATACGATCATCGAGTACGATCCCACGGTCCGAGAAGGTCAAGACGTTTTCGGTTGCGTCTTCTTTCCACTCGGCAACAAAAGCAATCCCTTGACCTTCGGCGTTGTAGCCCAGTTGTATGATGGCTCCTTGAAGCCAGCGGCCGCCTCCGTCGAGCTCGAGCGTCTGGGGTAGGACGTAGAAGCCTTCGGAGGGTAGGGGCTTGAGGGTCTTCGCCCAGGTAGGTGAACGCAGTGGGGTCGTAGGCTCGCCCCAGAACCAGCGATTGCGACGATTTGCTCCCGGACGCACCACGAAATTGGCTCCGCCGTTCTCGGCTTGGCCCACGAATACGAGGGCATTGGCAGGGACCTGCTCCTCATGTCCGGGCAGTGGCTGGGTGGTGCGGTACAGGCCTGGATTGGGCATTTCGAACATGATGAATGAACCTCGTTGCGTGGCGTGACTCGCCGGAGATCGGGCGACGCCGGCCAATATACGGTCGCTATCCGCCATGGGAAGGGTCGTACTCGCGGATTTTGCTCCTTCCCCCTAAATATTGCGGACAGCGCGTTCGGGGAGACGGCAGTAATCTAGCTTGTCGACACCGCGACGGTCACACTGCCGCCGCGTTGGCCTCGCCACCGGGCAAGTCCATGGGTCTGCCTGCCTGACTTGCCTGGGCTCCACTGGTCGCGTGATGGCGCATAGTACGCAATTGACTCGACGACTCTCGCGGCTTCACGCAATTCGCAACTGTTCACTAACTCCAACCGGCAGGCAATTGAATCCTCTGGTATGGATCGGTTATCCTGTTGGAGAAGCACATGAGAACTCACGCGTGTCATTCGTCGGTTGGTCTGTTGCTCGTTGGTCTGGGCCTACTTGAAGCAGGTTGTGGTGGCCATGCATCAAGCGCCATGTCCGTCGCTGATTTGCCGAAGGTGACTGGGACGATGACACTCGGTGGCGCTGCACCGAAAGGTGGCAACCTGCTGAAGAACAGTGACTTTGAAGAGGGAGTGTTGACGCCCTGGATCCCGATCTTCAATCCCCCGGGCAAGGGTAGCGTCAAGATCGATGCGGGGCAGGCATGCATGACGCTCGAGAGCGGTGGCAAGTCCACCTACGACGTACTGCTGCGTCAACGCCCCTTGATGCTTAAGCGCCATCAGCAATACCAGATCTATTTCAAGGCTCGAGCGACTAATCCCACCAAGCTCATGTCGAAGATCATGTCTGTGGGCGCGACTCCGGTCGAGATGTGGTCTGCCATCGTGGATTTGACCTCAGAAGCCCAAGCCTTTGCCAGTCCCTTCAAGTGGACCCAAGAGCTCGGTTCAGACGTTGAACTCGTGATTCACATGGGGGGGCCGTTAGCTGGTGCACTGCCGACCACGGTCTGTCTAGATGACATTGCCATCGTCGACCCCTCCGCTCCGCCGGATGTTGGCGCCGGTCCCGCTGTTCCGAAGCTGCGCGTGAACCAGGTTGGCTACATTCCGCGTTTGCCCAAGTTCGCGGGCTACAAGAGCACCAACCCCGCGCCGCTCGATTGGCAGTTGCTCGATTCGGCCGGAAAGGTAGTGAAATCGGGCAAGACTAAGTTCTTCGGCGAGGACAAAGACGCCGGCGAGCTCATCCACCAGATCGATTTCTCCGATTTCAAGCAGCCTGGCCAGGGCTACGTGCTCGCTGTCGGTAGCGACAAGAGTGACCCCTTCACGATTGGCCAGGATATCTACAAGAAGCTCAAGTATGACGCGTTGGCATTCTACTATCATCAACGCAGCGGCATCGAGATCGCCATGCCTTATGCCGGCAATGCGCAGTGGGCGCGACCGGCGGGTCACTTGAGCGACAAGAAAGTGGCCTGTGCTCCTGGGTCCGGTTGTAGCTACAGCTTGGATGCCTCCGGGGGTTGGTACGACGCGGGTGATCACGGTAAATACGTCGTAAACGGCGGAATCACGGTTTGGACGCTGCTCAATTGGTATGAGCGCACCAAGGCATTGGGATCTTCATTGGGAGATTATGCCGACGGCAAACTGCAGATCCCCGAGAACAAGAATGGCAAGAACGATTTGCTGGACGAGGTTCGCTGGGAACTCGACTTGTTCATGCGACTGCAGGTGCCGGACGGCGAAAAATTGGCGGGTATGGTGCATCACAAGATGCACAACGAAAAGTGGTCCGGGATCCCGACGCGTCCCGACGAGGACAAGATCCAGCGTTTCCTCAAGCCTCCAAGTACCGCAGCAACGCTCAACCTTGCCGCGGTGGCTGCGCAGTGTGCGCGCGTCTTCAAGGATGTGGATGCTGGTTTTGCTAGTAAGTGTTTAGTATCGGCGGAGAAAGCTTGGGCTGCGGCGGAGAAGAACCCAAAGATCTACGCGCCGGGTGATGACTTCAATGCCGGCGGTGGTGCCTATGGTGATGGCGATGTTTTGGACGAGCGCTACTGGGCTGCAGTTGAACTCTTCATTACCACGGGCAAGGCCGATTACCTGAAGGTTGCACAACAATCGAAGCAATATCTGCAAGTTGTCGCCAATGCCGGTGGAGGGCTGTCCGCCATGGCGTGGGCCAATGTGGCGTCGCTCGGGACGATTTCGTTGGCGGTAGTGGCTCCGAGTCATGCACCAAAGGCTGATGTCACCAAGGCACGCGACGCCGTGGTGGCCGCAGCGCAGAAGTTCATGGCTGCAATCGACAAGAACGGCTACCGCGTCCCATTCGAAGGGCAGTACCCGTGGGGATCGAATTCCTTTGTGGCCAACAATGGAATCCTATTTGGTCTTGCTTACGACTTCAGCAAGAAGGACTCCTTCGTGGCCGCCGCTGCCGAAGCGTTGAACTATCTACTTGGTCGCAATGCAATGGCCAAGTCCTACATAACTGGCTACGGCACTCGTTCACTACAGAATCCGCACCACCGGTTCTGGGCACACCAAGAGAATGCGAAGTTCCCGCCGCCGCCTCCCGGAGTACTGTCTGGGGGCCCCAACGCGAAGCCAGACGACCCAACGGCGATAGCCATGGGGCTATCGGGGTGCGCTCCGCAGAAGTGTTACATCGACCATATCCAGTCGTGGACGACCAACGAGATTGCCATCAACTGGAATGCTCCTTTGGTTTGGTTAGCCGGCTTTGTTGACGAGAAGGCGGCGAAACCCTAATATTGTGGCAATATAGCGCGGTTGAGGCTTCGGCCGTCGCCCAAATGGGGAGGCGGTTCATGCCTTTTCCGGCGAGCTAACCATTCGAGGATTGACGCTGCAGGTGCTTCGCTCAAGGTTCGCGTTGACGCAGAGGCAATAACGGGAGCAAGACGATGACCGCGAAGAAGAGTAGTCAAAGGGACGATGGGGTCAGGGTAAGCAATAAGGTAACGGCAGCGGACACGGCTAAACCTCTGCTCAGGCCCCAATCGGAAGCTCGGTCCAAGCTGAATGTCCCAGCTCGCTTGGCGGTGGGCGACAAGCTGCCTACCGCCACGCTTGTTGACCAACAGGGTAATCCCATCAAGATGGCTGCCATGACAGGAAAGCCGGTGGTGGTCTACTTCTACCCGAAAGACGACACGCCTGGGTGTACAAGGGAGGCTTGTGCGTTTCAGGCCGAGCTGGCCAACATCGCGCGGCTTGGGGCTCAGGTCTTTGGGATAAGTCCGGACTCTGCCTCTCGACACTCCAAGTTCGCTGAGAAGTATGGGCTGAAGTTTTCCCTGCTAGTGGATGCGAATCGAGAATTCGCAGACGCCTGCGGCGTCTTGGTGCCAAAGACGCTTTACGGCAAGACGAACATTGGCATCGAACGAACGACATTTCTCCTTAACGCCAAGGGGGTGGTGGTCAACGTGTGGCGGAAGGTCAAGGTAGACGGCCATGTCGACGACGTCGTTGCGGCCATTCGAGCGCTGGGTGGCAAGTAGACGCCAGCGCTCTGGTACCGAGGCGGACTGACTACAGCCGACAGCGCATTCCCGTGGGAGGCAGCGAGTTCGGTGGCCAACTGATTGGCGGAATGGGGTAGTTTGGTCGCGCAAAAAGGAAACCTTGGACGAAGTCTGCTCCAGTATCACGTAATGCAGCGAACTCGTCTTCGGTTTCAACGCCCTCAACTACGACCAGCGCCTTAAGATCGCGACAAAGGGACACGACGCTGCTGACGAGTTGGTGTTGACGCTTATTCTTGTCGACTCCCACGATAAGATCGCGATCGAGTTTCACGACGTGGGGCTCAAGGTCGGCGATGCTCTTGAGATTCGAATAGCCCGCGCCAAGGTCGTCGACGACCAACTGAACGTTACCGCGAGTCTTGACCTCACGCAGCACGCTCATAACGAGGTCGAAGTGCGTCAGCGGAACGGATTCAGTGATCTCGAGATAGATCGGTGCATCGTGCTCGTAGATTGGATCATCAGGCCTGACGAGCCATCCCTCGTTGAGCTCTTGGGGGTGAATGTTGATGAATAGCGGTCGCCCAGCGGCCAGAGGTATTGCTAGTTCGCGAACCATCCGGCCAAGTCTACCCGCGCAACCCAACTTGGCGGCTCTTTCGAACAAGACGGGGGGGCTCGAGTAGCGTGGAACCCGACACCTCACCAACGCTTCATATGCAAATGCTTCTCCTGTCGAGATATCGACGATGGGCTGAAAGACGACGCGCAGGTCGTCTTTTTCGACTAGAGCTCGAATCGCGAGCCACGAATCCCGAACCTGCCCCCCCCCGGTTGAGGGACTCATCGTACTTGCGACGATGGGGTTGCGGAGTTCACTTGATGTTGCCAATACGTTGTCGCCGTCTGCTGCAGGATGCCCTCGGTCACCGTCGCCGAAATCCGTGCAACTTCTCAGATATGTACAGCCGCCGCACCGCCTCCGCAATCCAAGTTAGTAGTGGCGCGGATGTGGGCGTAGCCATTTTGCCG
>Ga0302323_100000358_pt1 | contig 35840 bp, 23 predicted proteins | sample Fen_T0_3_FD_201950 | JGI IMG/M metagenome (GOLD analysis project Ga0302323, IMG submission 201950) | Peat permafrost microbial communities from Stordalen Mire near Abisko, Sweden - Fen_T0_3 | ecosystem: Environmental > Terrestrial > Soil > Wetlands > Permafrost | place: Sweden: Abisko...
TAACCGAGCGATTGCGCGTGGAGGAGAAACTCCTTCACTCGCAACGGATGGAGAGCTTGGGCAGCTTTGCCGGTGGGGTCGCCCACGACATGAACAACGTCATCCGAACCATCCTCACGGTAGCCAAGTCGATGGAAGGCCATGACGTTCCTCAAGGCGGGAGCAAGAGCCTCGAAACCATCATTCAGGCGTGCACCCGTGGGCGAACCCTGTTGCGCGGCCTGCTCGACTTCTCGCGCCAGGACGTGCACGAAGCGCAGGTCGTCGACATCAACGGAATCCTGGACGAACAGCTCCAGCTGCTCGATCGAGCGCTGACGGCCTCGATCAAGGTCGACAGAGACTTCACACCCAAACTTCCGACGATTGCCGGCGATCCGGTCGCGCTGGGAAGCGCAGTCATGCACCTCCTCACCAACGCCATCGACGCGATGCCGACGGGGGGTACCTTGACCGTTTGCACTCAGCTCCGCCCGGATGACTGCGTCGAGATTAAGGTGGAAGACACTGGGCTCGGAATGTCGAAGCAAGTCTTGGATCGCGCACTCGACCCTTTCTTCACCACCAAGCCTCACGGCAAGGGCGCGGGGCTGGGACTGCCCGCCGTCTATGGCGCTGTCAAAGCCCACCATGGCCACTTCGAGATTCGCAGTCAACCCGGCCGAGGGACACAAGCACACATCAGCCTGCCTGTCTCTTCGACCCCATCGATCTCGTCCACACAATTGTCGCAATTGCACGACTCGTCGAGTTCTCAGGGACTCCGTATTCTTCTCGTGGACGACGACGATCTGGTCCAGACTGCCGTCTCGGCGCAATTGCGCAGGCTCGGCCACTCCATCGTCATGGCGGAAAACGGCCGCGAGGCAGTGGACAAAGTCGAGGCCGGTTTGCAGGTGGATCTGGTGCTCTTGGACATCGATATGCCCGTGCTCGACGGAACCCAAGCCCTTCCACTTCTACGAAGACTACGGCCCGACCTCCCGGTCATCATCGAAACCGGAAACCTGGGAGAGAAGGCCGAACAGCTGGTGTCCGGCTACCAAGACGTCGCCCTGCTGGTAAGACCATTCAGCCTGGCCGAATTGAAGGCGGCCATCGCCCCTTGGCTGGTTCGGACCACCCAGGCAGGAGAGCAGACCTCTACAGCGTAGCCACGCGCAGGACTTCTTCCGTGATCTTGTCAAGGCTGACGACGCGCTCGGCGCCGCCGAGCTCAATCGCGGCACGCGGCATGCCGAAGACCACGCAGCTTGCCTCGTCCTGGGCAATGGTGAACGCCCCGGCCTGTCGCATCTCCAGCAGGCCCTGCGCACCATCCTCCCCCATCCCCGTCAGCAGAACGCCGACCGCATTGCTGCCTGCCGAACGGGCCACGGAACGAAACAGGACCTCCACCGCCGGACGTTGCCGGTGCACCATGGGACCTGACTTCACGTTCACGAAATACCGTGCCCCGGACCGCTTCAGCAGCATGTGATAGTCGCCGGGGGCGATCAACGCCACGCCGGGTATAACCGAATCACCGTCGACGGCTTCTCGCACTTCCATCTCGGACAGCTGGTTCATGCGTGCGGCGAACTGCTTGGTGAACATCGCCGGCATGTGCTGAGCGATGACGATGCCCGGGGCATCGACGGGCATAGAAGACAAGATGCGTTCCAACGCGACCGTTCCACCGGTCGAGGCCCCCATGGCGATGACCTTGTTCGTGGTGCGCCCCAAGGCACCCGACGTGGCGCCGCGGACAGCCCTGTCGATCTGGGTAACCTTGGCGCGAGCGGCGATCTTCACTTTCTCGACCAGCTCTTCGCCCATGTCGCCCACGGTGAAGGATGCACCCGGCTTGCACATGACCTCGACCGCGCCACTGGACAGCGCCTCGATGGCAAGACCGCTTCCCTCGGGGGTCAAGGACGACACCACGATCACTGGAATGGGATAGTAGTGCATGAGCTTGCGCAGAAAGGTGATCCCATCCATGCGCGGCATCTCGACGTCCAGGGTAAGCACGTCGGGCTTGTGCTGAACGATGAGATCCCGCGCGACGAATGGATCGGGGGCCGTGCCCACGACCTTGATCTCTGGATCTGCCGCAAGCGCGGATTGCAGAATCTGGCGAACCACCGCCGAATCGTCGACCACGAGGACTTTGATCACGCCGTCTCCAAGGGTCGAACGGCCACGACCAACTGCTGGCCGGTCTCGGTGACCAGGTTCGCGCGCCGGGTGGCCTTCCCCAGCAGGACGGCGGCTTTGGCCAAGGTCTCGCTGCTGACCACCGGAATGCCAATCGTCGGGGGCGATTGGCCCCCCTTGCACTCGGCAGCAAGCGATCCGGCCAAGATGTTAGCCCATTCCCCCAGGGCTTCCCCCGACGAAGCTTGTGCCTCGTCCGAGTCCTCTTCGATTCCCAGCAGGTTTGCCGCCAACGATTTTGCCAGCTCGGCCTCCACCACCACCAAGAGCTCCAACGACTCCCCGCAGCTCAGGGTGACCCGCGCGGCGAAGAGTGGTTTGGCCTTCGGAGCGAACGCTGCACTCGGCTCGGCAAACACAAAGGCAGCGTCCGCCAGAAGCGCGTTTGCCAGCATGCCCAGCCTGCGGTTGTCGGGCACGTCAATCATGCGAGTCCCCCTTCTTTTCGCGCAGGAGGTCGCCCACCACCTGCTTTATCTGCTCGGGACGGAAGGGTTTGGGCAGATACGCGCTAACTCCGAGCGACTGCAGCGCTTCCATGCGCTCTTTCCCCTTCTCTGAGGAAATGATCACGACTGGCGTGGTCGACATGAAGTCCGTCTTGGCCATCTCTGCCACCATCTCCGCGCCGGTCATTACCGGCATGTTGATGTCGGCCAGCACGATGTCGACCCAGGTCCTGCCGACTACCTCCAGCGCTTCTTTGCCGTTGCTCGCCTCGAGAATCTCGCCCACGTCGAGACCACTCATCGCCACGGCCTTGCACACCATCTTCCGTGAAACGGCCGAGTCATCCACGACCAAGATGCGATAGCTCATGCTCTGACACCTTTCGCCTTCGGACGGCCGAACTGTGCAAGCCCTTCGATTTCGGGTAATGCGCGACCGGCGACGCGCTCCAGGTCGACGTGACGCAAGCCGAGTCTGGCAATTGAGCTCTCGTCGACTTGACGTTGCAATTGCCCCACGTCAGCACCGAAACCGAGTGAGTGCGAAAGGCAATCGGCTGAATGGACCAGGTCGACCACGACATCCCCCTTGTCCTTATCGACGCGACCGGGCTCGTGGTGGTAGGCGATCACACGAACGACGTCCTCGGGCAAATTCCAAGTTTGTGCCAATTCTGCCCCGATCTGTGCATGGTCTGCGCCTAAGATTTCTCGTTCACACTCGAGCAACGATTGATTGTTCTTTTGTAGGCTGCCTCTCAAATCGTCAACCCGGGTAGCAAGGAAGCTGCTGATCACCAGCTTGCCGATGTCGTGCAGCAGTCCCGAAGTGAAGGTCAGCGCGGGAACCGACAACTTGCGCTCCTTCGCCAGCCGCTCGGCAAGCACCGCGACCGCGACCGAATGGCACCAATAGACTCCCGAGTCGATTCCATACCCAGGCAGGGTGGGCGGGACCACGGCCTCGACCGCGGCCATGGCCGAAAGCTCGAACAATCGACGCGCGCCCAGCAGCGTGATTGCCTCACGCACGCTGCTGATCTTTCGCGAGAAGCCGAAGTACGCCGAGTTCGCCATGCGCAACAGATTTGCCGTGAGCGCAACGTCCAGTTGAACGACGGCTTCGTATTCGCCAGGACCGGCCTCGTCGTCACGAAGGAGCTGTCCCAGTTGCACAACGGTCTGGGAAAACGAGGGCAAGCTACGAATGGTTGCGAGAATCTCGGCGCGTTCAATCATAGCTCTCTTTCCTCTCCCGAAGCGGTGATCGTGCATCGGCCCGTGTCGAGGAACAGCCGCGCTGTGCGTGACTTGGCTCCGCCAACATCCTCGGCGGCGATCATCACCCCGGCCTTCCAGAACATCTTTCGCAACATCGTGTAATTGCGCTGGCCGATAGCAAAGTGGCCGTTGTCGTCGTAAAGAGATCCGCCGCCCGCCACCTTGACGATGAGATCCTGCTTCTTGCAGCCGATCGCGTACATGGAGTGAAACAACAACGGAATGCCGGTGTCGGCGAACATCGCCGGTCGCTCGGTGGCCTTCTCGGGCGAAGACTCGCTCAAGGGCAGCATGTAGTGGATCATTCCACCCGCCTTCACCAACGGATCGTACACGATGACCGCGATGCACGAGCCGAGCGCGTAGGTGATCAAAACCGCCGACGGGTTGGAGCTGACCTTCAGATCGGCGATTTCGACCAGGACCGTGCTCATGCGCGATTCCCAGGCTGCAGGAAGACCGAGGGACGCAACATGCGCAGTCCCAACTGGATCCCGGATAGCGCCTCGGAGTGACCGATGAGCAAGTAGCCCCCGGGTCGCAGCAGGCGCTCCATTGCCGAGATCAGTCGCTGTCTGACTGCCTGATCGAAGTAGATCATGACATTGCGGCAAAAGATGATGTCGAATGGCCCCCGCATGGGATAGGGAGGTTCGGCAAGATTGAGACGGCGAAAGGCTATCCTGTCCCTGAGCACGGCTCTGACCACTGCGTCGTCACTCTTGGGGACGCGTTCGAAGTAGCGCCTGCGCGCGCCGTGATCGAATGACGCCAGTCTTTCGGCGCAGAAGCGCCCTGCCTCCGCCTTCTTCAAGACCTGCGTCGAGATGTCAGTGGCCAGGATCCGCCAGTCCATCTCGCCGGCCTCGGCCATCTCGGTCAGGGTAAACGCGATCGAATAGGGCTCTTCACCCGTCGAGGACGCAGCCGACCAGATGCGAAGACGTCGGAGCCCTTCCCGGTGCCAGTCCGCCACCAGCTTGTGCAGCAACTCGAAATGGTCGGGTTCGCGAAAGAACGCCGTGTGATTGGTCGAGATGACGTCAAGGAACTGAACCGTCTCCTCGCCCGTCTTGTCATCCTCGAGCTTGGCCAGATACTCCCTTTCGCTGCTGAGGCCAAGTGCCCGCAGCCTCTTGCCAACCCGTGCAGCGACGAGAGCCTCCTTGGTGGGGCCTAGTGTGATCCCCGCCTTTTCGTAGGCGATGCTGCAGAATCGGGAAAAAGTCGAGGCGTCCATGAATTGCTCGTCGAACGTTCAGATTTCCCAATCCTCTGACCAGTGGCACCAAGGCCCCGGCCAGAGGTCGGTTCGCTCCGCCTAGAAGTCCTTGAAAGACGCGGCTTCGTCGTCGAGTGGAATGATGTCTTCCGGCTTTCGCCCGCCATTCTTGCTTCCGCCAGCGCTCCTTTGAGAGCCGCTTGATTTGCGCTCAGGCATCTTGGCCTTCCCACCGCCGTGCGCCGATGCCTGTCGCGCCAGCTGGAAGCCGCCGATCATGGCGGCCAGTTCTTCCGACTGACTCGACAGCTCGGCCGCAGCCGACGACGACTCCTCGGAGTTAGCCGCGTTCTGCTGGGTGACTTTGTTCATGTCACCCACGGCCCGATTGACCTGATCGATGCCGCCCGCTTGTTCCTTGGCGGACGCGGAGATCTCCGCGACGATATCGGTCACCTTGGTAACCCCGGCGACAATCTCGTTCAGCTTGGTTGACACGCCCTTCGAGGTGACCTCGCCCTCCTCCGCCTGACGTACCGATTCTTTGATCAGTTCTTCCGTCTTCATGGCGGCGTCCTTCGACCGCAGGGCCAAGCTGCGAACCTCCTCCGCGACGACCGCGAAGCCCCGACCGGCCTCTCCCGCGCGAGCCGCTTCGACCGCGGCGTTGAGGGCCAGCAGGTTGGTCTGGAACGCGATTTCGTTGATGTCCTTGATGATCTGCGACGTCCCTTCGGCGGACGCGCGGATCTTCGTCATCGCCTGCCCCATCTGCTCCATCGCTGATGCACCCTCGGTCGCCGCCGCCCTTGCGGTCTGTGCAAGCCCGTTGGCCTGCTGCGCGTTGTCGGCCGAACGCTTGGTCATGGCGCTCATGGACTCGAGGCTGGACGTTGTCTCCTCCAGGGCGCTCGCTTGCTGCGAAGCACCGTCGGCGACGTTCTGACTCGACGAGGCGATTTGTCCCGACGCCGACGACACCTGGTCCACCGCCACCGCCACTCGCAACATGGCGTCGTGCAAGGCCTCGCCGGTTGCATTGATGGATTCCTTGATCTTGGCGTGATCGCCCTGGTAGTTGCCCTTCACCCGAACGCGCAGATCCCGCTGCGACAGCTTCTCCAGCACCTGCGCGGCTTCGTCGATGGGCGCCATCACCGAGTCCAGCGTCTGATTGACGCCTTCGACGACCTTGCGGAAGTCGCCCATGTGCTTGCTGGCGTCCGCGCGCGTGGTGAGCTTGCCTTCCACCGCGGACCGCGAAAGCATGGCCGTATCCGCGACCAGTGCATTCACTGCTTCGACACACTGGTTGAGGTTGTTCTTGATGAGGTTGAAGTCGCCGTTGTACGCGTCGGTGATCTTCGCCGGGATGTTGCCCTTCGAGATGTCGTCCACGTACTTCGCCGCCACGTTGAGAGGACCGATGACCGCGTCCAAACAGTCGTCGACGCCCTGGACGATCTTGCGGAAGTCGCCGTGGTGTCTGGTCGCATCGGCGCGGGTAGCCAGCTTGCCCTCAACTGCGGCACGCGACAGCATGGCCGCATCCGCGACCAGCGTATTGACCGCATCGATACACTGGTTGAGGTTGATCTTGATGGTGTTGAAGTCGCCGTTGTAAGTATCCGTGATCTTCGCCGGGATCTTGCCCTTCGAGATGTCGTCGACGTACTTCGCCGCCACGTTGAGCGGTCCAATGACCGCATCGAGACAATCGTCCACGCCCTGAACGATCTTGCGGAAGTCTCCCAGGTGCTTGGTCGCATCGGCGCGAGTCGCCAACTTACCTTCCACCGCGGCTCGCGAAAGCATGGCCGCATCAGCGACCAGCGCATTTACGGCATCGATGCATTGGTTGAGATTGCTCTTGATGGTGTTGAAGTCGCCGTTGTAAGTGTCCGTAATCTTTGTCGGGATGTTGCCCTTCGAGATATTGTCCACATACTTCGCTGCGACGTTGAGTGGCCCGATGACCGCGTCCAGCGTATCATTCACCCCTTGGACGATCTTGCGGAAGTCGCCCTGGTGTTTGCTTGCGTCGGCGCGCGTTCCCAACTTGCCTTCGACAGCTGACCGCGACAGCATGTTGGTATCGGCGACCAAGGCGTTCACCGCATCGACGCATTGATTAAGGTTGCTCTTAATCGTGTTGAAGTCGCCATTGTACGTGTCGGTGATCTTGGCCGGGATGTTCCCCTTCGAGATATTGTCCACGTATTTCGCCGCCACGTTGAGCGGGCCGATGACTGCGTCCAGCGTGTCGTTCACGCCTTGAACAATCTTGCGGAAATCGCCCTGGTGCTTGCTCGCATCGGCGCGGGTGGCCAGCTTGCCTTCCACCGCACCCCGTGACAAGAGAACGGCGTCGGCAACGAGAGCGTTCACCGCATCGACGCACTGGTTGAGGTTGTTCTTGATCGTGTTGAAGTCACCATTGTAGGTGTCGGTGATCTTCGGTGGAATGTTGCCTTTCGAGATATCGTCGACGTACTTCGCGGCCACATTCAGCGGGCCGATGACCGCATCCAGGCAGTCATCCACGCCCTGGACGATCTTGCGAAAGTCACCCTGGTGCTTGCTCGCATCTGCGCGAGTCGCCAACTTGCCTTCCACCGCGGCTCGAGAGAGCAGGTTGGCATCGGCGACCAGCGCGTTGACTGCGTCGATACACCGGTTGAGGTTGTTCTTCAACGTGTTGAAATCGCCGTTGTACGTGTCGGTGATCTTTTCGGGAATATCACCTTTTGCGATCTCATCCACGTACTTGGCTGCCACATTGAGCGGCTTGATGACCGCATCGAGCACGGTATTGAAGCCTTCCATGACCGGCCGGGCCTCCGGATAGGCATTGGTAGCATCCGCACGCGTGGCTAGCCGGCCTTCGACCGAAGCTGTCGCTAGGCGTTCGGTTTCGTTGCTCAACTGTGCGAACACCGCCTTGAGACGCTTGAACAAAAGGAAGCCGAAAACCAGCGCCAGCACCAGGGCCCCGACCACCATTGCCGTGTTCGCCTTGACCGCAGCATTCGCATCTTCGGTATTGTTGTCGGAACGCTTCTGGGCACGTTCAGACAACAGCTTGAAGAACTTGTCGTTGGCGGCGCCCAGGGTTACCCGCATCTTGTTGGCAGCCCCGCTGCTCATCTCGTCCATCACCTCTTTGTTCTTCCCGGCTTTGGCATCTCGGATGAGTTGCTCAACCGAGCCACGGATGGAACCATAAGCCGTCTTCAGCTCCTGGAGGACCTCCCTGATCTCGGGTATCTTGATCTCCTGATCAAGCTTGCCGACGGCTTCGTCAGCTATCTTCAACCGGTCGGACGCCTTGCCCAGGGCGGCATCCCGATCGCGCGAGTCCGCGATTTGCGTGGCCTCCATCAAGTTCGTCCAAGAGCGATAGAAGAACAGGGCGAAGCTCCCCATGTCCTTTAGGGCCACCGTATTCTGATTGAAGAGGATCTCGTCCGACTCGTCGAGCTGTCGCAAGCTTCGCGCAGACCAAACCCCTTGGACCACGATGAAGATACTCATGACCACCAACACGGCAGCCACCAATACGGTCATCTTTGTATTCCTAAACATCTTATCGCTCCCCTTTCACTTAGTCCCCTGAAGGAATCCCAAACCCTTTGAACCGGCTAGACGGCTGCCGCCTGCGACACCGCCGAAGCCTCTTCCACAGACAGCACACGCCCGATGTCCAGCAGGAAGATCACCCGTTTGTCTGCCTTGCCGACGCCAAGAATGAAATCGTTGCGAACCTGGGTCCCCCCGAATTCAGGCGGCGGCTCGATGGCCGTGCCCTCAATCGACAGGACCTCGAGCACCTGGTCGACCAGCAGCCCCATGGTCATGTTACGCCCGTGGAGATTGTACTGAACCACGATGATGACCGTCTGGTCGGTGGCCTTGCATTTCTCCATACTGAACTTGAGGCGCAAATCGATGACTGGAATCACCTTCCCTCGCAGGTTGATGACCCCGCTCATGAACTCCTCGGTACAGGGCACGCGGGTGATGTCCATAAGGCCGATGATTTCCCTTACCTTCAGGATTTCGAGGCCATACTCCTCGTTCGCCAGTTTGAAGGTCATGTACTTGCCCGCAAGCTGAGCGCCAAAGCTCGTCCCCTCCCCGCCCACACGTTCTTGAGATTCGGTTTGATTGTTCACGGTCTCGCCTCCATTGGTCGATTTGCCTGCCTAAGCCGCCGCAAAGCCACCGTCCTTGGTGAAGCCACGGTGACGCTTATCCAACGTCGACGAGGCAATCTCCTCGACGTTCACAATCAGCCCGACGCGTCCATCGGCCAAAATCGCTGCGCCCGAGATGAATCGGACCTCACCCATGCCTTCGCCCATGGTCTTGATGACGACCTGTTGTTGCGCAATCACCTCGTCGACCAAAAGGCCGACCTTCCGCCCTGCCCCTTCGACGATGACAACCAGCGCCTGGGTCGGGTCCTGAATGCCCTTCTGCGAACCAAGCAGTCGGTCGAGGCGCAAAAGTGGCAGGATGGCGCCGCGCATGTTGAGCATCTCGTTGCTTCCACCCTGAGTGACCAACATCGAAGCGTCCGGCTTCATGGATTCGACCACTGACAGAGTCGGCAGGATGTACCGCTCGTCGCCACAAGCGACCAACATGCCATCAATGATGGCGAGAGTAAGCGGCAGCGTAATTTTGAACGTAGTTCCCTGGCCGGCTACGGACTTGATGGAAATGCGGCCGCGCATGGCATCGATGTTCCGACGGACAACGTCCATACCCACGCCGCGCCCCGAGATGTCGGTGACCTTCTCTGCGGTGGAAAACCCAGGGGCAAAGATGAGCGAGTTGATGTCGTCCTCGGAGAGCACGTCGCCCGGTTTGATCAGCCCTTGCGCCGTCGCCTTCTTCAGGATGGCCTCGTGGTTGAGGCCCCGACCATCGTCGCTTATCTCGATGACCACGCTACCGCCTTCATGACAAGCGCTCAAGCGAACTGAACCTTCTTCGGGCTTACCCAACTCTCGGCGCCGGCTTGCCGGCTCGACACCGTGGTCCACCGAATTTCGGATCATGTGGACCAGCGGGTCGGAGATCTGCTCCACCATGCTTCGGTCCATCTCGGTCTGCTCGCCCGACAGCACCACGCGAACCTGCTTGCCAGCCTGGCGTCCCACGTCGCGGGCCATGCGCGCCATCTTCTGAAACACCCCCGAGACCGGAAGCATGCGCATGCGCATGCCCACGTCCTGCAGATCGCGCGTGACCTTCGCCAATTGGGAGAGGCAATTGCGGACTCGCGCCGAGCCCGAATGCGCAATCTCGGGCGCGCCCACCACCATCGCCTCCACCACCACCAGTTCTCCAATCATCTCGACCAAGCGGTCAACCCGCTCCAAGTCGACCTTGATGGTTGGGCGAATCTTCGCCTCCGTGCTTGCCTCTGCGGGTGGGGCACCGGCTACGACATGAGCCTGCGGCTCGCTTCGAGCGTCGGCTCGCGGCGGCTCGGGGCCGGGAATATGCACGTCGACCGGACGTGAATCGAGCTCCTCCCGTTCGGCTGCCTTCTGGGCGCCTCCGTCGGCCGTGACTTCGAGAGCTTCCTTCAGTCGTGCCACCAGATCCGCCACGTCTTCCTGGGTGACGAACTCACGACTGCTTTCGACCGCAATCCGGAGATCGCCGAGAATCTTGCGCATCATCGCCGTGGCGTCGAAGACCAAGTCCAAGCGTGCGCCGACCAGCGAATACAGTCCTTCCCTACAACCATTGAGCAAGGACTCCGTCGTGTGTGCCAGCGACTGGATCTCGAACAATTCGAGGAAGCCCGCCACACCCTTGATGGTGTGAAACACGCGGAAGAGACCGTTGATGGCCTCGGCCGTGGCACCGTCGCGCTCGGTCGTCATCAGGATCTGGTCCGCGCGCCCCAGGCTTTCCTCACTCTCTGACAGGAATTCACCGATGAGTGCGATTGTGTCGGAGTCGCGGACCTTGCCCGCCGGCACCGGCTGACGGGGTGCCATTTCTGAGGTGCATCTTGCGTTGGTAGCGGCGGGCCGCACATCCAACCCGCAAGGGTCGTTTCCGCGCTGCTTGTGGCAGCGATGAATCTCCTTTTGCAAGGCATCAACGGCTTCGCCCAGCCTCACCAGAGACTCGGCATCGGGATGTTCGACAAAGTCACGGGCGACGCAAAGCAGGTCACCGGCACTCTCGGCCGCAGACTCGGGCAACTCAGGCTGCTTCGCCAACGCATCGATGGGACCAATCAGGCGGATCAGGCCAGCGAGGCACTCGCGATCGCCGACTTCAGCCGCGACGATCGCAGCGGCGAGGTCTTCGACGGCGGCTCTAAGCGTGCAAGCATCCATCGAACGGTCCTTCTCTCACGACGCGCGGCACTTGGCTTTGTACCGCTTCGTGACTGTCGATGGTTTGCTCGTCAAGGTCGCGCATCGCTATACGCCTGCTTCAGCCGAACAGCACTTTCGCAGGCCCAAGCCTAATCGACGCGGCGGCGGCAAAACTTTAGTAACGAGCCCGCGACGCTGACGATTTCATATTTCGATGGAGACGCCGATGATCGACTGTGAAAAGGGCCTAAAGTAGGCTCTCGATGCAAGGATGCAGTTGCCATTTGGAGGACGCTCGATGCGAATACTCATCGTCGAAGACGACATGACCAGCCGCCTTCTTCTCAGAAAAATGCTCGAGCCTTTTGGCGCCTGCGACGTTGCGGTCAATGGGAAGGAGGCGGTGGAGGCCTTTCGCCTCGCCAGCAAACAGGGCGAGCCCTACACGCTGGTCTGCCTCGACATCATGATGCCCGAGATGGATGGACAGACGGCCCTGAAGGAGATCCGTGCGCTCGAACAGGCCGCCGGCCGTCTGCCCAGCCAGGCGGCGAAGATCGTGATGACCACCGCCCTACGGGACATCGAGAACGTGACCCTTGCCTATCGCGAGCTTTGCGATGGCTACCTGGTGAAGCCGATCGTCCGCGATAAGCTCGTGACACTGCTCAAGGAGCTCAATCTCCTCACCTTGCGAGAGGACCACCTCACCGCTTGAGCAGCCGACGAAGACATGTGGTCAGCTCGACGTTGCCGACCGGCTTGTTCAGGTAGGCATTCACGCCGATTTCAGCGGCTTTCTCTGCGGTCACCCGGTCGCTCATTCCAGTCAGAAGCACGATGGGAATATCGGGGCGCAGTCTTCGAATTTCGCTGGCCAGCACGTCTCCAGGTAGGGTGGGCATGGTCACATCGCTTACCACCACATCGAAGCTATACGGATTGGCTTTGAAGGTGTTCAGCGCTTCGCTGCTATTGGCGAAACCTTCCACCCTGTAGCCCACGCGCGCGAGGGCTCGACAGGAGAGTTCCACCAGCGCCTCCTCGTCGTCGACGAACAGAATCCGTTCCGTGCCCGGCAGTGCCTTCATGGTCGCAGAGACTGTCGAATCCGTCCTTTCGATGAGCGGCAAGTAGACGTCAAACGAACTTCCTCGCCCAACGGTGCTGGACACATCGATGGCACCGCCGTGGCTGGTCACTATACCGTGGACAACCGAAAGCCCCAGTCCCGTTCCTTTGCCACTCGGCCGGGTCGTGAAGAAGGGCTCGAAGATTCTTCCCATATGTTCGGGAGAAATCCCCATTCCGGAATCGCGGACAGTCAAACGCAAGAGACGGTCACCTGTGAGGTTGGGATGGCGCGCGCGCAGGCCTTGCGTGGGCAGGATCTCGTCCAGCGACACGTCGACGCGGCCGCCGTTGGGCATCGCGAGACTGGCGTTGGTAACCAGGTTCACCAGGACTTGATGAATCTGCGTGGCGTTCGCCACCGTCGGGCCGCGCGTGGAGAGCCGCTGAGCGAGCTCGATGGTGGTGGGGAGGGTCGCGCGAAGAAAATTGCACGCCTCCGTCACCACGGTCCGCAGCAGCATGGGTTGCTTGTCGGTTGTCGTCTTGCGGCTGAAGGACAGGATCTGTTGCACAAGCCCAGTCGCGCGTTGGGCGGCCCGAAAGATTCGCTCGAGGTCGCCGCGCATGTTCGCCACCACCTGCGACTCGACCCTATCGCAGTCGAGCATCACCAGCTCGGCCCCGGACTGAATCACGCCGAGCAGGTTGTTGAAGTCGTGCGCGATACCACCAGCCAAGGTGCCAAGCGAATCCATCTTTTGCGCATGGAGAAGCTGTTCCTGCAGAGCGTGTCGTTCGGTCACGTCCCATAGAACCCCGTTGATGCGACCCGGATTGCCCATCTCGTCGCGAACCAACCGACCACGGGCATTGATGTAGTGGATGCTACCGTCACGCCACACCGCTCGGTATTCCGCTTGGTACGGCTCATCGGTCTCCACGGTACGGCTGAGAGCTGCCTTCACCGTTTCCCGGTCCTCGGGGTGGACCGTTTCGAAGAACTCCTCAGCCGAGCCGGCGAAGCTTGCCGGATCGATGCCCAGCAACGCCATCACTTGGTCGTCGAAGACCCTCCTTTGTCCGAGGAGGTCCCAATGCCACACGCCCATCTGCGCCGAACGAAGCGCCAGGTCCAGACGCTCGCGACTGGCCAGCCGGTCCTGCTCGGCACGCTTGCTTTCCATGATATCCTGGAACACCACGAGCAATCGTTCTTCGCCGTTGTCCAAGAACCGAGCCAGCTGCACGCGAAGCCAGACCGCCTTCCCGGAAGGCGCCGTGAATTGGAGTTCTCGCTCGCTCGGATTGCCCGTCGTCAGAACGACTTCGGCGGATTCTCGCAGGGACGCTCGGCCCTGAGGTTCTACGTCCGCCAGATTGCGGTGCAGAATTTCGGCCATGGAGCTGTCCAGAATCTTGGCCGCCGCCTGATTGGCCGACAGACATTGCCCCGTCTTGCTGTAGGTTGCGATGCCCACCGGCGCCGTGTCGAGGATCGTCTGATTGAAAGCGAGCCCGTCCCGCAGCGTATCTTCCATCCACTTCTGTTCGGTCACGTCTCGCAAGATGGAGAGCGCTGCTTGGGGCTTGCCGTCGCTGTCGCGAATCAAGGTCGATCGCGCAACACGCGCCAGGTAGCGCCCCTCGCGATGACGAACACGGTATTCGTAGGTCAAGCTACCGCTTTCGAGCAGACTGGACTTCATCTGCTTAAGAGCGCTGACGTCGTCGGGGTGAACGCGGTCGTAACCTTCGGGATCCATCGCGTCGCCTACCGCATAGCCCAGGGCCGTGAAGTATGCGCTATTGCGAAAGATGGGCTTCCCATCGAGGTCGGTGAGCAGGATGACATCACCAGAGGTCTCGACCAGAGTGCGGTACCGTTGCTCCGACTCTGTCAACCGTGCTTCGGCCTCTTTGCGTTCGGTGATGTCTTCGAAGGCGACCGCGAACATGTTGGTACCGGCGCAATAGGCATAGCCACGGAAGTGTCTGCTATTGAGTGGCGAATAGACTTGATAGATCGCCGCGGGACCGCCCAGGCCGACCCTGCCGAAAATGCCCAGCCAATGGCGCAGCTCTTCCGCAGAGAGGATTTTGCTTGCCAGCTGCCCTTCGACCAGGTTCCGAGGCGTGCCCAGCAACCGCTCGTAAGCACCACTGACCTCGAGGGTGACGTAATCGATGGGTTCGCCGCGCTGATCGAGGATCAGCTCGTGGAGGGCGTACCCCCAGCCTATCGCAGCAAGCAAGTCCAGCTGCGTAAGCTCGTTCCTAGGGCCCATGCCGTCGTCTTCGGCATAGCCAAGGCCCCGCTTAAGCACCCCGACCAAGACGGGCTCTGCAAGGCCGCAACGCGCTGTCACTCGATCGTCGAATGGGTGCCCACTATCGCCGTGTCGTCATTTTCGCGCTGAAATCGCCGGGTTAGAGACAACCCTGGAATACTGAACAGAGGTTCAGTACCATCATGAGTCCATGTCTTTGAGCCCTGAACTCCTCGCGCACATCGTTCCAGCCAGACGGCTAGAGCAGCGACAAGGCTACCGCTCGACCGGGGTGGCGCCGCTCGACGAGATTCTGGGTGGAGGCTGGCCCCGCGCGGCGCTGGCCGAGCTTCGTGGTCGGCGCTCGTCCGGGCGCACTGCGGTTTTGTATGCCTCACTCGCGCGCTCCATAGCCGCGGGCCAGGCCGTGGCGCTGGTCGACTGCGGAGGCTCGCTGGACCCACGGCTTGCGCACGCCGCGGGCGTTGAGCTTTCGCACTTGCTTTGGATTCGCTCGGATTGTGCGCAGGCTCTCAAGGCAGCCGACTTGGTGGTCGGTGCCGGGGGCTTCGATCTGGTAGCACTCGACGTCGGCGACGAACGCCCGCGTGTGCCGAGCGCGGCATGGATCCGCCTCAAACACAGTGCCGAACGGCAAGGAACCACCATCCTCGTCGTCACCGCGGCATCGCTGGTCGGCGCCTTCGCATCCACCACCGTCGAGCTTTCTGCTGCATCCCCACAGTTCGAATGCCCGTTGCTTTTGACCGGCATGCGTTCACAGGCCACCCGGGTACGCGGCAAACACGACTTTTCCCGAGAACTTTCGGGCGGAGGAAGCACGTGCGCCTGGCTTGCGTTTTCGCACCACGATTAGCCTTGCAGGCGGTGCTGCGCCGCACGCCCGAGGTGCACGGTACTGCGTGCGCTTTGCTGGATCGAGGAAGCGGCAAGCGCATCAAGGACATGACACCGGAGGCGCGACGTGCCGGTGTGCGCGTAGGCATGACGGTCGCGCAGGCAGAAACCCTTTGCCCCGGCGTGCGACTGGTCTCCGCATCTGCCGCTGATGTGGAGGCGGCCGAGTCCGCGCTGGCCGACGTCGGTTACGCCTTCGCTCCACGCATCGAGAACGACGGCGAAAACATCTTCTTTGCAGTCCAGGATCTGGGCCAACTCTTCCCCACCGAGCAGACCATCGTACAAGCCGTGCAGGCCCAAGCGACGCGCGTCGGCCTTGGCACGCGCGTCGCGATCGCAGACTCCAAGGGCGTCGCGCGGATCGCGACCCGTGCGCGCGAGTTGGTGGTAGTCCCGTCCGGCAACGCAGCCACGCGTGCGTTTCTCGCCCCGCTGTCGATCCGGCTGTTTGGGGAAGAACCTTCGCTACGTGAGGCGCTCGATCGCTGGGGGATCCGAACCGCCGGCCAATTGGCAGCCCTCCCCACTGCCCAGGTGGCGTTGCGACTGGGCAAGCCGGGCGCGCTCGCATGCAAGCTGGCACGGGGCGAGGACGACGAGCCGTTCGTGCCGCGTTTTCCCGCCGACGCCCTCGAAGAAGGGCTCGACCTCGACTATTGCGTCGAAGAGCTGGAACCCCTGACGTTCCTTCTGCGGGGGAGCATCGACCGGATTTTGCAACGCCTGGCCTGTCGCAGCCTCGCCTGTGCGGGGCTGACGGTGCGGCTGGCGCTGGAGCCTCGCGGGCTCGATGTGCGCACTGTTCCGGTTGCCGCGCCGACGCGCGAAACCTCGACGTTGCTCGAGCTGGTGCGACTGGACCTCGCACGCCGACCGCCCGGTGCGCCGGTGATCGGCCTTCGACTGCTCGCGTTGCCGGCACGCGTGCGCGCCACCCAGCTCGACCTTTTGCGTCCGGCCGGTCCCGCGCCAGATAGGCTGGCCGCCACGGTGGCGCGCTTGGCCGCGCTGGTTGGCCCGGAAAACGTGGGCTCGCCAGCGACGGTAGACACTTGGAGAGAAGAAGCGGTGGCGATCGTCCCGTTTACTGTGCGGAGCGATCAGCGAGCGGCCACCCAGCCCCACGAGCCGACCTTGACCATTCGCCGTCGACGTCCGCCCGAGGCCATCGAGGTCTTGATGGGTCGGGATGAGCCGACTGCGCTGCGCGGAAAGGAAACCACCGCGCGCATCTTGGTGGCCGCGGGGCCGTATCGGCTGTCGGGCGAATGGTGGGATGACGACCACGACGGCTGGGCGCGCGAATATTGGAACGTCCATGCCTCCGACGGGGCTGTGTACCGAATCCACCGGGATCAGCGCAGCGGCAGCTGGTTCCTCGACGGGTATTTCGACTGAGGTGTGGCATGGCACTTGGACCACGCGACTACATCGAGCTGCGCTGCCGGTCGGCTTTCAGCTTCCTCGACGGTGCATCGCTGCCGGAAGATTTGGTGATCACCGCTGCCCAGCGCGGCTACAGCACGCTGGCGCTGGCCGATCGCAATGGTGTCTACGCGGCGCCGCGATTCTTCGCCGCTGCGCAAAAGGTGGGGGTACGCCCCATCGTCGGCGCCGAGCTCACGCTGGCGGCTGCGGAGCCCGTCCTGCTGCTGGTGGAAAGTCGCCGCGGCTACCAGAACCTGTGCAAGCTCATCACGCGAGCCAAAGCCGGACGCAAAAAATCCGATCCTCCTGCAGCCACGCCGGCGCTGCTTGCCGAGTACGCCGACGGGCTGGTCGCGCTCGTCGGGCCAAAGCCACGCGGCGACCTGCCGGCACTGATCGCAGTATTCGGCAAAAAGCAGATCTTTCTCGAAGTACAACGCCATTTGAATGCGGCCGAAGCCGCGCAGGAATGCGCCCTCGTCGCGCAAGCCAGGACAGCAGGGATAGGCCTCGTCGCGACCAACGACGTCAGGTACGCCTCGCCCGAGGGCCGCGTCGTGCACGACGTGCTCACCTGCGCTCGCGAGCGGCGGTCCGTCGACGAGATCGGCCGCCTCCTCGCCCCCAACGCCGAGCGCTGGCTAAAGCCGCCGGAGGCCATGGCTACGCTGTTTCGCGATTTGCCCGACGCCGTGAAGACCACACGCGACATCGCCGAACGCTGCGCCTTCACCCTGGCGGATCTCGGCTACCGCTTTCCCACCTATCCGGTTCCACCCGACGAGACCGAGCAGAGTTACCTCACCGCACTTTGTGCCCGCGGCATCTACGATCGCTACGCGCCCGACGATCCGCTGCTTTCCAAGGTCAGGCCGCAGCTCGCGCACGAGCTTGGCATCATCGATCGACTGTCGCTGGCGGGATACTTTCTGGTCGTGTGGGACATCGTCTGTTTCGCACGCGAACACGGCATCATGATTCAAGGACGAGGCTCTGCGGCGAATTCGGCAGTCTGCTACGTGCTCGGCATCACCGCCGTGGATCCAGTACGCATGGAGCTGCTGTTCGAACGTTTCTTGTCCGAAGAGCGCGTGCGCAGCGCCAGCAACGTGGCCGACCGCATGCCCGACATCGACCTGGATTTGCCGTCGGGAGAGCGTCGCGAGAAAGTCATCCAACACGTCTACGAAAAGTATGGCGCCCATGGTGCCGCCATGACCGCCAACGTGATCACCTACCGGCCACGCATGGCGGTGCGCGATGCCGGTCGAGCGCTCGGCTTTTCAGAAGATCAACTCGGTCGCATTTCCAAGCACCTACCGTGGTGGATGTCGGAAGGGGAACCGCTGTCGAGTCACATCGAGACAGCAGGTTTTCCTTCTACCGACCGGCGAACGCGGCTTCTCGCCACCGTGGCAACCGCCATGCTGAACCTGCCGCGACACCTGGGGCAACACTCGGGCGGCATGGTCCTGGCGGCAGGTCGCCTCGACCAGGTGGTTCCGCTCGAACCGGCCAGCATGCCAGGCCGGGTGGTGGTCCAGTGGGACAAGGACGACTGCGCCGATCTCGGCATCGTAAAGGTCGACCTGCTGGGCCTTGGCATGATGGCGGTGCTGGAGGACGCCGTGCCACTCATCGAGCGACACGAGGGTGTTCACATCGACTATGCGCGCCTTCCCGCCGACGATCCCGCGGTGTACGCGATGTTGCGCGCGGCCGATACCGTCGGGGTGTTCCAAGTGGAATCGCGCGCCCAGATGGCCACCCTGCCCCGCATGAAGCCCGACCGTTTCTACGACTTGGTGGTGGAGGTGGCCATCATTCGTCCCGGCCCCATCGTCGGCAAAATGGTGAACCCGTACCTTGCCCGCCGCACCGGCCGCGCAAAGGTGGAGTATCCGCACCCGTCGCTGGAACCGATCCTGAAGCGCACGCTCGGTGTGCCGCTGTTTCAGGAACAACTGATCCGCATGGCGATGGTCGCTGCGGGGTTTTCTGGCGGCCAGGCCGAAGAGCTGCGCCGGGCGATGGGCTTCAAGCGTTCGCAGCAACGCATGAACGCCATCGAGGCCGACCTGCGCGCGGGCATGACCGCCAAGGGAATCCGCGGACAGGCGCAGGAGGAGATCGTGCAAGGGATCAAATCATTCGCCCTTTATGGCTTTCCCGAATCGCATGCAGCCTCGTTTGCACTGCTCGCGTATGCGTCGGCCTATCTCAAACGCCATCACCCGGCCGCGTTCACGTGCGCCTTGCTCAACAACTGGCCCATGGGTTTTTACCATCCCTCGACGTTGATTTCGGACGTAGCCCGCCACGGCGTCGAGGTGCGGCCCGTCGACGTCATGCGCTCGGGCTGGCTGTGCAACGTGGAAGAGTGTGGTCGCGCCCTGCGACTCGGGTTGCGCTACGTCGCAGGGCTGCGCGAGGTCGTCGGCAAGCGCAGCGAAACCGCCTATGCGACCCAGCCTTTCAGATCGATTCCCGACTTCCAAGCGCGGGTCCAAGCCGACAACCAAGAGCTGGCGAGGCTGGCTGAGATCGGCGCCCTTGCCAGCCTGGGCGGCACACGTCGCCAAGCGCTTTGGCAAGTGGAGGCGCTGGGACGTTCAGGCCCCTTGTTCGTGCGGTCAGAATCGAACGAGCTGGATTCACCGCTGCCTGAAATGAGCGAACCCGAAGAAATGGCAGCCGACTTCCGCGGCACTGGTATGTCGACCGGACCGCACCCCATGGCGTTCGCACGTGCCGACCTAGACCACGAAGGCATCGTCCGCGCCGTCGATTTGCCCCAAGTTCCCCAAGGCCAGCGCGCGCGTGTGGCCGGCATCGTGGTCGTCCGGCAGCGTCCGGGCACGGCCAAGGGCTTCGTGTTCGTCACCGTCGAAGATGAAACCGGCTTCGCCAACGCCATCGTCACGCCAGCTTGCTTCGAGCGCTATCGCAACACCATCATTGCCGTAAGTGCGCTTCTGATCGAAGGTGTGGTTCAGAACCAAGACGGCATCTCCTCGATCAAAGCCGACCACTTCGAACCGCTGTCTGGCCGCTTGGGCGACATCGACATTTCCAGGGACTTTCACTAACCCGGAGCAGCGTGTGTTTCGTCCACGTACATTGCGGCGTGCCCGATGTATCGAACATGTAAATCTTCGCGCAAGCGACTTTTCCGCCGAGACATATCGCCTACATCGGGGCCAAAGTACGAGGGGTCGAGGTTGGACACGACATCAGCATGCTGCAAGACGAACTTATTCCCCACGGAACCCGGCGACAGATCGACGGCAAGTGGCGTGTGTTCTACGATGGCTACTGGGTCAAATGTTACGAAGTGCCTGCGGACACTTTGCAGGCGAAGAAGCAGCTTATCGAAGCGCTCACGCGACGACTGTTCAACCACGTAGAGCACGGCATCAACATTCCCGGCACGCGTCTGGCCGAGGCACGTCGCGCCTACGAGACGGAAGCGAACCCGCAACGCAAGCGCGTGAAGGCCGCGATGCTGGCTGGAAGCCTGTTCAACCGAGCCGCCGACGTATTCACCAAGCTGGTCGAGCTTCAAGCCATCGGAGCAGAGATCCGGTGCGACAACGCGCTCATGCAGCAGTGCGGAGAGCACCTGCAAGAAGCCTTACTGCTTGGCAGGGAGGTGCTGCACCGAAGCGGCGAAGAAGGAATCGACGAGCTGTGGGGCGAGCCATTCAAGGCCTTCGCCTATCCCATCGAAGAGTTCTACCGCAGCCGCTACGTGAAGATCGCCGCCACCATGAAGGCGATCGATCGCATCGCGCACGAGCTGGTCGTCACCTTCGGTGAGCTTCCCATGTTCGCTGGCATCGACGCCGCCATCGCCGAGCTGGCGAAGACGGCGAAGCGCAAGTCCGAGATCCTGCGAACCGATCCGGACATCTTCGATATCTGGTCGGATTTCTCGGTGACCGCCGAAGCAGTTGCGGGCTTCGTTCCCGAGCTGAGCCCCAGCCCGAGCACCGTGGAACGAGAAGCTGCACTGCAAGGCCGGCAGCTGATCCAGCGGGGCAAGGACCTGATCTTCTACGTAACGCGTGCCCGGGTTCCCATGCCCAAGAGCACGAGGGATTTCGTCGAGTCCTGCGAGGAGTATCGGACCGGCTATCTCGGTCGATTCGCGGCCTCCCGCGCTTTGGCCATCGGCATCCGCCAAGGCGCGCGTGCCTGAGCCGCGGGCATTGCTCTTGCACTCCAGGCCGGCATGAGACCCTTCAAGTGCTCCTGCGGAGCGCGCATCTTCTTCGACAACACGCGCTGCTTGGCCTGCAAGCACGAGCTTGCCTTCGCCCCCGATTTTCGCCGAATGGTTGCGCTAGAAGCGCTGGGGGAGGGACGGTACCGAGCCGCCAACGGTGGCGATGGTATCTACGTCAAGTGCGACAACTACGCGATGCATGGCGTCTGCAACTGGGTCGTGGATGCCCAAGCTGGCCGTAGTCTCTGTCGAGCTTGCGAGCTCAACCACGTAATTCCGAACCTATCCAACCCAGAAAACCGGGAGCGATGGGGCCGCATGGAGGCAGCCAAGCGGCGGCTCATCTACAGTCTCTTGGAGCTGAAGCTTCCCTTCAACAGCAAGATCGACGATCCCGAGCGCGGCCTGGCCTTCGACTTCAAGACCAACGACGGTGCCGACGGCGTCGTCCTCACCGGCCACAGCGATGGCCTGGTCACCTTGCGGGTCGAAGAAGCCGACGCGGTCGAGAGGGAGAAGGCACGGGTAACGCTGAAGGAACGCTACCGTAGCCTTCTCGGTCATTTTCGTCACGAATCCGGACACTACTTCTTCGACGTGCTGCTGAAGGACACGGCCGGGTTGGATCGCTTCCGCCAATTGTTCGGCGACGAGCGCCAAGACTACACAGAGGCCCTTCGGAAGCACTATGCCGCACCTCCGGCTCACGACCCCAATCGATTCGTCAGTAGCTACGCCGAAGCCCACCCCTGGGAAGACTGGGCCGAGACCTGGGCGCATTACCTGCACATGGTCGATACCCTCGAGACCGCCGAGAGCTTCGGCGTCTTCCCACGACATTCCAGCAATTTCGAAGAGCTCTTCGCCGTCTGGCTCGAGCTGACCGTGGTGATGAACGCCCTCAACCGCAGCATGGGACTGGACGACGCATACCCGTTCCAGCTCGGCGCAGGGGTCAAAGCCAAGCTCGCGTTCGTCGACGAGGTGGTGAAGACCGGTGCCCCCCGTTTTGCCGGGCCTCAGCTGCGGGCATTTGCCCCGGGCGAGGTGACTTTTCCACAGTCGGGCCAACTGATGTCGCAGTAGTCAGCAAAGCGCACCTAATACGTCGGCAGGTACCCCTTCGGCGAGTCGAGCAGCCAGAACGACTGCATGAAACCGGCGACGATGCGCCCGGGAAGACCTGCTTCCGTGTACGGCCCATCCTGCGTGGGAATGGCCCAATCTAGGCGAAACACAGACGAGTTGAGCTGCGGAATCAGCCAGCGCAGACCAAGTCCCACGTCGTGGTGAGGAACCATCGCTGCATACGAGTCGGCGGCGTGGCCCACGTCGTAGAACAGAACCAGCCCGAAGCGCTGCGAATACACCGCCAGGGGCATGGTGCGAACCTCTGCGTGGGCAGACGCCTGCACCGTGCCCTCGAACTCGCCGATCTGGTAACCGCGCAGGCCGGTGTCTCCGCCGAGAAAAAACCGGGTTTGGTATCTGTCGGCCCGCACGGAGTCCGTCATCGTAGCCACGACCACGCGTACCGCGCCCCCGATGGGTGGGGATGCCAGATACAGCAACGCGGACAGCCGCCGATCAATAAACTGCCCTGAGCGCTCCCGCGCGCCGGCCTGTACCTGGGCGAGTCCGAAGCCGGTACCGCCAAGCGCCGCTGCCCAACTGACGGTTGCGCTCATCGGGTATGCGACGAAGTCGGCCCCCAGCGCCGGCAAACCAGCGGCAGCCTCCACCGACAGCGAAGGGCCAAGTCTCCGCGTTTCGCGCAGGTCGAAGGTATCGAAGTCGCGGAACACGCCGTAGCGGGCGGTGAACAGCTGGTAGCGAAGGTACGGCTCGGATCGGGTTTCGGGCAGTGGCGCCCACTTGGACAGAAACGCATCTGCCATCGCCGGATCGAGCTGAAAGTCCGGCACTGCGAGGGACCGGCGGCGGTCGAAGCGATATCCCGCGGTCACGCGCTGGATCACCGTCTGCCCGAACGATCGCATAGCGTTGGCATCGACGGTCACGGTGCGACTGCGGTAGATGAGGGGTACCTGCGCCCCGTCGGCATCCCCAAGGCACAGCTGGTTGTCGCAGAAGTGACGAACCAACACGTCCTGGCGAATGAGGTCGACACCGGCGCCCCAACGGCTCGCGAGTGAATAGAGCGGGTAGCGCAGGGAGAACATCTCGCTGTTACCCTCGTACCTATCCGAATCACGCGCGTACCAGGCGATGGCATTCGCCAGCAGGGTCAGCCGCGTGCCCACCACGCTGGGATCGAAGTAGGTTGGACCCAGCCCGAAACGCCCTTGGTCCAATCGAAATCCGGCCGCGAGATGTTTGCGCCAGCCGAACAAATTGTTCTCGGAAATCGAGGTCTGCAGAAGCGTCAGAGCGTCCTTCTGGAACTGGAACTCGGTGTTGAAGCGTAGGCTCCACAGGTCGCGCGTGACAGCGAGCAGGTCGACGGTCCCAGGCACAGGCGAGGCCACGGGAACCAGCGCCACCACACTCGACAGTGCCGGTGCCGCAAACCGCGTGTCGTCGGCGAAGAACAGCGGCGGCGGCGCTTGCAGATTGCGCACACTTTCGTCGGCGAGCGACTCGTCCCAGTGCTGTCCCGGAGACAGCAGTAGCTCGCGCTCGACGATTTCGGCGCGGGTCGTCCGGTGAAAGATGTTGAAGAGCTGAAGGCGCCAGTCGTGACGGGAGAAGACCTCCTGGTTGACCACGTACACGCGTCCGACGAGCTTGCCCTCGGGTTTCATGTCCACCGACCGCCCCAGCAGGGCCAGCGCTTCATCGACCGACTCGCGTTCGAGGCTCCCGAGCGCACGCATCGGCTCGGCCGAGGCGGTTGCCGCCACGACGAACCCGAGCGCCGCCATGAGTGGCACGCTCCAGCGCGGGTCAGCTAGGCGCATGTTTCACGGCTGGCAGAGAGGTGAGGCACAGGGCGGGCATGGCGGAGGTTGTCGTCGGGCCGACTCTACGACAACTGCCCTCGGCCGCGGCCACCGGAAAACGCCAGCCGGTCGCGGCCAGGCTAGCGGGCGACCACGGTGGCCCACCCGCTCGCGGGCACAGTGAGCTGGAATTTCTTGCCGGCAGCGGCCACGGTCATGGTCTTGGCAGATCCCTTGTTGAACAGGACCACCACGAGGCTACCGTCGGGGTTCTTGAAGGCCACGGCATCTCCGCCGGTGGTGGCGACGACCTTTGCGCCGGTGGCGACGAATTGCGAGAAATGCCGGAACACCCAGTAGGTCGGGGTGATGTTCAGGGTCTTTGACGACGTGTCCACGGTCAGAAGGGCGTCCTGGGGCCAGACACGGGTGGTGTCGATGCCGACACCCACGGTATCGAGCACCATGTTCCACGCGCTGTATGCGGTGACGCCGGCCTTGATCCAATCACGCAAATAGCCCCAGCTCTCGACGGCGTAGGCGTGGTCGTTGGGCGCCATGGTCGCGCTAAATGGCGTCATCCAAGGGTAATTGCCGCACTTGTGCTCGGTCTGCCAGACCGGCACGTTGTACGCCTTCATCCCGCCGACGTGGTCTAGCATTCCCCACTGGAAACCCATGGCCCGGATGTAGCTGCGCGCGGTCTCGTCGCCCAGGACCGCGCTGACGATGGACGTGTCGCCGTCACCGCCGTTGAAGGTCCCGAGGATGATCTTGGTGCCAAGCCCCGCATTCGTGACGGCGGGGCCAAGGAACTGGCCCACGAACTTTGCGTAGGTCGCGGGCCGCCAGCCACAAGTCGGGTAGTTACCGCTGTAGCCGGGCTCGTTCTGGGGAGAGACCGCTTCGATGGGCATACCCAGCTGTCCATACGCCTGCACGAACTTGACGAAGTACTGGGCGAACGCTCCCAGCGAGACGTCGTCGTTCTTCATCGTGCCGCCGTCGAACGCCGAAACCGCATTGCCGGAATGGAATGGGCCGTCCTTCATCCACGTGGGCGGCGTCCATGGGCTGGCCCATAATCGAAGGTTGGGCTTCACCGCCTGGGCCGCCTTGATGAAGGGAATTAAGAGATGCTTGTCGCGTTCGATAGAGAAACTGGCCAACGTCGTGTCGTTCGGAGTCTCGTCGGGCGTGTAGCGATCCACCGCGTAGTCGCTGGCGCCGATGGGGATCCGGCCGAAAACGAACCGCGCGCCGTCTGCGCCATAAAGTAGGTGAATAGCGGCGTCCCTGTCGGTCGGGCTGAGGATGGACAGGTAGCTCCAGCCCAGCTCGTTGAAGGCGCCGCCGAAGCCCTCCCAGGTCTGCGCCGTGGACACGTCGTTCACCGTCACGTCGGCATTTCCGGCCGAGACCTGGGTGAGAACCCCATCCGTGGCCCAGTACGCGCCCTGCGCGGAGGTGACCAGCGTGCTGGCCGTCGGTGCCGGGGCGACGCCACCGTCGCAAGTGGCTTCGGATGCGCACTGGCACACGCCGGACTGGCAGACCTCGCCCGTCGAACAGGGAATGCCGCAGCCTCCGCAGTTCGTCGGATCCAACAGTACGGCCGTGCATTGCAGCCCACACGCCACTTGATCCACCGGACAGACGATCGAGCTGATTGGCGGGGAGCTGTCACTGCTGCCGCATGCGCCGACGAGCGACGCAAGGCTGACCGTCAAGGCTGCCAGGGCGAAGCCGTATTTCGCCCTCGCCAATCGCGCAATCGTCATCGGCTGCGGCGAGCCCGTTGTCTGCGAAGACCGAGCCCAAGCGCGACAATGCCAAACATCAACATCGCTCCCGATGGCCCGCTGGCGCTTCCGACGTGGCAAGAGCAACCGGAAGCGCTGGTACCGGGTCCGGTGCTACCGCCGCCTGCACCGCCGCTGGCGTTCGCTGAGCCACCGTTGCCACTGCCAGCCGACCCGCCTTTGCTACCAGGATCGGTGTTGCCGGAGTCGCCGCCGTTCGAACCGGGATTGTCTCCGCCGGAGCCGTTGCCTCCAGCGCCGTTCCCGGCAGCGCCACCCTTGGCTGCGCCGCCCGCTCCGCTGCCTGCAATGCCCCCGGCGCCACTGCCAGCCGCCCCACCCTTGCCTGCGCCACCTGCGCCACCTGCGCCATTCCCGGCGGCGCCCCCCTTGGCCGTCGCTCCACCTGCCCCCTCGCCAGCCGATCCGCCGTTACCGCTGCCTGCAGCCCCGCCGGCACTCGATCCACCACCGCCGGCGCCACCCGTCGGCGTCGGGTTGCTGCCCGCTTGGAATTTGATCCAGTTCAGGTGGAGTGCACCCGCGACAACGAGGTACAACGGATCCGTAGCCGAAAAGCCAGTCGCCGCTTGGCTCAACGTGCACGATTGGGTGGCCCACGCACCAGAAGTGCTGGTCACTGTGCACTTGCCGAGCAGCGCGCCGCTGGCAGTCGCCTGGTGCAACTCCAAGGTCGTGTCGGCTGACGACTTCACACGCAGCTGAAGGCTCGACACACCGTCGTCGGTGAAATCGACGTTACGGAAGAACACGTTGCCGCCGCTGCTGCCGAAGGAGATTGCTTGGCCCAGACTGGTGCTGTCGCCGCTGTCCTCCTTGGTCGCACCTGACTGGCCGTCATAATCTTCACCTTCGATCTCGACCAAGGCATCGCGGCCCATCAGGGGGCGCTTGACGCTGATGATGATGAGTGTCCCGGATTGCTTGGCCATCGTGATCGTCGTGCTGAACGTGGCGTCGGTCAGGGTCTTCTTGGTGGTCGTGACCGACAGGTGCTGCGCGGCGCGCATCTGCTGCCACTCCGACTCGGACGGGCTTCCGGGTTTGCTTAGTGTCTTCTCCCAAACGTAGTAGGGGTTGCTGTGGGTCTCGTCCACCACGTATTGGGTAACGAAGACTTCCTTCGAGGCGAGTGCTGTCGGAAGATTGCTCACGCTTATCGCCTGGCTGTCGCCCGCTCCACTGGCAGTGCTAAGGGTGTTGTTGTAGTTGTAGAGAAGAATCTGCAGTGAATCGCCGGAATCGGACGTGGTGGCCATCGCATTGATGCCGCCACTGTTGTCGCTACCGCCGCCCGACGACAGCCGCTTGGGACCAAGATAGTTCAGCAGCTTGAAGGCATTGAAGGCTGCTTTGCGCAGGCCCTGCGCCGTCATGGTTCCAAACACCGCGCCAAAGGGAAGGTTTCCGCTGTTCTTTCCGAGGATGTACGACCCGGAAGGGCCACTGGATTCGTCAAAAACATCGGACAGTACCCAGTACGAGAAGATGTCCAGCGGCGGTGTCTCCCCCGAGTTCTGGTCCGACAACAACTTGCTACCCTTGAGGATGAAGCCCACGTTCCAGTGGTTGTCCATGCTCTTGACCGCGTCGCCTGTACCGCCCCCCTGGCCCGAATAGGATGAGTTCCATTCTGTATTGAATGATTTCACCGCCGAAGTCGTGTAGCCGTTACCGGTAATGGCCTTCACTCGGGCGTTGTTGTCGCTGACCAAGGAGGAGGGATCTGCGCTGGTACTTGTGGCACCACCGCCGGGGTAGTTGTGGGACGACACAAAGGTCACACGCGTCCCCGCGCTCTTGCAGTGGGCCAGGAAGGCGGAGACCGGGCCATTGCTGGTCGTCGCCGGGCCACCCACCAGAACGTTGGGAAGCACCGACGTCAAGGCGGCGACCGTATTGTCGTAGAGCGTGTAGTAGTCACTCATCGTGCCGGTCCAGAACCCCGGATTCTGGTTGTAGTCGGGTTCGTTCCACACCTCCCAGTACCACTTTCCCACGTCATCGGCGCCATACTTATCCACGCAATGTTGGGCGATGGCCTTGATGAAATCCTTCCACGCGCTGTAGTCCTTCGGCGGGCTCTTCTCCGGCCAGGTGGCATGGCTTCCCAGCGCCTTAGGCATGAAGTCAAGTTCCATGACTGGACGCATTCCCGCCGATACGATGGCCGTCAGGTAGGTGTCGAGTTTGCTGAAATCGAAGGAACCCGCCGCCTTGTAGATGCCCATGTCGTCGTTGAGCAGGCCGTGACCCCGCACCCGCTGTGCACCAAGTTCGCGATTTCCGATCTTGAAGTGTGTCTGCAGGTCGCTGCGGAGAGCCAGGGCAGCGGTGCCTGTACCGAACGCCGCTGACCAAAAATGGGGGTTGCCGGCCGTCTGCTTCGACGCATCTACGGTGATGGTGCCTGCGGTCGACGCTGAGGGGGCGACCGCGACCAAGAGGCCGATCGTGGCGGTGAGAAGAACCTGTCCTCGGCCGAACAGGCGAATCGTGCCCAGGACGGTTCGAAGGTTTTTGCGGAAACGGTATGGGGTCATGGTCTGCTAGCCTCCATCGAGTGGCAGAAACGCTGCTCAGGGGTCAGTTCCACTCCGCGCCAAAGCTGGCTCTCCTAGGCGGAGCAGGGATCGCTGTCATTCTGATGCCACCTCATAGAGGGGACACCACCAGCTGCCGGAGTCTAGCGAGTTTGACCTTGAAAGGGAATATCATGCTACGCGAGCATGTTCTCGGCACCGCGGTAGGCGCGTAACTGTGTTGAACGATTCCGCTTATCCCGTCCGTCTGAACCCCGGCGCAATCAAGTGAGCCAGCTTTGCCGGGTTCTGCACACCCTGCTGCGCCATCCAGCCATTCGAACGAGCGCGCATTTCTTCGCCACGTCGGCCGCCCAGGATCTCGCCCAGCCACCGACGACCCGATTCGGCCAGCAGGATGGCGCCCGCGGCCTCGGCGGTGGCCACCGCCCGTTCGAGCATGGCCGTCGACTCGCTGGGATCTGCTCCCGGGGTCAGCCAGCGAAGGGCTGCTTCCAGGGTGACACCGATGGCCACGCCGGTCTGGTGCTCGCACTTGCGCAGGCGATGAACGGCCTGCTGAACCTCGCACAGGAAGACATGTCGCTCGGTGGGCGGGGCCTTCTCGGCCATGGCCAGAGCGACTCGACCGGCGATGTGGCCATACTCGATGCGCAACCCACTGACGGTCAGTAGCGTCGATCGATACAAGCGAGACTGCTCGTCGGCGAGCGCCTGCCACGCCTCCTCGGGTTTCTCGCAGTAGATGGCTTGCTCGCACCGAGCGTACAGATGGAAGAAGTGCTGAACCTGGTACATGTCCGCTGGCCACGCTCCGAGAATGCCCTCGATGTCCTTGCGAGCCCGCTGCGGATCATCCCGAATCAGCCACACGACGGACTGGTAGGTCCGCAGATTGGTGGCAAGGTACCTATCGCCCGTGCGATCGGCGTCTGCGGTGTAGCGATCGAACCGTTCGCACAGCTCGCGCACCCGGCCTGACAAACGCATGGCCCAGCAGGCGAACGATCGCGTGGTCGCAAGCTCCCAGCTCATGCCGCGGCAGTGGCTGAGAAAATACTGTTCAACCGCCAACAGTTCGCCCACGCAACCGTCGAATTCGCCGGCAAAATATCGCGTCACTGCACGGCACATCCTGGCAAGGCCCACGGTCGCGGGATCGGACGAACGCCTGGCAAGCACGTCCGCCTCGGACACCAGTCGCGACGCCCAGCCCGCGCGCGCGCCTCCGAACCCCGCCAGTTGTCCGCCCAAGACTGCCAGCCCTTGCGCCACGCGGCGTATGTCGCCAGTCTTGAATGCGAGCAGGATGAACCTCAGCAAAAAATCGACCGCACGAACCGCGTCCACCATGCCAAGGCCGGTAATGACGGACCAGTACACGTCGAGAAGCTGCTTGTGCTCGGCATTGATACTGGACGCCGGCTTCTCACGGAACTTCACCCCCCGCAGCCTCAGCCAGGCCAGCCGCCATCCGAGCGACCAAGCCGCCGCCTTCGGGCTTCTCGCCAGGCGAAGACCGGCGCGACCAAGCACGCCCTTGAGTACCACCAGTCCCTCGGCAATTTCGCCGCCCCGGAGCAGTTGCTCGGCGGCGAGATGCCGTAGCCTCGCCGCCTGTTCGGCGGTGCTGAAGGCCGCGGCTCGCTCGAAGGCATCGGCCGCGAGGATGGCGCGACCGTCGCTGGCCTGACACTCGCCAAGCGAGCGCAACAGTTCGGCCTTCCGGTCGTCTTGGTTTTCGAGGCGCGCAGCGATCTCGAAGAGCTGGGCGGCGCGATCGAACGCAAGCTTGGTGCGCGCCTCCACCGCGGCTTCCCAGGCGTAGCGCTTGGCTCGCTCGTGATCCTCGGCGGACAGCCAGTACCGCGCCAACATGTCGGTTCGCTCGCGCTCCCACTGCTCGACCGCCTTCGCAAGCTGCACGTGCACCTGGTGCAACGTCTCGGGAGCCAGGCTGGCCACCACGGCGTCACGAATGCGATCGTGGTAGGGCTCGACCACGTCAGTGCCCTGCCTGCCACGTCGACGGATCATGGACTCGTCAACCAGGGCCGACATCCCACGCTCCCACGCCTCCGAACCAAAGGTCACCTCGGCCGCGCTGGCCAGCACCCGCTGGGGAAGAAGATCGCCCGCCACGGCGACGATCCGCAACATACGCTGGCTCTCCTCGGGAAGGCCGCCAATACGCTCGAGAATCATTCCGTCCAACCGAAGCGTGCGGCCGTCGACGGTCGGGTCGAGCGTACCCTTGGGCCAAACGACATTGCGCAGGTGATGAACGAATTCGATGGCGAAAAAGGGATGGCCTGCCGCTTCGCGAACGACAGCGTCCAGGATGTGCTGCTTGGTCGCGGCCGGCAGCTCGTGCTCGTCGAGAAGATTGTCGGCCAAGGCACGCGTCGATTCCGCCTCGAGTGGGCCGAGCTCGAGGGTCTCGATCCCGGGCTCTGCGAGGAAGTCGCCGAGGAGCGAGTCAGCCGCGCCGCCATTGATGTCGGATACGCGCCGGCAGGTCGCGACCAGCATCAAAGTCGGAGCCCCCGGCTGCCGCATGAGTGCCCTTAGGAGCGCGAAGCTATCGCGATCGGCCCATTGCAGGTCGTCGATGAAGATGAGCACCGGCTGGGTGCGTGCCACCCGTACAAGGAGGTCGCAAAACGCGACGAACGCCTGGTTGCGCAACTCCTTGGCTTCCCGCAAAGGAGGAAGAAAATAGCGAGGATCCTCGGTAAGCTTGAGTCGGCGCAGGACCGGAAAAATCTCGCAAAGGTAAGAGATTCCGTCGGGCAACGCGTAGGACTGGTCCCGGGAGTCGAGCGTTGCCAGCCGATAGCTGAGACCGTCGACGACGTTGTCGAAGGCCTTGAACGGCAAGGTCTCGCGTTCGTGACAGCGGCCTCGAAGCACCAGAGGAGCACGGTTGCCCGTGCCCGAATCGGCAATGCTGTCGACGAACGCATCGACCACACAGGTCTTGCCGATACCAGAGCTTCCCTTCACGACCACCACCGAGAGGTTGCCCTTGCGCATTCGTGCGTAGGCCGTGGAAAGTGCGGCGAGCTCACGCTCTCGCCCGAACACGCTCAGGGCCGGCGTAGAAATCGGCGTGTGACGGCGCATCGGAGGCGTGCTCTCGCCCCGGCCGCTTACGCCGAGCCTCAACAGCACCTCTGCGCCGGTCGGGCGCTGTGACTGATCGCGATGAATCAGGCGCATACACAGCTCGCTAAGCAATTCATCGGCATGGGGGTTCAGCTGTGCGGGCGATGGAGGATCTTCATTCTGCTTGCGCAGGAGGACGTCGAACAGGGTGCCCTCGAAGGGACACTTTCCGGTCAGGACTTCGTAGATCATGATGCCCACGGCGTACCAGTCGGCGGCCGGCAGGCTCGGCCTCTCGAGTGCCTGCTCTGGCGCCATGTAGGCCGGCGTCCCAGAGAAGCCGTCGCCCGAGACGGTCATGCTTCCCCTCCGCTTGGCCAAGCCGAAGTCGAGGATGACAACCCTGCCTTGTGGCGTAACCAGGACGTTGGTCGGCTTCAGGTCACGGTGGACGGAGCCCGCCTCATGCATAGCTTGTACGCCGGCACAAAGCTGTTGGATCGAACGCAGCAGGAGCCCTGGGTCATCAGGTGCTGGCGTCTGTGCCAGCCCATCCCCCGGTTTGCGGACCACCGCAGCCAGCGACCGGTCGAACGGCAGCCCGGGCACGTACTCCATGGTGAAGAACCACAGCGAGCCCTCGGAGATCAACTCGTGGAGCGTGACCAGGTTTGGGTGTTTGGTATCGGCAAGCGCACGAAACTCGCGCTTGAAGCGATAGAGGTCGGTCCCGCTGGTAAGATTCAAGGTCTTGAGCGCCACCTCGGTTCCGAGCTGCTCGTCGTAGACGAGATGAACGCTACCCATCCCGCCCGTGCCAAGCAGGCGAATCGGGCGAAATCTCGACGTACCGGCGAAGAACATTGCGAAAAAGCAACGGTACAGTAACACGGAACACCGCGGCCTGTCGGATGTCGGCGCGGAGGTCGGACCAATGACGTCAGCGCAATAACTTCCCCGCGGCGCTGTCCCCCGTTGCTGGCCTCCTTCGCCGATGATAGCGTTTTGGTGCTGCTACCTGAACGCTGCACCCTCTTGAAAGAAACAAAGTGAAAATGGCACGACTCTGGCGAGGCATTGGAATGCCGGCTTGGACATGGATAGCCATCGGCTTGATGGTCACGACCGTCGGATGCGGGAGCGGATCGGGCAGCCCGTCGTCGACCGGTGCCGGAGGTGCAAGCGGCAAAGCCAGCGGCGGCGCTAACGGCGCGGCTGGTGCGACGGGTGGCACAAGCTTCGGCGCAACCGGCGGCACAGGCCGGGGTGGCAGCGCTGGCTCGGGCCAGGTCGGCGGTGCGGCACAGGCTGGAGTCAGCGGCTCGGGCGGGGCGGCCTCGGGCGGAAACTCCGGCATGGCCGGCGCACCCAGCACGGGTGGCCGGACAGGCGACTCAGCCAGTGGCGGCAAGAGCACGGGCGGCTCTACAGGGATGAGCACAGGCGGTGCGGCTGCTTCGGGCGGCGCGACTGGAGGCCAAGGCTCCGGCAGCACGGCAACTGGCGGTTCCGCGGGCACTGCGGGTGCAGCCACCGGAGGCAACACCAGCAACCCAGGGGGACGGATGACCGGCGGCGCGCCAGGTTCGGGCGGCATAGCCACGGGAGGCTCCGGCTCGGGTGGAACGTCGGGTATGGGCGGAACAACGACTGACTATCGCCCCTGCCCCAGCGACGGTAGCGCATGCAAGATCATGCCATTCGGCGACTCCATCACCGACGGCTACAACGGCGATACGCCAGGCGGCTACCGTGTCGAGCTCTTCCGCCGCGCCCATGCTGACGGCAAGAACATCACCTTCGTGGGGACCGGCTCGAATGGTCCCAGCAACGTGGATGGCGTCTCGTTTCCACCTCGGCACGAAGGCCACAGTGGCTGGACGATCTATCCGGCGGGCGGCAGGAAAGGGATCTCTCAGTGCCTGCAGGCCAATGCCGACTGTCTGAAGACCGGCAGTGTGATGCCCGAGTACAAGCCGGACGTCGTGCTCCTGATGATCGGGACGAACGATGCCATCGACAATTACGACATGGCCAACGCGCCCAAGCGCCTGGGTGACCTGATTGACACGATCTACACTCAATTGCCGAACGTATGGATTGTGGTTGCCCAGCCCATTCCCTCACGCGGCGACGGGACCAAGGGGGACGACACCGGCCTAAGCGCTCGTATCAAGACCTACGACGACGCCATTCCTGCCGTGGTCAAAGCGCGGGCCGATGCCGGCAAGCATATTTCGATCGTCGACATGTACACGCCGTTCGCCGGTAACAAGACGTCGCTGATAGAAGACCAGTGGCATCCCAATCTGCAAGGATACGTGGTGCTCGGGACCCAATGGTATTCGGTGCTGAAGCCCCTGCTCTAGCAGCCCCACTACTTCACGTACGCGGCCAGCGTGACCCCGAGTGTACTGATGCCAGCGCTTCCCTTGGCCACGAGCCCGGCCATGACGGTCGCGCCCTTTTCCTGAAAGTGGGTGCTATCGATGCTGCCGTCAGCCTTGACCAAGTAGAAGGTGCTGCCCGAAGTTTCGCAGGTCACGTTGGCCAAATAGGCAACGACCATCGCGTTCAGGTCGACGACCGACGTGCCGAGCGTAGGGCCGAGCTCTTTCATGGCCGTGGCGTACGCGGAAAGGCCGTTACGAACGCCCACCTCGCCCGCGTTGCACGAGTGGCGCGGCGGCGGGGTCACGAAGATCGTCGTGGCATTCTTGGCCCGCATGGCATCCACGTACTTGGTGAGGTACGTCTTGAAGTCTGTCTGCGGATCTAGATAGTAGGGAATTTCAGTCGTAGATCCGGGCAACGTATAAGTGGCCGTCTGGTTGCCGTCGTTGGTTCCGAATTGGACCAGCAAGTAGTCGCCCGGCTTGATAGCCGTGATGATGGTGTCCAGGTATCCAGCCTCGATAAAATGGCGAGCCGTCATCCCTCCCACAGCCTTGTTGACTATCTTGGCTCCAGAAACGAAATAGTCTTGCAGGAATTGTCCCCAGCCGCCCTGGTGGATGGAACTGTTCGTATAGGTAGAGACAGTGGAGTCGCCTGCCACGTAGACGGTGACGTTGCCGGTGGGACGCGTGTCTGCACGAACCGAGTCGGGCTCTGCGCCTGTCACGTCAGGTGCAGGCGCATCGGAAACACGGTCTGGGGCGCCCGCGTCTCTCGCGCCACCGTCCGCGACGGTGCCCGCGCCGCCGCCGTCACCCGCGCCCCCCGTCCCGGCCCGCCCACCGGTCGGATTGGCGAATTGGCCGCCTGCGCCTGCAGTGCCACCCCCGGTTTGCGCCACGCCACCACCGCCCGCGACGCCCCCTGCCGAGGCGTCGAGGCCGGCGTTGCCTCCGCTGGCGACCATCCCGCCGCCGCCAGCGCCCGCTATCCCACCGCTGCCACCCGACCCGACCGTCACTGAGCCCTTGCTACCCCCGCTGGCCTCGGCCCCCCCGGTCGCCGACCCCGTCGCCGGCTGCCCACCGGTGCCAGGAGGCCGGTTGCCCCCGACAGGAGCGTCCACAAGAGAGCCTGGGCCGGCCGATCCGTTCGAACAGCCAATCAGAAATATGACGACGGCGAAAGCGAGCTTCCTCATAACCACTGATGCAGTGGCGCGGCGAACGGAAACGGCTAATCGGAGCCGCCGCGCGGCATTCATTCGATCGCGTCACGGCAGCGTGATCCGTCCCGGCGCATTGTTGCTGCCACTCTGGCTATGACAGCTGTTGCAGTCGCCGGTGCTCGCGGTACCGGACATCACACGTTCCACCCCCGAGGCATTCACGACCTTCGCCTTATAGGGTCCGGGCAGCGAAGTCGATGAATAGAAGTTGCCCACTCCGTTGGGCGTCAACGTAACGATGGTGCCATTGCTGCCGGTGACGACGACCTTCGCCCCCGTGGCCGTGCCACTGACACCGTTGCAGTTGTCGGGCTCATGCCCGGTGGGGTATAGCGTGCCGGCGATGACGAAGGTGGGTGCTTCGCCGCCGCTGCGTGCATGGCAACTGATGCACGCCTGCCCTGGCTCCATCGACGAGG
>Ga0302323_100000364_pt1 | contig 35641 bp, 33 predicted proteins | sample Fen_T0_3_FD_201950 | JGI IMG/M metagenome (GOLD analysis project Ga0302323, IMG submission 201950) | Peat permafrost microbial communities from Stordalen Mire near Abisko, Sweden - Fen_T0_3 | ecosystem: Environmental > Terrestrial > Soil > Wetlands > Permafrost | place: Sweden: Abisko...
GCGGCCGAGCCCACCGCTGCCCATGTCGGCCCGCGTGGTTGCGACGCCGCCGCGCGCGGTGCCGACGACGATGCCGCCCCCGGTGCGTGGGGAGGCGCCGCGGTCCGGGTCGACGACGATGCCGCCCCCGGTGCGCGGGGAGGCGCCGCGGTCCGGGTCGACGACGATGCCGCCCCCGGTGCGCGCCGAGGCGCCACGGTCCGCGTCGACCACACCGGCGCCGGCGGTGCACGTCGTTGCACGGCGGTCCGGGTCGACGACAACGCCGCCGCCGGTGCGCGCCGAGGCGCCGCGGTCCGCGTCGACCACACCGGCGCCGGCGGTGCGCGTCGTGGCACCGCGGTCTGGGTCGACGACAACGCCGCCGCCGGTGCGCGCCCAGGCGCCGCGGTCCACGTCGACGACGCCGGCGCCGGCGGTGCGCGCCGCTGCACCGCGGTCTGGGGCGACGACAACGCCGCCTCCGGAGCGCGCCGAGGCGCCGCGCGCCCGGCGATCGACCATCGATCCCGCGGCGCCGACGATGCCGCCGCCGATCGGCAACGAGCGCGGGATGTCGCCGAGCGAGGTGATCAGCATGGGCACCGCCGCCGCGCGGCGCGCCGCGGGGGCCGCGGGGGCCGGCGAGGTGCGTACCACCGAGCGGCCGAGCGCGCCCGGGCTGCGCGGGCGCGTCGACCATGGCGCGTCGGCCGGCTCGGGGGTTGCGGTGTCGTCCGGCCAGGCCGCGCGGGCGGACGTCGCGGCGGCGAGCCTGGCGCATGCGATCACCCAGCCGGTCGCCGTGCACGCGCCGGTCGTCGCGCCGCGGCCGCAGCGCCGGCCGTCCGCGCCGCTGCCGTTGCCGGCACCGGTCGATGCAGCGGAGGTCGGCGCGCCCAGCGAGCGCCGCGGCCGCCGCCCGCCTTCGGAGCCCGAGATCGAGACCTACTTCGAGATCGAGGCCGATGAGCCGCCCGAGGCGGGCGACGATGTCGACGTCGAGTCCGAGCTCGCCCTCAGCATCGCGCTGTCGGGCGATCTCGACGCGCCCAGCGCGTCGATGGCGCTCGACGAGGACGTCACCCAGGTCATGGCGACCGAGGTCGCCCTGGCCGACGTGGGGTTCATGCCGGGCGATCACACGCTCGTCGATCAGCGCAGGCGCGCGATCACGGCCGAGGATGGCTCCGCGGTATCGGGGACGATCTCGATCCCCGAGGGCATCGCCCCGCCGTCGCGCCGCGCCAAGCGCCTGGGCGAGGGCAGGGACGACTAGCCGCGACGTGCCGGCGATCGGATGGGGTGCGCTACCGGCTGTAGTCGGTCAGGTCCATCACGATGTCGCCGATCTCGGTGGTCGCGGTGAGCCGCAGCGGAACGCGGTCGGCATCGTCGCTGAGCCACACCGAGAAGGTGCGCGACGGCCTCGCGGTCTCGGCGGTGAGGCCGCGGCTGGTGCGGTAGGCCTCGCCGTGAAACCGCAGCGCCCGGCGGGTGCCGGTGGCACCGCCGACGGTGTCGGGGCCGACGAACACGACGTCGATGCGCCACATCCGGCGCCCGCCGATCACGAACACCGAGCGCGTGGTGCCGGGAGCCGCGCGCCAGCCGCGCAGCTCGGCCATCGCCGAGTGGGCGTCGTGCACGGCGGCGTCGCCGAAGTCGATGACCTGCTTGCGGAGCGCCTTGCCGTCGGCGCTCGCCGCGATCTCGACGCGGTGGCCGGTGAACCTCGCGGTCATCGTGGTCTTGCCGTCGCCTTGCTCGACGGTGTTGTCGAGCGTGAGCGGCCGGCCGCTGGTCATGTCGATCACCGTGGTGGCGTCGTCGACGACGTGCTTGACGAGCGCCGCGGCGCCAGCGGTGGCGGCGCGCGACTTGACGACGACGGCGCGGCGGCCCGCGTAGTCTCCGAGCTCGCCCACCGCGAGCTGGGCCTCACCGGCGAGCAGGCCCGCGAGCCTGATCTCGAACGCCATGGTCTCGCCGGGGACGAGCCCGACCTCGACGGGCCCGGCCGGCCGCGCCGCGGGACCCACCGGCGCCGCGGACGGGGGCATCGCCTCGGCGCCCCCACACGCGACCAGCAACAACAATCCCGCGCAGCGCATCCTCCATGCTTGGACCGCGCGCCCGGCCGGCGCAAGCCGGCGCGTCAGTACAGCGCGCGCAGCGCTTCGGCGTCCGAGATGATGACCTTGCGGCCCTCGGTCTGGATCAGCCGCTTGCGCTTGAACGTCGACAGCGTGAGCGACACGGTCTCGCGCGTCGAGCCGATCAGGTTGGCGAGCTCCTGGTGCGTGATCTTGAGCGCGATCAGCGTGCCGCGCGCATCGTCGACGCCGTTCTCGCCCGCGAGCTTGACCAGCAGCTCGGCGAGCTTGCTCGAGACGTCGCGGAACACCAGCGCCTCGACCTTGTTCTCGAGCTCGCGGCGGCGCACGATCATGAGCCGGGTCATCGCGAGCCCGAGCACCGGGTGGCTGTGGATCAGCTCCTCGAAGTGCACGCGGTCGATCTCGCTGAGCAGCGCGTTCTCGACCGCCTCGGCCATCTCGGTGCGCGGGCCGCCGTCGAGCAGGCAGCTATCGCCGAACAGCTCCCCCGGGCCGTGATACGCCAAGGTCAGCGACTTGCCGTCGCGCGTGACCTTGCTGACCTTGATGCGGCCGCCGTGGACGAGGAACAGCGAGCGACCTGGATCGCCGGGCAGGTAGACGACGTCGCGACGCCGCGCCTCGCGCAGCTCGACTCGCTCGGCCATGCGAGCGATGGCGTCCGGACCGAGATCTGCCAGCAATGGGACCTTGCGGAGGTACCAGAGTACGCGCTTGGGGTCGGGCACGCATGAACTGTAGCAAGGCTTGCAATCGAGATGGTGCGTGTCTTCGGCATTACGAAAGACGGGCCTCCGACCCCGAATAATTCCTAGTGGTTAGCCGTCAGGAGATCGGTCTTCTCCTGACAATTGCAGTGCGGCCGTGCGTCGCGATGTCAGCTGGGTGGAGCGATCGGCGGCGGGTTCGGGGCCCGGATCGCGAGCGCCAGGCCCCAGGCGGTGGCGATCGCGGCCCCCACGATCGCGGCGAGCGCATGGCGCTCGAACCAGCGCGCGAGCGCCGGCAGCTCGTCGCGCGAGATCGCGATCGCCAGCGCGTTGTTGATCGCGTGGGCGAGCATCGTCGGCAGCGCGGAGTCGGCGCGGATCGCGATCACCGCGAGCGCGGCGCCGAGCGTCAGCGTCGGCACGGCCTGCACCAGCGAGAGGTGATAGGCCGAGAACACCGCGGCCGAGATCGCCGCGGCGCCGGCGAGCGGCAGGTCGCGGCCGAGCGCGCGCGCGAACACGCCGCGGAACAGCAGCTCCTCGCAGATCGCCGGGACCACCGCGAACATCGCGAGCGCGACGGCGAGCGGCGGCCGATCGATCAGCTGGGCGAGCGCCCGGGTCTGGTCGCGCGCGATCGGCACGAGCGCGACCAGCCGCATGTTGAGGTACCAGGCGGTCGCGCCGATCGCGAGCGCCGCGACGAACAGCCGCGGCGGCGCCGCGCCGAGGCCGAGCTGGGCGCGAACCCGCGGCACCGCGGCACCGGCGGCCCGGGCCGCGCGGCGGGCGGCGACCACCGCGCCGATCGGCACCACGGCCAGCGCGAGCTGCCCGGCCAGCACGGCGAGGCCGGGCGGCGCGGCGATCGCGGCGACGAGGTAGCTCGCCACCGCGGTCGGCAGGATGACCGCGGCGACCGACGGATCGAAGGTCCCGCCGCCGGGTCCATGATACAAGCGAGCCGTGCGTGGCTGGTTCGGGCTCGTCATCGGCGCTGCCGTCGGTGCCGGCGCAATGTACATCGTGCTGCGCCCGCCGTGGCAACGCCACCTCGTGCCATCGGGGGACCGGCCCCCCGTGGTCGTGGCGCCGCTCGACGCCGGCTCGGGCAAGCCGGTGAAGCAGCGGCGGTCGCGGACCTCCGGGGCCGCCGCGGCCGGCGATCCGGCGCCCGAAGAGGTGGCGCCGCTGCCGCTGACCGCCGCGGACCGCGCGCTCGAGTGGCGCGGCGACGACACCGCCCGGCCGTCGCAGCAGCTCGACATGGCGGGCAACGACGGCGCGCGGGCGCTCGACGACGCCGAGATCAGCCAGGCGCTCCACCGCCAGGCTGAAGGCGTCAAGGACTGCGTGATCCAGGGCGCGAGCAACACCGATCTGCACGCGACGATCACGATCAAGCTGCTGGTCGATGGCCGCGGCCGGGTCACCCGGAGCCGGGTCCAGGCGCCGCACTACCTGCACGAGCACGGCCTGCTCGGCTGCGCGCAGCGCGCGGTCGGCCGCATCCAGTTTCCTGCGACCGGCGCGCCGACCCAGGTCAGCTTTCCGGTCAAGCTCGAATAGCGCCGCCTACTGCTCGCTGAGCGCGGCGTTGTAGTAGGCGTCCTCGGGGCTCGACAGCCAGATCTCGTACGACGCCAGGTTCATCGCCGGCGGCACCTCGAAGTCCTCGCGGAACGTGCCGTCGGGGCCGGTGACGGCGCGGCCGAGCAGCACGGCGCTGGCGCCGCCGCGGCCGGCCGGTGACAGGAACACATCGATCGGGTGATCCGGCAGACCCTTGCCGGCCTGTGCGGCGCGGCCCTCGATGTGGACCTGGTCGCCGCGGAACGCGCGCTCGTCGGCCAGCGTGACGACGAGCTTGGGCGAGCGCTTCTTCGGATCCTGGGTCACCGCGGGCAGCGCCTGGTCGGGCAGGATGCGGTCGGGGCTGCCCGCGCCGTTGCCGCTGGCGTCGAACGCGCCGCTCGGCGGCGCCTGGCCCAGCGTCTTGTGCTTGTCGGCGAGCTGCTGCGGCGTGAGGCCGGCGATGTCGCCTTCGAGCTGGGTGTAGTTCTTGCGGTACTCGGCGGGCTTCTCGAACGGATCGTCGCTGCGCGGCCGGTGCAGCGTCTTGTTGCCGGCGCCTTGCACCTCCATGCGCAGCGCGGCGCCGCCGAGATCGATGCGCTGCCAGCGCCGCTCGGGGAACCAGACCTCGACGAACGCGTGGGCCTCGTTCTCGACGTACCGGGTCGGCAGGCCGAGCGCGTTGGCGGTGACCATGAAGGCGAACGCGCGGTGGCGGCACACGCCGGCGCGGCTGTCGCTGAGATCGCGGTAGATATCGCCCGAGGGCGGCGGCGCCGGCTTGGCCTCGAAGCTGCGGAAGTAGCCGACGAGCTTGTTGAACGCGAACGCGAGGTCCATGTCGGCGTCGATGCCGAGCTTGTCGAGCGTCTTGCGGGCCGCCCTGCGGGCGCGCTCGGGCACGGCGGAGCGCAGCTCGGGCGGCGCCATCGTCGCGATCAGCCGCGGGGTGAAGTGGCCGCCGGTCGGCAAGGACGGCGCGAAGTAGCCGGCGTCGGCGTCGGCGAGGAACACCAGGCGGTAGGTGCCCGCCGCGGCGGCCTCGTCGGTGCGGACGAAGAAGTTATCGGCGCCGTCCTTCTCGAACTTGAGGTCGATCCGCGGCTTGATCTCGTAGGACAGGATCCGCATGTCGGGCGCCACGCTCGGCAGCGCGACGTCCTTGCCGGGGGCGAGCTGGAGCAGCACCGAGCCCCAGAACCGGTCGCGGCTCTTGTCGGTGGTGCCGCCGACCGCGAGCTCGGTCACCACGTTGTGGGCGATCTTGAGCGTGTAGTCGTCGTCGATGCCGTCGAGCGCGCTCATCCGCTTGAACGGCAGCACGTCGGGGTTGAACACGCTGACGTAGTGCAGGGTCGCGTCGGAGCCGGTCTTGCTGTCGGGCGTCATCGACGTCTGGCGGTCGGCGGCGAACCCGGCGGTGCCCAGCACGGGCTCGCCCTTGGCGGGGCTCGTCGCCGGCGACTCCGTGGGCGGCTTGGGCAGCACCTTGTCGCCGGCCGCGAACGCCGCCGGGTTGCCGCTGCCGGTGCCGCCGATCATCGGCGTGGGGCGCTCGGAGGGCGATGGCAGATCCTCGTGCAGCTTGGGGTGCGTCGCAAAGCTCTGCGCGATCGCGAGGCCGCTCGCGGCGGAGAGGAGGGCGCCAGCGAGGATCGGTCCGGTTCGCATGCGGCGACATGATGACACGGCCCGCGCCATGCAGTGCAGCTGCAATTCGCCCCGCGCGGCTGCGCTAGCCCTGCGTGAGGTCGAGGCTACCCCGAAGAACCCCCGTCCACACTACACCGACGCCCCAAGCCGGTCGAATACCCTCACACGATGTTTCAGGCGCCCTCGACTCGCCGAGTGCTGCTGGTCGACTCCGATGACGACCTGCTGGCGAGCTGGGCCACCGTCGCGGGGCGCCACGGCTTCGCGACCGCGACCGCGGCGACGGCGGCGGCGGCGATCGAGCACATGACGCGGGAGCCGTACGGCGTGGTCGCGGTCGACGTCGAGCTCGGCGGCACCGACGGCCGCACGCTGATCGAGGAGCTGTGCGCCGGCTATCCCGACGCCACGTTCATCGCGATCGCCCGGCGCGCCGGGCTCGAGCGCCCGCACAGCAAGAAGCTCGACGTCGCGATCGCGACGATCGTCGTCAAGCCGCTCGAGGCCGACGAGCTGGTGACCGCGCTCGGCGACGCGTTCGATCTGCACGAGCGCCGGACCCGCCACCGCGCGACCAGCTTCGATCGCGCCGCGGTGCTGCTGATCGAGGACAACGAGGGCGACGCCGAGCTCATCTCCGACTACCTCGCCGAGATCTGCGGCGCGGTGGTCAGCCACAGCACGCGGGTCGAGGACGCGGCCCGCGCGGTGGCCGATCAGCAGTTCGACTTCATCATCTCGGATCTCACGCTGCCCGACGCCCACGGGCTCGATGCGCTGCGCCGGCTCCAGCCGCTGGCGCCCGACACGCCGTTCATCGTGATCACCGGGATGGACGACGAGGACCTCGCGGTCCAGGCGGTCCAGCACGGCGCCCAGGACTACCTGGTCAAGGGCCAGATCGACGCGCTGCTGCTGCGCCGCACGCTGCGCCACGCGCGCGAGCGCAAGTACGCATCGAACCGGCTGCGCGACCAGAGCCGCCACGATCCGCTGACCGGGGTGGCCAACCGCGCCGCGCTGCGCGAGCGGATCGAGACCACGCTCGCGCGGGCGCGCCGCCGCGGCGACGTCGAGTTCGCCGTGATGTTCATCGACCTCGATCGGTTCAAGGCGATCAACGATACCTGCGGCCACGATATCGGCGACCTCGTGCTGTGCGAGATTGCCGAGCGGCTGCGCCAGGCGCTGCGCACCAGCGACGTGGTCGCCCGGCTCGGCGGCGACGAGTTCGCGGTGTTCCTCGACGACCTGTGGCCCGACTCGCGGCCGCTCGAGGTCGCCGAGCGGATCCGCCGCAGCCTCGAGCGGCCGATCGTCCTGGGCGATCGCACGCTGGTCGTCACGCCGAGCATCGGCCTCGCGCGCTACCCCGAGGTCACCGGCTCGGTCGACGACATCCTCAAGGCCGCCGACTCGGCGATGTACCTCGCCAAGAACAAGGGCCGAAACAACGTCCAGGTCTACGGCTCGGTGTCGGAGCAGGAGCGCACGCGGCTGGCGCTGGCGTCGGATCTCCAGCACGCGCTCGAGCGCGGCGAGCTGATGCTGCACTTCCAGCCGCAGTTCACCCTGGCGAGCCGCAGCGTGGTCGGCTATGAGGCGCTGCTGCGCTGGCACCGCCGCAGCGGCGCGCCGGTCTCGCCCGCCGAGTTCATCCCGCTGCTCGAGGAGAACGGCCGGATCGTCGCGGTCGGCGAGTGGGTGCTCGAGCGGGCGTGCGAGCAGCTGTCGCGCTGGCGAGCCAGCGGCCAGACCGCGCTGCGCGTGGCGGTGAACCTGTCGGCGCGCCAGCTGTCGAGCCGGGGCCTGGTCGATTGCGTGCGGCGCTGCCTGGCGACCTACGACGTACCGGCCGCGTGCCTCGAGCTCGAGCTCACCGAGACCGTGCTGATGGACGACATCGCGCGGGCGAGCGCGGTCCTGGGCGATCTGCGCGGCCTCGGCGTGCGGCTCACGCTCGACGATTTCGGCACCGGCTACTCGTCGCTGTCCTACCTCAGCCGGTTCGACGTCGACTGCCTCAAGATCGACCGCTCGTTCATCCACCAGGTCGACTCGGACCGCGAGCGCGCGCTGATCACCAGCGCGATCGTCACGCTCGGCCACCACCTCGGCCTCGAGGTCGTCGCCGAGGGCGTCGAGACCAACGAGCAGCTCGCGTTCCTCGCCACGACCAAGTGCGATCTCGTCCAGGGCTTCCTGCTCGGCCGCCCGGCGGAGGCCTCGCAGTTCGGCGCGGACGCGACCTGGCCCTCGCTCCGCGAGCCGGTCGCCCTCGCCTCGTGCGTGTAGCCCGGCCGCGCGGCTACGGCGGCAGCGTGATCGCCGGGATCCGGCCGCCCGAGGTCGCGCCGTCGCCGTTGGGGATGAACGCCTGCGGGTTGGTCGAGTTCGCGCCCGCGTAGCGGAACACGAGCTGGTCGCCCGGCGCGAAGTCGATCGCCTCGGCCGGCATGTCGACCTCGTAGGCCTGGGCGTCGTAGACGCCGCCGGGCAGCGGATCCCAGTGCTGGGTCCACTGCGCGAGCGCGGTATCGTCCGTGCCCCGCCGCCAGATCAACGTGAACGTCACGTCGACCGGCGCGAGGATGATCGAGTCGCACTCCACGTGATACGTCCCCGCGGGGACGCTCGCGCGGAGCGCGAACGCTGCATCTTCAAGGGACCCAACTGGCCCCACGCCGGGCGCTCAAAACGGCGGCGGTTCGGCGTCGACCAGCCTCACCCGGGTCTCGACCTGGTCGTTGGCGAGCCACAGCGTCGCCGGGTTGGTCGCGGAGGACCCGCCGCCACCGCCGCCACAACCAATGAGCAGACCGAGGAACACGGGGCCGATCGAGCTGCGCATCACTTACCGCCTGCGGTGAACACCGCGATGAAATGGGTCGGGACCGGGTTGGTATCGGAGACCAGCTTCAGGCCGGCGCTGCGCGCGGCGGCCATCGAGCGCGTGTGGTGGTGGATCCGGTTGGACATCACGATCCGGCCGCCCGGCTTGAGCGCCTTGGCGGCTTCTTTGAGCCACGCGACCTCGTCGGTGAAGAAGTGGTCGACCTCGGCGAGCAGGATCGCGTCGTAGACGCCGGCTTCGAGGCCGGGGTGCTCGGCGTCGACGACCTTGCGCTCGACCACGTCGGACAGCCCGGCGGCGGCGAGCCGGGACTGCATCAGGTCGAGCACCGCGCCGTCGATATCGGTCGCCGTGACCCGGCCGCTGGGCTTGACCGCGCGCGCCAGGTGCACGGTGAGCAGCCCCGAGCCGGCGCCGATATCGGCGACCCGCGAGCCCGGGCCTATCGCCAGCGCCTCGACCAGCTTCTCGGGGCGGCGCTCCGCGTCGAACCGCGCCTGCTCGCGGGCGATGTCGTCGGGCCGCAGCATCGCAGAGCCGCCACCCGGGTCGGTCTCGGCATTTCTGCGGCAGCTCGCGGCCACGAGCAGCACCAGGAACAGCAGTCGCACGCTGCCAGGGTAGCACGCAGCGGCGCCGAGGCCTGCCGCTCGGGGCGCTCGACGACCTCGCCGCAGCTCACCGGCGCTGTCCGACCGACCGGAACGCCTGGCTGGGGCCGGGGGATCGGCCGGCCTGGAGCTGGGTCGCGGTCAGCGAATGACCGTCGTGGCTCCAGCCGGGCGGGGCGAACACGTAGCCGAGCGCGGCCCGCAGGGTCGGCGCCCGGGCGGCGTCGCGGGCGATCGCGGCGAGCTCGTGGAAGCTGATCCGGAGCGGATTGAACGTGGTGAGGTCCTTGGTCAGGCCGTAGACCGGCGGCTCGATCTCCTCGGCGAACGTGCCGAACCAGCGGTCCCACAGGATGAAGATGCCTGCGTGGTTCTTGTCGAGATAGGCCGTGTTCTTGCTGTGGTGCACGCGGTGGTGCGACGGGGTGTTCAGCACCCACTCGAGCGGGCCGAGCCGGCCCACCGCCTCGGTGTGGATCCAGAACTGGTAGAGCAGCGACCATGCCTGGGCGGTCAGCACCATCCACGGGGGAAAGCCGAGCAGCGGCAGCGGCGCCCAGAAGATCGGCGCGGAGATCGGCGTGAGCAGGGGCTGGCGCAGCGCGGTCGACAGGTTGAAATACCGACTCGAGTGGTGGTTGACGTGCAACCCCCACAGCAAGCGGATCTCGTGGTGGGCGCGGTGAAATCCGTAGTAGCAAAGATCTTCGGCAAACAGCAGCACGACCCAGGACCACCAGGCGCCGCCGAGATCGACGATCCGGTGGTCGTAGAGCACGGCGTAGAGCGGGATCGCGAGCAGCTTGGCGAACCCGGCCACGACGACCGACCAGACTCCCATCGTGAGCGACGCCGCGGTGTCGCGCCGCTCGTACCCGGCCAGGTCGCGGCGGCGCCGCAACCACAGCGCTTCGACGATCACCAGGGCGATGAACGCTGGAATCGAGTAGAGCACCAGGTTCGACACGCGACGGATTGTATCCGAGGATCGCCGACCGCCCCTTCCAAACCGCCGCGCCGGCGCGCGATGCTCGGGCCATGAGCCACGGCGGCGACATCATCGCAGAGGTCCTCGCACGCCACGGCGTGACGCACCTGTTCACGCTGTGCGGAGGGCACATCTCGCCGATCCTCACGGGAGCGGCGTCCCGCGGGCTGCGCGTCATCGACGTTCGCGACGAGGCCAGCGCCGTGTTCGCCGCCGACGCGGTCGCCCGGATGACCGGCACGATCGGCGTGGCCGCGGTGACCGCCGGGCCCGGCGTGACCAACGCGGTCACCGCGATCAAGAACGCCGAGCTGGCGCAGTCGCCCGTGATCGTGCTCGGCGGCGCGACCGCGACGCTGCTCAAGGATCGCGGGGCGCTGCAGGACATCGATCAGATGTCGATCATGAAGCCGGTCACCAAGTGGGCGACCACGGCCAAGACCGTGCCGGGGCTGGCGGCGATCATCGAGCGCGCCTGCGAGCTGGCGGTCGAGGGCGTGCCGGGCCCGGTGTTCGTCGAGCTGCCGGTCGATCTGCTGTACCCCGAGGCCACGGTCCGCGAGTGGTACGCCAAGGAGGCCGGGGCCGGCAACGCCAAGGGCATCGGCGCCAAGGCGGTCGAGCTCTACGTCCGCGGTCATCTGTTTCGCCTGTTCCGCGCGCCGGCGCTGCCGGAGGTCCACCTGCCGGTGCGGCGGCCGAGCCGGCGCGGCGAGAGCGGGGTCGAGCGCGCGGTCGCGGCGCTGCGCGGCGCCGAGAAGCCGGTGGTCGTCATCGGAAGCCAGGCGCTGATCGGCGTCAAGGACGCGGGCCGCCTGGCGCGCGCGGTCGCCATCCTCGGCGCGCCGGTGTTCCTCGCCGGCACGGCGCGCGGCCTGCTCGGTCGCAGCCACGAGCTCCAGCTCCGCCACCACCGCGGCGAGGCGCTGCGCAACGCCGACGCGATCGTCGTCGCCGGGTTCCCGTTCGACTTCCGGCTCGGCTACGGCCGTGGGTTCAACCGCGACGCGACCCTGATCGCCATCAACCGATCGTCGCACGAGCTGCGCAAGAACCGCCGGCCCGACATCTCGATCGAGGCGCACGCCGGCGACGTCCTGATCGAGCTGTCCGAGCAGCTCGGCGCGCCGGGCGACCGCTGGCGCGACTGGCTCGACGAGCTGCGCGCCAAGGACTCGGCGCGCGACGCCGAGATCGCGGCCCACGCCGAGCCGGGCGGCGAGCTCGTCGATCCGGTGCAGCTGCTGCTCCGGCTCGAGGAGGCGATCGCCGACGACGCCGTGCTCGTGGTCGACGGCGGCGACTTCGTGGCGACCGCGAGCTACATCGTGCGGCCGCGCGCGCCGCTCTCGTGGCTCGATCCGGGGGTGTTCGGCACGCTCGGGGTCGGCGGCGGCTTCGCGCTCGGCGCCGCGCTCGTGCGGCCGGGCAAGGAGGTCTGGCTCCTGTGGGGCGATGGTTCGTCGGCCTACACGCTCGCCGAGTTCGACAGCTTCGTGCGCCATGGCGTCGCGCCGATCGCGGTGATCGGCAACGACGCCTCGTGGTCGCAGATCGCGCGCGAGCAGGTCCTGGTGCTCGGCACGTCGCTGGGCTGCGATCTGCGGCGCACCGATTACCACAAGGTCGCCGAGGGCTACGGCGGGGTGGGGCTCATGCTGAACGATCCGAGCCGGATCGACGGTGTTCTGGCCGAGGCCAAGTCGATCGCGCGCACCGGCCGGCCGGTGTGTATCAACGTGCACTTGCGAGGGACCGACTTTCGCAAGGGATCGATCTCGATCTAGGCTCTGCCCATGCGCCCGTGGTACCTCGCGCTCGTCGTCGTGCTCGACCTCGGTGGCTGCGGCGGCGGGCCGCCGGTCGCGACGCCGGCCGATGCCGCGCGCGGACACCTCGCGCTCGCCGATCTCGAGGAAGGCCGCACCTTGCTGCTGGGCAAGTGCAGCGGGTGTCACGCCGCGCCGCTGCCGAGCGCGCGGCCGATCCGCGACTGGCCGCGCGAGCTCGACGATATGGGCGCGCGCGCTCACCTGAGTCGCGCGCAGCGCCAGCGGATCGAGGCGTACCTGGTGACGATGGCGGCGCCGTAGGTCCCGGTGGCCGCACCCGGTGATATCCTGCGCGGGTGCCGGTCCGCCCATGGCTCGTCGTAGTCGTCGTCGCGATGGCGTGCCGTTCGACCCCGGTCGGTCCGGGCGCGTCGTCCGGCCCCTCGCGCCCAGGGACCGCGGCCCGGTCGGTCGTCGCGAGCAACGTGCTGCGCGGCGACTACGCCGGATCCCGGGCGTGCGCCGACTGCCACGGCGCGATCTACAGCGCGTGGGAGGCCTCGGCGATGCGCGGCATGACGCGCGACGCGAAGGCGGCGGTGATCCGCGCGCCGTTCGATGGCGCCTCGCTTCGGGTCGGTGACGATACCGTCACGATGGCGATGCAGGGCGGCGAGCGCACGATGGAGGTCGTCGCCGGTGGCCACCGCGAGGCGTTCCGGGTCACCAAGGTCGTCGGCGGGCGCTACCGCGAGGACTTCGTCGGGCAGGGCCCGGGCGGCGAGGAGCACGTGCTGCCGGCGACGTATGTGTTCGCGACCCGGTCGTGGCGCTACAAGGGCTACTCGGTGATGGTGAAGGAGCGGCCGGCGATCGCGACCAAGGGCCGGTGGTCGCGCGAGTGCCTGCCGTGCCACAACACGCTGCCGCTCGCGACGATGCTGTACGACGACCTCGATCCCAGGGTGCCGGCGTACCAGGGCAAGCTGTCCGATCGCGTGATGCCGGCGTCGAAGCTGTGGCGGGCGGTGGCGATCGACGCGCCAGGGCTCGCGCGCGCGCTGGCCGCCGAGATCGCGTTCCTCGGTGACGAGCCGCCCGCGCCGGGCGGTTCGCTGCACGGCAGCCTCACCGCCGCCGCGATCGCCAACCAGCAGCACCTCGACGGGCCGCACGCGATCGAGCTCGGGGTCGGCTGCGAGGCGTGCCACAACGGCGCGCGGGTCCACGCCGCCGAGCCGAGCGTGCTGCCAAGCTTCGCGGTGCAGAGCCCGGTGGTCGCGGTGGCGCCGCCGCGCGGCCAGGCTGGCACGCGGGCGCAGTGGATCAACCACACCTGCGCCAAGTGCCACACGGTGCTGTTCAGCCACTACGAGTGGACGTGGGAAGGCGGCACGCGCGCCCGCGATCCGGGCGGCAGCTCGATCAGCTCGGGCGAGGGCCGCGACTACCAGCTCGGCGCGTGCGCCACGCAGATGGCGTGCACGACCTGCCACGATCCGCACACGACCGATCCCCCCGCGCGGCTCGCGGCGCTGGCGACCCCGGCGGGCAACGCGACGTGCACCGCGTGTCACGGAAAGCTCGCGGACGCGGCCGCCACGGCGCGCCACGCGCACCACGCGCCGGGGACCGCCGGCACCGCGTGCGTCGCGTGCCACATGCCGAAGAAGAACATGGGGCTCGACTACGCGCTGGTCCGGTACCACCGGATCGGCTCGCCGACCGAGCCGCGCCGTGTCGAGCACGACCGGCCGCTCGAGTGCGCGCTGTGCCACGCCGACAAGACCGTCGAGGGCCTGGTCTCGACGATGGAGCGCTGGTGGGGCCGGCGCTACGACCGCGCGGCGCTGCGCGGCCTGTACGGCGAGGATCTCACGGTCAACGCGCTGCGCGCGACGCTGGATCGCGGCAAGCCGCACGAGCAAGCGGTGGCGATCGCGGTGCTCGGCGAGGCGGCCGATCGCCGCGCGATCCCGGCGTTGGCGGCGCAGCTTGCACACGACTATCCGCTGGTCCGCTACTTCGCGCAGCGCGCGCTACAGACGCTGACCGGGCGCCCGGTCCTGGTCGACGTCGGGGCGCCGGCCGCCGAGGTTCGCCGCCAGGCCGCTGCCTGGCTCACAGCAGCGGCAAGCCCCCCGTGATCGCGTCGACCGCGTCGCTCCACGCCGGGCCGATCGCGCAGCACGTCTTGGTCGCCGCGCCGTGAAACTCGGTCAGGCCGCTATCGACGATCAGGGCGCACCGCACCCCGGCGCGCCGCGCTGCGGACACCACCGCGTCGAGCGCCGCCTCGGAGTCGACCGAGACGCAGATCTTGGTGAACCGGCCGTGCGCGAGCCACGCCGCGAGCTCCAGATCGATCGCGATCGCGTAGGTGGCGCCGCTGGCATCCGGAGCGCCGGCATCGAGCACCGCCTTCAGCGAGGCGTGTGCGCCCTGGGCGATCATCTTGCCCTTGCGCATGCCGAGATCCTTTCGCATCACGATGACTTGCTTCACGGCGCGGGCGATCTCGGGGGCGCCGGACGGCGGGGTGGTCGGGGTCACGGTGGCAGTCTATGATCACCGGGCTGCGCCGATCTGGCGCGGCCCGGCTACCCCGCCGCTGTCAGTTTTGTGAAAGCCGCTGGGTTGCGCGTATGGCACACATGTTGATTCCGGGGAGACAGAACATGCGCAACTCCAAGCGTTTCGCATCCGGTTTCGGTGCGTTGGCGGCGATTTCTCCGCTTTCACTGGGGCTCTTGCTGGGGCTTGCGCCCTCATGCGCCGTCGATGATGGCACCGTGGGCGCGCCCGCGGGTGACGAGCAGTCGGTCGCGACCGCCGAGCTCAGCGCCGACGATGTGTCGGAGGCGATCTGCACCAAGGGCCGGTTCCGCTGTCACGCGCGGGTGCGGACCACCAAGGGCGGCGTCCGGATCACCTCGCTCGCCAGTGCCGTCGCGCCTCCGCAGGGCTTCGGTCCCTCCGATCTGCAATCGGCCTACGGGGTCAACGCGGCCAAGCCGCGCGCGACCAGGCCCACGGTGGCGATCGTCGATGCCTATGGCTACGCGGCGCTCGAGTCCGATCTCGCCGTATACCGTTCGACCTACGGCTTGCCGGCCTGCACGGTCGCGAGCGGTTGCCTCACGATCGTCAACCAGGAGGGGCTGGCCACGCCGCTGCCGGACCCGCCGCCGCCCGACGACGACTGGACGGTCGAGACCGCGCTCGATGTCGACATGGTCAGCGCCGTGTGTCCGAGCTGCAAGATCGTCGTCGTTCAGGCCGACGACAGCACCGGCACCGGCCTCTTGACCGCGCAGAACACCGCGGCCTTGCTCGGCGCCGCGGTGATCAGCGATAGCTGGGGTGGCCCCGAGGCACCGCCGCCCAACGATCCGGCCGACGCCGAGGTGTACTTCGATCACCCGGGCATCGCGACGTTTGTCTCGGCGGGCGATGACGGCTACAACGATCAGCTCAACGCCAATGGCACGGGCCCGGATTACCCCGGCACGTCGGCGCACGTGATCGCGGTGGGCGGCACGCACCTGATCAAGGACACCAGCACGCGCGGCTGGCATGAGACCACGTGGGCGCCCGTGGCGGGCAACGCCAAGCGCGGCGCCGGCGGCAGCGCCTGCAGCCTGTCGGTCCCCAAGCCGGCGTACCAGACCGCGTCGCCGTGCGCGTTCAAGGCGACGACGGATATCGCCGCGGTCGGCGATCCGGCGACCGGCCTGGCGGTCTACAACGCGGCCAACAGCGGCTGGCTCGTGCTCGGCGGCACGAGCGCGGCGGCGCCCATGGTCGCGGCGATCTTCGCGGCGAGCGGGCTCGGCGCGACGGCGAACGGCGCGTACCTCGCCGCGAACGCGAGCAAGCTCAACGACGTGACGACCGGCAACAACGGCACCTGCGGCACCCAGACGCTGTTGTGCAACGCGGCCGTCGGCTGGGATGGTCCCACCGGGTTCGGCACGCCGAACGCCGCGGTGCTCGCGCCGGTCTCGACGACGGGCAACGGCCAGGGCAGCGCGAACAATGGCTCGGACGCAGCGCCTGCGGATCTCTCCGGCGGCTGCGCGGTCGGCGGCGGCGGCGGTGGCGGGGGCGCCGCGGGGCTCGCGCTGCTCGCGCTGCGCCGCCGCCGTCAGCGCGCGCGCAGCGCCGCGGCGACGAACTGACCCACGCTCTGGATCACGCCGATTCCGGAGACCGGGACGCCGGCGAAGTCCTGAAGTCCCGCGCGCATCGCCGCCGGCATCCGCGGCAGCAAGCGTTCGAGCGTGGCGCGGCCGCGGCCGTAGAACACGCGGTGGGCGGCGTGGCGGAGCCGCAGCTGGAGGCCGAGGTGATGGCGATCGACCGTGCGGCGCCAGTCGGCGAAGCCGAGATCGTCCTCGGCGAGCGCGCGCGCGAGGTAGCCACCGGCGACCGCGCCGTACTCGATCGCCTGGCCGATGCCCTCGCCGCTGGCGATGTCGATGCCGGCGGCCTCGCCGACGAGCAACGCGCGCGGCTGCGCGATGGCGGCGCCGGGCTCGAACCCGCGCTCGGCGAACTGCTTGAGCGGATACCCCGCCAGATCGAGTCCCTTGGCCTCGAGGTACGCCGCCAGCCGGGCGCGCGGCTGGTCGGCGGCGCCGAGCGCGTAGACGCCGCGGCAGACCCGCGGGCGGCCGTCGACCAGCGTCGGAAAATCCCAGGCATAGCCGCGCAAATCGCGGGTCTGGAAGTCAAACGCGATCGTATCGCGCGGGAGATCGCCGGTGACCGACTCGGTGTCGAGCTCGACGACCTGCGCGCGCAGGGCGCCGCGCGGCAAGCCGATCTGGCGGCGCACGACGCCTGCGATGCCATCGGCTCCTACAACGCAGCGCGCCGTGAACGTGGTTTCTTCGGTGACGATCTCGACGCCGCGATCGCTCAGCCCGAGGCGCTCGACCGCGCAGCCATCGCGCACCTCGATGCCTCGGGCGATCGCCGCGCCGGCCAAGGCGTGGTCGAACTCGATGCGGCGGACCACGGCGCCGCAGCCGGGCTCGCGGACCACGATGGTCTCGCCGGAGAACCGCACGGCGACGGCATCGATCGCCACATGGGGGCACGCGACCTCGACGCCGATCTTGTCGAGCAGCCGGAACGCGCGGGCGCCGATGCCACCGCCGCAGATCTTGTCGCGGGGGTAGCGAGACTTCTCGAGCACGACGATCCGCGCGCCGGGCGCCGCCGCCTGCAGGTGGAGCGCCGTCGAGATGCCTGCGGGGCCACCTCCGACGATCGCGACGTCCCAGGCGGGGGGGGAGGGGTAGACCACGCGCCGTTCTACCACCGCGACCGCTTGCCCATCTGCGGGCGCTCCATGCTATCCAAGCAGGAAGTGGCCTGGGTGCACGTAGCCGCATGGTGCGGCGCGCGACTCCCCTTCGGCACACCGCACACAAAGAAAGCGACGGGCGGAATGAAGACCTCCAAGGTCACCATCCACACCCTCCGGCAGATGAAGGCACGGGGCGAGAAGATCGCGATGCTGACGGCCTACGACGCGACCTTCGCGCGTCTGTTCGACGAGGCCGGCACCGATATTCTCCTGATCGGCGATTCGCTGGGCATGGTCATCCAGGGCCACGAAACCACATTGCCGGTGACGCTCGACGAGGTCGTCTACCACTGTCGCGCGGTGGCGCGCGGCGCGCGGCGCGCCCACATCGTCGGCGATATGCCATTCATGTCGTACCAGGCATCGCTCGAGCAGGGCCTGACCCACGCCGGCAAGCTGATGAAAGAAGGCGGCTGTCACGCGGTGAAGCTCGAGGGCGGCGCGGTGCACGCCGAGCTCGTGTCGCGGCTGGTCGCGTCCGGGATCCCCGTCATGGCCCACATCGGCCTGACGCCGCAGAGCTATCACCAGCTCGGCGGCTTCAAGGTGCAAGGGCGCGACCCCGGCGGCCGCGACCGCCTGCTCGCCGATGCCCGCGCGCTCGAGGACGCCGGCGCGTACGCGCTCGTGCTCGAGGCGATTCCAGCCGACATCGCGTTCGACATCACGGCGCAGCTCACGATCCCGACGATCGGCATCGGCGCCGGCACCGGCTGCGACGGCCAGGTGCTGGTGTCCTACGACGCGCTCGGCATGGACGAGTCGTTCAAGCCCAGGTTCGTGCGCCGCTATGCGACGCTCGGCGAGACGATCAAGGATGCAGTCTCGCACTACATCGCCGACGTGCGCGACGGCAGCTTCCCGTCGGACGCCGAGTCGTTCGCGCTGGCCGAGGGCAAGCCGGCGATCGCCGCGCTCGAGTCCAAGCTGTACTCGACGGCTGGCGTGACGAAGATCCACTGACGCTCCGCGCTGCCGCGGCGCGCGCCGATCGCGTCGCCGAAACGACTATGCCGGCCAGCGCTCGCTGGCCTTGCGCTGCGGTGGCGATCCGGATCGCACCCGGGGCGTCACCGCGAACCGACGCCGGCTCGCTCAGTCGATCTTGTCCTTGATCTTGTGGCCGGCGTCCTTGACGGCGTTGCCGACCGAGTGGCCCGCGTCCTTGACGGCATTGCCGACCGCGTGGGTCGCGTCCTTGATCTTGGTCCCGGCCGTGTGAGCCGCGTCCTTGATCTTCTCACCGGTGGATTCGCGCGCAGCGACGCCGCGGTCGGCGATCTTGTCGACGCCGTCCTTGGCGTGGTTGGCGGCGTTGTCGATCTTGTCTTTGATCTTGTCGTTGGTGGTCATGGAAGCTCCTATCCTGAGGGCGAATAGTGCAAGCCGTTTGCCGGTCCAACTGGTTGGATCTCCAAGCGCCGACACGAGCGTAACCGCCCGTCGAGCGGACCCGCGCGCGCTCACCAGATAACTTGCGCACAAATAACTTGTGCACAATCAAAATCGGCCTTATTCATGACCGCATGTCCAACACGCCTGCGATTCTGGAGAAGCGCATCTACACAGCCGTCGCGACCGCCACCGGGGGCCGCGAGGGCCACGCCAGGTCCGAGGATGGCTTGCTCGACGTCACGCTCGCCCCGCCCACCGCACTGGGCGGCACCGGCGCTGGCACCAACCCCGAGCAGCTGTTCGCGGCCGGCTACGCGGCGTGCTTTGGCAGCGCGCTCGCCGCGGTGGCGCGGATCCAGAAGATCACGCCGGGCTCGATCGCGGTCACCGCGAAGGTGGCGATCGGCACGGTCGGCGCCGGCTACGGCCTCGCGGTCGAGCTCGACGTCAACCTGCCCGAGCTGCCGCGCGACAAGGCGGAGGCGTTGGTCGCGGCGGCGCACCAGATGTGCCCGTACTCGAACGCCACGCGCGGCAACATCGTGGTCGATCTCAAGCTCGCCTGAGGGGCGCCATGGCCAAGCGCGATTCGCTCCAGCTCGACGAACAGCTGTGCTTTGCGCTGTACAGCGCGTCGCGCGCGATGACGCGCACGTACGCGCCGTTGCTCGAGCCGCTCGGCCTCACGTACCCGCAGTACCTGGTGCTGCTGGTGCTGTGGGAGCGCGATGGGCTGCCGGTCCGCGAGCTCGGCGCGCGGCTCGCGCTCGATTCCGGAACGCTGACGCCGCTGCTCAAGCGGCTCGAGCGCCAAGGGCTGGTCGAGCGAGTGCGAGGCGCAGACGACGAACGCGTGGTGAGGATCCATCTCACGGCGGCCGGGCGGGCGCTGCGGACCCGCGCGCGCAAGGTCCCCGTGGACCTGGCCTGCCGCGCCGGCTACGACACCGCGAGCGAAGCGTCGATGCGCGAGCTCGCGCAGCTGCGCGCCGAGCTGGTCGCGCTCACCGAGCGGCTCGCGCGGTCGGCCGGCGCGGCTTCGGCGTCTCAGTAGCTATCGAACTGGCGGGTCTTGGGCTCGGCGTCGGGCGGCGCGATCGGCCGATCGCTCGGCGTTGCCTCGGGGCGCTGATCGCTGCGCGGCGCCGGGCCGGGGAGCGAGCGCTCGGGCGCGCGGCGATCGGGCGGGTCCTCGCTCAGCGGCTTGGCCTTGTCCGCGGGGGTCGGCAGCGGCGTCGGCGGCAGCAGCGGCGGGCGGTCATTGCCATCGACCGCCCCGGGCTCCTTGGCGGGCCCGGGGCGCGGCGGCGGCACGCGCGGATCTGCGGACACCTGCGGCGCGGGCTGGTCGCGGACCTCGCGGGTCGGCTCGAGCCGATCGCGGTGTTGCGCCTGCTGCTGCTCCGGCGTCATCGCGGGGCGCTCGGCCGTGGGTGCGCCGCGCTGCTCCGGCAACGGGCGATCGATCGGGTCGCGCGACTCGCGCGCACCATCCGGGCGCTCGGGTGGGCGCGGCGGCGCGGCGGGCTGGCGCTGATTGAGCGTGGTGCGGGAGCCTGCGTCGTTGCGATAGTGCACGAAGGCGGTCGGCTGGCTGATGCGGCGCACGTGGTCCGCTGGGTGTTCGACGCGCGACCAGCCGCGGCGATACGACGTCGAGCGATACCACTGCTGATCGCGGTACAGCCAGTAGGTGTTCTCGCTGTAGAACACCGGCTCCTCGGAGTTGGCGACCACCATCACGCTGGGATCTCCTGCCAGCTCGACGAGATCGGGGTTCGATGCGTTGCCGGCGTAGCGAACCTCGGCCTGTCCCGCGCACGCTGCGAGAGACGCGGAGAGCAAGAACGCCAGGGTCTTGGTCTGCGGGTGCGTCATGCCGGCAGCTACAGCATCCCGCGTGCCAGCGCTCGACCGCGCCGCGGGCGCACACGGTGCCTGCGTGCTATGGGCTGGTCGCCGAGCCGCTGCCTGCGCCCGCGGCTCCGCCGCCCGCGCGCTGCGCCATGCGCTGCTCGCGGCGCGCCCGCATCGCGGCGGCGAGCTCCTCGGGCGAGATCTCGCCGTCATGGTTGGTATCGACCGCCGCCGGATCATCGAAGTGCATGCGACCGCGGGCCGCCCCGAGCTCGGCCGGCGTGAGCTTGCCATCGCCATCGGCGTCGAGCCGCGCGCGCATCGCGGCCATCCGCTCGCGCATCGCGGCGTCGCGCTCCTCGTCGCTGATCACGCCATCGCCGTCGGTATCGATCCGCGCGTTGCGCCGGCTGCGAAAGTCGCGGCGGTCGTTCGGATCGCCGTGCGCGCGATCGTCGGGGGTGACCTCGCCGGCCGGCAGCGACGGCGGCGCGGCTCGCTGCGGCGGGGCGATCGGCTTGACGTCGATCTTGGCCGAGCGCACGTTGGCAGCCGGCTCGTCCGCCGAGCCCGGCTTGGTGGCCGTGGGTGATTCGGTCTTGCACGCGACCGCGCACAGGAGCGCGAACGTGATCGAGAGCTGCTTCCTCATCCCTGCAACTTCGCAACTCGGCGCCGCGCAAGCAACCTGGTGGTCGCGGCCCGGCGCGCGATCGCGCGGTTCAGCGATCTGGCAATCCGAGTGAATTCCGCGGCGTGAGGCGTTCACCGGGCGATCGATGACCGCGCGTTATCGTTGAGTGAAGGACCGGCGGATTCACAGTTCTTCAAAGATTCGATGCCGACCTGCAACACACGTCTCTCCATCGGCTGCAACCGTGTCCCCGTGAAACTTTCCAGTACGTCGACTCCAGGTGCCGGAACCTCCTCGGTGACGGACCGGCCACGATCCCGTGGGCCCGGTAGCCCGCGGTCCTGGCGCCAAACGTCCGTCGCGCTCGCGTTCCTCGGGCTGGTGATCGGCGCGGCGGTGGCGTGTCGCCACGAGGCTGCCCAGGTGGTGGTCCAGCCCGACGAGCATCCCCCGTTGCCGTCGGCGACGCCGATCGGCTACCTGATCGACGACGCGGGCGAGCTCAAGCTGCGCGACGATCAACTCGACCAGCTGCGGACGCTCGATACCAACCTCGCCGCGGAGCTCGACGCGCTCGATGCCACGCCGCATGGCGCGGGCGCTGGATCGGCGCATCCGCAGGGCGGCCGCCGCGGTGGTGGTGGCGGCGGCTTTGGTGGTGGTGGCGGCGGTCGTCGCGGTGGTGGCGGTGGCTTTGGTGGCGGCGGCGGTCGTCGCGGCGGCGCCGGCGGGCAGGGCGCGGGCAGCGGTAGCAAGGTCGCGCCGGCGACGGTCGCGTCGAGCCCGTCGAGCGCGGCCGACCAGAAGGCCGGTCAGAAGGCGCGCGCGGTCCGCGATGCCCTGGGCCGCGCGATGGAGGTGCTCGCGCCCGATCAGCAGGTGATCGCCAAGCGCGTGCTGTCGGACCGAGGCGTCGACCTCGATCCGGACGCGCCAGCCGAGGCCCGCGAGCCCGAGCCCGGCGCCGGCAGCGGCGCGCACTGACGATCGCGTCGCCACGCTGCCGTGGACCCGGTCACTTCGCGATCGGCAGATCGATCGCCGTGGCCGCGCCGGGCTGGTGATAGATGCGCTGGGTCGCCTTCTTGTAGTCGCCCGGCTTGGCGAAGAAGATGTTGTCGACAAACGTCTGCGGGTTGCGATCGTAGAGCGGGAACCAGCTCGACTGGACCTGCACCAGGATGCGGTGACCGGGCAGGAACACGTGGTCGACGGTCGGCAGGCTGAACCGGTAGCGCTCGACCTTGTTGGGCGGGATCGCCGTCGGGTGCTCGAGGCTCTCGCGGTAGCGGCCGCGGAAGATGTCCATCGCGACGCCGAGATGGTAGCCGCCCATCTCGGGCTGGGCCGGCACCTCCTCGGGGTAGACGTCGACAAGCTTGACGACCCAGTCGGCGTCGCTGCCGGAGGTCGAGGCGAACAGGCTCACCTCCGGCGCGCCGGACAGCTTGACCGGCGCGGCCAGAGGCTCCGTGGTCCAGCTGAGCACGTCGGGGCGATCGGTGACGAACCGCTGATCGGTGACCAGCCAGCGCTGCCAGGCCTCGTGGTCGCTGAACCGCACCGGCCGCGGCAGGTACGGCACCGGCTTGGCTGGATCGGAGACGTACTCGTCGAAGCCCTCGGTGGCGGGGGCGGCGAACCCGGCGCGTCCGCCGGGCTGCAGGTAGAGCGACTTGAGCGGCGACTCGCAGCCGGTCGCGCACGCGAGCGGATAGCGCGGCCCCTTGCGCCACGCGTTGGTGCCGGTCTCGAACACGTTGACCGGCGCGATGCTGGCCTTGGGCGCCTTGTCCTTCAGGTAGTTATCGAGAAACGGCTTGGCGATGTCGCGGCGGAACGCGAGCGCGGTGTCGCTATCGAACTTCAGCGGGCCGAGCGTTGAGCCGTCGCCGCCGGCGCCCGAGTGGCGCCAGGGCCCGAGCACGAAGAACAGCTTGTCGTTGGCCGTGTCCTTGGGCTCGAGGGTCCGGTAGGTGTGGATGCCGCCGTAGCTATCCTCCTGGTCCCAGGTGCTGGCGACGATCATCGTCGGCACGGTGAGCGGCTCGGCGGCGAGCAGCTTGTCGAGCGCCTGGCCCTGCCAGTACGCGTCGTAGGCCGGGTGCTCCGACAGCTTGCGCCAGAAGCCGAGCTGGTCGAACCCATTGGCGCGGGCCCAGTCACCGGCCGAGCCGGCGCGGCGGAAGTTCTCGAAGTCGTCGTAGCCCGGGCGCGGCGGCCCCTTGCCCTCGCCGCGCTGGGTCGTCTGGCCGATGATGTAGTCGAAGTTGGTCTGGCGAAAGGCCCCGTTGTGGAACCAGTCGTCGCCGCGCCAGCCATCGACCATCGGGCACATCGGGATCGCCACCTTGAGCGCGGGGTGGGGATGGAACAGCGCCATCAGCACCGTGAAGCCCTCGTACGACGAGCCCTGCATCCCGACCCGGCCGTTGGTCTCCGGGACGTTCTTCACCAGCCAGTCGATGGTATCGTAGGCATCGGTCGCGTGATCGACCTTGGTGTTGTTGAGCGGCCCCTGGAGCGGGCGGGTCATGACGTACTCGCCCTCGGAGCCGTACTTGCCGCGGATGTCCTGGAACACGCGGATGTAGGTGCCGTCGTAGGCCAGCTGATCGTCGGCGACCGACAGCGTGGCGGCGAGCCGGTTGCTCATCGCGCGCTCGGCGCGCTTGCTGGCGTTGTAGGGCGTGCGCGTCAGCATGATCGGCGCGCGCTTGGCGCCTTTGGGCACCACGATCACCGTGAACAGCTTCACGCCGTCTCGCATCGCCACCATCACCTCGCGGCGCTCGTAGTCGGCGGACTGCATCGGTGGGGTGAAATGGGCCGGAACGTCGGGAGCGAGGGGTGGGGTGGGTTCGGCGAACAACGAGCCTGCGTGCGAAGCCAACGACAGACCCACCGTCACCAGAGCGAGACACGGGTGGAGCGTGCGCATGCGCGGCACTATCGAACAAACCGTGAGGCCACGCGAGCGATTGCTGCAACCGCGAGCGGTAATGCTACGATCGCGGCCATGCGCGGTCTGCTCGTCCTCCTCGCCGGCTGTAGCGCCTCGTCGGGTCAGCCCACGTACGAACCGGTGGTCTCGCAGTTCTGCGGCCCCGGCACCGGTTGTCCGAACGACGAGGTGTGCACGCGCTCGAACGAGTGCGCCCCGACGTCCGAGGTCCGCACGATCCACGTCAACTGGACGGTCGGCGGCATGGCCGCCAGCGAGACGAGCTGCGCCGTGGCCCAGGATCTCACGCTGTCGTTCTCCGGTGGCGGTCACGAGCTGACGTTCGAGCCGGTGCCGTGCGTCGAGGGCAAGTTCTCGATCGACGCGATGCCGACCTGGTACGACCAGGTCAGGCTCGGCCAGCGCGGTCGGGTGGCCGAAGGGTCGCTCGACGACAACGGCGAGGTCGCGCTCGATCTCGATCTGTAGCATGACCCGAGCGCGGGCACGGGGCGCCCGCGGTTACCGGGTCGAGACCGCTTCGATGTGGGGAGGTGCTGATGTAGGAGGGCGGGGTCGAGCGCACGGCGTGCCGCCCGCGGTACGGGCGCTGAAGGACTGGGGCGCCGGCGCCGCGGGCGTCTTGCTGGTGACCCGGCGAGTACCGCCACTCGCGGTGGGGGTGGCGGTGGCGGCAGCGGTGGGCGGCTCGCGCAGCGGCAGCGGTGGGCGGCTCGCGCAGCGGCAGCGGTTCGCGGCAGCGGTGGGCGGCAGCGGCACGCGGTGGCGGTGGCGGTGGCGGTGGCGGCAGCGGCACGCGGCAGCGGCACGCTGCGGCGGCAGGCGGTGGCGGTGGCGGCAGCGGCACGCAGTGGCGGCACGCGGCGGCGGCAGCGGCACGCGGTGACGGCGACGGCAGGCAGCGGCACGCGGCACGCGGCAGCGGCAACGGCACGCGGTGACGGCAGCGGCTCGCGGTGGCAGCTCGGGGGCGCGGCAGCGGCTCGGGCAGCGATTGCGGAAGGCGGCAGTGATGGCACGGGGGGCGCCGAGGCGGAGCTCGAGGGCGGCGCGAGCAGCAACTGCAGGCACGACACCGGAAAAGCTCGATCAGCAGCTGCAGCTACAGCTGCGCCTCCTCCCTCCGCGGTTGGGCCGCCCTGCGCCCGTCCGCGCACGACCTCGCGCCGAGCGCCACGGCCTTCGGGTGGCGCCGGCGGTGGCCGCGGAGTTCAGCGGTCGGCCGAGCACGAACGTCGGGCGAGGGCGCTCGTCACGGGTCCTGGCGCGGATCGGTCGCGACGGGCGTAGCCCAACCGCGGAGGTCGTCGGCGGGAGGGCGTTGCTTTCCGTGAACCTGAGAGATCGAGGAGAACATGTTGGTCGCATATACAGTCGCACTGGACCTGATTCGCGGGCTTCGTCCCGTCGTTGCGGAGCTGCGCAAGCACAGTCCCGATGCCGCGGATCAAGTGGAGCGCGCCGCGAGTAGCGTTGCGCTGAATCTTGCCGAGGGCAGTCGCCGTAGCGGCCGCGACCCCAAGCGGTTCTTCGATATGGCGCACGGCAGTGCATCCGAGATCCGCGGCGCGCTCGATGTCGCGGACGCGTGGGGCTGGCCGATCGACAGTGGGCCCGTGCGCGCGATCCTGATCGCGAAATCGGGTTGCTGTATGGCTTGACGCGTCGCAGTCGCGAAACGCGATCAGGGAAGGCAGTAGGTGTCTGATTGGAAATAGGTGTCTGATCGGCAGTTGCTTGATTGGTAGTTATAATATCACTGTTGCTCTCGATGGGTGCCAATTGTGAACCGCGCGCTATCGGGCCGCGACGTCAACCCCGCAGCGGCCCGCCTGTGGTAACCCCGCCGACGATTCAGGGGATCATGATGAATACGCATCGCAGCACTCGGTCCAAGGTTTCGGAGAAACCACGCGCTGACAACCACTCGCCGTTCAGCGCGGTGCCGACGCTCGAGAGCCTGCGCACCGAGATGTGACTCGAGATGTTCGCTCGCCTCGCGGGCGGAGGTCGTTGCGCGCCTGTTGCTCCGACGGGAACGCCGCAACGATGTCCGCGTTTGCGCACTCATGATAAATTTCGCGGGCCACGCGAGTGCCGTGGTCCGCCGGGGCGTTCGATCGCCTGATGGCCGCGTACGTCGACATCCTTCAGGAGCATCGCGACATGTTCGAAATCGTCGGAGCAATTTGAGGGGATGCCTCAGGTGCATGACAGCTGCACCTTGGTGCACTCGACCGCGCGGTGCAGCGCGAGGCCCAGATCGTCCTCGACCCGCGCACGAGCTTACCGAGCCGCTCTGGTTTGAGCGCCTGTGGCGTACCCATTCGCGGGCCGCAGCGTCGACTCCTCCTTGAGGAACGAGAGGTAGTGCCAGCGCCGCAGGTGCTACAGCGCCACACCGGCACCTCGCCGCCGAGCTCGTCGCGACAGGTGTGGGGTGCCGGGCCGAGCCCGAAGATGTCCAGCGCACCGTGGTCGGCCTTCACTTCGTGAACCCGTACCGCGTCAGGCCCCGTGGCCACCTTCTTCCGCTACTTGCCGGGTTCCAGGCCGGAGGTGTCCTCTGCAGTGGACATTCGTGAATCAAGTGTCCACTACAGAGGACACCTCATGTACGGGAAGTGCGGCTCTTTACATACGAGGTGGACTTCGAGGACAACCCGCGTTGCATGAGCTCACGGGGGACCGGATCGTCGTGCTTGAGAGCGAAGCCCCCGAGCATCAGGTGTGGTAGGGCGCCCGCCGTGCGACCACTGTACGACCTCGCCAGTGTGTTTGCGGACCAGATCCGGACCGCGGAGACCGAGTCGAGTCGCGTCTACGAGCCGGTGATCGGCATCGTCACCGACAACAAGGACCCGAAGAAGCTTGGCCGCGTCAAGCTGAAGATCCCGGTCCTGTCCGAGCAGGACAGCACCGACTGGAGCCCGATCATCATGCTCGGCGCCGGCAAGAATCGAGGCTGGTTCTTCATCCCGGAGAAGGACGACGAGGTCCTGGTCATGTTCGAGCACGGCGACATGAACCGGCCGCTGGTCGTCGGCGCCTTATGGAACGGCAAAGACAAGCCGCCCGACAGCAATCCGGGCGGCAACCCGCGCCGCATGATCAAGTCACGGGCCGGCTCGAACATCACGTTCGATGATGACAAAGAGCAGCTGATCATCGAGGACGGCTCGCTGAAGGGCCGCATCACGCTGGACGCCAAGGCCAACAAGATCACGATCGAAGCGCTCGATGGTGACGTCTGCTTCCAGTCGCCCAACGGCGACATGAGCATCGTCGCGACGTCGGTCGAGATGACCGCGACGCAGAACCTCGAGATCCACGCCGGCGGCGCGATGCAATGGGGCGCCGGGGGTAGCGCGACGATCAAGAGCTCGGCAACCACGTTGTCGGGTGCCCATGTGAACTTCAACAGTGGGGCCGCGCAGATGCCCGCGGCTCCAACGACGAGTCCGCAAGACGTCCCCGACCCCTACGAGGCAGGGACCTCGGGCGGCGGTAGTGCCGCGACCACCAGGGGAAATGTCACGGCTTCGCAGGCCGCGGGCGGTGCCGACACGGCCCGCAACCGCAGCGAGGGATCGAACCGCAGCGGCGACGCGAGTCGCATGTCGCCGCCGCAAGAGGCTCCGCAGCCCGACAATTTCACGCTGTGGATCAAGCCCGAGGCGATCAATGGCGGCACGCTCGCCGGCGAGAGCCTCGCGATCATCGATCCAGCGACCAAGGAGGTGGTCGCCGAAGTCGAGGCCGATGCGGATGGTCACGTGCTCGCGAGCGTGCCGGAGAACAAGCCATACGACTTGCAGATCCTCGGCCACGCAGATGACGTTCCGCTGCAGCCGATCGGCAACGACGCGGTGGCGTCGAGCCAGATCGTGTTCACGCTGTTCGACGCACTGGGCAGCCGGGTCGAGGAAGGCATCGAGGTGCGCGTACGCGGCATGGGCCAAGAGCTCACGCTCACCACGGGCTACGCTGGAACGGTCGTCGCGATGCTCGACGAAGGCAGCTATGACATCGAGGTCAACGGCCAGAAATTCCAGGTCGACACGCTGCGCGGCTACGACGTTCAGCACGAAGGCGGCGGACCGTATGCGCTCCAGCTCGCGCCGCCAGCCGACGAGCCCAACTACGACGAGATCGAGCACGGCAGGCAACATCGGATGACCGCGCAGGAGCGCGAAGAAATGCTGGGGATGCTGGAATGAGCGCGAAGACATCGAAGACATCGGGCCGCTACGCCGACGGCTTTGATCCGAAGCCAACCGTGTTCAAGGGCGGCATCAAGCGGATGGTCGCGATCTTCAACACGCTGCGCGACCAGAATCCCGGCGGGTACGGCCCTGGTGTGGTGCAGAAGATCGGCAACTGGTTCGGCGCCACGCAGAACGTGACGTCGTGCTCGCCATTCACGGCGACGGTCGTCGGTGCGCTCATGGATCCGAGCGGCGCAACACAGGGGGCATTCCAACCTGTGTATGACGATGGCACCAAGCCATTGCCGGCCGACTTCTACCACATGCACAACCAGAACTTCTTCGGCTACTACCCTGGGGACTACTCCCGGTTCAAGAGCAACGGATGGTCATGCAATGACGCGGCTCCGTCCGTGGAGTTCTTCGGTCTCGGCTACCGCGTGAAGCCGAAGGATCTGCGGCGGGGCGACCTCGTTGGGATCAACTGGGCGTCAGGTCATGGCCACGCGGTCATCGTGTGGGACGTGCACCTCGATGCCACCGGCGACGTCGACGCGTTTTGCTTCATATCCTCGAACGGTGGCGAGCTCGTCCAGAAGCCCGCCAAGCCCAAGGCAGGTGACCCGGCCCCCGCTGCCGGTGCGGCCAAGCCGAAGCCGCCGCCGCGGAAGTTCTTCGGGAATGGGATCACGATTGCTGGCTGCAGCGGTGTGATGTACGGCGCGGGTGGCAAGAAGTACCTCTCGGGCACGCGCGAGGAGGCGAATCTTGCCGCGGCGGTGACCCCGCTGTTCCAGGACCGCGAATCTCATATCTATGATGCCCAATGGTATGCATTGCCTAATCTGAAGGCGAAGATCGATCGCACCACGTTCAAGGATCCCGGTGTCTCGACGATCTACGATCACACGAACAGCCGTGGCTATCACGTCGCGACGCTGGAGGCAGTTCGGCTGTGGGGTATCGAACCACCGGATCGTCCCGCGGAGCAAGGAGAGGCCGCGATCTTCGACCTAGCGAAGCACCTCGCCTATGAACGTGCCCCTGACTCGTACGCGACCGGTCGCGGCAAGGCACCCGCGGCGCACATCGAGCGCGTCCAGCCAACGGTCCACAAGGGCGAACCAGAAGCGGCCAAGACCTCGCCGCCCAAGCCCGCTCAGCAACACCTCGAGCGCCCAGCCCCCCACCAGAACTTCGTCGAAGACGCGTTGCAGCGGCTGTACAAGGCCGGATGGATCACCAACCACCCCGGCGATCCGAAGAAAGTCAACGACGACGAGACCAAGAAGGCCGTCAAGGAGTTCCAGGAAAAGTTCAACGCCAAGCCGGTCGACGGCATCGCCGGTCCGATCACGCGCAAGGCACTCCAGCAGGCGCTCCAGGATCTCGCGGACGGCAAGCCGCCGTCGCACGAGGCGGCCCCAGCGAAGAACCCACGAATCGATCGCGTTGTATGGTTGAGCAACCGGATCGAGCCCGGCCAAGGGGCGTTCATGGCAGTGCATGGCGTGGATCTCGAGGTCATCACGAGGCTCCATGTGACGCTGAAGGATCGCAAGTCCACGCGCGAGGCGCAGCTCGCCTGGGACTGCGTGTTGATCAGCAATGTGGGCGTGACGCCCGTTCTGTTCCCAGCGGTGTTCGAGCGAGGTGCCGAGGTCCTGGCGACGTTCTCAGGCACCGCGGGCGGCACGCAGGTGCACTACGAGCACAACGTTCCGATCTACATCGGCAAGATCACGCCGCGGACCCCCGACGACTGGCCGTGGGACGAGGCCCTGTGGACGCAGAAGATGCGCGACATCATCATGGATCTGCGCGCCACGCCGAAACCGTCAGGTCCGTTCGAGCGCTGGGAGCTCACGCAGTACGGCGTGAAGGAGAAGATGGTCCCCGGCGACGTGCAGGTCCGGAGCAAGAACGGCGAGGTGTTCGGGTCGGTCACGCGGGACAGCCTTCTGAAGGCTGACATCGAGGGCACGATGCGCCTCGGTGGACGGATCCTGAATATCACGCAGTCCGGCAACGTCTACGAGCCGGTGGAAACCTGGGTGGACGGCGCGAGGGTCGTGAAGAACAAGCCCAACGCCAGCAAGTTCGATCCCGACAAGAGCTTGTGGACGGACGTGACGCTCACCGCACCATGGGGTGCAGGTGCGAAGATGCCGCTGGTGCCATTCCGGACGCTGGCGCTCCGACCCCGCTATCACGCTGCGTACTTCTATCGAAAAGTCTATATCAAGCAGCTGGACGGCATGACGATGCCGAATGGAGAGGTCCACAACGGCATGTGCATCGCGGGCGATGTCGGCAACATGCACGAGCACCACTTCGACTTCTGCGTGGGTCGCGAGGACCATCACATCCAAATCCCCTCGGTGGGCGGGCGTGGCGGGACGATCGTCGAACTGCAGATCCTCGAGGAGAGCGCGGCCTCACGGCCGGGGAAGAAGCACGGATGAACGTGCACGCGACCAGGTCCATGCATTCCCCTTCGGGGGGACGCGGTGGTACGATCGTGGGGTTGCGGATCCCAGGGGACAGCGAGGCCACCAGGCCCGGAAAGACGAAGTAATGCGCTGCTCGGTGCTCGCCACGGCTGCGATGGTATGTCTTGCCTGCGCTTCTGCGCACGAATCGATCGCGCGCGCTGACCAGCTCAAGCATCCTGCCGGGTTCACGTTCGACCTGCCGAAGCTCGACAGGGCCTGGGCGCAAGAGAAGCGCGGCGACTTGATCGTCGTCTCGGACGACACCGACAAGGTTCCGGAGCTCGAGATCCTCGTGTTCGCGGTGAAGCAGGAGGGAACGCTCGACCAAATCGTGGGGCGCCTACCGACCGAGGTCATGCGTCCCGGGTTCTCGTTATTCGCCACTGCGGTCAAGGCGGCGAAAGTAGTGGGTGCCACAGCGAAGGAGACGATCGCCGATGCTGGCGCCGTCACCGGCGAGATGGTTCTCAATACTCGTGATAAGGCCGCTTTCGTCGTGCTCCAGCGCAACGGGCGTTCTCTCGTGATGATCGCCGTGCCAGACGAGGGCATCTATGAGCGCGGTGTCTCCAACTTTCGCATGGTGATCCATGGCCTCAAGCCTGGCGGTGGAGTCACCACCCCGAAGCCTGCGCAAGCCACATCGCCCGCCGCCGCCCCGACCGAGGCCCTGAAGTTGCCAGCGCTGCCACCGATCGTGGGGATCCAGCGGGTGACCGCGAGTTCCACGTTCGACGACAAGTCCAGGAGCGACCTCTACGGGGCATGGCGCACCGTCGACTACGCCTCGGTGGCGGATCGCGCGCTTGGCGCCAGCGTCCCGGCGACGGCCTGGTGCGAGGGCAAGCCGGACGAGGGAGTCGGTCAAGGCATCACGATCGAGCTCGCGACTCCGACCCAGCTCGACGCGATCAAGATCGCAGCTGGCGTCTGGAAGACGGCCCGACTGTTCGATACCAACAACCACATTACGGCGCTCGACATCACGCTCGACGGCAAGACCACGACCGTGCGTCCGCCGTTGACCCGGACCTGGATCGAGCTGCCGGTCGGGCGCGCGATCTCGACGCTCGCGATCAAGATCGCAGGCGTCGACAAAGGCAAGATGAACGACTCGTGCATCAGCGGCATCAGCTTCGTTCGCAACCGCGCGATCCTGCCGGTCGTGCGCGATGTGGATGCCGCCGCGATTAACGACCTGTCGCGCGGGTTCGCTGCCATCCAGCAGGCACTCCTCCCACCGCAGCGTGTCGGGCTCGAGAAGCTGCTCGATTTCCCGTTCGTGATGCACGACATCGCCGGCTACGCCGTGGGCCAACCCGGTCCCGTGGAGTACGCGACTTGGAAGGCGCTCGCCGCAGCCTGCCAGCGGGTCAAGAATACGCCCGAGCAGGTTTCCTGCCTTAGCTGTCCATGTACGGCCTCGGACTTCAACGAGAGCCAGACCGCGCGTGTTCGGACGACCGGCCCCGGTCAGCTCGACGTCAGGTTCCCGCACGGCGGCTTCGACCTCCAGGTGGTGTGGCGGCTGCACTGGCGCGATGGCGCGTGGCACCTCTCAGCGATCGACTACGAACCAAGCGAATAGCGACTCCTGGTCGATGCGATCCATCGTTGCGACGGTCTGCCTTGTCTGCGCTTTCGCGCACGAATCGACCGCACGCGCCGGCCAGCTTAAGCATTCCGCCGGATTCACGTTCGATCTGCCGGACATCGGCACGTCGTGGGCGAAGGAGACCCGAGGTGACCTGATCCTGGTCGAGAACGACACCGACAAGCTGCCAGAGCTCCAGATGTTCGTGTTCGCCGTGAAGCAGGAAGGCACGCTCGCGGAGATCGTGACGCGCCTGCCCACCGAGGTGGTTCGTCCCGGCGTCGATCTGATCGCCTCGGATGTGACCACGGCGAAGCTCGTCGGTGCCACCCAGACCGAGACCATCGCGGACGCGAACGTCGCGACCCGCGAGCTGATCCTGAACGGCAGGACCAAGGCCGTGGCCGGTGTCGTCCAGCGTGGCGGGCGCTCGCTGATCGTGCTCGCGATTCCCAGGGATGGCATCTACGAGCGCGGCGTGTCCAACTTCCGTGCCATGCTGCACGGCCTCAAACCTGGCAACGATCGAGGCGGTCCGAAGCCGGCACGCACCACGCCCTCCGCCGAGGCCGATCGCACCTATAACAACGTGGCGCTCCCTCCGATCCTGGGGATCAAGCGGGTGACTGCCACGTCGACGTTCGACGACAAGTCCAGGCACGACCTCTACGGCGCATGGCGCACGGTCGACTACGCCTCGGTGGCGGATCGCGCGCTCGGCGCCAGCGTCCCGGTGACCGCCTGGTGCGAGGCCAAGCCGGACGAAGGAGTCGGTCAAGGCGTCACGATCGAGTTCGCGTCGCCGACGCAAGTCGACGCGATCAAGGTTGCGGCGGGCGTCTGGAAGACGGCCCGGCTGTTCGAGTCCAACAACCGGATCGCGTCGCTCGACGTCACGATCGACGGCAAGATGGCGACGGTGAAGCCGCCGTTGACCCGGACATGGATCGAGCTGCCGGTCAGACGATCGATCTCGACGATCAGCCTCACGATCGCAGGGGTCACCAAGGGCAAGATGAACGACTCGTGCATCAGCGGCGTCGCCTTTGTACGCAACGGCGAGTCCCTGGCGGTCGTACGCGGCATGGACGCCGCGGCGCTCGACGACCTGCCCCGCGCGGTGGTCGCCATCCAGCAGGCGCTCCAGCCGCCCCGGCGCGTCGGGCTCGAAAAGCTCCTCGATTTCCCGTTCGCGCTGCGCGAGATGGCAAGCGCTGAGGTGGGCCAAGCGGATCCGCTGGAGTACGCCAGCTGGAAAGCGCTGGACGCCGCGTGTCAGCGCGCCGAGCATGCGGCCACGCCTGTCGAGAGCATCATGTGTCCGCAGGCAGCAGGCGCATTCGAGGGCGCAACGGCGGCCGTTCGCACGCTTGCACCGGGTCGGCTAGAGATCGTGTCCCCTCCCTTCCGCGGGATGCGAGCGCTGTGGCGCCTGCACTGGCACGGTGGCTCGTGGCACCTCGCCGCGATCGACTACGAACCAAGCGAATAGCGACTCCTGGTCGATGCGATCCATCGTTGCGATCGATTGCCGTGCCTTGCCTGCGCCTCCGCGCACGCATCGATCGCGCGCGGCCAGCTCGAGCCGTCCTGCCGGACGCACGTTCGATCTGCCGAAGATCGACGGGGTCCTGGGCGCAAGAGAAGCGCGGCGACCGGATCGCCGTCTCGGCCGGCCCCGACAAGGTTCCGGAGATCGAGATCTTCGTGTTCGCAGTGAAGGAGGAGTCCCTCGACGAGATCGTCGGGCGGTAGGACTCCAGTCGATCGCGCAGGGCCTATCCGAGACGATCCGCCGCGCACAGCCGCACAGCGTCGTTCGTTACACGTGTGACGAAGCCGATGTGTCGCTCAGGGAGTTGGCGGGCCCGCGCAAAAATTGGGACTCAGAGGGTTTGAGTTGTCGCTCGTCGAAGAGCAGTGCGTGGTTGCGCCCGGCGTGACAGAGATCAGCGCAGTGACGGCCTGGGAAAGACGGCACGCCAGTGAGTTGCCAGTCGCAGAGGGGCTGTACGCGTGGGTATTGTCATAAGTCGCGCACACGTTTATGCAGGCGGTCATATTGCGAAATTCGGCAAGAGAAGCGCCGGTGCCCGGTTCCCGGGAATCTCCGGGCAAAGGCACATCGAGCGAACCGCAAGCGGCGATTTCAATGGTGCAGAAGGTCGTGCAAAAGTCGCCACCGCTACAATACATCGGATTACTGGCAGGGTCCCGGGCAATCATCAGATCGCCTCCGGGTCCGGCGCGAGGGCACTCGGTCTCCGGAGACAGTTTCGATGCGGCACCTGCATGGTAGATTCGGCAACCGAGCGTGTTGCCGGACATGTCTGTGACCGTGCTGGTTCCCACAGCGAATATCTCACACGAGTGGAGGCACGCCTGGTCATCGGCGTACTGGGCATTCGCGCCTGTGCAGTTTGAACTCATCTCTGCACAGTAGGTCGAACAATCGAGAGCGGGAGGCGCGTCGGGCGGCGAATCCGGCGGAACGTCGCCCGGAACCGTTGCATCCACGGTGGAGCTTTGGCGCCGCCCTCCGACTGATCCAATCTCGGCGCCGACGTTGATCCACCCACGCAGTGCCGGCGCGGCGGGATCGTGACCCACCCCTGGGTCGAACGCGGTGCAGATCAGTCTGGATCATCCCCGCCGACGGGTATCACCCGTGCGTCTGGATCTCGTCCGATGGATCGGCTGGATCCCGCGGACCCCGGGCGAGCGACAGGCTGGGCGCGCCCGGCGTTCTTGATCATCGACGACGTGGGCCTGGGCCAGGTCAAGCAGCGGGCCGATGAACCCACCGCCGCGCACACCCTGTACAACCTGCTCGATCGCAGGCACGGGCACGTGT
>Ga0302323_100000365_pt1 | contig 35551 bp, 27 predicted proteins | sample Fen_T0_3_FD_201950 | JGI IMG/M metagenome (GOLD analysis project Ga0302323, IMG submission 201950) | Peat permafrost microbial communities from Stordalen Mire near Abisko, Sweden - Fen_T0_3 | ecosystem: Environmental > Terrestrial > Soil > Wetlands > Permafrost | place: Sweden: Abisko...
ACTTCTACGAGAAGATCCACATCAATGAGGTCTTGTCCTCGATGAACCCCGACACGGGAATGACGACCTATTTCAAGGCGATGGGAACGGGGTATTTCAAGGCGTTTGGCACGACCGACAGCAGCTTCTGGTGCTGCACCGGCACCGGTATGGAGAATTTCACCAGGCTCGACGACAGCGTGTATTTTCACGATGACAAAGACCTCTGGGTGACCTTCTACGTGAGTTCGACGTTGAACTGGAAAGATCGCGGTCTCGCGCTGACTCAGACGACGGATCTGCCTCTGACGAACAAGGTGACGTTCACCATCACCGCCGCCCCGACCGACGCAGTCAATGTGCAGTTCAGAAAGCCCGACTGGGCTTCGACGTGTCAGGTGGCAGTCGCGGTCAACGGTCAGGCGGTCACCCCGGTCGAATCCAACGGCTTCCTTGGCGTGAGTCGGGTGTGGCAGGCCAGCGATAAGGTTGAGCTCACCTTCCCGCTCTTTGTGCAGGTGTCGAGACTGCAGGACAACCAGAACGCAGTGGCGTTCACGTACGGACCTCTCGTCCTGAGCGCCGGTCTTGGAACGGCCAGCATGACCACAACGGGGCATGCCATGACGATAGCCGCGACGTCGCCGGGCGGTCTTCAGGACACCATCACCATCAACAGTGGCACCAAGATCGAGGACTGGCTCTCCAACATCCAGAGCAACCTGGTGCAAACTGCGGGAAAACTCGAATTCACCCCCAAGGGCACAGATTCGGACAGCAAGTTGTTATTCATTCCCCACTATTCGCGCTACAAGGACAGGTACGGCATCTATTGGAAGCTGGCCGGAACCGCGGGTGGGACTGCCACGACTGCGGTCACCTGCCCGACGGCAACGCCCGGTGGCTCTGGCGGAGCCGGCGGGACGGTCGGTTCTGGTGGCAGCACAGGCTCCGGCGGTGCGGCGGGTAGAAGCGGCGGCACGGGTGGGGCGCAAGCCAGCGGCGGCAAGACCGGATCCGCCGATGCGGGGACTGGAGGCACTGGACCCGGCGGTGCGGGCGGTGCGGGCTTGGGTGGCGCCGGCGCGGGTGGTACCCAAGGTAGCGGCGGAGCCCAAACCAGCAGCGGCGCGCCGCCGCGCGGCTCCGGCGGTGCAGGCGCTGTCGCTGGATCGGCCGGGGCTGGCAGCGGGGGAGGCCCAAGTGGTGGTGGCGGAACCACAGCCTCCTCCGGCAGCGGTGGCGTAAGCTCGGCGGGCGGATCGAGCGCGAATGGCGAGACTGCTTCGGCAGGATGCTCCTGCAGCCTGGGACGTTCCGAAAGGCACCCCGCGGCCTGGGGATGGCTGCTCATCGCCTTCGGGCTCTGCGTAGCTGGCCAGCGTTCCAGGCGCTCGACGGGTGGACGACCGGGCGCGACTTCCAAGCGCAATTGACGAGCCCACCAACGATGACGTTAACAAGCGGAGTAGCCCATAGTGGGCTCGGTGCGCATGCGTCGTTTGTCCCGATCTCTTTGCCACCAGGAGGTCTCCAGTGAGAAGTCGAGTATTCGTTTGTGCACGGCATGGGAGGAGACGCGATGAAATCTAGGCTGTGTCTCTCAGTATCTTTGGCGCTCTCGGCCCTCGCAAGCTGCAGCTCGCCCAATAGATACGGTGCCACTTCGCCGACCGGTGGAAACTCCGGTACGGGCGGGACGTCGCCATCGAGCAGCAGCGATGGAGGTGCTGGTGGCGTTGGGAACGGCGGTGCCCAAAGCTCCGGCGGAGTCGGCTCCGGTGGCAGCAGCGCCGGCTCGGGCGGCAGCACCACGACTCCGTCTGGTGGCACCACCGCCAGCAACGGCGGCACCACAGCCAAGGGCGGTAGTGGTGGCGCGGGCGCCAGCGGCGGTAGCCCGGTCGGCGGCTCGGGTGGCACCACCGCGACTGCTTCTGGCGGCACCACGGCCAAGGGCACCGGCGGCTCTGCGGGCTCGGGCGGTACCACACTTGCGGGCGGGAATTCCGGCTCGGGCGGCGCCACCGCCACGGGCGGCACAACGACGACGACTGGCCCCACCGGGCCTTGCGACATCTATCAAGCGGCCAACACGCCCTGCGGCGCAGCCCACAGCACGGTTCGCGCGCTTTATGCGTCGTACGGCGGCCCTCTCTACCAGGTTCAGCGAGCGTCGGACAAGAGCACCAAGGACATCGTCGTCGGCCCCGGAGGCTTCGCCCAAAGCTCCGACCAAGACTCGTTCTGCTCCGGCACGACCTGCACCATCCCGATCATCTACGATCAGTCCCCGAACGGGAACCACCTTCACGTCACATTCTGGGCGTATTGGTTGATGAGCGGAGGCAATCCGGCAACTGCCAACGCCGCCAAGATCACGGTGGGCGGGCATACCGTCTACGGCATCAAGAGCGGTACTAACGTCGCCTACCATTCAGGCGTGCAGCTGTCGGGGACGGCCTCTGTCACCAAGGGATCGTCGACGGTCACCTTCTCGGATCCACAGACGCTCCCCGCAAACACCGCGCTCCTGTTCGTCGATAACACCAAAGACTGCCCGATGAACTCATACCCGAACAACTGCGGCTATAAGGCCAACTTTACCGCAGCGGCGATGAATGCCGCGACCACGGTGGCGCTGACAGCCAACTACAACGGCAGCAGCTACCCCGCGACCCGCGTTTACAACGCTAGCACCAAGGGGATCGCAACCGGTGACCAAGCGGAGGCAGAGTATGCGATCTTCGATGGCAAGACCTACGGCCAATACTGCTGCTTCGACTACGGGGCCGCAGAAATGACCGGTTTCGACGAAGGCAATGCCACCATGGAAGCCATTTCCTGGGGGGCCACCACCCAGTTCGGGCAATCCGGCGGCGGCAGCGGCCCATGGATTTCGGCGGACATCGAGAACGGCATGTTTGAAGGCTATGAGAACGGCTCGGCCAAGGTTGCCAGCAACACGTCCATCACCGGCTGGCCCTATGTCACGGCCATACTCAAGGGCCCTTCGGCCAAAGACTGCCCCACGGGCCTGACCAGCTCGGGCTGCTTCGCGCTCAAGGCTGGCAACTCTCAGTCCGGCAAGCTCGAGTGGAAGTGGAATGCCACCACCAGCAACTACGGAGCGCGCCCGCCCGGCTACAGTCCCCAGAAGAAGCAAGGCGCCGTCATCCTGGGCACGGGGGGCGATGGTTCCAATACTGGCGTCGGAATCTGGTTCGAAGGAGCCATGACCATGGGCGTTCCGCCGGATGCGACGGACGACGCCGTACACGCCAATATTGTTGCCGCAGGATACGGAAAATAGCACGACCATGACACAGACAAATCGAGGACGACATCCATGGGTCGCCGTATTGCCAATGTTGGTCGCCTTGGGCGGCGCCGCGCAGGCGGCGCCGGATGAGAATGAGCCGAAGCCGCCAGCGGAGCCGGAAAATTCCCCTCAGCCCACTTGGCCCAAGGCCGAGCTCCAGCCTGCCTCGCCCGTGACCGCCAGTGAAGCGCCTGCGACGCTGGCGCCGCAGTTCGAGGCCATGGGAGCGGCGACTTTCCCCGGTCGTATGCGCGGCCTGTACGGTGGGTCGCTGTGGCTCGAGCCGTCCTTTCACGGCCTGCACTGGCCGCAAAACATCCGCACCGGACTGGGCGTTTCTGGGATGTTCTGGGTCGACAGTGGCTACGAGTCGATCAATCGCGATACTGGCAACGAAATGAGCCAGCACAATCCACCTTTAACTCAGCTGCCGAACTCGAGCATGTTCGTCGGGCAGGGCCGCGGGCTGCTGCGCGTGACGCCCGCCTACGTGCACGACGGGTTTTTCATCCAAGGCCAGGCCGAGTTGGTGGGCAATCTCTGCCAGACCGCGAGCGTGGCAAATACGGTCTGCAACAATGGCACTTTCACCACCGATGATCTATGGATTGGATTCGGCCAACGGAATCTATGGGACGTGAAGGTGGGTCGCTTTGAGGGTTGGGAGGTCTACCACTTGGGCATGGGGCTCGATCCCAACACGCTCGAACGGCTGGGTGCCGGTATGTTTGGTGTGAATAGCGGCACGGGCTTGGAGGCGCCCTCGATTTACGGCGCGAACTACATGCACGACCGGCCCACCGACGGCCTGGCCGTGGAACACGTCGCCCTGCACGTCTACCCGCTCGACTACCTGCGCTTCGAGCTTCTTGCCAAGCTGGGCACCGACAACTATCGATTCGACCAGTCTACGACTGACACACCCTTCTCCTACCTCGGCGGCCGCCCCACCGCGATCTTCGACATCGGTTGGCTCAAGTTCAAGATGGGCGCCGAGTACCAAACGCGCACGCCTGTGCTGCAGACCCTTGATGCTTCCGGGCAGAAGAAGGCTCCGGTGGAAAAGCTGGTCCAAAAGGGCGCCGGCGCCTCCGTTCAGTTTGTCATCGATCCCATCGTCGAATTCGGCCTGAACGCCGCGATCGGCAAGCAGTCCTTTACGGATCCAACCGCGGGTGCCTTCCCGAAGCCCCAAGATTGGGCCAGATCGTACACCACCAAGAGCATCGGCGGGTTCGCCAACCTGCGGTTGGCTGACGGGTGGCTCGCGGGCGTGGGCGCCCATTGGACCACCCAGCTCGATGACTATTTGGCGACCGGCAGCTCCGCCGACGACTACACCACGCACTTGCAAGGATTCGCCGCCCTTCAGTATCTGTTGGCGGGGCAGCTCTACATCAAGGCTGTGTTTGCCTATGCGCGCGCGACATTCCAACCGAGTGATATCAGCATCGCGGTGTGGAACAACGATATGCTGAGCGGCCGAATCCGACTCATGTACCTCTACTAATCCCGAGGCAAGGGATCTGGACGGCGCAGGGGCGAAAGCGGTACAGATGCGGGGATGGTACGAGAGCTTTCCTCAGTCTTCGTACGGTTCGAACGCGGCGGCCTTTTCATTCCACAGCCAGCACGTTTGGCGCTCGTCCTTCGCGTCGAAGCAGAGTTGTTTCAGCTCGGGATTTACGCTGTTAAAGGCGACGAAGTTGCATCCTTCACGAGTGAGGTCGGTGGGGATGTACCGGCCCTGGCCACAGCCCAGGTAGACGGTCCATACGCCGTTGTAGCGTGCCCGCTTTGCCGCGGACTCGTCCAGGGAAACACACATCCCCGCGACTCCGGTCCCCGAATTAGGTCGGCGATCCCGTCGCCGTTGAAGTCGCCCACCTCCTTGAAGCGTTCGGTTCGGATGGAGGCGTCCGGAGCGGTGTGCACGAATTTTCCCGTGATACCCGGGTAGACGTACGCAAGATCCTCGATGGTCTTGGCTTTACACGCGGAATTTGCGGCGCATTCCCGGCACAGACGCGCGGCGGCTGTCGCCCGTTGTTTCCGAACAAGCCGTCGCTTCACGGTTTCCCGGCTATCCTTGGCGTCCTTGCATTGGTTGGCTTTCAAGGTGCAAGTTCCACCGCACCTTGCCCGCTGAAGGGCGAGACTGTCCTCGATGGCTTGGGAATAGTCATGATCGCGGATGGTGTCGAGGCTTTGCAAACACCCGGCGTTGTCGCCTGCGAGGAATTTGAAAAAGGCGGTTTCCCTGGCCCACAGGGCGCGCTCCCGGGCGGACATTTTCGCCCCGCACTGTTCGTCATAGGCCTTTAGGAAGTTTGAGATCGAGGCGTCGAGGTCATGTCTTTTCGCCCCCTCCCAATCCAGATCGAACCAGGATTCCTGACGGCAATATAGCGGTTGGGTGCGTTCGTACACCATGGGATCCGCCGGGATGGGCGGCTTCGCTTTGGACCGTGGGACAGGTGCCGCGGCATCCAGGGAATCGGCCCGGGATGCGGCGAAGCCTACGACGTAGGGAACACAGGCCATGGCAAGAAGTAGGGAGTATTTGGTGAAGATCATCGGCTAACCCAGAAGGACCTAGTATCCATGCTTGTAGCCGGGCCAGTCTAACCGGTACGGCGGCGAGCTGCGACCTTGTCATGCTGCGGGAAGTCGCGAGACGTCTCGGCGAAGCCTTCATCAGGGGGCGTGGGTGGCCAGCCGATGATCACCAAGAACACGTCGAGGACGAACAGTGCGATGGCGATGTCATTGAACACCATCGCGGCGAACGGCGTGGGCCAAACCTGATTCGCTGACCAGAAGAGAAAAGCGACGGCAACCAATACCGTCTTCAATACCTCCTTCGGCGCTGGGCGTAGGACCGTCTGATGGAGGAGATAAGCAATTGCAATCAGTGCCAATGGCGTCGCGCCAAGACGGTCATGACCCTGTCGCGTCAGCCAGGTTGGAACGAGATCGGCGACCAGCAGAAGGCCCACGGTTGCTAGCGTGATCGCACCCAAAGCGGCCGGTAGGATCCTATGTATCCGCTGGAAGGCAGAACGCGTTCTGAGGCCACCCTTCCCCTCACGGCCAACGTGAATCGTGCTCATGGTCTGAGACAAGGATACTGGTCGTTGGGTTTCGTACGTGCTTCCTCCGGGTTACGATTGCTCGTGGACGGATCCACGAGCGTCCCAAGGCGCCGGACGCAGAAGGGTCAGGACCTTCGCTCAGCTTTGTCCTCCTCGCCGGGCGCACACATCTCGCAGCATTCTTGGACGGTGCGCTTCTTGACCTTGATGCCTAGCTTGCGCATCTCCTCACGGATGCGTTCAGGGCGCCAGGACTGTCCCAGGAGGGCCATTTCGCGGATAAGAGCGATCGTTTCTTTCTGCTGCTCCGCTCCCCGTCGGCGCCAGAGCGTCGAGCGACTGATTCCCAGGAGCTTCGCGGCTTCTAGATCGCTTGTCGCGCGGTTGGCGACGCGCCGGATGTGTTCGCGCTCAATCTCCGCGATGCTGAAGTCACCGCCAAGTCGAGGAGCGAGGTCGGATTTGGACGACACACATTCAGGAAGGGCACCCGCGCCGATCACAGATGCGCGACAGAGCATGACCGCCCGTTCAATGGTGTTCTTCAATTCGGGGACGTTGCCTGGCCAGTCATAGGCGACCAGCGCTTGCCGTGCCTCTTCAGTCAAAATAGGGGCTTCCCTGCGCATTCGACGGGCGAAAACGTCAACGAACTTGTCGGCCAACGGCACGATGTCCGCGGTGCGGTTGCGCAGGGGAGGAAGTGCGATCCGGACGACATCAGGGCAATTCCCGAGCCATTCGCCGGACACCTCCTCATCGCCATGGATGCCGGCCACCATTCGCACTGTCGCTTGACGAATGCGCAGCTCGCCCACACGTTCAAAGTCCCCGTGCTGGGCCAGGCGGCGTAACAGCACCATTCCGCTTGATGGAATTTCCCTTAGGTCCGCCAGGAACAAGGTCCCACCCTCCGCCTCCTCCACCAGACCGGGTTGGCCTCGCGATCGACCGCTTGTGGCATTGCGCGCCCATCCAAACAGCTCGGCGGCCACGCTCTCCTCGGATGGCCCGAGCGGGCCCGCCATGACGAAAGGCCCCTTCGACCATGCGCTGTTCTGGTGGATGAAGCGCGCCAGAAGCTCGTGTTCCGTGCCACGTTCGCCGCAAAGCACAATTGGCAAGTCACTGCTCGCCGCTCTGGCCGCGTCCTGCAGGGTAGCTTGCATGGCCGGGCTTTCGGCAACAATGCCGCAGTCGAACGAAACCGCGCGCAAGTGGCGACGACAGTCTGCGAGCTGTTGTCGCAGACCCCACTCCTCGCGAAATGCTTCTACAAGACGCCTTACCTGGCCCGGCGAAAAGACGTCGGGCAGGTGGTCGCACATACCTCGGAGGCGCTCCGGAAGCGCAGCCCCAAACGTCGTGCAGCTGACGATCAGCACCAAGAGCGTCTCTGGCGTCTCATCGAGCACGCGGGAGCCCAGGTCGTGGCCCGCTTCGATTTCGATTGCGGGATCCACGAAAGCGAGATCAAAGGGGCGATGTTCTATCGCAGCGAGGGCGTCCTTTGCCGTGGTCGTCGCGACGACTTCACAGGCCAGGGTCTCGAGGCAGCGAGATAGTGCAATCCGAACACGAGAATCTCGCTCGCTGACTAAGACACGTGGTCGGCAAGACGCCGGTTGTCCGGTCGAACCCTTCGCCTGATTCGCGTTGTCGAACGCCATGATGAACTCTTCAATTCAGCACGAGGCGTGCCAGAAAACCTGAAGGGTATTTCGCCTCTGATGGCTGGCTCCACCCGCGATCTTTCTCCACGCTCTCCCCTGCGACTTGGCCACCGACTCTGAATTTTGCAATGAAACCCAAGAGCCCTCGTGCAGGTTGCAATGTGGAACACAAGAGACACTGCTTGCGCACATCCAAGCGAGAGCCATCCCTGCGAGTGGGTTTGTTGGCGCCAGAACCTCGTTGACTGTTTCTAAGCAGTAACAGGCGGGTTTCATCCGTTGTCCTTGCTATGGCTCCAAGATGACTTCTGATAATGCAGATCCGCGTCTGCATCTTTACAAAGCATTAATGCCCCAGCTATTCGCTCGCTATTAGCTTTCCGTAAACTTGACTGCATCCATCGCACGGCAACGTGCAACAGAGTTCACTGAAAGGAGCAGGTGAGCGACAATGGCACCAGAAAATAAGGCAGCATCTTCACCGTCGAGAGCGAGTCTCGGACTTACGGGGCTAACCATGAATGCCATGGCGCTGATCGCGCCCGGGGCATTCCTGTGGCTGACGTTCTTCATCCAGTCGGTCTACGGCGCGCCCATGGCCGCGTCGGGCATGTGGTTCGGAATCCTGGCCGCTCTCCTGCTGTGTCTGGCGACGGCCATCGCCTATGCAGAGCTGTCCAAGCTCTATCCAGGGGCCGGCTCGTCGTACTTCTTCGCCGAGCAGGCCTTCCTCTCGAAGAACAAGGCGTTCCGCTACGCACGCGTGGCTAAGTTTGTCGTCGGATGGGCGAGCCACCTCTATTACTGGGTTTACCCGGGTCTCATGGTCGGCACGACGGCTTTGGTGGTCGGCTACGTCACCGGACAGGTTTGGCCCAGCATCTTCAGTGCGGCCGTGCCCAGCCCGATCTTCATGATCCTCTTCTGCGCGGTCTTTGCATTCGGAGTTGCCTACATCGCGTTCCGCGGCGTGACCGGCACCACGGCCGTGAACACGGCCATCAACGTCATCCAGATTGCGGCTTTGCTGGTGTTCTCGGTGATTGCCATTGGCTACCGTATGAACCACGTCGAGGGCTCGGTCGGCTACACCCTCGACCCCAATGGCAACGCCATCAACAAGGTCATCGCGATGGACCAGAAGGGCCAACCCGTCAAAGATCCCGAGGGCAACTTCGTCTACGCCAAGAATCCCGACGGCAGCGACCAGCTGTTCCGCGTGTCGTATGCACCCGAGGGTGCCTACAACACAGTTCCGGATCCGTCTGACGCCACCAAGCAGGTCTCCGCGATACAATACCATGCAACGGCCAAGTCGGTGGTGTCGCCGCACAAGTTCAGCTACGTCATCATTCAGGCCTGTATCGCCATTCTGATCCTCGTTGGATTCGAATCGGTGACATCCATGGGCGAAGAGGCCAAGAACGCTAAGCGCGATATACCGCGGGCGGTCATTCTGTCACTGCTGGTGCAGGGCTTGTTCTGCTACCTCATCGAATACTTCGCGGCGAATTACTTCTTACACAACGGCTATCAAATCAGCAACGCAACGGCCTCGGCAGCGCCGGTGGGCGACATGATGATCATTGCGGGCACCTGGCTATTTGGAAGTCCGGCGGCCGGCAAGGCCTTCATGCTCGTTCAGGCTATGACCGTCTTCCTGGCTCTCATCGGCACGACGCTTTCGTGCATGAGTACCGGCGCGCGGGTCACGTACGCGATGGGTCGTGACGAAGAGGTGGGATCGCACTTCGGCCTGCTTCATGGCAGCAAGCTGACGCCCCACCGGGCAATCTGGACCCTCGCTGTCATTTCGGCGGTGGTGGGTATCGTTGCCGTTTCCTTCAACTTCTGTGGTCCGGCCGCGCTGGCCGACGATATAGTGAAGGGCTTGCCGCAAAATGCTTGGTACAGCTTCCTCGTCTTCAACCACGACACCGCGGCGAAGATTCCACAGAGCCTGCTCGTGGTCACCCTGGTCAGCAACTTTGGAACATTCTTGCTGTACATGATGACCAACGTCATTGCCATCGTTGCTTTCCGCGAACACCACACCTTCAGTGGCTTCAAGCACATGTTCATCCCCGTGTTTGGTCTTTTGGCAAATGTCATCTGCATGCTGTTCTTCATCATCGGTCCAGCTTTCGTTCCCGGAATGAGTGCCAAGGAGCCATTTTTCGCCCTCGGTGCGGTGGCTTTGTGGGGCATCTACGGCGCCACCTACTTCATTCGCGCCAGCCGGAAGAAGGGTCGGGAAATACTGCTGTCCCAAATCCCGATGGCAAACAAGCTGTCAACCTAATTCCCGACGGATTCCACGCGCAGTCGACGCAGCGGCTCGTAACCGCTGCGTCGCTTTGCTAGATTGAATTTACCCATGGAAGTCACCTACGGATTTGCCACATCGCCCGGAGCGGTTCGCACGAACAACGAAGATACTGCGAGCATCGTCATTCCTGACGACCAGGAAGAACGCCAAACGCGTGGTATTCTCGCCGTGCTTGCGGATGGGGCAGGCGGGCACGGCTTCGGGGAAGTGGCGAGCAAGCTCGCGGTGGAGACCGCCGAACGCTGCTTCCGCCAAGCGGAGCTGGCGCAAACGCCGAACCAGATTTTGTGGCGTGCCTTCAGCGATGCGAATCTAGCCGTCTATGACCAAGGCATGCTCCAGGCAAACACCGAGCGGCGCATGGCCACCACGATGACAGCGCTGTTGTTGCGGGCCAACGAGATCTTCGTGGGACACGTGGGTGACTGTCGTGCCTTTCATGTCCGACAGGGGCGAATCGAGAGGCTGACAACCGACCATTCGTACGTCGGCATGCAAGTCAAGATGGGCTTGTTGTCTGAACGTGAGGCGGCAACGAGCGACATGCGTACCATGCTGACCCGCTTGGTCGGCCAAAATCCCACCGTGCAAGTCGACTTCAACAAAGTCTCCGTTCACGAGGGTGACATCCTGGTCCAATGTTGTGACGGCATCCACGGATGCATCACGGAAAGCGAGATCTGCGAGACGGTCTTGCGTTACCCGGCCGAGGAGGCCTGCCACCACCTCCTCGACATGGCGATGAAGCGGGGTTCTGACGACAACGTCACGGTGCAGGTCATCCGGGTGGACAAGGTCGAACAAGTCCGCTACTACCGAGGGGCTGCCATTTTTTCGGAGGAGCCGCAAGCCACCGTGACCAGCGAACCCCAGGTCGGACAGGTACTCGACGCGCGCTTCGAGATTGTTGGCCTCGTCAGCCGCAGTGGTATGGGCTCGGTGTTCAAGGCTGTCGATCTCGAAAGCGGCGATACCGTTGCGCTGAAAGTTCCGTTCATGCACCTCGAGAGCGATCCCGCCTTCTATTCGCGATTTCAGCGGGAAGAGGAAATCGGAAAACTCCTCGATCATCCGGGCATTCTGAAGATCATACCCACCTCGCCAAAGAAGAGTCGGCCCTATTTTGCGATGGAGTTCTTGAAGGGGCGAACGCTCGACGAGCTCATTCGCGACGAGGGCAAGTTGCCGGTTGAGAAGGCGCTCAATTTTGCCAGCCGCATCTGCGAGGCATTGGCCTACATGCACGCCCGGGATATCGTGCATCGAGATCTGAAGCCGGCCAACATCATGGCTTGCGACGACGAAAGCATTCGCATTATGGATTTCGGTATTGCCAAGGCACAGGCCATGCGGCGGATTACCTTCGGTGGCTTTTCGCCGACCATGGGTACGCCGGACTACATGGCCCCCGAGCAGGTCAAAGGCAAACGGGGAGACGGGCGCACCGATCTGTATAGCCTGGGCGCAATGCTCTACGAAATGTTGACCGGCCGCGTGCCCTTTGAGGCGCCGAATACGTACATGGTCATGAATGCCCGCCTGATTGGAGATCCGCGCGGGCCCCGCAAGATCAACCCCGAGATATCGCCGCAGGTGGAAGAGATCATTCTGCATGCCATGGAGAGAGAGCCCTTGGATCGCTACGCCAGCGCCGGCGAAATGCAAGCCGAGTTGGACGCGCCCGACAAGGTGGCGTTGACTGGGCGTCACGAACGGCTTCGCCCGGCGGCACCATGGCAGTCGCGCTGGAAGAGAGTACGCCAGGTGAGCATCGCGATTGGCGCCATTGGTCTCGTGTTCTTACTGTTCGTTTTGATGTTCCGGGGGCAGAAACTTCCCCACTAGAAGGCACGCACACATGGATCAGACAACGGTGATCGAACCCTTCCTAGGGCAGGTCAGAGCTGCTGGAGCCGCGCTGGATGCCCTACATATCGTCGCCCTCGGCGTATTTACGCTGCTTGTCCAGGCGGGCTTTGCCACTCTCGATACCGGACTCGTCCGATCAAAGAACGTGGCCCACACGACTGCCATGGTGCTGCTTGCCTCGTGCGCGGGCCTGGTCGGATTTTGGTCGGTGGGATTCGGCCTGCAGAATGGATTCCACGGCTTCTTCTTTGACCCGTCGAAGGTCGGGGTGGCCGTCGTGGTGGTGTTTCTGTCGCGCACGGGCCTAGCCGTCGTCAGCACCACCATTCCGGCTGGCGCGGCTGCGGAGCGGTCGCGACTCACGTCGACTGTATTCCTGTCATTCATTCTGGCCGCGCTGATCTTTCCGACCTATTCCCAGTGGGTGTGGGGAGGTGGCTGGCTGTCCAGGCTGCACCTTGGCCACGGCGTGGTTGATTGTTCTGGCAGTGGCGTGGTTCATATGACGGGTGGAATGGTCGCCCTCGTGTCGGCCAGGATGCTAGGCCCGCGACTTGGGAAATACACCCTTCGCGGAGACGTCCGGCCCATTCCCGCACACAACATGCCGATGGTAGTGCTAGGCACGTTGCTCCTGTCGGCGGGATGGGTCGGCTTGGCGACCACTTCCTGCACACGCCACGCTGGTAGCATGGTCGCGGCCTTGGCCGTCAACGCGCTGCTGGCCTCCGCGGCAGGCGCCCTGTGGGCTTTCGCGCATACGAGATTGCGCTTCGGTAAGCCGGATCTCAGCATGATCTGTAACGGGCTCTTGGCTGGGCTGGTGGCCATCAGCGCGGCTGGCGGCTTTGTCGGGGGTGGCTCCGCCATCGTGATTGGCGCTGGCGCAAGCCTTTTGACCCTCGAGGGAGCGCTATTCATCGAACGTCGCCTGCGCATTGACGACCCTGTCGGGGCCGGTGCCGTCCATGGCATCTCCGGGGCGTGGGGATTGCTGGCGGTTGGTATCTTCGCGAATGGGCGTGCTGGCGACGGATGGAATGGGTTCGCAGGTCCAGTGCGGGGCCTCCTGGCCGGCAGCGGCGGCCAGCTGCTCGCATCGGTGATCGGCATTGCCGCCAACGTCCTCTGGGTTGTTCCCTCCAGCGCCGTGGTGCTGTGGATTATCGGACGCCTGGTGAGCGGCCGCGTGGTGGCTGACGACGAGGTGGCCGGACTGGACGTGCCTGAGCTGGGCATGACCGGCTACGTGAGCGAAGCCGTGCACGCGGGCGCCACACGTGGCGGCGATCTCGGCCATGGCAAGATGAGTGCCAGCCGCACCTCGGTCACGGGGTGACCGGCACCGGTGAGGGTTCGAGTCCCTCTTCCGACAACAATAGATCTCCGTCATCGCCGTCTCATCGCCCAAGCTCCCAAGAGCATCAGGGGCAACAGAGGCAGGAGGTGTCCAAGAACGGCGTGCCCGGGCCCACCTACCGCGCAGTGAACGCGGATCAGCAGATGCGCCCAGGTCGCTGCGGCCAAGCCAAGGCAGGCACCAGCCAATCGGGGCCGCGACAGGGTCAGTCCCCGCAAAACGAGGAGGGCGATCCCCATCAGCGGCAGTGCGATTAGGAGCGTAAGAAGCCCACAGGGCCAGGCATGCAGCACGAGCTTGTCCGGGGCCGCTGCGGTGGGCGTTCCGCCTGGGTCAACGACGACCACCAGCAACAAGAGCAAGAGTGGAACTCCCCATGCGGCCAGGGACAAAGACTCCGTGGTGGTCCCAACCATGGCCCGGCCCCGCGCCAGTCCGATCGCCGAGGCAAGCAGGGCGGCCGCGAGCAAGGCCACCATCGTCGCCGTCACGGCGGGCGCCGGCAAGTCGTGCCAGTCGCGGCGAATTCCCAAGAAGGACAGCATGGTCAAAAGCCACACCATGCTCGCCAGGGCGGCTAGGCAAACCCGGCGAAGCCACGTGCGGGGCCGGGAAACGGGCTGGCGGGCGGCGGCCTGCAGGAAGCGGTCGCGTGCGCCAGAAGAGGGGCGATGGGTGATACTCATTGGCCTTGCCTTTCTCCCGAGGCGGCTCCGGGTACCGACGGGGCACCCTCTTCGCTTCGACCGAAAAACCGATGACCCAGCAACCCTCGCAACGCGAGATACGCGCGGTGAGCTCGCAGTTTCACCGAACCTTTGCTCGTGCCCATGATCGAGGCGACCTCGGCGATGGATAGACCCTCGCCCTTCAGCAATCGAAACGCCGATGCCTGCGCCTCCGGGATTTTGGCCAGCGCCTCGTCCACCGCTTGCGCAAGCTCAGCATCGGCAAGCAGCTCCTCTGCGGAAGGGCTCGCCCCACCTCCTCCATGCGGCGTGAATGGCTCGGAGTCGTGGTCGAAGTTTTGTCGGACCTCAGAGCGCCGCGAACGTACGCTGTCGAGAAACAGCCTACGCGCGATCGTGTAGGCCCAGGGAAGCACCGAGGCGCCGGGGCGGTACAGTCCGCGCGCCCGGTGAATCCGCAGAAAGGTCTCTTGGGTCAAGTCCTCCGCTAACGACCGATCACGGGCCAGGTGCAGCAGGAAGGTGAACACCGCCGGGGACCCGAGGTCGTAGACCTCAGCCAGTGCCGCATCGTCGCCGGCGGCAAATCGCGCCATAGCGCGGTCCAGAGGTGGGTCGCCTGGTGAATCTCCTTGGGTCATCCGGGCGGTCAGCATGCCTTGGGAGCGGGGGGCTCCACAAGTTCTGAAATCCTCCTCAGTCGCGAAGGTAGTGGCAGGTGTAGCCATCCGGGTGCTTCTGCAGGTAATCCTGGTGGTACCCCTCCGCTGGATAGAACGTGGAAGCCGGAACAATCTGGGTGACCACCTTGGCCGGCCACTTGCCCGAGCGATCCACCTCGGCCTTCACGCGCTCCGCTGTGCGACGCTGTTCGTCACTGTGGTAAAAGATCGCCGAGCGGTATTGCGTGCCTTTGTCGTTGCCCTGCCGATTGGGCGTGGTCGGGTCGTGCAGTCGGAAGAAGTAGCGCAAGATGCTTTCGTAGGAAATCACCTTGGGGTCGTAGACGATCTGCACGGCTTCGGCGTGCCCGGTACTGCCCGTGTGGACCTGTTCGTAGTCGGCCTTTCCGGTGCTTCCCCCGGTATAACCCACCATGGTTTGAAGCACACCCGGCAGCTTGCGAATGAGCTCCTGTACGCCCCAGAAACAACCACCTGACAGTGTCGCGATGGCCTTGTCATTGTTTTGTGTGTCGGAAGGCTTGGTGGCCTCGAGCCCGAAAAGCGGCAAATATTGTCCGTATCCTGCCGCCGCCATTTGTTCCACCGGGATAAAGCGCATGGCAGCGGAATTCATACAGTAGCGCTTGCCCGTGGGTGCTGGACCATCATCAAAGACATGGCCCAGGTGCGAATCGGCACGTCGCGACCGTACCTCGACCCGCGATCCCAACAGGGAATCGTCGGACTTCGTCATCACGTTGCTGGGCTCGATTGGACGCGTGAAGCTGGGCCAGCCTGTCCCAGAATCGTACTTGTCCTTGGATAGGAACAGCGGCTCGCCTGAAACCACGTCGACATAGAGGCCGTCACGATGGTTGTTCCAGTATTCGTTGTGGAAGGGCGGCTCGGTTCCGGACTCCTGGGTTACGCGGTATTGCGTCGGTGAAAGTTCCTTCAAGCGGGCACTCTTATCCCAACTCGCTGGATTCGCCGGGGCGGCTTGGGCTTGCGGCATCCTTCCCTTGGCCGATACCGCGAACAGGGCAGCGGCGCCGCACGTGGCCACAGCCGCTACGACTACCCAACCAGTAATAGATCTCGCGTTATTCATGGACCGTCCTCCAATAGGGGCGATGATTCGATGGCTTCGCGTCACCGCCGTGTGTTCTTTGCCTGGTGATACGCGGGAGGATGCGAATTGGTTACGCTGCTAGGTCAGCCTATAGGATCCAACTATAGCCGCTTCTGTCTATTGCGCAGGGGAGACCTGGCCCATCCCAGAGTTCATGGTCGCGCGTCAGTAGACAACGTCACAAATTAACCCTCGGGAAATGCCCGTGAAACCGAATGCGGACCATGTTTGTCCGCATTAGGGGGGTATGCAATGTCAGCCACGGTTAGTGTCGCAGCCGAACCCGCAGCGCTTGCTATCGATGTGGATCGCACCGCTCTCGTGATCATCGACATGCAGCGGGACTTTCTCGAACCGGGGGGATTCGGAGAGGCTTTGGGAAATAAGGTCTCCCTCCTCGGTGCCGCGGTCGAGCCGTGCAAAGCCTTGCTCGACCGCGTCCGCAAGCGTCGCATGCTGATCGTCCACACCCGCGAAGGGCATCGAGCCGACCTGTCCGATGCGCCGAGGGCGAAGCTGGAACGGGGAACGCCCAACATGCGCATTGGGGCGGTGGGGCCAATGGGCCGCATCTTGGTGCGCGGCGAGCCCGGCCACGACATCATTCCGGGGCTCTACCCGAAGCCCGGCGAGCCGGTCGTGGACAAGCCTGGCAAGGGCGCGTTTTACGCCACCGATCTGCATTCGATTCTGCAGAACCGGTCCATCGAGAACCTGATCGTCTGTGGCGTCACCACGGAGGTCTGCGTGCACACCACGGTGCGGGAGGCCAACGACCGCGGCTACCGTTGCCTTGTTCCGGGGGACTGCTGCGGATCGTACTTCCCAGAATTTCATGAAGTCGGACTGCGAATGATCAAAGCCCAGGGCGGCATCTTCGGTTGGGTCACCGACTCGACCCGTCTGCTGGCCGCCCTGACCTGACCGCAACGCTCGAACGAACGACGAAGGAGAACCCATGGATACAACGACGACCGTGACAAGGCCACGTCTCTGGAGCCCCGGAGACTGGAATGCCTTCTTCGGTTTTGGAACGAACATCCTGGTCAACCTGCTGGTGTTGACCGGCCTCTTGCGTTTCGTACTGAAGATGCCTGACCACTTGGTGTTTGGCCGCATCCTGCCCGCCACGGGGCTGATGCTTTGCCTCAGTACCCTCTACTACGCACGCCTCGCCTACAAGCTGTCGGAGCGCACCGGCCGCGACGACGTCTGTGCCCTGCCGTCTGGGATCAGCGTGCCGCACATGTTCGTGGTGACGTTCGTCATCATGTTGCCCATCGCCGTGAAGACCGGCGATCCGGTCAAGGGTTGGGAGGCAGGCCTCACCTGGGTCTTCATCCAGAGCTTCGTCCTCATGATCGGCGGGTTCGTGGCACCGATCATTCGAAAGATCACCCCGCGCGCAGCTTTGCTGGGAACGCTGGCCGGGGTGTCTATCGCATTCATCTCGATGCGGCCGGCGCTGGAGATGTTCATGACGCCCGTGATTGGCGTGGTGTGCTTCGCCGTCATTCTGGCGAGCTGGTTTGGTGGAACGCGATATTTCCGCGGCATTCCTGCAGGACTCGTGGCCATCGCGGTGGGCACGGCCATCGCCTGGGGCTCGACGGCGCTTGGATTCGACTACGGCGGTATGAGCCTGTCCAAGGTGAGGGATTCGTTTCAAAACTTCGGCTTCTCGCTGCCCGTTCCAGCCATTGGACACGTGTTCTCTGGCTTTCAGTTCCTGGGCGTCATCCTGGTCACTGCGATTCCCTTCGGGATCTACGATCTGGTCGAAGCCATCGACAACGTCGAGAGCGCAGCAGTCGCCGGGGACTCGTTTCCCACCACGCGCGTCCTCACCGCCGACGGCGTCGTCAGTCTGATCGGCTGCTTGATGGGCAATCCCTTCATCAACGCGGTCTACATCGGTCACCCGGGCTGGAAGGCGATGGGCGGGCGAATCGGCTACTCCGCGGCCACCGGTATTGCGGTGATTGTACTGTCCTGGTTCGGCATCATCTCGCTGATGGTCTCGGTGATACCCGTGGTGGCCATCTCGCCTATCCTCCTCTACATCGGTATGCTGATCGGCTCACAGGCCTTTCAAGAGACGCCGAAGGCGCATGCGCCCGCGATCATCCTCGCCCTGACGCCGCACTTGGCCGCCTGGGGCAAGCTACAGATCGACAACTCGCTGCTGGCTGCCGGAACGAATGCTTCGGCGGTCGGCCTCGACAAGTTGGGCCAGAACGGCGTTCTGTATCACGGCTTGGCCGTCTTGGGCGGCGGCTCGATCCTTGCCGGCCTGGTTCTTGGTGCCATTGGGGTCTTCATCATCGACCGCAACTTCAAGAAGGCGGCGTGGTTCTCGTTCGCCGGCGCGGGATTGACCTTCTTCGGCTTCATGCACGGCGAGGCCATCGGCATCGGGCAAACGCCCGTGGTCGCGGTGAGCTACCTGGCCGTGGGTGGCGTCCTGCTCGCGTGCGCAAGATCCGCCGTGGTTATGCCCACCCAGGCGCTCAAGGTCGAGGAGAGCGGAGAATCAGCGCCTATTCCCGCCTTGCTTGCGCCGGCTGAGGTTGCATTGCGAGGAGAAGCCTTGGCCAGTCGGTCGACTGGCTAAATACTCATTGCCTAAGGACGAGCTCGCCGCTGAGCTCGTCCATTCGCCCTTCGGCGAGGGCAGGGTGCCCCTGCTACTGCAGGAGCGTCGTGCACCAGGTGCGGTCGTCGCAGAAGGGAACCGTGCCGTCGCTCGCCTGACAGGTCGAGGTCGCCACCTGGCCAACGTAGAAGAGAAGCTGCCCGTCGCGCATGTCGTCGACCGTACTGAAAGTTTTGTCGGCGCTGTTGAGGCCGATGTCGAAGCGCACGAGGGACCCCGTGGTAGGTACGCTGCCGGGCCACGGGAGTTGCGCTTCGACGGCATAGCCAGTTGCCGTCTTCAGCTGCTTGTATTGCGAGGCCGGCCATGCGGAATGCGTGACGCCGGTGCTCGCGGCTTTGACCAGCACGGCCGGCCCGTCGGCGGGGATGGTCACGTGCAGGGTGTTGTTGTCGGAGCCCGGCAAGCCCTTGACGTCGTTGCTCGAAGCTAGGAACAGCTCGATCGAGTCGCCCTGGTAGACCTTGTCGATCGCTTGATTGGAGGCGACGGAATTGACGGACTGGACGCTGGCGTCGGCGACCTCGACGAACACGGCAAGACCGGCGGATGACCACGCCACTTTGACGGTAGCGTCCTCGGGGGGCGTGGCGTTGTGGACGATGACCTTGCCGGCGGCCTTCGCGGTATCTGCGTTGAGGTGGAAGGCAGGAACGTCGCAGAACTCGTAGCCCTTGCCATCCAAGGTCTGGGTCACGATGAGGTTCGGAAGGCTTGTGCAGGGCGCAGCGGTGGCCGGTACGCCGCAGGTCCGCGGCCCGCCGCTGACCGGCGAGTTTCCGCCGTCGCTGGCCGACACTCCACCGTCGTCGCTTGCGGTGGCCGCATCGATGGCTCCCGGCAGCTCGTCGCACCCGGCGACCCCGCCGTACACCTTGCAGGTCTGCGAAGCCGAGCAGGCGTTGACCGGGCCAAAGCCGGTACCGTCGGTCTTGCAGGAAGCGATGCCGTTGCCCGAGCACCTCGATTCGCCTGGCAAGCAGAGCGTGAACTTGCACACACCGGAACCATCGCAGTAACTCCCGCTGGCGCAGGGCCTTTGCTCCGAGCACTGCGAGCACACGCCCACAGTGAGGTTGCAGAGCATTCCCTTCGGTGTGCAGTCCTTGTCGGAATCGCACCCGTTTTGACAGGTGTTCTGCAGGCAGCGTTCGGTCGGGCCGCAGTCGGCATTGGTGCTGCACTCGACACATCTGCCAGACGGATCGCAAACTTTGCCCGGGCCACAGTCCCCCGCGCTTGCATCTGCCCCGCGCTGGCACCTGGCAGGGCTTGCACAGCGATTGGAAAGGCAGCTTTGTCCGGACGGGCAGTCGGCGGCACGCACACACTGCACGCAGAAGCCCCGGCTGGAATCGCAAACCAGATCCGTCGAGCCGCATTCGAGGCTGTCGCTGCACGCCCGCGGGTTGATACAGGCGCCGGCCTTGCAATTGCGGCCAGAGGGACAGTCGAGGTCCTCCTTACAAGTCAGAGGCTGCGGGGTTGGCACCCCGCCCGCGCCCCCCGTGCTGCCACCCTGACCGCCTGCCGCCGTCGAGCCCCCGGCCGCCGCATCGGTATCGCTTCCCCCCACGCCGCCCGAGGCACCGCCGCCGGAGCCCCCGGCTGGACTGCCGCTGCTGCCCGTGGAGACACCACCCTGGCCGCCGTGGCCGCCCGTGCCTCCAGTCGCGGAGGTTCCACCTGCTCCGGCGCCCCCTGCGCCGCCCGAGCCGGCGGAGCTTTGGCGAGGGCTGGCGGCACAAGCACCCCCTGCGATGGCAATGGCGCATACTGCGGTGAGGATCAGGTTTCGGTATTGGGCTTGGGATTGGCGAAGGTCCATGTTGTTCTCCCTGGGTGCAGACCGAGACGGACGGCGATGGTACCTCTGTGCCTATCGGGCTGTCGATGGGGGAAGGCGCGGATCGCGGGGATCCCGTGTCACTTGCCAGCAGTTTTGTGCTTCCGGCAAGCTTGCTTGAACAACCGGGTCGAGGGTGCTGAGCCGGTCAACCGCCGGTCGAGACTAAACACTCAGATGCTTACGGACGAGCTCGCCGTTGAGCTCGTCCATTCGCCCTTCGGCGACGGTGCGGCCTCGGTCCATGATGCAGAAGTCACGCGCCACCCGCCGTGCAAATGGGAGCTTCTGTTCAACTAGAAGAACGGCGATGCCATCCTCTCGATTGAGGCGAAGGATGACCTCGCCGATCTCGTGAACGACGTTGGGCTGAATGCCTTCGGTGGGCTCGTCGAGGATCAGCAGCTTGGGCTCGATCATCAGAGCCCGGCCGATGGCCAACTGCTGCTGCTGACCGCCGGAAAGGTCGCCTCCCCGTCGCCCCAGCATCTTCTTCAACACAGGAAATAGGTCGAAGACCCTGTCGAAAATCCGATCTTTCGCCTCCCGGTCGGCATCGGCCATCCGACCGGCCCGAGCGGGCAGACCCACGCGCAGGTTCTCCTCGACGGTCATCTGCGGAAAGACTTCGCGTCCTTGCGGAACGTAACCGACACCCAGCCGGGCTCGGATCTCGGGCTTGCGGCCGGACAGATCGGACTCGCCGAATTGAATCATCCCGCTGCGCATGGGCAGAAGCCCCATGACGGCTTTGAGCAACGTCGTCTTGCCAACCCCGTTGCGTCCCATCAGGCACGTGCATCCGTGGTCCGGGACCGTGAGATGCAGGTCCCACAAGGTATGGCTCTCACCGTAATACTGATTGACGTCTGTCACTTCCAGCATACTAGGCCCCCAAATAAACCTCGATGACCCGTGGGTCGTTTTGAATCCTGTCCATGGGTCCCTCGGCGAGGACGCTGCCCTCGTGGAGCACCGTCACTTTGCGGGCAATCTGCCGAACGAACTCCATATCGTGCTCGACCACGACCACGGTTCGTTCGCCGGCCAGCCGATTGAGCAGGACCGCGGTCCGTTCCATCTCGGCGTGGTTCATCCCGGCAACCGGCTCGTCGACCAACAGAACTTTGGGATCCTGCGCGAGCAACATGCCGATTTCGAGCCACTGTTTGTGTCCGTGCGAGAGGAGGCCAGCCATTTCGCTACGGCGTTCTGACAATCCAACCGTCTCGAGCACCTCGTCGATGCGCTCGTGGTCGGCCTTCGACATCCGTCCGAACAGGCTTCGGAAGACCGTCTTGTTGCCTCGCAAGGCCAACTCGCAGTTCTCGAAGATGGTGTGCCCGCCGAAGACTGTCGGTCGCTGAAACTTTCGACCGACGCCCAGACGCGTGATCTCGCATTCCGACAGAGTGGTCAGGTCGACCAGTCGGTTCTCCAGGTAGACCGAGCCGCTGTCAGGTCGGGTCTTTCCGGTCATAACGTCCATCAGCGTGGTCTTGCCCGCACCGTTCGGGCCGATAATGCAGCGAAGCTCGCCCTGTTCGAGGGTCAGCGTCAAGTCGTTCAGCGCCTTGAATCCGTCGAAGCTGACCGTCACCTCTTCCACCCACAGGATGAATTTGCTCGGGCGATGACCCGTCATCGCCGTGCGCGACCCGGTCTCGGCCGCCCTTGCTTCGGGGTCGAACGGAATAACCTTCCTCGGCCCCGGCGATTTTTCGCGGGGCTCGGGCGGTAAATCGGGGCTGCGCGACAGCATGCTTCGGGCGAGCTTTCCGGCCGGTATTCCTTCCCTCCCGTCGCGCATCACCGCCGCCTCCGTTGCACGAGGCTCGACCACGCCCCTGCCACGCCCTTGGGTAGGAACAGGGTGACGACGATAAATGCTGCACCGAGGACGTACAGCCAAGCAGAGGGAAATGCGGCGGTCAGCCAGCTCTTACCGCCGTTGATAAGCCACGCCCCCAAAATTGCGCCGACCAGGCTGCCTCGTCCGCCGACCGCAACCCAGATGGCCATCTCGATGGAGTTCGACGGCTGCATTTCGCTGGGGTTGATGATGCCGACCTGGGGCACGTACAGTGCGCCGGCAAGCGCGCACAGCATCGCCGAGAACGTCCAAACGAAGAGCTTGTAGTGGGTCGACTCATAGCCGCAGAAGCGGGCCTTGAGCTCTGCATCGCGAATCGCGGCCAAGACCCGGCCGAACTTGCTGGTGACCACGTATCGGCAGGCCAGGTAGCCGAGCAGAAGAGCCAGCCCTGACGCCACGTACAGGGTGAGCCGGGTCGACGGTGCCTGGAGCGAGTAGCCCAAAATGCGCTTGAAGTCGGTCATTCCATTGTTACCGCCGAAGCCCGCGGCATTCTGGAAAAACAGTAGCATCGCGGCGTAGGTCAATGCCTGGGTCACGATCGAGAAGTAGACCCCTTTGATCTTCGACCGGAATGCGAAGTAGCCGAACACGAACGCCAGCAGCCCCGGACCCACCACGGCGGCGCCCGCCGCATACGCGAAGTTGTCGAAGCCGCGCCAGTACCACGGCAGGCTCTTCCAATCGAGGAAGACCATGAAATCCGGCAGAGCGCTTCGATACACGCCCTCGCCAGCGATCGATCGCATGAGGTACATGCCCATCGCATAACCGCCGAGCGCGAAGAACAGGCCGTGACCCAGGCTGAGTATGCCGGCGAATCCCCAGATCAGGTCGACGGCCAGCGCAGCGAGGCCGAAGCACAGGAACTTGCCAAGCAGGGGGACGAGGTAGTCGGGCAGATGCAGCGCGGAGCGAACGGGGAGTATGCCGTTCGACAGCGGAATGATTGCCAGCAACACCACCGCGGCGCCCAGCAGGCAAAACCAGGCCCGCAGGCTGTGCATCTGTAAGAGTCGTTGGCGAATCCGTGCAACCATGGTCATGCCTCGCTGCGCCCGCGCAGGCTGAAGAGCCCCTGCGGCCGCCGCTGAATGAACAGTATGATGAGCACCAGAACCGCAATCTTGCCCAGCACGGCGCCGGTGAACGGTTCCAGGAGCTGGTTGGTCAATCCGAGACCGAGCGATGCGACGATGGACCCGGCCAAGCGTCCCACGCCACCCACGACGACGACCATGAACGAATCGATGATGTAGGCCTGTCCCAATTCGGGACCGACGTTTCCAAGTTGCGACAGCGCGACGCCACCCAACCCAGCGATGCCCGAGCCGAGTCCAAACATCCACGTGTCGACGCGTGCTGTGGCAATGCCGAGACACGAGGCCATCGAGCGATTCTGCGTGACGGCCCGAACTTGAAGTCCGAGGCGCGTTCGCTGCAGCAGCAACCAAACCGCGACCGCGACAACAATAGCGAAGACGATGACTGCAATTCGGTTGTACGGCAGGACCAGGCCGTGGGCGAACTCGATCCCACCGGCCAGCCAGCTGGGATTTGCCACGGCTACGTTCTGCGCGCCGAAGATCAGCCGGATGGTCTGGATGAGACCGAGGCTGATACCCCAGGTCGCAAGCAGCGTCTCCAGCGGTCTGCCGTAAAGAAAGCGAATGACCGTCCGCTCGAGCGCAACGCCGGCGAGCATGGCCACCAGGAAGGCCAGCGGCGTGGCTGCTACGAGGTAATAGGAAAACAGGCTGGGGATCCATCGCTCGAACGCCCGCTGCACAGCGTAGGTCGTATAGGCGCCGAGCATCAGCATCTCGCCATGGGCCATGTTGATGACGCCCAACAGGCCAAAGGTGACGGCCAATCCCAGGGCAACCAACAGCAGAATGCTGCCGAGACTCAGACCGTGAAAGAGGGCGCCGGCGAGGTCGACGAGGCGCTGTCGGCTCGCGATCGCCGCTAGGGCACCTTGGGCCTGCTTGCGAACTCGCGCATCCGCCGTAGTCGGGGAAGCCAGTCGGGCCAGCTCGCCCTTCAGGGATGGCGTACCCAGATCGGACGCTACTTGCAATCCGGACAGTTGGCGCGTCGGATCGGTGCTTTGCAAATCGAAGCGCGCGAGAGCCAACGTCATGGCTTCACGCACCTTCTTGCTTTTTTCCCGCTCGAGAGCGAGGCGCAGCAATGCCACTGTATCGTCGCTTCCTCGCTCAGCCAACTCCTGGGCGGCGGCCAAGCGCACCGACTCGGACGGAGACCGCAGCTTTAGCTGTGCCAGCACGGGCAGGGCAAGGCGCCGAATTTGATTGTTGACCTCCACTGCGTGGGTGCCCGTCGGCTGCGGTGCCAAGACCTCGCCGCTCACCGGGTCGAGCAGACTCCGCTCACGCGGGGCCCGAACGTACACGGCTCCGTCCACGGCCACCATCAGTCGGTCGTCGCACAGGGCCTCGATGGCCGGAATGGCCGCGGCATCACCGCGGCCCCCAAGCTCGGTCAGCGTTCGCTCCACCGCATCGTCCTGCACGGACCCCAGCCCTCGCAGTGCCGCCTCCAACGATCCCTCTGCGTGCCCTTGTCGCGCCGGGATTCCCCAGCCGACGAAGAAGGCCAGCATCACCCAGGTCTTCCCAAGCGACGTGCGGTGGAGCGAACGTATCATCGGTTCCACCCCCTACGGATCTTCCTCGCAAACTTCCTCTCGATCATCCATCTCCTCGCCATCTCGATCCTTCCGCCGCTCTCAGTTTGCTGCAGTAACGCCATATTTCGGCTCCGTGCAGTTGCCGCACACCCACGGGTAGGTCCAGTCAGCCACTTTCTTGGCGCTGTCCGGAATGAACGGGCTCCAGGCCTGGGCACGAACCGGTCCATCTGTCTTCCACACGACGTGGAATTGACCGTCGGCCTTGACCTCGCCGATCAGCACAGGCTTGTGTAGGTGGTGGTTCTTGGCGTCCATCGAGATCTCGAAGCCCGACGGGGCCTTTACCACCTGGTAACCCATCGCCTGACGGACGGCATCGACCTGCGTGCTTCTTGCCTGCTCGACCGCCTGCGCCCACATTCGGATGCCGATGTAGGTGGCTTCCATGGGATCGTTGGTGACGCGTTTGTCGCCACCAGTCAGATTGTTCTTCTTCACATACGCCTTCCACTTTTGGATGAAGGCTGTGTTCTCCGGGGTGTCGACGGACATGAAATAGTTCCACGCCGCCAGGTGTCCGACGAGGGGCTTGGTGTCGATGCCGCGTAGCTCCTCCTCGCCCACCGAGAACGCGACGACCGGGATGTCTTCCGCCTTGATGCCCTGATTACCCAGCTCCTTGTAGAAAGGAACGTTCGAGTCGCCGTTGATGGTCGAGACCACCGCTGTGCGCTTCCCGGCCGCGAACTTCTTGATGTCGCCCACGATGGTCTGATAGTCGCTGTGCGAGAAGGGCGTGTACTTCTCCATGATGTCGTCGTCGGCGACGCCCTTCGAATGCAAGAAATAGCGGAGGATCTTGTTCGTGGTGCGCGGGTACACGTAGTCGGTTCCGAGCAGCACCCAGCGCTTGGCGCCGCCGCCCTTCTTGCCCATCAGATATTCCACCGCGGGAATGGCCTGCTGATTGGGGGCTGCCCCGGTGTAGAAGACGTTGAACGACGACTCCTCACCCTCGTATTGAACGGGGTAAAAGAGAAGGCCATTCAATTCCTCGAACACCGGCAACACCGATTTACGGGAAACCGAGGTCCAGCAGCCGAAGACCGCCGCGACTTTCTGGTTTTGAATTAGGTCGCGCGCCTTCTCGGCAAACAGCGGCCAGTTGGAGGCCGGGTCGACGACCACTGGCTCGACCTTGCGCCCGAGCAGGCCGCCACTGGCGTTGATTTCCTCCAAAGCCATCAAGGCCACGTCCTTCAGCGACGTTTCGCTGATGGCCATGGTGCCGGAAAGGGAGTGCAGGATGCCGACCTTGATGGGGCCGGTGTCCGACACCGCTGGTGGCGCGGCCGGTGCCGCTGGTGGCGGCGTTGCCGCTACCGGAGCCTTCGCCTCCTCGGTCTTGTTGCATCCTGTGGCCAGCGCCAGCCACCCACCCACCGCTATCATTGTCAGGGAAAAGCGCATGTTCATGTCCTTCCTGGATTGAATCATTGTCTTTGTGACGAGCATTCCTCTACTCCTGCATCTGGAATCCCACTTGAATCGCGTTGCCTACGATCGAATTACCCAGGTCGGTACGTTGGTAACCAGCCATGAGCTTCAGGTTGTATCCATAGATCACGTAGGCCACGAACGCGTCGAGCATGGTCCACTTGCTGCCGCCCGACTGCGGGGAGGTTTGCTGCCAGCGCACCAACGGTTGTAGCTTTCCCACCCCGACATAGTCGGTGAGGAAGCTGCCCAGCACGTAGAACGCCTGCTTGGCGGGCTGGCCTACGTCGAAGTGGTAGTAGGCGCCCTCGACCGAGATGGTCCCGGCGCCGGGCAAGGTCTTCTCTGCCAGCAGGTCGGCAAGGAAGACCTTCAGGTCCAGGTCACCGTTCAGCGTCTTCGGGTCAATCGTGCCCGAGCCATACTTCTGGTACTGGAAGCCGCCGCCGATGGCGACGATGTCCTTGTCGCCATAGTAAGTACTGCTTCCCCATAGTCCCGGCTCTTCGCCGAGCAGCGCTATGTTCACGCGGCCGGAATAGAGCGGACTTTGGGCCACGTTGTCGAGATTGAAAGAACTTAGGAAGTACTTGGCCTTGCCGCCGAGGAACTGGCCCCAGACCACCACGCCATCGTCACGTCCATTGGCGCCCGTCTTCGGGCCTATGAATCCACCCGCTGCTCCGACGGAGTAGACGCCCGGGTAATTCCAAGGGCTTATGAAGAAGGGACCGCTGAAGTTCGAACGGTCGGAGGGCACCAAGAGCCGGCCGGCCCAAATGTGGAACTCATCGGCAAGATCTAGCTTCAGGATCAGGTCCATAATGCTGGCAGGACCGCTCGATCCGGCGGGCTTGGCGCTGCCATTGAAGTTTGCTTGCCACGCGAAATACTTGTTCAGTGCGCCGCTGAAGCGCGCCTCGAGGTAGATGGTGTCCAGGCTGACGTCGTCGAGCTTCTTGGGGTCACTTCCGCCCTGGACGCGCCCCGAGACCCGAAGTCCGAAATTCGCCTTGATGGGTACGATCTCCTTCTTGAGCGGATCGGTAGCGGCCGGCGTGGCGACCTCGGGCGGGGGCGCGAGCGGCGGAGGTGCAGGCAGCGCGGTAGGGGTGGGGGGCATGGAAGGCGCAGGCGAGTCTGGCTCGGCCGATTGCACCGTGGCAGGAGGGGGCGCAGCCAGCTGGGGTGCCGACTCCTGCGCCCATGCCTGGGTTGTCGTGAGTGCGACGAGGCCTAAACAGCCCAGGATCACTTCCCGGTAACATCGACCGAATTCGAGGGGTCGTTTCATTTTGCTCCTCTGATTGGCAATGCCGCGTGTACCGCGGTCAATCTATGTGTTCTCAACTGACGAGGGCGCCGCTGTTACCACTGAAAGCGGACCGCGGCGGTCCTCTTTACGTACTCGGACTATACCCGGCAGTTGTTAACGATGGATTTCGCGGCCCCAAAAGGTGCGTAAACATGTCGCCCGTCGACACTGCGTGCTCCCTTCAAGCGCCCTGGGCCTTTCGGTAGGCTCGCCAGCCGCCCAGTGCGGAGATGTCCTTCGCGCTCAGGACCGCGTGCTGCTCGCAAAGAAAGCCATGGACCCACTCGCCACTTGCAAGCTCGACACTCCCGATGCAAAGCGGCGCTGCCACACCGGCGAGAAATTGCCCGACCGCGGAGTCGGGCAGGCACCAGACTTCCACCTCGATGGCGGCGCCATCGCCCGCGGGCTGGCGCACCAGCCCCGGTTTTGCCGGCGTTGTGCCTGCAAGCTCGAACAGACGATAGGAAGGCACCGTCCGCAACGTTTGCACCAGACGCGCCCCGAGGCTCGTGAGCTGATGGTTGAGCGGTTCTCCGGAAAGATGGGCCCCAACGACCGCGAGACGAAAGCCGCTGGGATCGACGTTTGCAGCTGGGGTCGGCTGTTCGAACGTGTGGGGTGACGTCGATGCCCCTAGGGTCTGCGAGGCGTGCGCGTGAAAACGCGCACCGAGACCAGACAACCCTGCGTCCTGGCCCCACGGAGCCATCAGGGTGATCCCGAACGGAAGACCGTCGGTGCGAAAGCCCGCCGGCACCGCCAGGGCACACAGGTCGAGGAGGTTCACGAAGTTTGTGTAGTACCCGAGATTGCTGTTCAGTCGGACCGGATCGCTCTTGACCTGCTCGACGGTGTAGAGGGTCGGCGCCGTTGGCACCAGCATGACGTCGACCTGTCGGAAGACGGCTTCAGCCTGTCGCGAAAGGAGACGAAGCTCCGCCTGCGCTTGAAAGACCTCCTTGGCTGAATGCCCCCGAGCCCGTGAAAGGACGGCGCGAACTGTGGGCTCGATGGCGTCCGGATTGGTCGTGAGAAGGTTCTCGGTTGCAAGTAGGCGCTCGGCGACCCAGGGACCGTCGTAGAGCAGCCGGGCTGCCAGTCGGAACGGCGAGAAATCGATGTGCATCTTGCGGCCGCCCAGTGCTTCGAGTGCATGCTCGGCCCGCGCAAAGAGGGCCGCAGCTTGATTGTCTCCGAAGAACTCCAGGTGCTCGTCAGCGGGAACGCCAAACCGAAACGGGGCCGCGTCGAGCCTAGGGTTGGGCGCGGTCTCGACGCTCCATTCGCGCGCAAAGGGATCGCGCGGATCGAAGCGGCGGGCGACCTGAAAGATCCGCCAGGAGTCCTCGCAGGTCAGCGCAAAGATCGAAACGCAGTCGAGTGAGCGGCATGCTGGCACGACACCGAGGGTACTGAGCGCGCCGCGGCTTGGTTTGAGGCCTACGATGTTGGCAAAGGCGGCTGGAATGCGCCCGGAGCCGGCTGTGTCCGTCCCGAGGGCAAAGCTCGCCAGTCCACGCGCGACCGCAACCGCCGATCCCGAGCTGGAGCCTCCCGGGATGTAGCGTTCGTTGAAGGGGTTGCGTGGCACGCCATAGGGCGAGCGGGTCCCCACAAGGCCGGTGGCGAACTGGTCTAGGTTGGTCTTGCCGAGAACGATGGCGCCCGCATCCACCAGCCGTTCGACCACGGCGGCCGAGCGATGCGGTACGTATGAGAACGCCGGGCAGCCCGCCGTGGTCGGCATGCCTGCAACGTCGATATTGTCCTTGACCGCGAAAGCCACTCCGAAGAGCGGCATCTGCGCACCGTCTCGCCGCCGGTCCTCTACCTCTGCGATTTGCCTGGCCACCTCGTCTTTCGTTGCGCGATGGATCCAGGCGGCCGTCGCGGCATCGTCCGACGAACGCTCGACCATGTCCATGATCAGGTCCCGAGGCGTGGTCTGTCGGGTGTCGTAGAGTCGTTCGACCGTCCGCAAATCAGGACAAGGCGCATCCGCTTGGAGAGCGTGTTTGCTCATGCGTGGAGCAAAGCATGTGCGCCGTGCCAGCAGACGTGCAATGGATGCGCGGGCCTGCCGGGGCCAATTTACGACGAATTTAGTCTTTAGAAAACTGGCGGAAACCTTCCGCGGCCCATAACCAACGCACATGGTTGCTTTGCTGCACGGGTGCGTTCCTGAAAGGAAGGGCAGATGAAGAAATCATTCGTGGCCGCCGAGCCTTACGGCTGGCCGTGGAACGGTGACTTGCGAAGGGAAAACACTGCCCTCATCGTCATCGACATGCAGACGGATTTCTGTGGCAAGGGCGGCTACATCGATCTGCTCGGCTACGACATTTCCCTTACGCGGGCCTGTATTGAGCCCATCCACCGGGTCCTCTCCGTCATGCGTGAGACCGGGTTTCCCATCCTCCACACGCGGGAGGGACACCGGCCCGATCTGTCGGACCTGCCTGCCAACAAGCGGTGGCGGTCCCAACAGACACCCGGCGGAGCAGCGGGTATTGGCGAGCTCGGGCCGTGCGGTCGGGTCCTTGTGCGGGGAGAGGCAGGCTGGGACATCATCCCTGAGCTGTACCCCAAAGCCGGGGAAACAATCATCGACAAGCCGGGCAAGGGTTCGTTCTGCGCGACCGATCTGGACCTGATTCTTCGCCAGCGTGGAATCAGTAATCTCGTCCTCGCCGGCATCACGACAGACGTGTGCGTGCACACGACCATGCGCGAGGCCAACGATCGGGGGTATGAGTGCTTGCTGCTGACCGACTGTTGTGCTGCCACTGATCCGGGGAATCATTCCGCCGCGCTCAAGATGGTGACCATGCAGAACGGCGTGTTCGGCGCTATTGCGCCCTCCCAAGCTTTGCTCGAGGCATTGAAGACGTCGTGAGCGGATTCGCACTTTCCATTGCGAAAGAAGCCTTGCCGTCATGGCCAGCCAAACTGGCTTTGTCGTTCCGGGGCAGAAGCGGCGGGACGGTCATGCACCGGCTTGGCCAGATAGGTCCACTTGCCGTGCAACGGCCGTTCTTTCCGGAGGGCAGGCAGGTGTGTCATGTGGTGCTTCTGCACCCGCCGGGAGGCATCGTGCCCGGCGATTCTCTCGACGTAGAGCTTGACGTACAGTCGGGCGCCCACGCCCTCGTGACCACTCCGGCCGCCACCAAGGTTTATCGCAGCGACGGCCGGCCTGCTCGTCAGACGCAGACCTTGAAAGCCCTGGCCGGCGCGACGCTGGAATGGCTGCCCCAAGAGACCATTCTGTTCGACGGCGCACGTGCCTACCTCGACACCCGCGTCGACCTTTGCGGCGACGCCAGGTTCATCGGGTGGGACGTCTTGTGTCTCGGGCGCCCGGCTGCGGGTGAAACTGCTTTCAGTGGTTCCTGCCGGCAGCGCCTCGAGCTGTTCCTCGACGGTCGTCCGTTGCTGTCGGAACGGTCCAACTATGGTCGCGAGCTTCAGTCCGCGCCGTGGGGTATGCGCAATGCCTCGGTCGTCGCAACCTTGTTCGTGACCTCGCTGACCCTTGCGGGCGAGACCCTGCAAGAGCTGCTTGGTCGACTGCGTGTGCTTGCAGCGTCCGCGTCGATCGACGGTGCTTGGCGTTCAGTCAGCGTGGTTGGCGGCGTCCTCGTGCTTCGTTATCTCGGAGATAGTGCGGAGCGCGCACGCACTTTTTGCGAGAGCGCCTGGCGCCAAGTGCGTCCGGTGCTGCTGGGTCGGCCCGCATGCTTGCCCCGCATCTGGTTAACCTGATTGTGGAGGTCTATGGACTTACTTCCTCGTGAAAAGGACAAGCTGCTCATCTTCGTCGCGGGTCTCCTCGCGGAACGGCGAAAGGCGAGGGGGCTCAAGCTCAACTACCCCGAGGCGGTGGCGTACATTTCATTCGCCATTCTCGAGGGCGCCCGCGACGGCCGCACAGTTGCGGAGCTGATGACCTACGGGACGCAGTTGCTGACCCCAGACGACGTGATGGAGGGCGTCCCCGAGCTGATCCCGGAGGTGCAAGTGGAAGCGACGTTTCCCGACGGGACCAAGTTGGTAACGGTCCATCAGCCCATTCATTCCTCGACGCTGACCCCGGGCGAGATCATCACGGCGCCAGGTGACATCCTGCTCAACGAAGGTCGTTCCACCTTCACCCTCGAGGTTGCCAACGCCGGGGACCGGCCCATTCAAGTTGGCTCGCACTACCACTTCTTCGAGACCAACCCGGCTTTGCATTTCGATCGGCCGAAGGCGCGCGGATTTCGCCTGAATATTCCAGCCGGAACCGCGGTACGTTTCGAGCCGGGACAAAGCCGCACCGTCGAGCTCTGCGCATTCGGCGGCGAGCGAAAGATTTACGGCTTTCGCGGCGAGGTCATGGGAGCGCTGGACAAGGATATGCCATGAGACGCATCGATCGACGGGCCTACGCCGACATGTATGGCCCGACGACGGGGGATCGGGTGCGGCTGGGTGATACGAGCTTGGTCATCGAAGTGGAGCGCGACCACGCCATCTTCGGCGAGGAAGTGAAGTTCGGTGGCGGCAAGGTCATCCGCGATGGTATGGGCCAGAGCCAGCGGTGGGGCGACGAGGTCGCGGACACGGTCATTACGAACGCCGTCATCGTGGATCACTGGGGCATCGTGAAGGCCGACATCGGTATCAAACACGGTCGGCTCTCGGGTATTGGCAAAGCAGGCAATCCCGATGTACAGCCCGGGGTCACCATCGTCATTGGGCCGGGCACCGAGATTATCGCAGGTGAGGGCCTCTTGGCCACGGCGGGCGGCATCGATTCACACATCCATTTCATCTGTCCACAGCAGGTGGAGGAAGCCTTGATGTCGGGCATTACCACGATGATCGGTGGTGGAACGGGCCCCGCCGCCGGCACCAACGCCACCACCTGCACCCCGGGATCTTGGAACGTCTGGCGAATGCTGGAAGCAGCCGAGAGCTTGCCCATGAACCTGGGCTTTCTCGGCAAGGGCAACGCCAGCCAGCCAGGTGGCTTGGTAGAACAACTCGAGGCAGGCTGCATGGGCCTCAAGCTGCACGAGGATTGGGGCACCACGCCCGCGGCGATCGACACGTGCTTGACGGTGGCCGAGACCCACGACATCCAGGTGGCCATCCACACCGACACGCTGAACGAGTCTGGCTTCGTGGAGGACACCATCGCGGCGTTCCGTGGTCGCGCCATTCACACCTATCACACGGAGGGTGCTGGTGGCGGCCATGCTCCCGACATCATCAAGGTGTGCGGCTCGGCCAACGTGCTGCCGTCGTCCACGAACCCGACCCGTCCATACACCGTCAATACCATCGACGAGCACTTGGACATGCTCATGGTCTGCCATCACCTCGACCCCAGCATCGCCGAGGACGTGGCCTTCGCCGAATCGCGCATTCGCCGAGAAACCATCGCGGCGGAGGACATCCTGCACGACCTCGGCGCCTTCAGCATGACGTCGAGCGACTCGCAGGCCATGGGCCGCGTGGGTGAAACCATCACGCGAACCTGGCAGACCGCGCACAAGATGAAGCAGCAGCGCGGCCCCTTGCCTCGAGACGCAGCGAAGGGCGGCCTACACGACAACTTTCGGGTGAAACGCTACATCGCCAAGTACACGATCAACCCGGCGATTACCCACGGAATCGCACACGAGGTAGGGTCACTCGAGGTGGGAAAGCTGGCCGACATCGTTCTTTGGAAGCCAGCCTTCTTCGCCGCAAAGCCTGCGCTGGTGATCAAGGGGGGCTTCATCGTTGCAGCGCCGATGGGCGATGCCAACGCCTCGATTCCGACTCCGCAGCCGGTTCATTACCGGCCCATGTTCGGCGCGCTTCCGGGCCCGTGCCAACGTACCAGCGTGACTTTCGTCTCGGGGGCGGCGCTGGCAGGGGACGTGGGCGGGCGGCTGGGCTTGCGCAAGCGCTTGGTTGCGGTGAAGGGGACGCGGACCATCGGCAAGCGCGATCTGGTGCACAACGACTACCAACCCGTCATCGAGGTCAATCCACAAACCTACGACGTTCGCGCGGATGGCGTGCCGCTGGTCTGCGAGCCCGCTACCATTTTGCCGCTCGCCCAGCGGTACTTCCTTTTTTGAGGGGCCCCATGCTCCATCTTCGAGAAATACTGAGTGCTTGGGCGGCCGACAGGGCCGCTGTCCCCGCGGTCTTGACTTTGACCTGTGCAGACCGACGCAGAAGCCGACTGCGTGCCACGCTCGACGATGGCCGCGAGGCGGCGGTGATGCTTCCTCGAGGCTCCATCTTGCGGGACGGAGACTGTCTAGTCGATCGCGACAGCAGCGTCGCCGTGGCAATCAGGGCTGCGCCCGAGACCTTATCGGTCGCGCGGACAGACAGCCATCATACGCTGTGCCGGGCGGCCTACCACTTGGGCAACCGCCACGTGCCCGTGCAGCTTGGAGTCGATTGGCTTGCCTACGAGCACGACCACGTGCTCGACGACATGGTGCGGGCGCTCGGGCTGGTGGTGTCGGTAGAGAGCAAACCCTTCGAACCCGAGACTGGCGGGTACGGGCACGCGAACGACCGTGCGCACGCAGGCGGGCACGCGCACCATGAATCGCACCGTCATGCCCACTGACCCCCAACCATTGCTCACGTTGTCGTTTGTCGAGCAAGGGCGTTCGGAGACAGCGGCCATTGCCGGCATACCGCTCCTTCGTCTCCTTCAGCTGGCCAGTCCCGCGCTTCCCATCGGCTCCTTCGCATACTCGCAAGGGCTCGAGCAAGCCGTGGCGTTGTCGTGGGTGGCCAAGGAGGCGTCGGCGCAGGAGTGGATTCTCGGGCTGCTTTCGGGCGTCATCGCCCGTCTCGATCTACCAGTTCTGGTCCGGCTCTTTCATGCCTTCGAACGAGACGATCTGCTCAGGGCCGAGTGGTGGAGTGAATTTCTGCTTTGTTCTCGGTCGAGCGACGAATTGCAGATGGAAGACCGGCACTTGGGCACAGCCCTGGCGCGGGTTCTCGACGGCCTGGGCGTCGTAGGTGCAGCCCACTGGCTCGGATCGCCGAGATCCACCCATGCGACGCTGTTCGCGCTGGCAGCCGTCAGCTGGCGGGTGCCGCTTCCCGCCGCGCTTGCTGCTTTTGCCTTCGCGTGGACCGAGGCCCAAGTGGGCGCTGCTACGCGGCTGTGTCCCCTGGGCCAACAGGCGGCGCAACGAATCCTGACCCGTGCGCTTCCCATAATGGACGCCGCCGCCTTGGACGCTCTCGAGATCGACGATGACGAGATCGGTTCCGGCGCTCCAGCGCAAGCAATCGCCAGCGCCCTTCATGAAACGCTCTATTCGCGGCTGTGCCGCTCTTGAGGAGATGATCGGATGAACGAACGACAAGTGCTGCGTGTTGGGGTGGCAGGCCCGGTGGGTTCAGGCAAGACCGCTCTCGTCGATGCTCTTTGCAAGCATCTGCGCGACCGTTTCAACATCGCCGTGGTCACCAACGACATCTACACCAAGGAAGACGCCCAGTTTCTGGTTCGCAGTGGCGCTTTGTCCCCCGACCGAATCGTCGGCGTCGAGACCGGCGGCTGTCCGCACACCGCC
>Ga0302323_100000366_pt1 | contig 35542 bp, 22 predicted proteins | sample Fen_T0_3_FD_201950 | JGI IMG/M metagenome (GOLD analysis project Ga0302323, IMG submission 201950) | Peat permafrost microbial communities from Stordalen Mire near Abisko, Sweden - Fen_T0_3 | ecosystem: Environmental > Terrestrial > Soil > Wetlands > Permafrost | place: Sweden: Abisko...
AGCGGCTGGGTGCGATCCGGCCGCGCGACCCGCGCGACCTCGATGACGGTCTCGGTGTCGGGCCGCGGGACCAGCACCGAGGGATCGACGAAGAATGGCAGCCCCCAGAACTCGGCCTCGCCCAGCAGGTAGCTGACCGACTCCCCGGCGAGCCGGCGCCGGATCAGGCCGCGGTAGCTCGCGAGCTCGGCATCGCCCAGCGGCTTATCGAAGCCCGTATAGAGCTGGACCCGCGTGCAGCCGAGCACGTGCGCGAGCAGCAGCTGGGCCTCGAGCCGCGCCCCGGCAATCCCGGCCTCCGAGAAGCGCTGGGTCGTCCAGTCGAGCACGCCGAGCGTGGTCCATGCCACGCCCCCGTATAGCACTTCGCGACGAGCGCCAGCCGACCCGGTCAGCCGATGATGACGAGATCGGCGTGGTTGATCCCGGTCGCGCCCGTCACGACCAGCGCCCCCACCGTGGCGAGGGCCGTGCCGGCGTCACAGGTGGCGAGCGCGGCCGCCGGATCGTGGCCCGCGGCGGCGACCGCGTCCCAGGTGGTGCCGTCGACCCAGGCGCCCGCCGGGGCCGGGCGCGTCGCCGGGGGCGGGCCGTCGACGCCATCGGTGCCGACGACGAACGCCGTGCGTGGGGTGCCACGCAACCGGCGCGCCAGGGCCAGCGCGAGCTGCTGCGCCCGGCCGCCGTCGCCGTGGACCTCCGGCACGTGCAGGGTCGGCTCGCCCCAGGCGACGATCGGGCCGCCCGGCTCGGCCGCGAGCGTCGCGGCGACCGCCTCGACGTCGCCCTCGATAGGCGCCTGCCGCCAGCGCGCCGCGACGCCACGTGCAGCGAGCGCCGCGACCGCCGCCTGGGCCGCGCTCGCCATCGGCGCGATGACCGCCGCGTAGTCCGACCGCGTGACCCGCCCCGCCCCAAGCGGCTCGCCCAGCAGCCCCGGCACCGCCAGGCCGTGGCGCTCGAGCACCGCGCGCGCCCGGGGCCGCCGCGCCGCCGCGCCGTCGTCGACCGCGACGCCCGGCGCCGTGGTCCACGGGCCGATCGTCGGGCCCGAGCCGATCACGGCGAGCGGATCGCCGATCACGTCGCTGACCGCGAGGGTCACCACCGGCGCCGCCGAGACGAGCGCGAGCTGCCCCGCCTTGATCGCCGACAGCGCCCCGCGCACGGCGTTGATCTCGTCGATCGCCGCGCCGGCGGCCATCACGCCGCGGATCGTCGCCACGAACTCGTCGAGCGGCACCCGCGGGACCTCGACCAGCGCGGACGCGCCCCCCGACATCAGCGCGATCACGACGTCGCCGGCCCCGGCGGTCTTGACCAGCGCCTCGACCGCGAGCCCCGCGGCCACGCTTGCGGCATCCGGCACCGGATGGCTCGCCTCGATCGCCTGCCAGCCGGCGGGTAGCGCGCCGGCCCCGCCGCGCGGCACGACCGCGATCCCGACGGCGACCTCGCCGGCTCCGCGCGCCATGGCGAGCGCGGCCTTGCCGATCGCGAACGCGAGCCGGCGGCGCCCGGCGAGCCGGGCTCGGGCGGCCGGCGCCGCCAGCGCAGCGCGCACCCGCGCCGCGGGATCGCACGCGGCGATCGTCTCGCGCAGCACCGCCTCCGCCAGCGCGCGGTCGATCACGCCGCCCTCGCCGCAGCGCGAGGTGCGCCGATCGATCGCGCCGGCTCGAGCGTCCGGGACATCGCCCGAACCTACCGCGGCTCCGGGCCTCGCGTGGGTTTGTCGCACGCGCGAACGGACCGCCGTGACGGCGGCCACCGACGCCATGCTAGGTTCGCGGCGATGTCGTCCGAGCTCGCGAGCGCCACGCTGTTGCCGCCCCGGCGGCGCCCTCTGGGATTCGAGCTCGCGTTCGTCGTGGTGATCTCGCTCGCGGTGCTGGTGCCCGGGATCTGGAGCTACTCGCTGGTCGACCCGTGGGAGACCCACTACGGCGAGGTCGGCCGGATGATGCTGCAGAACCACGACTGGGTGCACACCGAGTGGCCCCAGGACAACGAGGGGTTCCGCAGCAAGCCCGTGCTGTCGTTCTGGCTGATGGCCGGCGGCATGCGCGCGCTGGGGCTCGCCGCCGACGGCGGGTACTCGGGTGAGATGGTGCACGACGCGCGCACGATGATCGCGATCCGGCTGCCGTTCGTCGCGTGCGCGGTCGCCGGCCTGACCCTCCTGTGGTGGATGCTGGCGCGGCTGGTCAGCCGCCGGCTCGCGTGGCTGGCGCTGCTCGTCGTCGGGTCGTGCCCGTTCTTCTGCCTGGTCGCGCGCCAGGGCATCCCCGACATGCCCATGGTCGCGTGCGTGATCGGCGCGCTGTCGCTGTTCACGCTCGCGGTCGAGGATGGCGACCGGCCGATCACCGCGCTCGGCAGCCTCCGGATCGCCGGCCGCACCCTCGCCTGGGACGCCCGCCACGTCGTGCTCGGCCTGGCCGGCGGCTTCGTCGTCGCCCAGGCGATCTACTACGCCGGGTACTTCGCCGTGTCGCCGCAGCTCGCGGTGCGGCGCACCCTGGTGTCCCCGGCGATCTGGCTGCCCGGCGCGATGCTGCTCGGGCTCGCCGCGCTGTCGCGCACCGGCTGGCTGCTCGTGCGGCTGCCGCTGCTGCTGACCGGCGGCGTCATCGCCGCGATCGTCCACGCGCCGGTGCCCGGGCGCGCGCCCGGCCAGCCGCGGTGGTCGCACATCGTCGAGCACGTGCTCCGGACCTGGGATCGCCACGCGGCCGATCGCTATGCGATCCGCGCGATCGCGCTGGCCTGCGTGTGGCCCGGCCGCGCCGCGCTGGGCTACGCGCCGAACCGGCTCGGCGACGCCTGGCGCGCCACCGGCGGCGTCGCCGACCACGCGCTCGCGATGTCGCCGATCGCGACGATGCGCCAGCTCTACCTGCTCGGCTGCTACGCGCTGCTCGGGGTCAGCGTGCTCGCCAAGGGGCCGCCCGGGCTCGCCGTGGTCGGCGCGGTCGGCGTGTTCCACATCGTGCTGCTCGACCGCTGGCGGGCGTTCTACGACGGCGCGTTCGAGCTCAAGCGCGGCCTCTTGCTGATGATCGCGACGTTCTTGCCATGGCACGTCGCGATGTACCTGAAGGATGGCCTGCGGTTCATCGACGAGTACCTGTTCACCCACATCATGAACCGCGCCGCGGTGGGCGTCGACAACTCGCCCGGCACGTTCGAGTACTACACCTCGCAGATCGGCCACGGCATGTGGCTGTGGGCCGCGCTGCTGCCCGCGGCGATCGGCAGCGCCGTGCTCCGCGCGCGCGGCGATACCCGGGAGGGCCGCGTCCGCTTCATGGTCGTGCTGTGGGCGATCGGCGCGGTCGCGTTCTTCTCGCTGGTCCAGACCAAGTTCCACCACTACATCCTGCCGGCGGTCCCGGCGCTCGGCATCCTGGTCGCGTTCTTGCTCGACGATCTGGCCGCCGGGCGCGACCGGCTCCACCCGCTCTACGGCGCGCTCGGCATCGCCATCGTGCTGATGATCTGCCGCGACTTCATGCACGAGCCCGAGCGCTGGATCGAGATGTTCGTGTTTCGCTACGACCGGCCGTGGCCGGCGGGCGACCCGTGGCAGATCGACCCCTCGGATGGCTTCCTCGGCCTGGGCATCGCCTCGGCGGCGGCGATCGCCATCGCGACGACGCGGCTGCGCCGGATCGGCGTGGCGTGCCTCGCCGCGGCGGGCCTGGCGACCTGCGTGTGGTCGCTCCAGATCTACATGCCGCTCGCCGGAACGCACTGGGGCATGGGCGACGCGATCGCGACCTACTACCGCAGCCGGACCATCTACGGCCAGAGGCTCGTCTACTTCGGCGCCGGCGAGCTCGCCGACGACTGGGCCAGGATCGGCGATCGCTGGACGTTCGAGACCCAGATCCCCGACACCCTGCAGGTCGGCCAGCCGATGACGATCAAGATCCAGGTCACCAAGGCCGACGACGAGCGGGCCACGGAGCACGAGCTGGCGTTGATCGGCACGGTCAGCCAGGTCGGCGATCACAGCGTCGAGCTGACCCTCGCGCCCGGCGAGCGCAAGAAGCTCGATCCGCTGGTCGCCCGGGGCGCCACCGGCCCGCGCGGCCGGCCGCCGGTGCGCACCGTCGACGCCGATCGGCTGGTCGCCTGGCAGCTGTACTGGCGCGGCGAGAACTTCTGGTCCGGCGACGAGATCTGGGGCTACCTGCCGGAGATGAAGACGGCGTTCGTCAAGACCGACAACGTCGAGTTCCTGAAGTACATCAACGATCGCGCGCGCGCCCCGCTCGGCCGCCGCTACTTCCTCGTCACCGAGGCCGGCCGGGTCAACGGCGCGCGCGCCGCGCTGCCGACCCAGCGCGCCCGCGATAGCTTCGAGGTGCTCGACACCACGAGCAACAAGTTCTCGCTCGCCGCGTTCTGGCTGTAGCCCCATGCGCATCCTCCTGGTCCGCCACGGTGAGTCGCTCGGCAACGTGGACCCGACGGTCCACGCGACCACCGCGGATCATGCCGTGCCGCTGTCGGAGCGCGGCCACGACCAGGCCCGCCAGGCCGGGCGCCTGCTCGCCGACTACCTCGACGCACACATCACCGGCACGCGGCCGCACGTCCGGCTGTGGGCGAGCCCCTACAAGCGCACGCGGCAGACCGCCGATTGCGTCGTCGAGCACGCGCGCGGCTGGGTCACCGATCGCGTCGAGCACATCCTGCTCTGCGAGCAGCAATTCGGCCTGTTCGACGGCGTCGCCGAGGCCGACCTGCCCGACCGGTTCCCGCGCGAGCACGCCTACTACGACATGCTCACCCGGTTCGGCGGTAAATTCTGGGCGCGCATGCCGCAAGGCGAGAGCCGGTTCGACGTGGCCAAGCGCATCCACCAGGCGTTCGGCACGTTCCACCGCGACGCCGCCGAGCACGGCATTCGCGACATCATCGTGATCTGCCACGGCGTCACCCTGCGCGCCTTCGTGATGATGTGGTGTCACCTGGCCCCGGAGTGGTTCGAGGCCGAGCCCAACCCACATAACTGCGCCATCCGGCTGATCGAAGACGGGCTCGACCGCGGCTACGTGTTCGCCGGCTTCCCGCGGGGCTAGCGCCAGGTCCACCGACGCCGAACGCGGTCGCCGCCGCCGCGTGGCAACCGCGGCTGCGTGCGGCCGGTCATACGGTAGGCGCTGCAATGACGGGCGGTTAGCCCCACCGATCGGGTGGCGCGCGGAATCTTGATGCTATGCTGAGTTGTTAACGGCTGATGGGGCCGCCCCCCGGTAGGAGCCACCCGTGCAAGCTACGGATACGTCGGCGATCGAGCGCCTGATCGGCAGAGCGCGGCGACGGATCCGCGGACAGTGGGCCCTCGAGGGGGCGACGACCACCGCGATCCTGGCTGCCGCGGCGGCGCTGGTCGTGATCTTCTTGCGCCGGCTCGAGGCGATCGGCACGCCGGTCGCGGTGGCGCTGCTGATCGCCGCGGCGGCCGCGGTGGTGGCCGGGGCGCTGATCAAGGCGCTGCAGCGGATCGACGACGAGCGGATCGCGCGGCGGATCGACCGGGCCTCGAACCTGGCGGACCGGCTGTCGACGGCGATCGCGTTCAGCCGCGCCGGGGCGGGACCGGTGGCCGGCGACGACGCCGCGGCCGGCGAGACCCAGGCGCTCATGCGGGCGGCGATCCGAGACGGCGTGCGCGCCGTGCCGCGCGCCGACGTGAAGGGCGCGACCCCGTTCGTGGCGCCTCGCGATCTGCGCGCGGCGATCGGCTTCCTCGTGCTGTCAGCGCTCGCGGCCGGCCTGGCGATCCCGACCGAGGATCGCGCGCCCAAGCTGTGGCGCGTCGAGCCCGATCACGGCGCGGCCGGCGATCTGGTGCTCCTGAAAGGCAAGCATCTGCTGACCGGCGTCACCCAGGCGGTCAGCGACGCGGCGCCACGCGGCGCGAGCGCCGGGCACGCCGCGCTGGCGGCGCATACCTCGATCGGCACGCCCAACGTGCCCCCGGGGGCGGTCGCGCCGGCGGCGACGCCACCTGCAGCCAAGCCGGCCTCCGCGACCGGCACCGCCGCGGCGGCGCACCCGGCCGGCGGCTTCGTGCCCGGCGATGGCCTGGTCGCGCTCGGCGCCGGCAAGGCGCACCGGATGACCGTCGTCGACTGGGCCGCGGATCAGATCGCGATCCGGATCCCCGAGGGCACGCCGATCGGCGCGACCACGCTCACGGTGTGGATCGGCGACGCCGCGATCGGGCCGGTGGCGTTCACCGTGGTCGACCGCGCCGACCCGCGCTACCACCGCGCCGACTCCGTCGTCCTCGATCCCGATGATCGCGCCTACCTCGAGGCGCTGCTCGGCGAGCTCCGCGCGGTCGCCAAGCGCGACAAGGTCCCCGAGCTCGAGGACTTCGCCAAGCAGATCGAGCAGCTGATCAAGGACGCCGAGCTCGGCAAGATCTCCAAGGAGCAGATGCTCGAGGCGATGTCCAGGGCCGAGGACAAGCTGAACCAGAACCCCGAGCCCGCGCAGGCCGAGCTCGACAAGCAGCTCGCGGACATGGGCAAGGAGCTGTCCAAGGATCAGGTGACCAAGGACCTGGGCGACGCGCTCCAGAAGAGCGATCTCGACAAGGCCAAGCAGGAGCTCGAGAAGCTCGCCGACAAGCTCGACCAGAAGCAGCTGTCCGACAAGGACAAGGACGAGCTCGCCAAGCAGCTCGACAAGGTCGCCAAGCAGCTCGACCAGAAGGAGGACCAGCATCAGCACTTGCTCGAGCAGCAGAAGCAAGGGCTCGAAGACCAGGTCCGCCGGCTCGAGAAGAAGAAGGAGCAGGCCAAGACCGAGCCCGAGCGGCTCGACGCCGAGCGCCAGCTGCAGAAGAAGAAGGACGAGCTGAAGAAGCTCGACAAGGACGAGCAGGACAAGGAGCAGTCGGCGCAGCGCCAGGCGCTCAAGCGGCTGACGCGCGACATGGAGAAGGCCGCCGAGAACCTCCAGAAGCCCGAGAAGGATCCGAACCGGCAGGATCAAAAAGACCAGGACGGCCAGGACCGCGACAAGCAGGCGTCGCAGAAGCTCAAGGACGCCGCGCGCGAGACCGGCCGCGTCGATCAGGATCAGCGCAAGCAGGCGACGCAGAAGAAGCTGTCCTCGCAGATGGACGATCTGCGCGAGGCGATGCGGCGGGCCAAGCAGAAGGGCGACAAGGGCTCGCAGGATCCGTTCGGCAAGCAGGGCAAGAACCAGGACTTCGCGCAGCGCTCGCGCGGCCAGAAGGGCCAGAGCGGCGCTTGGAAGCCAGGTCAAGGTCAAAAGCCCGGCCAGGGTCAGGGCGGCCAGGGTCAGGCCGGCCAGGGCCAGGGCGGTCAGGGCCAGCAGGGCGGCAAGGAATGGGGGGTCGGCCACGACGACAACCTCACCGGCGACCCGACGCAGAAGTCCGGCAACACCAAGGACGACGATCTCCAGGGCGTCCAGGGCAAGGACGGCGGCGGCACCCGCGAGACGATCCTCTCGGCGGCGCAGAAGGGCTTCGCCTCGCAGCGCTACCGCGACGTCTACGGCAAGTACCACCAGATCGTCGAAGAGGTGATGCGGACCGAGAAGCTACCGGCGAGCTACAAGTACTACGTGAAGCGCTACTTCGCGAAGATCCACCCGAGCAGCGAGGCCGCGGCGTCGGACGCAGCCGCTGCGCCGAGCGCGCCCGGCGCCCAGACCAACGCACCGTCCGAGGGAAACCCGCAATGACCACTGCTGTTGCCGCGCGCGACGTCGAATCGACCGTGGGAGACTTCATGACCGATCTGCGCCGGCTGCGCGAAGAGATCGGCACGATGATCGTCGGCCAGCAGACCATCATCGAGGGCGTCCTCATGTGCCTGCTCGGCGGCGGCCACGCGCTGCTCGAGGGCGTCCCGGGCCTGGGCAAGACCATGCTGGTCCGCACGCTCGCCGAGACCATCCACGCGACGTTCTCGCGGATCCAGTTCACGCCCGATCTGATGCCGGCCGACATCGTCGGCACCAACGTCATCACCGAGGATCACGGCGCCAAGCGGTTCGAGTTCCAGAAGGGGCCGATCTTCGCGAACATCCTGCTCGCCGACGAGATCAACCGCGCGACCCCCAAGACCCAGTCGGCGCTGCTCGAGGCGATGAGCGAGGGCTCGGTCACCGTCGCCAAGGAGACCTACCGGCTCGAGAAGCCGTTCTTCGTCCTGGCGACCCAGAACCCGCTCGAGATGGAGGGCACCTACCCGCTCCCCGAGGCCCAGCTCGACCGGTTCTTCTTCAAGCTCGTCGTCGAGTACCCCGATCGCGAGGATCTCCACACGATCCTCGACCGCACCACGACCGACGAGGTGCCGACCCCCAAGGCGGTGATCCAGAAGGCGCGGATCCTCGAGATGCGCGAGCTGGTCAGGAAGGTCCCGCTCGCCCGCCAGATCCAGGACTACGCCGTGCGCGTCGTGCTCGCGACCCACCCGGACAACCCCGAGGCCACCGCGATGTCCAAGCAGTTCATGCGCTACGGCGCGTCGCCGCGCGGCCTGCAGTCGGTGATCCTCGCCGCCAAGATCCGCGCGCTGCTCGAGGGCCGCTACGCGGTCGCGATCGACGACATCCGCCATGTCGCGGCGCCCGCGCTGCGCCACCGCATGATCATGAACTTCGAAGGCGAGGCCGAGGGCATCCGCACCGACGCCATCATCGCCGAGATCCTCAAGGCGACGAAGGAGGCCTAGCGCGTGGCCCGCTCCACGGCAGCCGCGCTCCGCCCGTCCGACAAGCCTGCCCGGCCCGCCGGCGCGCGCGCCAACCCCGCCGCCGATCGCTCGGGCCTGTTCGATGATCGGTTCCTGAAGACGCTCGAGCACCTGCACCTGGTGTCGCGCAAGGTCTTCACCGGCAACCTGCGCGCCGAGCGCCGGACCCGCAAGGTCGGCTCCGGCATCGAGTTCGCCGATCACCGGACCTACGCCCGCGGCGACGACTTCCGCTACATCGACTGGAACCTCTACGGCCGGCTCGATCGCCTGCTGCTGCGGCTGTTCGAAGAGGAAGAGGATCTCTACATCTACCTGCTGGTCGATGTTTCGGACTCGATGGCGATCGGCGCGCCGCTGCCCAAGCTGCACTACGCGATGCAGCTCGCCGCGGCGCTGTCGTACGTCGGCCTGGCCAACCTCGATCGCGTCGCGATCCTGCCGTTCGCCGACCGGTTGCTCGGCCGGCTGCCGCCGTCGCGCGGCAAGAACCGGATCTTCCGCGTGTTCGAGTTCCTCCGGACCTGCGCGATCGGCGGCCAGACCGAGCTCGCCGAGTGCATGAAGACGTTCGTGACCCAGAACAAGCGGCGCGGCCTGGCGGTGGTCATCAGCGACTTCTACGATCCGGTCGGCTTCGAGCAGGGGCTCAACACCCTGCGCTACAACAAGTTCGAGCCGTTCGTGCTCCAGGTCTATGACCAGCGCGAGGCCGAGCCCAAGCTCCACGGCGACCTCGCGCTGGTCGATTGCGAGACCGGCGATACCCGCGAGGTCACGGTGTCGAAGTCGCTGCTCGAGGCCTACCAGCGCGAGCACGAGAAGTACTGCAAGGAGCTCGAGGCGTACTGCACCCGGTACGCGATGCCGTTCTTCCGCACCCACACGGCGATCCCGTTCGATCAGCTGGTGCTGAAGATCTTCCGCTCGGGAGGGTTCCTGCGGTGAGCTTTCTCGGGCCGATCCCGTTGGCCGTGTTCGCGTGGGTCGCCGGCGGCGCGACCTTGCTCGCGATCGGCGCCTACATCATCAAGATGCGGCGCCGCCGGTTCGAGGTGCCGTTCTCGCGGCTGTGGCAGCGCGTCCTCGAGCAGCGCGACGCCAGCGCGCTGTGGAAGCAGCTCAAGCGCCTGCTGTCGCTGCTGCTGATCCTGTTCATCATCGCGCTCATGCTGTTCGCGGCGCTCGATCCGACGCTCGGCGCGGTCGATCGCCAGGCCCGCAGCGTGATCCTCTTGTTCGACGCCTCGGCCTCGATGAAGGCGATGGACGGCAGCACCCTGGCCAAGGACCCGGGCGACACGTCGCGGCTCGACGCCGCCAAGGCGGCCGCCAAGCGGCTGGTCGATGGCATGGGCGGCGGCGATGTCGCCATGGTCATGAAGGTCGACGGCCAGGCCACGCCGATGTCGCGGTTCACCGGCGACGGCCCGATGCTCGACAAGATCATCGACGGGCTCGCCGCGAGCGATACGCCCGCCGACCTGCCCCGCGCGCTCGGCGCCGCGGCCGACGCGCTGCGCGACCGCAAGAACCCGCTGATCGTGGTGATCTCCGACGGCGCGTTCCCCGAGCAGCAGCTCGGCCAGATCCGCTGGACGCCACCCCCGGCGCCGGGCAGCGCCGCGCCGCCGGCCCCCCCGCCCGCGCCCGCCGCCTCGCTCGCCACCGTCGATCTCTCCGGCATCGACGTCCGCTACCTCCCGGTCGGCCACCGCAGCGACAACGTCGGCATCATCGCGTTCAACGTCCGGCGCTACATCGCCAACAAGGCGGCCTACGAGGTCTACATCGAGGTCCAGAACTTCGGCCAGGAGCCGGCGCACCGCCAGCTGACGCTCTACAACGGCGAGACCGCGGTCGACGTCCGCCGCCTCGATCTCGCGCCGGGCCAGCGGCTGCACCAGATCTACGCCAAGCTGCCGGCCAGCGCCGACGACAAGCTGCGCGCGGCGCTGCGCCCGGTCGAGGGCCCGGGCGGCTCGGACCCGTTCGCGCTCGACGATCAAGCGTTCGCCCTGCTCCCCGCCAAGAAGAAGCAGAAGGTGCTCCTGGTCGGCGCGCCGAACCTGTTCCTCGAGGGCGCGCTGCTGGTCTACGAGAACATCGACCTGCTCGGCCGGATCTCGCCGGCCGACTACGACGCCAGGCCGGCGGCCGCCGAGGGCGCCGACGTGGTGATCTTCGACGACTACACGCCGGCCGTCATGCCGCCGCCGCCGGCCTCGCTCCTGTACTTCCACCCGACCGGCGCGGCGAGCCCGATCGCGGTGCGCGGCGAGGTCGCGAGCCCGCACATCACCGAGATCGACGAGGGCCACCCGGTGATGCGCTGGGTGACCCTGACCGACGTCTTCATGGACAAGACCGATGCGTTCGCCCCCGACCCCAGGCGCGGCGAATCGACCCTCGCGTTCTCGGTGCGCGACTCGGTGATCGCCGCCAAGCGCGATGGCAAGCGCAAGATCCTCGCGGTCGGGTTCTCGCTGCCGGCCCAGGGCCGCGACAGCGCGACCGATCTGCCGATGCGCGTCGCGTTCCCGATGCTGCTGGTCAACGCGCTCGACTGGTTCGCCGGCGATCAGACCGACCTCTTGACCACCTACGCGACCGGCAGCCGCGAGCGCGTGCCGCTCGACGGCGTGGTCGGCGCCACCGAGGCCGAGGTCAAGGGCCCCGACGCCCGGGTCACCCACACGCCGGTGATCGACGGGCTCGCCACGTTCTACGCCTCGCGCGTCGGCTACTACGACCTCCAGGCCAAGGCGCCCGATGGCAGCGTGCTTGCGCGCGTCGAGCTCGCCGCCAACCTGGCCTCGACCGAGGAGTCCGACATCGCGCCGTCGACCAAGCTCACCCTGGGCGGCCCCGGCGGCCACCCGCTCGCCGCGCCCGAGGCGTTCGCGATCACCCACAGCCAGCAGCTGTGGCTCTACCTGCTCCTGTTCGCGGCGGGGCTCATCCTCGTCGAGTGGATCACCTATCACCGACGGATCACCGTGTGACGCCCACCCGCAAAGCCCTGCGTTCGCTGCTCGCGCCCCGCGCGCTGATCCGGATCGCGGCGGCGGCCGCGGCGATCGCCGTGATCGGCGTCGAGCTCTCGCTGTGGATCGGCGACCGCACGAGCCTCCACCTCGACTGGCTGCCGAGCCGGCCGATCGATCTGCTGCGGCCGACCGCGCTCTACCTGATCGCGATCGTGCCGGTGTTCTACCTGCTGCGCGTGCTGTCCTTGACCGATCTGTCGCTCAGCCAGCAGCTCACCCAGGCCACGCTGCGCTCGCTCGTCATCATCGGCATCGCCCTCGCGGCGGCGCGGCCGTCGTGGATCACCGAGCAGAGCAAGGTCGCGACGATCGCGCTGGTCGACGTCTCGGACTCGATCTCCGACCAGCAGCTCGCCGCGGCGCGCGCCTACCTCGATACCCTCGAGGCGGCAACCGGCTCCGGCAACCTCCAGGTCGTCACGTTCGCCGAGAAGCCGACCGTCGTCCGGAAGCCCGAGGGCAAGGCGCTGTCCCAGGCGGTCGCCCGCCACCCCGGCGGCGGCGCTGGCACCGACACCCAGGCCGCGATGCAGCTCGCCTACGGGATCTACCCCGATGGCTTCGTGCCGCGCATGGTGATCGTCTCGGACGGCAACCAGACCCAGGGCGACGTCGCGGTCGAGGCCTACCGCGCCAAGGAGCTCGGCGTGCGGGTGTCGTGGCGGACGTTCGACCAGGACAAGACCAGCGAGGTCCGCGTCGTCGGCGTCACGGTCCCCGATGACCTCAAGGTCGGCCAGCCCTACGACGTCACCGCCGAGGTGTGGTCGACCGAACCGCAGCGCGCCACCCTGGCGCTCCAGCAAGACGAGTTCCCCAACGGCCTCGAGCCGACCAAGGACGTCGAGCTCCGCGAGGGCAAGAACCTCATCAAGTTCAAGTCCGACGCCAAGCACGCCGGCGCCACGACCTACCGCCTGACCCTCACCAGGTTCGAGCACGACACCGAGAAGCAGAACAACGCCGCGGTGATGACCGCGCCGGTCAAGGGCCGGCCCAACGTGCTCTACGTCGAGGGCGGCATCCTGCGCGAGCCCGGCCAGGCCGGCCACCTCCAGCGCGCGCTCGAGCACGAGAACATCGACGTCACGGTGCGCGGCCCCAATGGCATCCCGGCCAACCCCAAGGAGCTCGACAAGTTCGACCTGGTCCTGGTATCCGACGTGCCGGCCCACCTGATGGGCGCGGGCCAGATGCAGGCGCTCGACGCCTACGTGGCGCAGGGCGGCGGCGGCCTCATCATGGCCGGCGGCGAGGACTCGTTCGGCTCGGGCGGCTACGAGCGCACCAAGATCGAGCAGATGATGCCGGTGCGGTTCGACTCCGAGAAGATCAAGGAGCAGCCCGACGTCGCGGTCGCCCTCGTGATCGACCGCTCGGGCTCGATGCAGGGCCCCAAGCTCGAGGCCGCCAAGGAGTCGGCGCGCGCCACGGCCGAGGTCCTCGCGCCCAACGACTACATCGCCGTGATCGCGTTCGACAGCGAGGCCCAGGTGTTCGTGCGGCCGACCCGGGCGTCGAACAAGATGCGGATCTCCAACGACATCGCCCGGCTGCAATCCGGCGGCGGCACCAACATCTACCCGGGCCTCAAGGAGGCGTTCGAGCTGCTCCAGGGCATCAACGCCAAGGTCAAGCACGTGATCCTCATGACCGACGGCGAGGCCCCGACCGACGGCATCGCCGAGCTGGTCCAGGACATGCGCGCCTCGCGGATCACGGTGTCCTGCGTCGGTGTCCAGGGCGCCGACCGCAGCATGCTCTCGATGATCGCCGACGCCGGCGACGGCCGGCTCTACATGGTCGAGGACATCGGCGCGCTGCCCAAGATCTTCATGAAGGAGACCCAGGAGGCCCAGAAGAGCCAGCTGGTCGAGGACCTGATCCGCGTCCGCGTCGCCAAGAAGGTCGAGGCGATCGAGGGCACCAACGTCGAGAACGCGCCCCCGCTCCACGGCTACGTCACGACCAAGCCCAAGCCGACCGCCGAGACCATCCTGATCTCCGACCTCGGCGAGCCGATCCTGGCGCGCTGGCGCTACGGCGCCGGCACCGCGGTCGCCTGGACCTCCGACGTCAAGAACCGCTGGGCGGTCGACTGGATCCGGTGGAGCGGATTCCCCAAGTTCTGGGCCCAGGTGATCCGGTCGTCGATGCGCCGCAAGGTCTACGATAGCTACGAGCTCAGCGCCACGGTCGCCGATGGCAAAGCCCACGTCGTGGTCGACGCGATCGACGCCGGCGACAAGTTCGTCAACGAGCTCGACACCCACCTCGAGGTCATCGACCCGGCGAGCGGCAAGACGATCGAGAAGCTCGCCATGGCCCAGACCGCGGCCGGCCGCTACACCGCCGACGTCCGGATCCAGCGCTACGGCAGCTATCTGCTCAAGGCAGTCCACCAGCGCGACGGCAAGACCGTCGCCGAGTCGCTCGGCTCGGTCGCGCTGTCCTACCCGCTCGAGTACCTGCGCACCACCCCCGACCCCGAGCCGCTGCGCCACGCCGCCCAGGTCTCGGGCGGCCACGATCAGGCCCCGCCGGCCCAGATCTGGGACGCCGCCGGCGAGAAGGTCGCCAGCACCCAGGACCTCTGGCCCTACGTGCTGCTCGGCGTGCTCGGGGTGTTCCTGCTCGACCTCTACGCCAAGCGGGTCCGCCTGTTCGGCTACCGGACGATCAAGTTCCGCTGAATGCCACGCTGACAGCCGCCATGATCGCGGCGACAAGCTCGCGAACTACCAGCAGATCCCCTCGCTCCAGGAGGTCCTGCTCGTGTCCCACGACGAGCGCAAGGTCACGGTGTGGCGGCGCGCCGGATCGGCGTGGCTCGCCACCGAGCACCGAGATCGCAGCATCCCGCTCGACATCGGCTGCGACCTCGCGGTCGCCCGATCTATCGCGATCCGATGGAGTGAGCCAGGCAGCTAGCTAATCGTCGGATCCATCGCAGTTTTGATCGATGTGGTCGCCTGGGCTATCCGCCGGACCATGTACGCTGCGCCACGTGTCATAGTCCACGTACCCGTTCCCGGCGACCGCACCATAGATCGCGGTATCGAAGGCGCCAACCTCGGGGACCGACTGGACCCTGCGGAGCCCGTTTGCCACGTTGAGGATCTGCAGGCCGAGCCCGTCGAGTTGCACATACAGATACGAACCCTCGGCAAACATGCTGGTGATTTTGCGCGGGAATCGCAAGGGACGACCCAGGTGAGATCCGTAGAGCAATGCGCCGGTGCCGTCGTCGACGGCTACGACTGCATAGGCACCCCAGTATTGCGCGATCGCGGACGGGGCGGCACCGGCCGGTCCGATCTCATGGATGGTCAGCGGAGCCGTCACGCCGCGACGGCTGGCTTTCCATGCGGCATGCTCGGTCCGGAAAGCGATATCGGCGCCATCGGGCGCCGCATCCAGCAGGGGCGCCTCCGCGAGCGGAGCGGCTGCGTCGACCAGGAGCTGGGTCTTCCACGCGGCACCGTCATTCGACGACGCAAACCAGATCTCCGTGCCCGCCTGAAACATCGCATATTCGGCGTCCCGATCCGGCGGAAGGAACGCGATCCGGCCTACGCGACCGTTTGCGTCGATCACGGCGTGGGTGGTCCAGGCTCCTGGACCCGACTGGGCGATGACCACCTGGTTTCCACGGCCATAGGCGAGGTATTCAGTGGAATTGGGCGCCACCGCGATCGACGCGGGGTTGGCGTCAGCCGCGACAGTCACGACATCGACCGTTGCGTTGGAGCCGGGGTGGAGCTGCTGCACCCGTCCGTCGCGATTCAAATAGATCACGCCGTCGAACGAGACCGCGGCTTCCCCGGGGTTCCAGTGGACAGGTTCGCCGTCGAGCAAGACCTGCTCATGAGCGAAGACCAGGGATCTGCCATGGATGTTCGGATCCGCGTCGTTACAGTCGTCGCCGCCGCTGGCGAAGCTGGCGACGCCATCGTGATCGGCATCGACGCCTTCGAGCGTGGCCACGGCGCCATCGCAGTCGCGATCGACGCCGTCCAGGTACTCGAATGCGCCGGGATAGACCATGGCGTCTGCGTCGTTGCAGTCGTCGCCGCCTGCGGCGAGCGACTTGTGCCCATCGCAGTCCTGATCGTCCAGCGATTCCACGCTCGCGATCGGGCGATCCACGACGGTTTCTCCGCCTGCGCGGTCGACGACGCGAATGTGGAGCGTCATGGGCCCGCAGCTCCATTGCCATGTGAAGCGGTAAGGCGAAGCGGTCAGGATCACGGGTGGCCGTTCGGCAGCCCCATCCGAGATCTCGACCTGAGCTACCCCGAGGTTGTCACTGGCCGGGATGTCGAACGAACGCCCCATGACAGCAGCCGAGCCGAGGTCTCCGAGCGATGGAGGCGTGTTGTCGATCCAGATCGAGGTCGAGCTGTCGGCATAGGAGCCATCGCCCAGGTAGAACCGTGCAGCGAGCCTGTGGGCGCCGTCCCCGAAACTGCGGGTATCCCAGTGCAGCTCGAACGGCGCAAAGTCGTCGGCCGCAACCCGCAGCCCATCGAGGAACAACTCGCTCCGTACGACCTGGATGCCCGCGCTGATCTCGAGCCTGGAGATCTGGTCGCCGCGCAGATACGCGCCGTCCTCGAGCTCGAGCCGCATCATCGCGCGGTCGTCACACGCGGCGAAGACACACGCGGCGAACGCGGCAACTTTCAAATGCGTTACAGTTCGACTCACACGAATCCTTCTCTCGGCACGGGGGCTCGCCACGGTGCGGGCGAAGATGCCTTGAGAACGGTGGCGTTTCAACGGCTCTCCGAGGAACCGTGTACATGCTCCGGGCTCCGGGCAGGTCCCGAGGGTGTGCCCGGGGCCCCTTCGCCTGGGACGAATTCTGCCACAACATGCTGGCCGCTGATCTGGACAATACCGGCTCGGTGATCCGGGCACCTCGCGCGCTTCGTCGAAGAACTGCTGGACGATCTCCGCGTTCGCCGACCAGGCCGGCAGCAGCAGCTTGATCGCGGCGCATCGGCCGAGCAGCGTGTGCTCGCCGAGAAACACCACGGCCAGGCCGGCTTCGCCGAGCTTCGAGAGCACGCGACACCTGCCCGGTTGCGACGCCTACCGCCGCATCGCAACCGGCCTGTTACGCTACTGGACGATCTGCTGACACTTGTCGCAGCCGTCGGTCGGATCGGTGTTGCCGTCGTCGCAGGTCTCGTGGCCGGGGTCGATATGGCCGTCTCCGCAGTGCGGGCCGACGGTGCAGGTCGGCGTGCACGAGTCGTAGCCGCCCTTGTTGATGCCGTCGTCGCAGGTCTCGTAGCCGGCCTGGACGATGCCGTCGCCGCAGCGCGGCCCGAAGCCCTTGCAGCCGGGCACGCAAGAGCCGTAGGTGCCGTCGTTCTTGCCGTCATCGCACACCTCGTCCGACGCGGTGATCCCGTCGCCGCACACCGAGCTGCACTGGCTGTGCTTGGCGTTGAAGCCCTTGAGCGTCAGCGTGTACTGCGACCGCTGCGTGTGGCGCTCGGCCTGGAACAGCGCGACCTCGTAGGTCGAGAGCTGCGCGTTGGGGTCGTCGGGGTTCGCCGGCTTGCTCAGACCGAGCGTGGCGGCGGTGATATCGTCGAGCGTGACGGTCTTGGACTCCGCGTTGTGGACGCCACCGATGTCGACTGCGCGCTTGTTGTTGATGAACACCCACACGTCGTCATCCCCCAGAAACGTCAGGGCCTCGCCGCCCTTGAAGTCGAACCAGTAGCGCAGCTCCGAGGTGAAGCTGAAGTTATGCAGCACGCCCTTGTCGTCCTTGCGAGACGGCTCGGTGCCGGCACCGACGAAGCCGCGGCCATCGAGCGGGAAGAACGCGGTGTTGGCGTAGACGTACGTTCCAGCCGGCGTGCGGCTCAGCACCAGCTGCTCGGCGTACGTCATGTTGACGTCGATCGTGTCGCGGTACCACGACTGGAAGGCGACCGCGCCGTGGGTCGTCGCGGTCGTCGTCGAGCTGGCGTAGACCGGCTTGTGATCACTGCCGAGCGTGTCGGTCACGATGCCGGGGTCGTCGCCGTTGGCGTGCTCGAAGTCCGGGTGGCCGTTCGTCAGATCGAAGCCGCGGAAGTCGCGGTAGACGATCGAGACCGGCAGCGTGGTCGGAGCGGCGGGAGTCACCAGCGTGCACGAGAACCCGGACTCGATCTCGCATGTGCTCGAGCAGCCATCGAAGTCGCGGAGGTTCCCATCGTCGCAGGCCTCGCCGATCTGCAGCACGCCGTCGCCGCACACCTTGTCGCATACGCCATTGGTGCAATGCGGCTCGCGGCGGCACTGGGTATCGCAGCCATCGCCTAGATCGTGGTTGCCGTCGTCGCACTGCTCGGCGCCTTCTGCGATCCCGTCGCCGCACGTCGTGGTGGTGCACGGCTGGCCGGCAGCTTCGCACTTGTGACCGACTTCGAGCGTGCAGCGCGCCGAGCAGCCATCGCCGGCGGCGCTGTTGCCGTCATCGCACTCCTCGAAGCCGGCGACGATGCCGTCGCCGCACGCCGCCGCTGTGCACCGGATGCCGGGCACCGCGCAGGCCCAGCCGGGCTCGATCGCGCAGTTCGCGTCGCAGCCATCCCCCGGCGTGGTGTTGCGGTCGTCGCAGGTCTCCCCGGTCTCGAGGAAGCCGTTGCCGCACACCTGAGCGCGCATGCAGCGGATGCCCTGAACGGTGCAGTACCAGCCGGTCTCGACCGTCAGGCAGTCGGCGCTGCAGCCATCGCCGCTCGCGGCGTTGCCGTCGTCGCACACCTCACCGTCGTCGATCGCGCCATTGCCGCAGCCCGGGCCGACGATGCCGCCATCGCCATCCGATCCGCCGTCGCCGCTGCGTCCGCCGTCCAATGCGCCGCCACCGCCACCCCCGCATCCAGCGACCGCAGCGACACACACCGCGAACCACCATCCTTGAGCCATTTTCACCCCGGCACCGTAGCGGGGGGATGGATGCGGCGCGGTCAGCCGACGGGTAGCGATCGGGTTGCTGCCGCACGTGGCAGATCGCAGCACACCGACGACGATGTACGCGGCCGCCGGCTCAGCGCTTCACTCGATCGCGGGCTTCCCTACGCTAATTGATGACCTGCTTGCACTTGTCGCAGCCGTCGGTCGGATCATCGTTGCCGTCGTCGCAGTCCTCGTGGCCCACGTCGACGTGGCCATCGCCGCAATGTGGGCCAGGCTGGCAGGCAGGCGTGCATCCACCGTAGCCCCCGGCGTTGACGCCGTCGTCGCAAGTCTCGGGGCCGCTGACCACGCCATCGCCGCATCGAGGTCCGAAACCTTTGCAGTCGGGCGTGCACGAGCCGTAGCTGCCGTCGTTCTTGCCGTCGTCGCACGCCTCGTCCGGCGTGGTGATGCCATCGCCGCAACGCGACACGCAGACGCTGCGGACCGCGTCGAACCCGGTCAGCGTCAACCTGTACGTCGAGGCGGCGGTGCGACGTTCGGCCTGGAACAGCGCCACCTCGTAGGTGCCACCCTTGTGGATGTCGAGCTTGTCGGACGGCTCCTGCGTCGCGTCCAGCGTGATGCTGCCGTCGACCGCGCCGTGCACGCCGCCGAGATCGACCGCCCGGTGACCGTTGATGAACACCCAGACATCGTCGTCGCCGGTGAACTCCAGCACCTCTCCACCTTTGTAGGTGAACCAATAGCGCAGCTCCGAAGTGAAGCTGAAGTTGTGCAGGGTGCCAGCATGATCGGCGCGCATAGGCTCGGTGGGCACGTTGCCGGGCGCGGTGAAGCCGCGGTTGTCGAGTGGAAAGAAGGACTGATTATTGAACAGATAGACACCCAAGGACTGGCGACCGAGCACCAGCTTGTCGGGGATCGTGATGTTGACGCCCGGGGTGTCGCGATACCACTGGTCGAAGCCCATGGCGCCGTGGACGCTTTTGAAATTGCCGGTGTGCGCGTACACCGGCTTGTGCCGCGTCGCATCCAGCGTGTCCCCGACGATACCGGTTACAATCCCGTTATCGTTGGCGTTTTGAAAATCCGGGTGCCCCGCCGGGTTGGTAAGATCATTGCCACGGAAGTCGCGATAGACGATCGAGACCGTGAATGTAGGATCGTCGCCGTTCAGCTTCGGCGTGCAGGTGAAGCCGGTCTCCACCGTGCAGTCGCTCGCGCAGCCATCGAAGTTGCGCGTGTTGCCGTCGTCGCACGCCTCGCCCGGCTGGATCACGCCGTCGCCGCACACCGCCTGGCATGTGCCGTTCGCGCACACCGGCTCGCGGTGGCACTGGGTATCGCAGCCATCGCCGAGATCGTGGTTGCCGTCGTCGCACTGCTCGGCGCCTTCGCGCACGCCGTTGCCGCACACGACCGGGGTGCACGCCTGGCCGGGGATGTTGCAGGCGTGGCCTTCCTCGACCGTGCACGTATCGGAGCAGCCGTCGCCCGCGCCGGTGTTGCCGTCGTCGCACTCCTCGAAGCCCGCGATGATGCCATCGCCGCAGGCGGTCGCGCCGCAGCGGATGCCCGCCGACGGGCAGGTCCAGCCCGGCTCGAGATTGCAGTTCGCGTCGCAGCCATCGCCGGCGACGGTGTTGTGATCGTCGCAGCTCTCGCCGGTCTCGATGATGCCGTTGCCGCAGGCCTGCTTCAGCACGCACGGGATGCCCGGCTCGGCGCAGACCCAGCCGCGCTCGAGCGTCGCGCAGTCGGCGCTGCAGCCATCGCCGCTCCGCGTGTTGCCGTCGTCGCAGACCTCGGTGACCTCGAGCAGGCCATCGCCGCAGCCCGCCGGGATCGTGGCGTCGAGATCGCTGGTGCCGCCGTCGTCGACGACGCTGCCGTCACCGGCGCCCGGGCCACCGTCGCTGCTGTTGTTGCCGGCGCCCTGCCCGCCACCGCACGCGGTGACGAGCACGATACACGCAGCGGCCCACGTTCGATACGCAGTTTTCACGGCCGAACTTTAACTCAAATGCAGTGACCTTCGTCGCCGTGCGTTGCTGCACTGCAGTTCACCGTGCCGTTCCACACGCGGTGCGGTCGCTGTGTGTGGATATGCGCTAGAAGCGGTACGCGATCCGGAAGAACCCCGTCACGCCGGTGACCGCCGGGTCGTCGGTCGACGCCGTCGTGTCGACGTGGGTGATCTGCGTGTAGTTGACGAACCCCGAGACCAGGGCGAACCAGTCGCGGGTGAACCGGTAGTAGAGGTTCCCCCCCCCCGAGATCACGTTGGACTTGGCCGCGCCGAAGCACGCGTTGAGGTCGGCACCCGGGCAGGCGACCCCCGCGTTGTCGTCGTTCGTGGTGCTGTATGCGACCTCGAGATCGAACTCGCCGTTGCCGACCTCGTGTGCGGCCGAGACCCGCACCGTGGTCGACTCGTTGTGCTGGTAGGTCTGGGAGCCGACCCCGAAGATCTTCGAGCCGTCGAGCCCGAGCCGGAAGCCGCCGATCGAGCGGCGATCCGTGATCGCGCCGTAGACCTCGACGCTCTGCGCGGCGGGGATCACGGTCGCCGTGCCGGCCGCGGCGCCCGGCGGCGACAGCGTGACGTCGCCGCGGTACCGGTAGACGCCGGCCGCGGTGATCTCGACGCGCTGCAGCTCGCCGAGCCCGGCCGACAGGCTGGCGCGGGCTTCGTTGGTCGCGATCCGCTGGATGAACGCCTCGTTCTGGATCACCGCGTTGGCGTTCGGATCGGGGTTCTGCAGGAACGCCTGGGCCTGGACGTTGAGCGTCTCGGTGTCGACGCGGTTGAAGCTCAGCGTGCCGCGCAGCCGCTGGTCCGGCTTGTAGTTGAGCCCGAGCGACAGGTTGGTCAACCCCGCGTTGACGGTGCCCGTGCCGACCACGTCGACGATCGCCAGGTGGTAGAAGTCGAGCTCCGGGCCGAGCCGCCAGTAGCCGGTCGCCGTGCCGTACACCCGCGGGTCTTCGCCGCCTTGGAGCGGCGCGATCACCACGCCGCCGATCGAGCCGTAGCTGCCGAGCGTGCGGTACGCGCCGCCGAGGCCCGCGGCCCCGGTGAACCGGCCGGCGTCCTTGCGCGTGCCGTCGGCGGCGGGGTCGCCCAGGAGCCGCGAGTAATCGGTGTCGACCGAGCGCGAGCCGCGGATCGGATAGAGCCCGCCGAACCCGAGCCAGGTGAACCCCGGCGAGCTGGCGTAGTCGATCCGCAGGCCGTCGATCTTGACGGCGCCGAGGTCCGGGATGAACTGGCGGCCCAGGAAGATGTCGCTGCGCACGCCGTTGCGGACGAGCCAGAGCTCGCGGATCTCGGCCTCGTTCTTGCCGAGCAAGCCCGACTGCGAGTGGGTCTCGGTCACCGGCGTGAACCCGGTGGTGACCGGGCCGACCTCGTCGACCAGGCGGCCGCGCACGTCGATCCGCGCGTCCCACTTGCCGCCGCCGAGGTGGCGGAAGTCGGTCTGCAGCCGCAGATCGGTGTAGAGCCGATTGTACGGGCTGTTCGACGGCACCAGGGCGTTGGCGGCCGTGGCCGGCGGCGTCAGGTTGGCGCCGGTCTCGTGGTAGAGGAAGCTCGTCGAGGTCAGGCTGCCCTGGACCAGCGTGCCCTGCTCGGTGGCCTTGGTATCGGTCTTGTCGACGAAGAACCGGTCGCGCTCGAACTCGCTGTCCTTCTTGTTGGTGCCGAGATCGTGACCGTTCAGGTCCTGCTTCTGCGGCTCGCCCGACTCGCCGTCGTCGCCGGCCGCGGGCTTCTTGGTGGGCCGGTTATCATCGTCGTCGGCGCGGACGTCGGCCTTGGGCTCCGCCGCGACCACCGGCGCCAGCGCCCCGAGCCCCGCGACCACGGCGACCGTGAGCGCGACCGCCTTCATCGGCACACCGACTCTCGGCCGAACGCCGCAGCGCTGTTGCCGACCGCTGCCCCGAGCCACGAGTTCGGGTTGTGGCAGCTCGCGCACACCGGCGAGGTCGCGTGACCGCCGAACGCGGCCAAGCCCGGCGACTTGCCGATCGCGTCGTCGTGGTGGCAGCCGGCGCACTGCGGCGTCAGCCCGCCGAAGTTGCCGTTCTTGTGGCAGTCGAAGCATGCGATCGTGCGGTGCAGGCCGGTGAGGTTGCAGCCGACCTTGCTGTGATCGAACCGGGCCGGCGCGAACGACCACTGCGTGTGACACTCACCGCAGCGCGGCGACAGCGAGTTGTTGTGGATGTCGTCCTGGCGGTGGCAGTTGATGCACAGGTTGCCGCTGCCGGCGAGCGGCCGGTTGTCCTTGTGGCAGCGCTCGCACGCGATGTTGTCGTGCATGCCCTTGAGCGAGAAGTCGCCGACGTCGTGCAGCGGCTTGACGTCCGACCAGGTCCGCGTGGTGTGGCACTGCGCGCAGCCGGTGCCGTACTGGGCGCGGTGCACGGCGGGCTCGGGGTGGCAGCCGAAGCAATCGCTCGGCCGCGGCTTGAACGTCACCGAGGGGTGGCAGTCGGCGCACCGCACGGCGAGGTGCTTGCCGTCGATCCTGAACGCCGACATCGTGTTGTGGTTGAACGTGTTGTCGCCGGCCTCGTTGTGGCACTGCTCGCACTTGGTGCCGAGCCGGCCCTTGTGGGCGTCGTCCTCGAGGTGGCAGCCGGCCGACGCGCAGGTCGTGCCGGCCTCGACGAAGTTGCGCGTCGGGTGACACGCCTCGCACTTGTTGTTCTTGTGCTCGCCCTTGAGCGGGAACGCGGCGACCTTGCCCTTGGCGTCGGCCGGGAACGGCTGGGCGTGGTCGAACTTCAGCGCGTCCCACGTGCCCGAGACGTGGCAGTTGATGCACTTGGCGCCCAGCGAGGCTTTGTGCAGCGAGTCCTCGTGGCACTGCCCGGCGGCGTTGCAGTCGGGCTTGAGGTCGGAGAACGAGGTCTTGTTCTTGGCGTCGCGCCCGGTGTGGCAGCTCGCGCACGGCACGTCCTTGTGCTTCTTGATCAGCGGGAACGTGCCCTGCGGGCCGTGCACGTCGTTGACGAGCTTGTTGTCCTTGCTGGTCCGCATCTGCGGGTTGCCGCCGTTCTCGTGGCACTGCAGGCACTGCGCGCTCTTGTACTTGCCGTCGGGGTGCTGGTCGTCGCTGTGGACCTTGGCGTGCGCGTGGCACGCCTTGCAGTCCTTGTTGCCGTCGAACGCGAACTTCTCGAAGTCCGCCGGGCCCTTGCCGCGGTGGCAGCCCCGGCAGGTCTGCTCGGCGTGCTTGAACTTCAGCTCGAACTTGGTCCGCGCGCCGTGGTTGAAGTTGCTCGGCGTGAACTTCGGCCCGCCCGAGGGGTGGCAGGTCTCGCACTTGGGCGGCGAGCCGAACTCGCGGAACCGGTCGCCGTGGTGGTTGTCCTTGGCGTGGCACTGCTCGCACGCGCGGCTGGGCTTGGCCTCGCCCAGCGCCTTGGTGTGGCACTGCTCGCACTTGATCTGGCGGTGCGCCGGCCCGAGATCGAACCGCGTGCGCTCGCTGTGATCGAACACCTGGATGTTCTTCAGCGTCTTGAACGTCGGTGAGTGGCACCACTCGCACGGCCGGGCGCCGAACAGGTGGCCCTCGTGCGGGCTCTGGTGGCAGCCGACGTTGCCGCAGCTATCGGGCTTGGCCGACGGCAGGTTGAACACGTTCTTGGGGTGGCACTTGGTGCACGCGACGTCGCGGTGCGAGCCGAGCAGCGGCATCCCGGCGTCCTTGCGGTCGTCGTGGTTGAACTGCATCGTCGCCTTCGACGGCTTCCACACGCTCTCGTTGTGGCAGCGCTCGCACGCGAGCATGTCCTTGCGCTCGAACTTGTGCGGCTGATCCTTGACGTGGCAGGTGCCGCACAGCCGGTCCGTGCCCATGTACGTCTTCAGCCCCTGCTTGTCCTTGCGCTTGTGGCAATCCTTGCAGTCGGTCGCGGCGTGCTTGCCCTTGAGCTGCCAGCCGGTGAGCTCGTGATCGAACGCCTTCTCGCCGCCCTTGAGCGACGACCAGCCCATCACGTCGTAGGTCTTGCCCTTGTGCTCGTGGTGACACGACTCACACTTCTTGCCCTTCACCGCCGTCGAGGCGTGGAACCCCTTGCCCGCGGCGATCCGCCCGCCGAGGTCCTGGTGATCGTGGCAGGCCAGGCACTTGTCGTTGGACAGCTCCTTGCTGTCGCCCACGTGGCAGTCGGCGCAGCGCTCCTTGACGTCGAGCGCGCCGTGGCTGAGCGTGAGCGGCCCCGGCGACGAGCCAAAGAACTCGTCGGCCAGCGCGCGGCCCGACAGCGACAACACCACTGCGAGCGAGGCCAGCGCCAGCGCGCGGCCCACCAGGCGTTTCATGGAGGAGAGCTTACCAAGCACGAGACCACGAAACCCAGATGTGGACGGCCGCAAATCCGGTGAGGATCACCGTGAATGGGACGTGGACCTTCTTCCACGAGTTCAGCAAGAGCTGCGCTTTCGGCGCGACAACTTGCCGCCGCGCGATGACGATCATGCGAGCCGCACGCCGGGCGAGATCCCGACGGGTGCGGCGGTCGACGCCGAGCTGACGCAGCCGGCGGCGCCGCGCGAGCGTGCGCGGGATCCGGCCGATGTCCTGGAAGATCAGCCACCACAGCGCGCGGGCCACGCCCGGCGACGTCGCGACCGCCTGGGCGCGCGCGCGGTGCACCGCGAGCTCGCGATCGATCTCGGCCATCGCCACGGTGAGCCGCGACCGCACCTTCTGGAACGCGCGCTCGTGATCGAGCTCCTCGAGCTCGACGCCGCTCGAGAGCCCGGGGACCAGCGTGTAGAGGTAGCGGCCGAGGAACCCGCTGACCACGACGATGATCATGCTCCAGAACGCCGCCGAGACCCAGGTGTCGAGCCGCAGCGCCGAGTGCAGGATCACGAACATCGGGCCGACCACGCCGGCCATCAGGTGGAAGTCGAACCACATCGTGTTCGACGCCAGCCAGCGGAACGCCTTCATGCGGCGGAAGATCGGATAGATCGCCGCGATGATCATGAGCGCGGTGCCGATCACGCCGCACCACACCGAGAGCGTGTCGCCGGCGCGGAAGTGGACGTGCTCGAGCTGGCCCTCGAGCGGCTGCGCCGCGACCTCGGGATCGGCGACCGCCTGGGTCATCTGGTACGACATGGTCGGCGCGTACATCCGCAACACGACCTCGCCGAACGCGATCAGGAACGCGAAGATCCCGATCATCCAGCTGAGCAGCGGCGCGTAGCGGCCGCGCTTCAGCTTGGCGAGCCCGCCCGAGCGCACCGCGAGGCCCTCGGTGAACGGCAGCACCGGCAGCACCTCGCGGCGGTCGCGGCTGGTGAGCTCGCCGTCGTAGCCCGAGCGCGCGAGCTGCGCCATCTTGGGCGACCGCTCGCGGAACAGATCGTAGGGGTTGACCTCGATCAGCGCGCCGGTCGGGCACGCCGACACGCAGGCCTGGTCGCCGTACGCCATGCAGTGGTCGCACTTGTTGGCGATCCGGCGGGCGCGCGCGACCCGGGGCGTGCCGGCGCCGAACGTCAGCGCCTTGCGCTTGTCGAGCCGGGCCTTGAACTCCTTCTTGAAGGTCGGCGCGTCGGGCTCGACCTCGATCATGTCGATCGCGCCGTACGGGCACGACTGCGCGCACGCCGAGCAGCCGGTGCAGGTCGACTCGTTGATCACGACCTCGCGGCGCTCGGCGTTGAACTTGATCGAATCGTACGCGCACGGATCGATGCACCGCTGATCGGTGCACGTCCGGCACGTGTAGATGAAGTCGAGCATGCCGAGCTGGTAGCCACCCAGCGTCAGCCGGCGCGCGCCGTAGCGCTCCTCGCACGCCTCCTCGCACAGCTTGCAGTCGATGCACAGATCGAGCTGGCGGACGCGGACCATCTGGCCGGCGACGCTGACCCCCTGGCGGACGAAGAAGTCGAGCAGCTCCTGCTTGACCCCCCAGACCCAGGCGAGCCGCTCGCGCGACACCGACAGCGCGCGGCGCAGCCGCTTCTCGAACGCGGGGTGGCGCGACGCCAGGTCGGCGACCCAGCGCTGATCGAGCGAGACCAGCGCCGACGGCGCCGTGGTGTAGAACGCGATCGGCTGGCCGTGGGTCGCCGACAGCGCCCCGGAGTTGAACAGATCGCCCTCCATGAACAGCGCCACGTTCTTGAGCGCGAGCCGCGCCAGCGGCGCGGGCTTGATCAGCGACTCCTCCTCACGCTCCTCGTGGGTCGCGTTCTCGTGCGCGATCTGCGCGGCGCGGCGCTCCTGGAGGTCGGTGTCGGTGAACACCGCCGCGGACACCTGGCCGCGCGCGACGTAGACCACCGGCGCGGGCGCGCCGGCCGCCAGCCCGATCGGATCGAGCACGAACATGTCGCGCTCGAGCGCGCGCAGGGTGATCCCGCCCTGCGACATCGCCTGGATGAGACTTTCGTTGGTGATGCCCTCGAACAGCGGGAGCTGGCGGATCACGCCGTAGTCCGCTTCGAGACCGGGTGGTAGCATCCCAGACGCTCCGACAGGGGCGCTTCGCTCGATGGCCAAGTTCGATATCTCGCCTGTGAATGGGGATCCAGGCAACGGCGGTTCGCGATGTTCCGTCCTCACGCGTCGAGGCTCGAACGGAAGCAAGCAGCGAGCCTGACGCCCCGATGCGTTTAGGCCCTGAATTTACCAGGATGCGCGTGCGCGATGAAGAGTTGAAGGCCATCCACTGGGGGATTCCCCCCCAGGTTCGTGCGCTGCGCCGCCTCGTCTGGCCGGTCTGGCTCGCCGCGCTCGCGGTGGGGGTGCGCGTGGCGGCCGCGGATCCACCCCCGCAGGCCGTGCCAGATCCCCCGCTCTCGCCGCACGCGATCCAGGGCGGCCCGGCGCGCGCAGCGCCGAGCTGGGATCTCGACGGCCTCTATCTATGGCTCGGGCCGGTCGGCGCTGCGAGCTACGTGGATGCCGCGTGGGACTCGACGGTCGGCGGCGAGGCCGCGGTCGTCGCCGTGCGCGAGCGCGCCGCGATCGCGCTGGCCGGGATCGATCTCGGCGCCAGCCGGTGGACCGCGCGCGGGGGTGGTCGGGTGTGGGTCGATGGGTTGATCGCCACCCGCGTGGGGGGTCTCATGATGGGCGCCTCACTCGGGCCGGTCCTCGAGCTGTCGGAGCTCGCGCACCCCCGCCCGGGGGCATCGGTCGGGCTGTGGGCGTTCGCCGGGATCGCGCCCTTCGTGCGGGTCGGAGCCGTCGCAGAGCTCGGAATGTTCGCGGAATTTGGGGTCTATGTTGCTCTCCCGGTCTTGCACCGTTGACAGAACCCGCGCGACGAGCTACTCAACCTGTCCTTTCCGGGGCGTAGCGCAGCCTGGTAGCGCACTTGGTTCGGGACCAAGGAGTCGCAGGTTCAAATCCTGTCGCCCCGACTACCGCGGAGCCCTGTCGGGCTCCGCGGTGCTTTTCGCGCGCATTTTATTTTTTAGGTATATCGTCGCGGCATGGTTGCCCCTCAGGTCGCAGCAGGTGTTGTCGCAGCAGGAGCAGTTCCACTCAAGACGGCGGCGAAGCTCTCCGTCCTGGTCATCGACGATGATCAAGACATCAGAGAATATCTCCAGGATTTCCTGAACGCCGAAGGGTTCGAGGTCACCACGCTCGCCGATCCTACCGCCGCGGTGGAACGGATCCGCGACGAGGTCTTCCACCTGGTCGTGCTCGACCTGATGATGCCCAAGCTCTCGGGCCTCGACCTGCTGCAGCAGATCCGCGCGGTCGATGACGACATCGCGGTCATTATCCTGACGGGCTATCCATCGCTCGAGACCGCCTCGGCGTCGATCCAGCACGAAGTGTCGGCATATATCCACAAGCCGTTCACGCCCGCCGAGTTCCGTGAGGTCATCGCGCGGATCGCCAAGAAGAAGGGCCTCGTGCTGCGCCGCGAGGACGAGCTGCACGCGGCGATCGGCCGGCAGATCCGCGAGCTGCGCAAGAACCGCCTGCTGACCCTCAAGCAGATGGCGCGGCGGACCAATCTCTCGGTGTCGCTACTCTCGCAGATCGAGCGCGCCGAGTCGAGCGCCTCGGTGTCGTCGCTCTTCAAGGTGGCCACAGCGCTCGACGTGCGGCTGACCGACCTGTTCGCCGGCTACTGACCCACCACAGCGGCGGATCGCGGCGGGCGTGGTAGCGTCGGGCCGTGCGAGTCAAGATCGCCCCCTCGATCCTCTCCGCAGACTTTGGCCGGCTCGCTGACGAGGTCAAGGCGATCTCGTCGGCGGACTACGTCCACGTCGACGTGATGGACGGCCACTTCGTGCCGAACCTGACGATCGGCCCGCTGGTCGTCGAGGCCGTCAAGCGCGCCTCGGCCCTGCCGCTCGACGTCCACCTGATGATCGAGGACCCCGAGCGCTGGGTCGCCGCCTACGCCAAGGCAGGCGCCGACGTGATCGGCGTTCACGCGGAGGCCGGGCCGCACCTCCACCGCACGCTCCAGCAGATCCGCGATCTCGGCAAGCGCGCCTCGGTCGTGCTGAACCCGGCCACGCCGCTCGAGGCGATCGAGTGGGTGCTGGCCGACGTCTCGCAGGTCCTCATCATGTCGGTCAACCCGGGGTTCGGCGGCCAGCAGTTCATCCCGAGCGCGCTCGACAAGATCCGCCAGCTGCGCCGGATGATCACCCAGCGCGGCCTCACCGTCGATATCGAGGTCGACGGCGGCGTCAAGATCGACAATGTCGCCGAGGTCTGCGCGGCGGGGGCCAACGTCATCGTCAGCGGCTCCGGCGTGTTCGGCACCGCCGACTACGCGGCGACGATCGCCGAGCTGCGCGCCCGCGGCAACGCCGCCTGGGGATAGCCCAGGCTACTTCGAGACCACCGACCAGCCGGCGGTGGTGCACAAGGTGCAGGTCGCCGGGAACACGCGGGCCGCCGAGGCGTCGTCCATCAGCTTGGCGCGGAACCACGCGGTGACCGGGCCGCGGAAGCCGCCGGCGTTGCCGCCAGCCTCGAAGTGGGTCGCCCCGGCGAGGGTGCCCCACACCACCGAGACATTGGCGCCATTGAACACCGGGCGCTGGTGCGTCGCGGGCACCGCGATCGTGTCCGCGCCGCCCGAGACCAGGAACATCGGGCCGCGCTGCTGACCGATCGACGCGTTCGAGAACGCACCGCCGCCGGGGATCGGCAGGATGTAGGGCTGCAGCGGCGCGGTGAACTTCACGCGCGCGTCGCGGCCGGCCATGATCGTCCCGGCCCCGCCCTGGGAATGCCCGCTCGCGCCGACGCGCGTGACGTCGACCTTCTGGAACAACACGCTGCCGGCGGTCGCGTTCTGGGTGACGACGAACGTCAGGCAGTTCAGCATCTCCGCGCCGGTGCCGGCGTTGGCGGTGTTCGCCGCCGCGACGATGAAGCCGTGGCTCGCCAGGTGGGTCAGCAGGGCGCTGTAGTTCGCCGGCGACGCGCCGGTGCCGTTGCCCCAGAGGATCACCGGGTGGGTGACGCCGCCCTGGCCAAGCACGGTGGGCCGGAAGATCGTACAGGTCCCCGTGTTGGTGCTGGTGGTGGCGAACGGACCGGGGTTCGAGAACGAGGTGACGGGCGGGAACGTGCCGGCCTCCTGGGCGGCGACGTCGACGCGGTCCCCGGCATCGTCCGGCGCGACGCAGGCGAACGCGGTGATCGAAATGGCACACAGCAGGAGCGAACGAACCGCTGGATTTCTTGTCATACCAAGACTCCATTCCTGGAATTGGGATCTTCGTTTAGGCCCTGAGCGTGAACAGCCTTAAGCGATCGTCAATCACACTGTCAAGCTCACAAAGCGCTGCAGCAAATCACTGTAATGTCCGTGGCCGGGCAGACGAACAAATGACGTCACTACCTGATGTAGCGATCTCACCGACTCACCGACCATGCGGGTGCGATATCGCGGCGCGCAACCTCGCCATCACTGCCATGCTCCCGACACCGCGACGCGTCACTGGACACCCAGCGAGCACGACGCAGCGCCGTCACGGCTTGGCGTCAAGCACCAGGTCCACGTCGGCGCTCAAGCTCGACCCGCCGCCGAGGAGCTGTGACGAATCGAGCGCGGCGCGCTCAGCGCGCGACTACTTCGCCGCGACCTTGACGAACTTCAACGTCATCCGATCGCTCTCGCCGATCGCCTGGAACTTCGCCTTGTCGGTCTCGCCCTTGGCGAACGTCGGCGGCAGCGTCCAGACGCCGTCCGGATAGTCCTTGGTATCCTTCTTGTTGGTATTGACCTCGGACTTGCCGACGAACTTGAACCCGGCCGCCTCGACCGTCGCGATCAGCCACTTCTCCGGAAGGTAGCCGTGCTCGGCGGTCTCGTCGGCGTTGCCGTCGGCCTTGGCGCGGTGCTGCTCGACGCCCAGGATGCCCTTGTCCTTCAGCACGGCGTGGATCGCCGCCAGGTACTTCGGGATCATCTTGCGGCGGTGCCAGTTGTGCATCTCGCGCATCGCCAGGACCATGTCGACGCTGCCATCGGGGCCCAGGGTGAGCGAGTCGGGCGGCTGGATCGGCGCGACCTGAACCGTTCCGAAGATCTCCGGCGCCTTGGCGAAGAACCGCGCGACCCGCTTGGCCGACACCGCGCGCATCGTGCCCGGCGGGGTCTCCGGATCGACGCCCGCGACGAACAGCTTGCCGTGCCTGGCGAGCAGCGGCGCGAGCAGCTCGGTGTACCAGCCCTCGCCCATGCCCATCTCGAGCACCGTCATCGACGGCGCGATCCCGAAGAAGCCGAGGGTCTCGAGCGGATGGCGGTACTTGTCGCGCGCCGAGGCGCCCGGCGTGCGAAGCGGGCTCGCGAGGATCGCGATCATCGCCGGCTTGTAGTCGGCCGGGCGCGCGCCGATCTTGGCGACGAGCGCCTCGGCGGCCTTGTGCAGCTCGGGGGTCCAGCGCGCGGTCTCGAGGGCGGCTTCGGCCTCGACCTTGGCGTCCGCCTCGGCGACCGCCGCGGCCTGCTTCTGCTGGGCCTCGGCAGCCTTGGCGGCCTCGGCGGCCTTGGCCTCGGCGGCCGGATCGGGCGCGGGCGGCGGCGGGGGCGCAGGCGCCGCCGGCTCGACCGGCGCCGGCGCGGGGGCTGGCTCGACCGGAGGCGGCGCGGTCTTGCTACAGGACGCCGCGCCGAGCGCGGCAGGGAACATCAGGGCGGCGAGGATCGCCGAGACCGGACGGGCCGATAGAGCCGGATGAGATCGATGCTTCATGGCGGCGGACGTATCACGACTCGAGGTGGCAGGATCGCCACGGCGGCCAAGCTCGCGATCGCCCGGAGCGTCGTCACACCGCGCCGTGCGCGGCGCCGATCACGTCGGCGTGTAGAATTTCACCGGCGCACGAGCCGCGCGATGTAGAACGCGTCGGCCTCCGGCGGCCAGGTCCGCTGCTCGGACACGAGCGCGAGGCCGCTGCGCTGGGCCAGCGCGGCGACCTGCGCGGGGCCCTCGGCGTTGGTGAACGTGCACACCGAGTAGACCAGCGCGCCGCCCGGCGCCAGCCGCGCGACGACCGCGTCGAGCAACCGGCGCTGCAGCTGGGCGAGCCGCGGTACGTCGTCGGACTTGAGCCGCCACTTGGCGTCGGGGTGGCGGCGCAAAACGCCCAGGCCCGAGCACGGCGCGTCGAGCACGATCAGATCGTACGCCCCGGCGAGCGGCGCGGCCGGATCGAGCAGGTCGCAGGCGATCGGCGCGATGCTGGTGATCCCGAGGCGGCGCGCGGTCTCGCCGGCGAGCGCGAGCTTGGTCGGCAGCTGATCGGCCGCGTCGATCCGCGCGGCGTCGCCGGCCAGCTCGGCGAGGTGGGTCGACTTGCCGCCGACCCCGGCGCAGGCATCGAGGATGCGCTGGCCCGCGCGCGGCGCCGCCGTGATCCCGACCTGCTGGGCGCCGGCATCCTGCACCGTCCACCGGCCGGCGACGAACGCGGCGTTGCGGCCGGGATCGCCCAGGCCCTCGAGCGCGATCGCCATCGCCGCCGCCGCGACCGGCGCCGCCGTGACCCCGGCGGCCACCAGCTCGGCGATCAAGGCCTCGCGCGTGGTGCGCAGCGCGTTGCCGCGCGCGATGATCGGCGCCGGCTGGCAGAACGCGGCCGCGAGCTCGGCGGTGCGATCGCCGGCCGCCGCCGCGAGCTCGTCGGCGATCCACCGCGGCAGCGAGTGCTCGGCCTCGAGCCGGGCGCGCGGCTCGTCGGGCAGCGCGGGCTCGCCCGACGACGCCAGCTTGCGCAGCACGGCGTTGCAGAACCCGGCGAGCTTGGCGCCGCCCGCCGCCCGCGCCGCGCTGACCGCGTCATCGACCGCGGCGTACCCCGGCACGCGATCGAGGAACAGCAGCTGGTACGCGGCGATCCGCAGCGCGGTCACCACGCGCGGCGGCGTGCGCTTGAGATCGGCGTGGGCGGTGAGCGCGCGATCGATCCGCGACCGATGGCGCAGCACGCCGTAGACGATCTCGGCGGCCAGCCGGCGGTCGCGCTCCTCGAGCCCCGAGCGCTCGAGCTCGCCGTCGAGCGACAGCGTCGCCCATGCGCCGCCCTGGTCGACGCGGCCCAGCACGCGCCGCGCGACGTCGCGGGCGGTCAAGCCGGCTCCGTCCGGCCCAGCACGTCGCCGACCGCGATCCCGCGACCCGCCGCAAATGGCGCCGCGGCCATCCGCTTGCGACCCGCCGCCTGCAGCTCGCGGATCGCGACCGCGCCCTCGGCGGTGGCGACGTGGACCCCCGCCGCGTCGATCGCGAGCACGGTGCCGGGCGCCGCCGCGGCGCCGGCCACGGCCTGGGCGCGGAACAGCTTGACGACCTGGCCGCGCAGCATGGCCTGCGCCCCCGGCCACGGATCGACCCCGCGGATCCGCGCCGCCACGGCGGCGGCCGGCCGCGCGAAGTCGATCGCGCCGTCGGCCTTGGCGAGCATCGCCGCGTGGGTCGCGCGCGCGTGATCCTGGGCCACCGGCTGCGCGGTCCCCGCCGCGATCGCCGCCAGGCCGTCGAGCAGCGCCGCGGCGCCGATCGGCGCCAGCCGGGCGAGCAGCTCGCCCGACGTCTCGGCGGGATCGATCGCGACCCGGCGCTCGAGCAGCACCGGCCCGGTGTCCATGCCCTCGTCGAGCTGCATGATCGAGACGCCGGTCTCGGGCTCGCCGTCGATCACCGCCCACTGCACGGGCGCCGCGCCGCGGTATTTCGGGAGCAGCGAGCCGTGTACGTTGATGCAGCCGCGCGGCAGCGCCGTGAGCACGGCCAGCGGCAAGATCTTGCCGTAGGCGACGACGACCGCGAGCTCGGCGCCGGTCGCCACCAGCGCGTCGCGCAGCTCGCCGGTGCGCGCCGAGCGCGGCTGGATCACCGGCAGGCCGAGCGCCCGCGCCGCCACAGCGACGGCCGGCGCGGCGACCTGGCCGCCCCGCCCGGCCGGCTTGTCCGGCTGCGAGACGACGAGCGCCACCTCGTGGTGGTCGTGGAGCGCGCGCAGGCACGGCACCGCAAACTCGGGGGATCCCATGAACGCGACGCGCACGGACGTCGATCTATCACCCGGCGTCTCCGGGCGGTAGCCGCCGCCGGGCCCAACTCACGGCCGTCGGTCGTTGCCTCGGTTGTTGCTCGCTCGTTGCATGACGCGGTGCGATCCAGGAGCTCTGCCGCTGCGGTCGTTGTAAGGTGGAGGCGTGGGTCGCGCCTTCGAGAAACGCAAACACACCATCTTCGCCCGCATGGATCGCGTCGCGAAGCAGTTCACCAAGGTCGGCAAGGACATCGCGATCGCCGTGAAGAGCGGCGGCACGAGCCCGGAAGGCAATCCGGCGCTGCGCCGGGCGCTGCAGAACGCGCGCGCGCTCAACATGCCCAAGGAGAAGGTCGAGGCCGCGATCAAGAAGGCCAGCGGCCAGGGCGCGGCCGACTACGACGTCATCCTCTACGAGGGCTACGCGCCGCACGGCGTCGCGGTGCTCGTCGAGGCCGCGACCGACAACGTGACCCGCACGGTCGCCAACGTCCGACACCACTTCAAGGCCCACGGCGGCAACATGGGGACCACCGGCTCGGTCGCGTTCATGTTCCAGCGCCAGGGCGTGTTCGCGCTGAGCCCGCAGGGCATCGATCGCGACGAGCTCGAGCTCGGCCTCATCGACGCCGGGCTGGTCGCGCTCGAGGACGGCCACAGCGACAAGGGCGAGCCGCAGCTGATCGTGCGCTGCGCGTTCGCCGACTTCGGCGCCATGCAGCACGCGATCGAGGGCCGCGGCCTGACCCCGCTGTCGTCGCAGTCCGAGTACGTCGCCGCCACCCAGAGCGAGCTGGCCGAGGACCAGGCCGACGAGGTCATGAAGCTGGTGGCCGCGCTCGACGACGACGACGACATCCAGAACGTCTACACCACGCTGGCCTGACCCGCCTCGGGCGATCGCGGACCTGCGTTCACTCGTCGATGAGGTTGGCCAGGTAGGTCTGGCGCAGCTGGTCGTCGCGCAGCACGCGGTACGCCTCGTCGAGCACCTGGGCGATGTCGTCGAGCTCGCGCGCCAGCTCGCGCCGCAGCTCGCCGGGGAAGCACTCGGCGGCGAAGTCGCGGCGGGCCGACTGGTACGCCCGGCGGATCTCGAACCCGGTCGCGTCGCGGCGCACGCCGAGCAGCGCGAAGTAATCGGCGTCGGTGACGAGCTGCCAGCGCGCCCTGACGCGCTCGCGGTCGATCGCCAGGTCGGTCTCGCCGACCAGCGCCGATGACTCGTCGGATGCCTCGGTATCCGTGCGGCGCGCGG
>Ga0302323_100000367_pt1 | contig 35535 bp, 26 predicted proteins | sample Fen_T0_3_FD_201950 | JGI IMG/M metagenome (GOLD analysis project Ga0302323, IMG submission 201950) | Peat permafrost microbial communities from Stordalen Mire near Abisko, Sweden - Fen_T0_3 | ecosystem: Environmental > Terrestrial > Soil > Wetlands > Permafrost | place: Sweden: Abisko...
GCACCGCCGCAGGGCCCGTGGCCCAGGGCACCGCCCATTCGCGACCGCAGAAAACATCACCAGCCACTCCGTGGTGCCGTGCGTGGCGGTTCAAATCGAGTACGGACCGGCATCCTTTATGGCGACGGCAAGGGCTGCTCGCGAACGTGCACGAAAGAGCCCATTTGCCGCGACCCGTTTGGGGCGCGTGCAAAGGCGACCAATACTTGTTTTCGCCGCACGCCCTGGCCGGCGACTGTGCATCTGGCGATACTTTGGACGGCGGCTGTTGGGTCATCGGCGTGGATGGCCAGACCCACGACTACTACTTCACCTCCGAAGCCCACTACCGCTTCGTCTACGACGGCGGCGCCGGCGTCAGCCTAGGCTTCTACGGGGACGACGATTTCTTCGCGTTCATCAACGGTGTCCTGGTCCTGGACCTGGACCTGGGCGGTATCCACATGCCGTTGCCGGGTAAAATGACGGTCAACGGTAGCCCTGGCGACGCCCACATCACCGAGGGCGGTTGCCTAGACACCGCCGGCAACATCATCGGCATCACCGCGGGGTCCACGGCCTGCGCGCCTACCAGCGCCGCACCCAAGTCAGCCTCGCCCGACGACTTCCGCAGCCGCACCGTAGCCCTTGGCCTACAGACCGGCAAAGTCTACGACCTGGCCATCTTCCACGTTGACCGCCACCCGACCGAATCGAACTTCCAACTGACCTTGCAAGGCTTCACAGTCAGACGCTCGTTCTGCCAACAAGCTCAGTAGGGGCAACCTGGCGTGCCGCGCGGGTCTCAGGGTTGCGGGGTCAGAGCACCACGCAGGCACCACACGACGGGAACGCCGGATCCATAGATGACGACCTGCCCGACGTACACGCCTTGGTCATGCTGAAGGAATACCCGTCCTCCGCCGAGTAAGTCTTCGATGTGGTAGGTCAGCTTGTCCGATTCCGGACCGAAGGTGGCGTGGAACTTCATCGCGGAGGAGCCCCGCACGACTATCCCGTCCAAGGTGCTGCTATCCGAGCCGAACGTCAGCTGGGCATAGTCGACGGATTGGTACTGGGTGCAGGCGGGATCGGGCGTCGGCGCGGGCTGCGCTGGATCGATGCGAAAGGTATGATTGGTGAAGGGGTCGGATGCGGTTTCCCTGGAATCGGGAGGCGGAACGGTCGTGTCCGGGCCGACACTGGACAAGTCGGGGGCCGCGTCGGGCAAACCAACGGCGGAGTCCCGAAAGACGACCGCCGTGTCCGGGATGATGAGCCCTGCGGTATCGCGACGATCAATCGCCGTGTCCGCAATGGGCACGGCCGAATCTCGAAGGTCGACCCCTGTGTCTGGGCCCAGCACTGCCGTGTCTGGGCCCAGCACTGCCGTGTCCAGACCGGAGAGACCGGCATCCGCACGAATAGGGACGAGATCCGGTGCGGATGGGACATCGGCTTCCGGTTTCCCATCCACCGCCGCATCCCCAGAGAGCGACATGGGCGTCCGCGTGCAGGCCGCTAGCCCGAGGGCGATGCCCATACCGAGCGCTAGTTTCCGAATGTGCATGGGGCGATCTTAAGGCTTTTGCGAAGGCCAGCCAACCCTCTCATCGCACCGCCCACACTCGCGGAGGCTGTTCCAGAGGTGCCCCGTGGCGAAGATCACGGTGGCGGCCGCCATGGCCGGCGACCACAGCAAGGCCGCCGACCAAAGAAAGGCTACTGCGTAAGCCTCTCCACCTTGAAGACGTTCTGGACCACATGATCTGGGCAGGCGAAGATTCCGGCGAACAGCGGGTCCCGATCGTGGATCAGGTACTTTGTTCCTCGCAGAAATCCATCCACAGGATCTGTCAAATTGCGTGCCTGACGGCAAGCGTATCGCTCTAGGCGGTCAGTCGGTCAGACGGCATGGCGTGACCGGTGTGGTGATGTTCTTCTCGCCGCAGCTCACGTAGAGAACGCCTTCGCTGTGGACGAGGGTCCATTTTGCGTTGCGATCGGTGGTGGCGTCCAGGGAATCCAAGAATGCGCCCTGCAGAGCAAAGACTTCGATGGCTTCCGCCTTGTGAATCGCCTTGGTGCGGGCGGTCTTCTTCAGCAGATCCGGATCGTTGTGGGTGAACACGACCACTCGTGGGCAGGCTTTGCTGGCCTTGTGCAGACGCTCGGCCGATGGGGTTCCAATCTCGATCCAGGTGCGCAGGTTGCCCTGCAGGTCCTTGATCCATAGCGCTGGCTCCTCGGCGTTCGACAGCCCCTTGGTGAACGCGATGCCTTCTTCGTAGCACAGGCAGTAGGCGATCACCCGGGTCAGTAGATAGCGCATGGTTTCGGACGGGTGGCGGGCCACGCGCAGGTCCAGCGCTTCGTACACGCCGCGATCGACGTCGGACAGATCCACTTGGAGATGATAAACGGTCGCGCTCAAAGCCATGCCATGCACCCTGACCGCTGAGCTAGGGCCAGCTGTGCATGCGAACCCCAGCCGTGCGCAGACGGGTGAAGATACGGTAGGTGTCGGCAAGGGTGGCCTTCGCATTCTGCGTGCCCCAAGGGCCCCACATGGCCTTGGTGTTCACGTGGTGCTCGTAGAACATCTCGTCGACAAGCCCGAGGAGCGCAGGATCTGCCATGACCTGGTCAACCAAGGCGTTCTCGATGTCTGGGGCATCGATGTCCAGCTTGACGGCGACGTAGTCCTCCGGGCCCGTGCTCATGCCCTTGAGTATGCGCCACGGGTTCCACTTCCCGCTCGGCTCTTTCTCGACCGCCTGGTTGTAGTAGACGTAGTGGGGCAGGATCTCCGCTGGGACAGAGCGATAGATTTCATCAGGATCGTACTTTTCGCTTTCGTAGGAGACGATCCAATCGAAGTGCCAGCCCGCACGGCCGTACCGGTCGACAAACCAAAGCGCCCCCACCGCATTGACTTCGCCCTTCCACCCGGCGTAGGTGGATGCCCCGATATCGACGAGGATACTGCGCTTGCGCTCGAATTGCCGACGCCCCGGCTGGCCAGCGCCAGCCAGGGTCAAGAGGTGCCGCTTTGACTGAAGCGAATCTTCGCCAAGGCCAAAGCCGTAGTACACCTCGTCTGACAGACCGGCTGGCCTCGGACAGATGGTGAGAGGATCACGCAGAATTCCCACCAACGGCTCGATCAGATCGACGCTCTCGCTTCGCCTGCCGCCGCATTCGACCGAGTAGACCATCCGCGAGAACAGGGGGACCGCCTCGTGGGGGATCGGCTCTCCCCGCGACATCGCGCCCTGCACACTCCGGATAAGCTGAACTGAGCGGCCAAGCTCGGCGGGTGTCGCAAGGATCTCGCACTCTCGGTCACGGCGCTCCCCCGAGAGCTCGCCCTGCGCCCACTCTTTCTCCCACGCCGAAGGCTCGTAGCGCAAAAAAGTACGCTTGCATCCCTCGGTGGGTGTGGGTTTGCAGGCCGTCAAGAGCAAGAACAACCCAATGGCCGTGGGGCGTGAAATCCAGCAGTATAGCGTCGGGCGCCGAATCATCGCCGCACCATACCTGGCCGCGGCCACCTCGTCGATCGATTCGAGACTATGACTACTTCGCCGTCACTCGCACAGCGACCGGTTGGCACGCAGGTCTCCCGGCGGACATCCAATTGGCAGGAGGACTCATGGGCACATCGCATCTCTCTAGCAAATGGTCAGCGTGGGCGCCGCAACTGCAGAGTCTGCTGCGCATCGTCGCGGCCTTCATGTTCATACTGGCCGGCACCACCAAATTGTTCTCGTTTCCGGTGGCCGCCATGCCGGGCGGCGGACACGTACCCTATTTTTCCCAGATCGGATTCGGCGCTGCCCTGGAAGTCGTGGGAGGGCTGCTATTGCTGATCGGCCTGCTTACGAGACCCGTCGCTTTCGTGCTGGCCGGCGAGATGGCGGTTGCCTACTTTCAGTTCCATTTTCCGAAGGGCTTCTGGCCGGTCGCCAATGGTGGGGTCGGTGCAGCGCTTTACTGCTTCGTCTGGCTCTACTTCTCGGCCGCAGGCGCCGGACCGTGGAGCGTGGATGAGAGACGAGGGGGCCGGCGGAGTCCTTGACATCACGCGTGCCCGGCACGAACCTGACTCGAGACCTCACCCTCTGTGCGGGAGGCTCGAATCTCGATGACCGAAGAGAAGCGTGAAGACAAGATTAGAGAGAAGAGTGAAGAGCGAACCGAGAAACTTATCGCGACGCTCAGGCATTGCACGCTGGCTGGCGCGCTAAAGCAACAACGGGACGACTACGTCCGCGCTATGCCTGAGGTGGACGTGGAACGTCCGCGACACGTGACCCTGCTGCACGACAAAGCGAAGCTGCTTGGACGCGAGGTCAAGGGCATCGGCATTCTGGACAAGGCACGCATCTACCGCCGAATTCTCGAAGAACGAACGCCGGTCGTGCGGCACCGCATGGCCTGGGAAGCGGGCCGCATCAAGGGCGCCCTGCGCGAGGCCCCGCAGAGCTTTGCGGTAAGCGACCGCTCGCCCTTCGCCGGCTCGACCACGAGCTGTTACAAAGGCGTGGTGATCTACCCGGAGTTTCTGGCTTTGACCCTGTGGCCAGAACTGCGCGATCTGCCGCGCCGGAAGAGCAACCCTTACCAGATCAGCGACGACCAGATCGAGGTGCTCGACCGCGACGTCTTTCCGCACTGGCTCGACAACTCACTTCTCGAAGTTTGCCGCCGCATGCATCCCGACGTCGCCGAAGAGCTGGGGCTGCTCGAAAAGATGGTATTCTTCCTCGCGAGCAAGCCCAACTGTGTCTCCCACGCCATTCCCGATTTTTCGCGCGTAGTTCACCATGGACTCGGGGAAGTAATCCAAGACGCGCGCAAGCGCAGGGCCGCGGCTCGGCCGGAACAGCAGGACTTCTACCGCGCGGTCATCGAGGTGCTGGAAGGCGTCGTTGCGTACTCCCACCGGCTTGCCGACGAGGCGCGTGCGCTGGCGGCGAAGGAGCCCGATCCGATCGCGAAGCAAGAGCTGCTCGACATCGCCGAGATTCACGACCGCATTCCCGAGCAACCGTCACGAACATTCCGCGACGGACTGACCGCCGTGTGGCTGTCCTGGATTGCCGTTCACCTGGAAAACGCCAACGTGGGAATGAGCCTGGGCCGGCTGGATCAGCTGCTCTGGCCACTCTACCGCTCCGATGTGGAGCACGGCAGACTGACGCCGGCCGCGGCGGTCGATCTGGTCGGACACCTCTGGCTCAAGATCGGCGATCACGTGCCGACGGTCGCAGCCGCTGGCGAGCAGCTGTTCGGGGGCAGCGGCTCGAACCAGGCCATCACCATCGGTGGCGTGAACTCCGAGGGCCAGGACGCGGTCAACGACCTGACCTACGTCATGCTTCGAGCCACCGAACTGATGCTGCTGCGCGATCCCAATCTGAATGCCCGATACTACCCGGGCAAGCACGAGGACGCATACCTGCAGCGCTTGTGCGATGCCAACCTTGAGACCCACGCGACACCGGCGCTGCACAACGATGCCGCCGTGATCAAGGCCCTGACCCAGAACGGTCACAGCGAGGCCCAGGCCCGCGACTACGGCATCATCGGCTGCGTCGAGCCGGGCGCGTGCGGCGCCTTGTACGGACATACCGGCGCGCTTCTGGTAAACCTGACGTCTGCCCTGGAAATGGCGTTGTTCGACGGTTGCCACCCGCACACCGGGTACGACCAGGCCAGTCGCAAGGGCGAGCCAACCGGGGACGTTTCGAGGTTCGAAAGCTACGACGAATTTCGCGACGCTCTGAAGCGCCAGATGGCCTGGGTCCTCAACCATGCCGTCCGGCTCAACGAGGCGCTCGGACGCACGCATCAGACGCACTATCCGACGCCAATTCTTTCTGCGCTGTTTAAGGGCCCCATGGAGAAAGGGCTCGACCTGATTCAGGGCGGCGCCGAGATCAACGGTTCCGGCATCGCGGTTATCGGTCTGGCGGACGTAGCCGATTCCTTGTCGGCCATCGAGCAGGTGGTATTCAAGGGCCAAGGTCCGATCCCGTTCGCCCAGCTCCGAGATGCTCTCAAGAAGGACTTCGCGAACGACGACCTCTTGCAGGCCAGACTCTGCAACCCGACCAAGACGCCCAAGTACGGCACGGGAAATCCGGCTGGAGATGCAAACGCCCGCTGGTTGGTCGAGACCATCCATGAACTATTGCGCAAACGAAAGAACTACCGTCAGGGGAGCTATCGCGCCGGATACTGGACCATGACGAACCATGCAGGCCTCGGCCAGTTCGTGGGCGCGCTGCCGAGTGGTCGCAAGAAGAAGATGAATCTCGCCTCGGGCATCACGCCAGTGTCGGGGCAAGCGCCAAGCCTTCCCGCGGCGCTCGTTTCAGTTGCAAGCCTTCCGGTCGAGAGCCTGTCCAATGGCGTGGCCTTGAACCTGAAATTCGTTCCCGGCGATGGCGACCGAGCGAAGATGGTGAACACCATGCAGGGCTTCGTGAAGGGCTACTTCGATGGCCAGAATCGCGATGGGGGAATGGAGATTCAATTCAACGTCACCGACCACGCGAAATTCGTCGAGGTCGCAAATCATCCCGACAACCCGGCGTATCGAGATTTGCTGGTGCGAGTGTCCGGCTACACGGCGTACTTCAAGGATCTGGCACCACGGATGAAGGCCGAGATCATCGACCGCACGGAATACAGGCTGTCGACCGGAGTTGCCGTCAGCTACGAACCGTACCCTCTCGACGCATAGGACGGCCATGCTGACCTACTTGCGCAACATTCTGCTTTCCGTCCTGTCGCACGTCCTGCCCAACCGCGCTCTTGCCCGACTGTTCCGCTGGTGGCACGGCCGGCACTTCAATGACCTCGATGGCAGCGTGTCCGACAAGACTCTCGAAGGACTGCTGACCGCCATGGAGCTGGGCTTTCGTTTCGTCCCCCACTGGGGCGAGCGAATTCGGGGATTCTCGGGCACCCTCGTGTTTGCAGCACGGTCAGCCTCGGATCCGAGGCGCAAGCCCGTGCAAGCGACCGCCATCTTCGACGGCGGTCGGATGACCGTCCTTCATGAGGCAGCCGACTCTTGCGATGCGAGGGTCACCTTCAGTAGTCCCGAGGCCCTGTTCTCGTTCATCATGTCCCGTAGCCACGATATAGTGGAGGCACTTCTGACCAACTCAGTCGAGACCGAGGGCAATCTCAACTACGTTTACCGGTTCGGATTTCTGGTCACGGAAATGACCCGATGGATGCGCATTTCCGCATGAACCTGCCCTACATCGTCGACGTCAAGCGCGGCAGCGAGGTCGACGGGCCAGGGATTCGCAGCGTGGTCTTCTTCAAGGGCTGCCCGCTGCGTTGTGTGTTCTGCCACAATCCCGAGGCGCAGAAGGCGGCCCCCGAGGTCGCCTTCAACGCCCGGGCGTGCCTGAATTGCCGCAAGTGCATCGATGCGTGTCCGACCGCAACCATCGAGCACGTTCGACAGAATCGGCCACGCCCGTCCCAGTGCGAGGCGTGTGGCGCCTGTGGTGAGGCCTGTCCGACGGGTGCCGTGAGAACCATCGGCCGACTCTACAGCGTCGAAGAGCTGCTTTCGCTGCTCCTGCAAGACGAGCCCTTCTACCAACACTCGGGCGGCGGTGTCACATTCTCGGGCGGCGAATGCACGCTGCACGCCGAGTATCTGGAAGATATCGGCAGACGGCTGAAGTCGGCGGGCGTCCAGGTTGCCCTCCAGACCTGCGGGCTCTTCGCGTGGAACACATTCCACGACCGCATCCTGCCGTGGGTCGACCTCGTCTTCTACGACCTGAAGGTCATCGAGCCCAAGGCCTGTCGCCGTGTGACCGGCGCGTCGTCGGAGGCCGTGCTCGAAAATCTGGCGCAACTTCTGAAGACGGGCGTGCAGGTTGTGCCCACGTTACCCTTGATTCCCGAAATCACGGCCACGGACACCAACCTTTCCGACGTCATCACCTTCTTGAAAAGGATAGGCGCCCCAAGCGTCACCCCACGACCATGGAATCCCCTCGGTCTGGACAGCTACCAACAACTCGGCCGTCCGAGACCAGAATTACCGGATCGATTCTTGCGTTCCGACGAAGAGAAGAAGCTGCTCGACCTATTGAAGAGGGCGATCGCCACGGCTTCCCCAACTCAATTGCGGCAGGGCTCGAAGACACCGGTGCAAGCGTAGCAAGCGTATTCCTCGTCCATGCAGATGGCCACCGGATCGTTGGTGATGCGACCGTTGACATCGCAGCTGAAGGTCACCCGGTCCTCCACGCACCCACTCATCGAATTCATTTGTGCCGTGCAATCGGGATAGTTCACACGATGGATCAGACACGCCTGCTTGCAGGTCGCCTCGAAATCGGGCTCCGTCTTCGGGCAACCGAGCCTCGCCTGGCGTTCGCAGTTGGATTCGCAGGTTCTTTCCGTCGGCGGCGCTTTGGACGCGCTGAAACAGCCAGTCGCCAGCAGCGACACGAGGGGCAGCGTGCCAAGCCGTGGGATCGAAGGGAACCGCATCCGCGCCCCAAGAGAGTACCACCCGTGGACGAAGGACAGACGAAGGACAGATGAAGAACAGACGAAGGACAGATGAAGAATAAGGGTTGCGCGGCATTCGCCGGCTGAGCCGATTGCAGATGGCATTGCCACTGCCGGTCTCAGAGGCACCCCCCATGTCGCTCGAATCAAAAATCGTCTTTATCGCGTGTGCGGCATTGCCGCTTGCAGTCGCGTGTTCGCCAAAAATCGAAGCGACGCCTATCGGCGGCGGCGGAACTGCGGGCGGTGGTGGCGCCAAGGGCGGCAGCGGCGGGGGGCTCACCATCAATCTCGACGCCGCAGCTGGCGGCGGCGGTGGTCGGAGCGCCCCGTTGGGGTCAGGAAGTTGTGCGACCGCCGTGGGCTGGGGCTGCACACTTCCAGACTGTTCCAACCAGGAAGTCGCCACGACCATCACGGGGAAAGTCTACGACCCAGCTGGCAAGAATCCCATCTACGGCGCCGTGGTCTACGTTCCCGCCAACCTCAATGAGCTCGGCGCCGTTTCACAAGGACCGGCCAACTCCTGCGGCACCTGCGAAAGGCCTCAGGGTCAGCCGCTCGCCGGTGCGGTGACCGGACCCGACGGCTCCTTCACCATCGCCAAAGCGCCGGTCGGCTCCAAAGTGCCGCTGGTCGTTCAGGTCGGCAAGTGGCGGCGCATGACCTACGTCGCCGTCGACAACGCCTGTGCCGCGAACCCCATCACCGACGTCAATTCGACCCGGCTGCCGCGCTCTCCAAGCGACGGTGACAAGGCCGCCATGCCCAAGATCGCCATCGCCGTCGGCGATGCGGATCGCTTGCAGTGTTTGTTCATCCGGATGGGCATCGATCCCCATGAATTCACGGGCCCTGACGGCGCAGGCGCCATCCATCTGTACAATTTGCCGTCTGCACTCAATGACAGCTCATCCTACCGGGGCAAGTACACCTCCGAGTACAACGGGGGTGCGCAGTACCCCGACGCATCCGGGCTGTGGGGTGACGCCGCCCAGCTGGCCCGCTACGACGTCTTGATGCTCGCTTGTGGCGGAAATCAAAGCGCCACCGATCCGAACAAGAACCCCAACAACATTCCGGCCAGCGCCAAGGCCAACATGGTCAACTATCTCGCCCACGGCGGACGCGTGTTCGCCGAGCACTACCACTGGGCGTGGATCAAATCGTTCTCAACCGGAAGCAAGACCACGGACGTGCCCATCGCATCGCCACTGGGCGTGGACGTGGCGACCTGGATTCCCTACAACTCCGACAACGTCCTGCCCAGCACCCCGGTCCTCGTCGAGACCTCCTTCCCCAAGGGCAAAGATTTCGCAGAGTGGCTGCAGACGGTCGGAGCGTCCACCAGCCTCGGCACCGTGGTCTTCGACCCGAGCGACAACACCACCAAGCCCAGCGCCAAGGACGAGATTTCGCAGCCCCCGTCCGCACGCCGTTGGATCTACCAGCCGGCCGACGCCGCCGACCCCAGCGGCCCAGCGGCGAACACGCATTACCTCAGCTTCAACGTCAGCAACACGGGCCAGGTAGTCGACCGCCTTGATACATCCACGACGAACATCTGCGGGCGCTTCGTTTACACCGGCCTGCACGTCGCCGCCACCGCCAGCGGCGCCCATGCACAGGACAACAAAGAGGCCTTCCCAAGCCAATGCCAATCGGGCGATCTTTCGCCTTACGAGAAGGCCATCGAATTCATGTTGTTCGACCTTTCTTCCTGTCTCACCACCGACCAGACCACCGTCGGCCAGACCATCATCTTCTAGATAGACCGCCTGTACGCGCTCGTTCGGGCTATCCTGCCCCGCCATGGCCACGTCCCGCAATCCGATCTGGGCGGAGCTCGTGCAGCTCGTGCCGGTCATCGTTCTGGCATTTCCGTTCATAATCGCGGGCAAGGTCGACCTGGCCCAGGCCGGGTGGGGATTCGTGGTGGGCGCTGGCTTGACGGTTCCCATCTCCGCCGTGGTGGTTGCGCGAGGCCACCTCGTCAATCCCATCCTGCTTGGCACGGCGCTGTGGCTTTGGCTTGGCGCCGTCGCGTTTCAGATGCACGTCGATCCGCTGGCGAAGTGGCTCGTTGAAACCCAGGCTTTCGGACTTTTCGTCGCGGCCTTCGGAGTGGGACTGGTCGCCACGTTCTTCTTCCCGCAAGGCTACATCGCGTGTGGCAGCAGTGACCGGCGATGGATTCGTCGCGCTTCGCTCGGCCTTCTCGCCTTCACCGTGGTCATCGTCGCGTGGACGTGGATCTTTCGACACAACGTCCGTCTGGGCGGCGGCTTGCCCTTCATTGCGCTGAACCTGTCTAGGCGCATCGTCGCGCGGCGTGCACCGGCGTAACAGCCTATGGTCCCGTCTCCCGGATTGGTGCTATGAGAGGTGCGCCATGGAAGAGCTCAAACTGCGCTACGGTTGCAATCCTCATCAGGCCCCGGCCCGAGTCTTCACGCGTGACCGCGCCCTGCCATTGCGAGTCCTTTCGGGCTCGCCGGGTTACATCAATCTGCTCGATGCGCTCAACGCTTGGCAGCTCGTGCGTGAGCTGCGCACGGCGCTCAAGCTGCCGGCGGCAACGTCTTTCAAACACGTCAGCCCTGCCGGCGCCGCGGTCGCCGTGCCCATGAGCAAAGAGGTCCGGCGCGCATCCTTCGTCGACGATCTGCAGCTCTCCCCGCTTGCCACGGCCTATGCGCGTGCGCGCGGCGCCGACCGGTTGTGTGCGTTTGGCGACTTCGCCGCCATGTCCGACGTGGTCGACGTGTCCACCGCCAACGTGCTCAAACGCGAGGTTTCCGATGGTGTCATCGCGCCCGGCTACGAACCCGCGGCTCTGGAGATCCTGCGCGGCAAGCGCAACGGAACCTACTGCGTCCTGGAAATCGATCCGACCTGGGAAGCCCCGGAAAACGAGACGCGCGAGGTTTTCGGTATTTCGTTCGAACAGCGCCGCAACCAGGTTGTCCCAGGGCCCGAGCACCTGGCCAACGTAGTCACCAAGAACCGCGACCTGCCCGAAGCAGCGACGCGCGACTTGCTCCTCGCACTCATCACCCTCAAGTACACGCAGTCGAATTCGGTGTGCTTCGCCTACGATGGGCAAGCCGTCGGCATTGGCGCCGGACAACAGTCGCGCATCCACTGCACCCGGCTGGCCGGCTCGAAGGCCGATCGATGGTTCTTGCGCCAGCACCCGACCACGCTCGATCTGCCCTTCCGTCCCGGCGTGGGCCGGCCCGAGCAGAACAACGCCATCGACCTGTTTCTCGAAGACTCGCTCTCCCCTGCCGAGGAAGCCGACTGGCTGCCCTACTTCGCCACGGCGCCCAGGCGATTGACCTGCGAAGAAAAGCGCGCGTGGCTTGACCGTCAACAAGGCATCGCCCTCGCATCCGACGCCTTCTTGCCATTCCGCGACAACGTGGACCGCGCTTCGCAAAGCGGCGTGAAGTACATCTCGCAGCCCGGCGGCTCCGTCCGCGACGACGTGGTGATTCAAGCCGCCAACGAGTACGGCATGGTCATGGCGATGTCGAAGCTACGACTGTTCCATCACTAGGGTGGCGTCAAACGGCGCGCCAAGCCATTTTTTCACCACAGAGAGCACAGAGGCCCGGAGAAGGAAGGCTTTCCGGATCTCGATCCGACCCTTTCCATTCTCATCCCTCTCCGTGCCCTCTGCGCCTCTGTGGTTAGTCCTGGCCTCAGATACCGCTGCCGTCGGTGAAGTTGATGCCGCAGTATTGCGGGGCATCGGGACCCGCCAGCACACGCAAGTGGCGCCAGCGGCCGGCACGCTCGTCTTCACCGGGTTCGATCGGCGTGGTGCATGGATAGCACCCGATGCTCGCGTAGCCTTTCGCGTACAGCGGGTGTACGGGAAGGCCATGCTCGGCGGTGTAAGCGTCGATGTCAGCACGCTTCCAGTCGAACAGGGGCGACAACTGATAGCCCTTTGTGCGTAGGTCGCGTCCAAGCGGTTTGAGGTTCGCCCGCCGGCCGCCTTCGTCACGCCGGAGTCCGTTGACCAGCACGGGCGCCGGCTTGTCGGCAAGATAGCGCAAGAGCGGCTCCTCCTTCCTCATACGGCAGCACTCGGGTTGGCCGTCGGTGCATGAATACAGCTTCTTGCCGAAGCGGCTTTCCTGCTCATCGAGGCTCAGCTCTGGATAGACCGTCACCAGGTTCAGGTGCCATTGCCGCATGACCTGGTCTCGCAGGCGCAGGGTCTCGACAAAGTGGTAGCCGGTGTCGACGAACAGGATTTCGTTTGCCAGCCTAAGCTCGTGGAACATATGCATCAGCACGAGCGAGGTCCGCTGCATGCTCGACAGAAGGATCACGCTGGAGCCGAAGGTGTCCACTGCCCAGCGTATCCGGTCCTTGGCTGCGAGCTGCGCCAGGTCCGCGTTGGCACGCTCGCCGTCCAGACGCACGTCAGCCATGGTTCAGCCTCCGCGTCTCGTATGAAAGACCGCATTCCACACGTACCCACGACCCGACTCGCTTGAGCGACCGGACAGGATGCCAACTATTCCTTGATACCAGCATTGATGTCTCTTTTACCAGACATATATCGCCGCGCAAATACGAATTCACTCTACCTGAAAGTGGGTTAAGTGCGGCAACGACAGCGGTGGGTCGCTCCCGGCCTGTTGGGACTCCAGGTAGGCATAGGCTGCGGCCACAGCTTCCATCGTGCTAGAGCCGCGCTTCTGGCGCTCCGAGAAGACCTGGTCTGGCCCCAGCCGATCCAGGGCGCCGGCGGCTCGCAGACCATCCAGCAAATCGCGCCGCACCCCCGCGAGGATGACCCTGACGCCCATCGCCTGCATGCGCCGGACGAACTGGTCGATCTCGCGCATGCCCACGGCATCGGGGTTTCTGAGCCGCTTCACGCGCAGGACGATGGCTTTCACGCCCGTGGCCGCGCGGGCCTCGAACCAGTTCAAGTGCTCTTCCAGCGCCATGGCCGAGCCGAAGAAGAGCTCACCTTCCAGGCCGAACAAAAGCAGATGCGGGTTCACAGGCTCGTCGTCGGCGCGTTCCCGGACCACGCCATTATCGTGGACGACGAATTCGGTGCGGGTCATGCGCCCGGCTCTCGGCACCGCCAGCAAGAACGACGCGAACACGCCGATGATGATGCAAAACTCGATGGATACACCTACGGCGGCCACCGCTGTCGTGAGAACGATGACTGCATCGAACTTCGTCGCCCGCAGATGAAACGGCAGGGCTTTCCAGTCGACCATGCCCATCGCCGTGACCATCAAGATGCCCGCCAAGGCCGCGCTGGGAATGAAGTGCGCATAGGGCGCAAACAGGACCATGATCAGCAGCACCGACACCGCGGACCAGATCCCGGACCATTGACTGTAGGCGCCGGCCTGGTGATTAATGGCTGAACGGGTGAGCGATCCAGAGCCCGGGATGCACTGGAACAGGCTCCCCGCCAGATTCGCCAGCCCTTCGCTCAGGCACTGCTGATTGAGGTCGAACTTCTGCCCAGTCTTGCCTGCCAGGTGTTTGGACATGGCCAGAGCCTCCAGGAGCCCCAGGGTGCCAATCGCCATCGCGCTCTCGGAAAGGTCGCGCCAGTGGCCGGCCGGAACTTGCGGCCACGCCAGCAGTGGCAATCCCCCGTGGATGGTCCCCACCACGCGCACGCCCTGGCGATCGAGGCGCCAGGCAGCGACCACACACGCGGCGGCCACGACCGTGAACAAGAGCTCGGGAAAAAGCGGCCAGCGCAGTCTCTTTTTGAACGCGCGCAACCCAAGCACGACCCCGATGGCACCAAGCCCGATAAGCAAGGTGGGCCAGTGGGGCGGACCACTTTGGGTCCAGGTCTGCCACGTACGCAGCAAGAAATGACTGCGGGCCGACCCGACCGGCGCCCAACCGAAGAGGTTGCGCATCTGGTCGATGACCAGAAGAAGGCTGGCACCCAGGGTGAAGCCGACGACCACCGATTGCGAGATGTAGCGCGTAAGATCGCCCAGACGCAGCAACGTGATGAGGGTTTGAAAAGCACCCACCAGAAGTGCCAGCGCAAACGCCCCGGCCAACTTCTGTTCCGCCGGCAGCGCCGCCAGGGCGCTGAGAACAGCGATGGAAATGACGTTCGTGGGGCCATTGATGAGTTGCCGCGAGGACGCAAACAGGGCTCCCACCGCTGTCATCACGATCGCCGTGTACAGGCCGTGCACGGGTGGCACGCCTGCGGCCACGGCGTATGCCATGGCCTGGGGCACCGCGACCGCCGCGACGCTGAGCCCCGCAAGGAAGTCAGCTCGCAACGCCGTCAGCGAATAGCCGCGAAGCGCCTGAATGGCCGGAACACGACGGCAGACAAAACGCGCAACGGGATGGGTCGGCAACGGGGTTGGCATCGACGGCCCAGTTGGTCTAGCACGCTGGCAGAGGCCGGCGGGTTCGAAAACGGACCCGGCCTGCCCGAATTCGTTCTTCCCCCCGTCTCAATGGGTCGGCTTGGCTTCGGCCGGGTCACACCGCGAGCTTCGTACGAATCCGGCTCACCGCCTCCTCGACGTTCTCTCTGAATCCGAATGCCGACAGGCGAAGGTATCCCTCGCCGCAACTGCCAAAGCCGGCGCCCGGCGTGCCCACCACGTTGGCCAGGGTGAGCAAGCGGTCGAAGAACTGCCACGACCCCATACCTTCTGGCAGGCGAACCCAGATATACGGCGCATTCACGCCGCCGTAGACACGATAGCCGGCCTTGCCAAGGCCCTCGCGGATGATGCTGGCGTTGTCCATGTAGTAGTCCACGTTGGCCTGCACAGCCTTGCTGCCCTCGGGCGTGAAGACGGCAGCGGCCGCCTTCTGAATCGGGTAGCTTACGCCGTTGAATTTCGTCGTGTGCCGCCGGTTCCAAAGGCCGTGCAAAGGAACTGGCTCGCCAGCGGCGTTCCGAGCACACAGCTCTTTGGGAATCACGGTGTACGCACAGCGGGTGCCGGTGAAGCCTGCTGTCTTCGAGAGACTTCGAAATTCGATGGCTACGCTGCGGGCGCCAGGAATTTCGAAAATGCTGTGCACCTGGCCAGGCTCGCGGATGAAAGCTTCGTAGGCGGCGTCGAAGAGAATGATCGAGCCGTGCTCTTGCGCGTAGGCCACCCACCTCGCCAAAGACGCCCGCGGCATGACAGCGCCGGTCGGGTTGTTGGGCGAACAGAGGTAGATCAAGTCGACGTGTCCCGACGGCATCGGGGGATCGAAGCTGTTCTCCGCGGTGGTTGGCAAATACACGAGCTTGCCGTAGCGTCCGTCCTTGCCTGCGGGGCCCGTGCGACCAGCCATCACGTTGGTGTCCACGTACACCGGGTACACCGGGTCGGTGACCGCGATGACGTTGTCGATCGCGAAGATCTCCTGGATGTTTGCGGTGTCGCACTTCGAGCCGTCGGACACGAAGATCTCGTCGGGCGAGACCTCAGCGCCTTGGCTGCGGAAATGGGCCGCGATGGCCTCGAGCAAGAATCCATGCCCCTGCTCGGGTCCGTAACCCTGGAAGGTCTCCTTGCGCCCCATTTCGTCGGCGGCTGACTTCATGGCGTCGACGATCGGCGGTGGCAGCGGCAAGACCACGTCCCCAATACCGAGACGGATGATGCGAGCAGACGGGTTGGCTTCCTGGAAGTTGCGCACGCGCTTCCCGATTTCCGGGAACAAATAGCCGGCCTGGAGTTTCTGATAGTTGGTGTTGATCGTCGCCATCGGTGCAACCATAGCGCTTTCTTTGCCAACCATAAACGGTCAGACTGCGGGAAAAATCATGGTCCACCCCCTCAAGGTCCTCCTCCCCCTCCTCCTCTTGATTGGCCATGGCCGCGTCGCCGAGGCCGAGCCGGCGTCCCCGACAGCGAAGAAAGATCCGCGGCTGGTCGTGCTTGGCGCGCTCAAGGACGAGATTGCCCGTTCGAAGCAAAAGCTGCGCATGCCCAGCGAGGACGGGCCGTACTTCATTCGCTACATCGTGCGCGAATACGACGACTACGATCTCGCGGCCCGAGTGGGCGCGCTGGTCGAGGACAACTACCAACACGTCCGGCAGGGCGCCGTGGAGGTGCGGGTTGGCAGCTACCAGTTCGACAACACCGCGGACGACTCGGCGGAGAAAGCCTTCGACATGGAGGACTTCGATCGCTACGAACCGCCGGTGTTCGTGCCCGTGGACAACAACGTCGACGCCTTGCGAGCAACCCTGTGGCTGCAGACCGACGCGCGCTACAAGCAGGCGCTGTCGGCCTTGCACAAGAAGCGCGGCTCCCGGGTGACCAAGATGGTCGAGGACGAGAAGATGCCCAGCTTCTCGCGCGAAAAGCCATCCCACGCAGTGGATCCAGCCATCGACCTGCACCTCGATCGCGCGCAATGGGAGGACCGCATCCGTCGCATCTCTGCGCTGTTCAAGGCGTACCCGGAGATTTTCGATTCGCAGGTCAAGATGTCCGTCGATCACCAGACCCGGTATCTCGTGACCAGCGAGGGCACGGAGCTGGTGAACGAGCGTCTCATTTATTCGATCCAGCTGATTGCAGCAGCGCGTGCTGCGGACGGGCTGCTGATCAACCATTTCAAGAGTTTCTACGGCGCGCGCGAATCCGAGCTGCCCGGCGACGAGGAATTGCAGCGCACCGCCGCCCAGCTTGCCGACGAGGTCAAGCGGCTGCGAAACGCACCCATGCTGGACCCCTTCAACGGCCCTGCGATTCTGCTGCCGGAAGCGGCGGGCGTCTTCTTCCACGAGGCCCTGGGCCACCGCCTGGAGGGCGAGCGCCAGAACGACAACAAGGAAGGCGCGACCTTCAAGGGACAGATCGGCAAACCCGTGCTGCCGTCGTTCGTCAGCGTTCTCGACGACCCGACCCTGGCCAAGGTGGGGAACCTCTCGCTCAACGGCCACTACGGCTTCGACGACGAAGGCGTGGCCTCGCGGCCGGTCACCCTGGTCGACCACGGTATCCTGCGCAACTACCTAAAGAGCCGAACGCCCGTGAAAGGCTCGCTGGAATCGAACGGTCACGGTCGCGCCGAGGGCACGCTGGATCCCATCGGCCGCATGGCCAGCACCATCGTGAAACTGGACAAGGTGGTGCCGTTCGCCGAGCTCAAGAAGATGCTGCTCGAGGAGGTCCGCCGCCAGAAGAAGGCGTTCGGCCTCATCATCGCCGACATCAGCGGCGGCCAAACCAATACCACCACCTACGATTTCCAGGCCTTCAAAGGCATGCCCCGGATCGTCTATCGGGTCGACGCCAATACCGGTGAAGAGACCTTGGTCAGGGGTGTGGAATTCGTCGGAACCCCCATCGGGTCGCTCAACCGCATCGTCGCTGCCGGCGATCAGGTGGCCGTGTTCAACGGGTTCTGCGGGGCCGAATCGGGCTACGTCCCGGTTTCCACCGTCGCGCCAGCCGTCCTTATCAGCGAAATCGAGCTGCAGCGAACCCGGCGGGCCCTGGAACGTCCCCCCATCCTCCCGGCGCCTTGGCGGTAACGCGTCGCCAATTCGTGCTACGTTTCCGCCCCCATGCCCCGCGACCCTAAAATTACGCCCATCACGCGCCACGAGCCACGCACCTTCTACGCCACCCGCACGACCCGCACCAAGTCTTCAGAGGTGTGGGATCTGTGGGCGGTCGAGGACGGCCGCCGGGTCGGTTTTCTATCGGTGGTCGACGACGGCAATGTCGTGTATGCCCTGGCGACCCTGAAGCGCGGCACTTCGCACGAGGAGATCGCTGACATGGTCGATGGATTCTTCCCGCCCTCGTCGACCGATGCGACCATGCGCGAAATCGTGATTTCGGACTATGATTCCGAGCCCGCGGTGGTGGAGTCGGACTTCGCGACCGAACCGTAACTTTCCTGCCCCGACGCGGCCAAGGGCGGCTATCCTGCTGCCAATGTCTTCGTCCGCAAACCCTGCCCTGGGCCCGTTCCGCGGCCTCACCTCCTACGACGAGAGCAGTGCGGCGCTTTTCTACGGCCGCGAGGAAGAGACGGCTGCTCTCTATCAAATCATTGCTCGGCAAGGTGTGCGAGTGTCGGCCCTCTGCGGCGAGGCAGGCGTTGGCAAGACGTCGCTTGTGCGCGCGGGGCTGATGCCACTATTGGCGAAGCACGACGTCGCCGCCGTCTACCTCGGCACCTACGCGAACTTCGACCAGGATCTGTGGCAGGCGCTCGGCAAGGTCAGGGCCGAGCCCCCTACGCCGGGCGAGAGTGCCTCCGACTATCTCATCAGCGTGGCACGCACATCACCGACGGGAACGCTGCTCGTCCTCGACCATTTGGAGGACCTGCTTGGCGATATGCCGGGCGCGGATGAGTCGGCCCTGCAGGCGCTCGGCGCATTTCTCAAGGTTGCGACCGCGGGCGCCGGAAGTCGCCTGCGCATCCTGGTGGTGATCGAGTCGGCGCAGTTCCATCGACTGGAACGCCTGCAGGAGCAGGCTGGCGTTTCGCCCCCGCCCGGTGGATGGATGGAGCTTGGACGGTTGGATCAGAAGCACGTGGCCGAGATCCTGGAGCAGACCGCGCTCAACACAGGCACCTTCTTCGAAGCCGAGCTGTCAACGATCATGGCCAAGGACTTGTGTCAGGCTGGGCCTTGTCTGCCAGCCGAGCTGCAGATCGTCGCCGCGGCAGCCGTAGACCAGCGTCTGACCACCCTCCGTCGGTACGAACGCGCCGGCGGCGCCAGCATGTTGCTCTACGGATTCTTGCAGCGTGCTCTGCTCGACGCGGGCGAATCGGTGGCCATGCGTATCCTGCTCGCCTGCGCGGATCGCGAGCGCCCCACGGTGCAAGAATTCGCCGCAAAAAACGGCCTACCCGAGCATGGGGTAGAGAATTCGGCGTCCGTGCTGGCAACCCGCGGAATCTTGCGCGACTTCGCCAGCCCCAACGACGGCCGCCTGGTGCTCGCCCATCCCTACCTCGGTCCGCGCGTCCGCGAGCATGCCGCCATCATGACTGCGCAGGTCCAGCAGGCGCGTCGAATTCTCCGGCGGAGGATCTTGACCGGCACGTCACTGACCCTGCTCGAAATTCGCAAGGTGCGCACGACCATGGCTGGCCACCTCTCGGGCGAGGAAGCTAGGGCCTTGCGACGAAGCCTTCGCCGGGTCGTCTTGGCCGCCAGCCTCGCCGTCGTTGCCGTGCTGGCCATTTTATTCGGCTTGGTGTTCGAGCAAAGCAGCTCCTACACGCTCGCCTTCGAGCCACCCAAGGATTCACCGTCCAGTCGCGTGGTCGTCCGTCGCGGCCGAAGCAGTCTGTCGTTCCTCAACTTCCTGCCGGCCACGCCGCGCTTCGGAGCGGTCGTCGCGGACACCGGGTTTGCGTCAACCAGCGTGGCAAACGAGCTCGTCAGGCGCATCGCCTCGGGTAGTGCCTCGGGAACGCTCGACAAGAACCGCGGCACGCCAATCCCGATCTGGCTGCGTACCGTGCTCGACGGCCTGGGCCCCGTGCCCCGGGGTATCTCCCTGGTGCTGCTCGGGGACCCGGCAGGGATCGTATCCCTCAAGCAAGCCTTCGTCGATCCGGCCATGCGCCGAGAAGCCCTGGAGGTACTGGCGGTCGTAGGCACGGGTGGCGCGGGCGAGGACGAAATTCTGGCCGCGGCGCTAAACGATCAGTCGGCCGAAGTTCGCCGTCGTGGGGTCGAGGTTGCAGCCGCCATCGATCGCCGCCAGGGCAAGGGTATGCACGCCACGATCCTGCGGAGCGCTTTGGCCGATTCATCGTTCGCGGTACGCAGTGCCGTCTTGCACGAGAGCAAGACCCTGGACGCCGCCACCTCGGCCACCATCTTGTCCATCGCCCTCGCTGACAAGGATCCGTCGTTCCGCCGATTGGCGGAAAAGGGCGTCATGGAGCTTTCGCACCGTTCGCCCAAGGCAGCCACGGACGCGGTCCGCCAGGGTCTATCGAGCACCGACAGCCAATCGCGACGAACCGCGCTGGCCCTGCTGGACCAGATCGCCGCGAACGTGCCCAGCGAGGCGATGTCCGCGCTGTCACAGATTGCCGCCGACGAAAGTGCGCCTGAAGAAGCTCGAATCAGCGCGCTGTCGTTCCTGCGCAAGAATGGGGACATTCAACCGTCGCTGCGTCCGGCGCTGGAAAAAGCGGTCGCTCCAGAAGCCCCACCGCGATTGCGAGCCGCCGCGCTGCCTATCTACGCACGCCTGATCGATCCCGAGGAGGTCGAAGCGCTGGCAGCCTCGGCCGGCAAAGGCCCGCCCAGTTCGAGAGTGACCGCCGCGGCGCTTTGGGGCGTGGTGGCCATCAAGCAGCCCGACAATGCGACCAAGCCGCTCAAGTCGCTCATCTACGACCAGTCGCCCGAGGTACGCGCCGAGGCCGCCCGGGCCTACGGTTACCTCAAGAAGGATGGCCCCGAACTGGTCCGCAGGGCCATGCTCGATCCAAACGCCGAAGTGGCACGCGCCGCCATCGAATCGTCGGTACGTCTGGCGAACGTTCAGGCGGCGGTGGTCGCGGAAGATCTGGGCCACGCGCTGGTCAAGGTGCGACCCGCCATGCGCAATTGGATCGTCGAAGCCTTGGGTCAGATCGGACAAACACGCCCGGCTGCGGCCTTGCCTCCCCTCGTCAAGGCCCTAAAGCAGAACGAGGCACCGACCCGAACCGCCGCCGCGCGCGCATTCTGCGAAATCGCGAAGAAGGCCCCTGTCGCAGCCTCGCCCTACCTGCGCATCGCCTCGCGCGACAACGACCGCGACGTACGCACCGAGGCCGCCGCGTGTCTCGGCAGCTTGACCGAGGGCGACCCCAAGGGCGCTGCCCGCATGGCCGTTCAATTGGCGTCCTCGGAGGAGGCCACTGTCCGTGCCGCCGTCGCAACATCGCTGGGCGCGCTGGCCGCCGAGGCCCGCGATATCGTCTTGGCGCCCCTGGTGGCGTTGCTGGAAGATCCCGACCGATCAGTGCGCCAAGCCACCGCAGAAGCACTCATCGTTTGTGGCAAGGCCAAAGTCCCGTTCGGCAAGCTTGCCGCAGATCTCGAGAAGAAGTTGTCTGCGTTCTTCGGACAAGGCGATCTCGAAGAGCGGCAGACTGCCTTGCGTGTGGCTGCTCGTCTGGGCGTGCCGGCCATCCTGCGCCAGGCGGCCCGAGACTCCGACGAAAGCATGCGACTGGAAGCCATGAAGGCTGCGGCAGCGATGGATCCGATCGTCATCGACATCCTCCAGGCGGGCGCCGAGGATCGCGACGCATTCGTAAGGTCCGAGGCGGTGCGAGCACTGTCCACTGCATCAGGCGCTGGCGCGGCGAAGGTCCTGCCGGTGTTCGAGACCATGCTTCGCGCTGGCGATCCAGCCACCCGTCGAGCAGGCGCCATCGCGCTTGGCGAATTGAGCGGCGCAGCCGAAAGCGCGACCGCCTTGCTTGCGACCGTGCTCCGGCAGCGCGGCGAATCGGTCCGGGCTGCCGCCGCGGAGGCAACCGCGCGCATCGCCCAGCGCGATCCGAAGGCGGCGACACCCCTGCTCGAAAATGCCCTCACCGATCCTGCGCACGACGTCCGCTCGGCCGCGATTCGCGGTCTCGGCGCCGTCTGGGCTGCTGAACGAGCTCCCACCGAAGTGGCGCACATCCTCGAATCCTCAGAGGCCGACAGTGTCCGCCGTCTGGTAGCCCTCGAGGCCCTGGTTCAGCAAGCCGCCCAGACTGTCGACGCGAAGAAGGATCCCGCCAAACAGAACAAGGCGAAAGAGGCCAAGGCGCTGCTCGAACGGGTCGCCAATGCGGGGCCGCCCCTCGCCCGCCTGGCCGCCCAAGTCGGCCGAGTATTCCTCAACGGCCGGCTCGAAGACATGCATTCGTTCCTGGAGAAGCTCTACGGCGGCTGAGCGCGCCTGGAGCACATGCCCCTCCGTTAGCTGGTCGTGACGTCAGCGCCGACTTGCCCGTCGTCGGTGCTCTGCCTTGGCCCCCGACTCCTCGGTCGGCGCACTCGCCGCCTGCCGAGCAGGACGTCGCCTCAACTTGGTCGCGGAGGCGCCCTCGGCGGCTTCTTCTTGGGCAGGAGCACCATCCTCGGCCGATCGAGCCTCTACCCGTTCGCCTTCACCCAGGCTCGCCTTCAGCGCCTGCATCAGATCGATCACCCGGCCAGTCGCTGCGGGCGCCGGCGACGCCGCTATCTCCTTGCCCGCCACCTTCCGCTCGATGTCGGCCTCGATGCGCTTGCGGACGTCATCCTGATATTCGTTTGGATCGAAGGTTTCGGCGCCGATCTGCTCGACCAATTGCTTGGCCAGCTTCACCTCGGCATCCTTTACCTCGGCCGCTGGCACGGGCACCTCGGAAAACGGACGCACCTCGTCCGCATAAAGCAGCGTTTGCATCACAATTCCCGGTCCGCCCTGGGCGGCATCCGCTGCGCGCAACATCACGATGTACTGCTTGCCCCGGGCCGCATAGCGGGCCACCGCTGCACGATCACTCTCCTGCATCACCGTCGCCAGCAACCGATACGCCTTCTCGCCCCCCTTTTCGGGGCCGAGATAGTACGGCTTGTCGAAGTAAAGCGGGTCCACCTCTTCGCGCGGAATGAAGTGAGCGATGTCGATAGACTGGGTCGCCTTCTCCTCGAGCGCCTTCAGCTCTTCAGGAGCAAAGGTCACGTACTGCTCTTTGGCGAATTCGTAGCCCTTGATCATCTGGTCGCGGGGAACCACCTCGCTGTCGAACGGACAGATGTACTGCTGCTTGACTCGCGTGCCGCACTTCGCATGCAGCAGGTGAAAAGCCACCCCGGACGATGGCTGCGTGGCCGGGTAAAGCTTCACCGGGATCGACACCAACCCAAACGAAATCGTTGCCGAAGATATTGCACGCGCCACGTAACAAGTCTGGAGGCGAAAAGCGAAGCACGCACCTAAAAAGTGGAGTCTGCCTGTCCTCTTTTAGCGCATGCCGACAGCGTCAAGCTTCTGGACGAATTGGGCGGCCAGCTTGGGACCACGCCCAGCGTCCTCGTGCTTGAAGAATACAAACGAGGATTCCCAGTTCGCTTCCGCCAGTCTGGCAGCCCAGGTTGCGAGGGCATTGTCATCGTAGTCGGGGCGCCGCAAACGCAAATAGCCCCACGGGGCAGTCGCCACGAAGGGCGTCGACAGCTCCTCGGCGTCGGCAATGCAAAGTGCCGCGCCCTTCGATTTCAGGACGTCGTAGACCGCATCGTCGAACCACGACCCGTGGCGGAACTCGAACGCGGCGCGAGTCCCTTCAGGCAGCAAGGCAACGAAGTCGCGCAAAAGCGAGAGGTCCTTGCGAAGAAACGGCGGAAGCTGAAACAGGATCGCGCCCAGCTTGTCGCCGAACGAGGTCAGCGCCCGCAAGAAGTACTCGACGGTGTCGGCCGACGAGGCGAGCTTCTGGCGATGGGTTATCTGCTGCGGCGCCTTGGGAACGAAACGAAACGCCGCTGGCGTGCTGGCCGCCCAACCGGCCAGCATCTCGGCCTTGGGCATCCGATAGAAGGTATTGTTGATCTCCACCGTGCCGAGGCGCTCGGCGTAGTACTGCAGCATCTTGGCCGGCGGCATCTTCTCCGGATAGAAGCTGCCACGCCACGCGGGATAGCTAAAGCCACTGGTTCCCACCCTGGTCTGCACGTCATACTTTCTGACACGCAGGCTTCCAGCATGCACGGGTGAAAGAGTTTAGCGATGGCCCTCGACGAGTACCGACGCAAGCGCAATTTCGATGTCACATCAGAACCCGCCGCCCGCGTGGGAGCCACCGCGAACGGACGAAGCTTCGTGATACAGAAGCACGCCGCGCGAAGGCTTCACTACGATTTCCGTCTCGAGCTCGATGGGGTTCTCAAAAGTTGGTCCGTACCCAAGGGGCCTTGCTTCGATCCGGCGGCCAAGCGCCTCGCGGTCCAGGTCGAAGACCACCCCATCGACTACGGTGGATTCGAGGGCATCATCCCCGCGGGCCAATACGGCGGAGGGACCGTGCTACTGTGGGATCGCGGGACTTGGAGTCCCGTCACAGACCCCGGGAAAGGCCTCGCGGAAGGACACCTGAAGTTCGAGCTCTCGGGCGAGAAGCTCCTCGGCCGCTGGGCGCTGGTGCGGATGAAGCCGCGGCCGCGTGCGGGAGGGCGCGCCGACGAGCGCAACTGGCTGCTGGTCAAAGACCGCGACCAGCATGCCCGGCCCGAAGCCGAATGGAGCGTGGTCGACGCGCGACCGGAAAGCGTCGCCACGGGACGGGACCTGCCCGCGATCGCCGCTGCGTCGGATCGGGTCTGGCACTCTGACCGCGGAGGAACCGATCCGAGCTCGGTCTCCGGCGCCCAACGCTCCCCCTTGCCGCAATGGATCGCGCTGGCTGAGGCGAAGCGCGCACGAGCCGTGCCGGTCGGCGACGAATGGATTCACGAGATAGCCATTGAGGGTGAGCGCGTGGTGGCAAGGATCGAGGCAGGAACGGCGCGACTGCTCGGCCCGGACCGCTCCGATCGCACCCAAGCACTCTCCAGTCTGTTGCCCGCTGTGCAGGCGCTTCCCGTGGGCGACGCCTTGATCGATTGCTGGGCGACCGCTCTCGATCCCGACGGGCGTTCGTCGCACGAGAGACCTGCCGAAGCGCTGTACGCCATCGATCTGCTCCACCTCGACGGATACGACCTCACCCACGCACCGGTGGTCGAACGAAAGAAGCTGCTCGCCTCGCTGATTTCGCAATCGCAGCCGGTGCGAGAGGGGCCCGGCCGATTGCGCTACGCCGACCACGTTTCCGGCCGTGGCCGAGAAACCTTCGAGCAAGCGTGCTCTTTGGGGGCGCCCGGTATCGTCTCGAAAAGGGCCGACAGCCCCTACCCACCCCCGGCGTCCGCGTGGAGAATTGTGCCATGTCCGGCGGCCGCCCGCGGCGCGGGACAGCCGGTCCCTAAGCAACGCGCCTCTGTGCAAGGGCACGGTGCCGATGTTCGCGTCGCTGGCGTGAAGCTGACCCATTCCGAGCGGGTACTCTACCCCGAGGTCGGCATCACCAAGCTCGACTTGGCCAAGTTCTATGAAAGGGTCAGTGGGCGCATGCTGCCCTACCTCATGGATCGACCGCTGACCCTGGTCCGAGGACCCGGAGGAATGAACGGCCAGCGCTTCTATGTCCGCCACCCGGGTGATTGGACACCGTCTGAGTTGCGGCAAATCAACATCAAGGAAGGCACCGGCTCCGGGCCCGCCATGATCGTCGACGACGTGCATGGCCTTCTCGCGCTCGCACAAATGAACGTGCTCGAAGTCCATCCTTGGAATGCGCGGACCCGAGATCTCGACAAGCCAGACCGAGTCATCTTCGACCTCGACCCGGGCCCGAACGTCGCGTGGCCCGACGTGATCCAAGGTGCCAAACATGTTCGCGACGTACTCGCGACGCTCGACCTCACGAGCTTCGTCAAGACCACCGGAGGCAAAGGGTTGCATGTCGTGGCTCCTTTGCAGCCCACCGCAAGTTGGGACGACACCCTCGAGTTCTCCCGCCTGATCGCTCAGGGCTTGGCCGGGTTCGAACCGACGCGGTTTTCCGCAGGACTGGCCAAAGCGCCTCGTACCAGCAAGATCTTCGTGGACTACCTTCGCAACCGTCGGGGCGCCACCGCGGTCAGCGCCTACTCGACGCGTGCCCAGCCCACGGCAACCGTGTCCGTGCCGGTCTCCTGGGACGCACTCGACGCCATCGCCCGCCCAGATGCATTCCACGTGGGCGATGTCGATGCGTGGCACACGGCCAGTGACCCGTGGTCGGACTTCAGCAAGACCCGACAGAAGCTGACCGCGGCCAAGCTCAAGGCGGTCACCGGAGCGCTCAAACGCTCCCTGCGCTAAATGACCGCCGCGGCAGCCAAGCGAGCCGGCATACCCGAGAGGCATGCCCCCTGCCGCCGGCGCAGCGGATGCCGTGTTCCGCTCGCCGCAGGGAGTGCTAGGATGCACGGCCATGAAGACAACGCGCATCCTCATCGCAAGCTCACTCTTCGCTGCGGCCCTCGCTGTCCCGGTGCTGGTGCACCAAGGGACGACGCAAGCCGCGCCGCCAACCGCTGCGCCCGCCGCGCCTGCGGGTGACTGCAAGGCCTTCGGCGCCGGAAAGTGCTGTAGCCCCGACGTGACCATGCACCTCGCCAAGGAAGCCGTATTCTCGGCGTGCGGTCAGTCCGAGGCCACCTACCTCGGCGAAGCGGCCTCGAAAGACACTTGCAAGTACCACTTCAAGATCGCCGGGGAGAACTCGGAAGAGACCTTCGTGCAGGTGTATTCGCCCGCGGCCAAGGAAGTCCTCGACAAGCCGACTGATCCCTTCATGAGCTTCAAGAAGGCCGGCAAGGTATGGGTAACCGACAAGGCCAAGTCGCCCAAGGCGGCGTCGCAGGTCGCGGCCAGCACGGGCCTTTACCTGCCTGGCCGCGGATTTTTCGTCAGCGTCGCTGCGTCGACCAAGGTCTGCTCGAAGCCACAGGCCGTCACCCTCTCGAAGTCGATGAAGTAGTCGAGCATGGCCCTGGGCGGCCTGCTGCTGCTGGTGGCCGGGCTTTGCCTCGGCCCCGTCGACGAGACCGATCTGTTCTTCCGCATGGCGGCCGGTGAGCAGTTTCTGCGCACCGGCCACCTGGTGCATCGGAACCTTTTCTCGTTCACCTACCCAGACGCGCCCTACCTGGACAGCGCCTGGCTGTTCGATGTGGCGGTCGCGGGTCTGTACCGCCTCGGCGGATTTCCGGCCGTCGTGGTGGGTAAGAGCTTGGTGGTGATGCTGGTCGCCGCCTTGGCCTATCGCCTCTGTCGTGCGCTGGGCGCCGGCAAGCTGGTGGCGGCGGCCGTTCTGTCGCTCGCATTTCTGTGCATGCGCGAACGGCTGGTCGAGCGACCCCATCTATTTTCCCTGCTGGGCGAGGTCGCGCTGGTGGGCCTTCTGCCCGGCCTCGTGAAAGGGTCCCGCCGGCAATGGCTGGCATTGCCGCTGGTGGTACTTTGGGTGAATCTCCACGCGGGCGCGTTCTTGGCAGCGACCATCCTGGGCCTTGCCGCCGTGGGTGCGATCTTCGACAGACAGTCGCACCGTGTCGTCATCAAGCTCGCGGGGTTTGCCATCTCGTCCGTGCTTCTCTTGATGGCCTCTCCCGTGGGGACGGGAATTTTCCGCTATCTGACCTTCCATGTCGGCGTGTTCGACGTTCACCCCGTTGATGAATTCCGAAACGCGACCTGGCGATCGGATTGGCCGTTCATCTTGTTTGCGCTGGCGGCCTTCTTGATTCTGTCTGGGTCGTGGCGGAAGGGCTGGCTCTTGCGCGTGCCCGCCTTGGGGCTGGCCGTGCTGGGTGCCTGGCATATCCGATTCAGTGCAGACGCAGTGATCGTGATGGCGGTGGTGGCGGCGCCAGCCCTCGAAGGTCTGGTCAGTCGATTCGCGGGACTTGGTTCGCAGCTTGCCCACGCGTGCTTCCTGGCACTGGGAGTTGTCGTTGCGCTCGGCCCGCGAATCGCTGCGGCCGGCCACGGCGATCGATTTATTGCGCTCGGTCTCGATCGCAAATCCCTGCCCCAGGACGGAATCGATTTTGTGGAAAAGCACGGTCTGCGCGACCGCATGTACAACGATTTCGAAACCGGGTCGTACCTTCTGTGGCAGGGCTACCCGAGGTATCGGGTCTTCGTCGATCCCCGGCTGCCGGCCTATCCCGCGGACTTCCATCGGCTGCTCGGTCGCATGGACATCCCTCGACAGGAATGGACTTCCGCGATGGACGGGCTCGGCGTGGAAAGCGCGCTGCTCGACTACGCGGGGATCAATCGCCGGGTGTCGTTCTGGGATCCCAAGGCATGGGCTCTGCTCTTCCGTGCCAAAGACGCCCGCGTCTTCGTGCGCCGACTGCCCAAGTGGAGACCGCTGATCGCCCAATTCGAGATTCCCGCCAGTTTCGATTTCACCGTGGAGAGCGGTGCTGTCACGCTGCCACTCGAGAATCCGCCAACCGAGTCGCCGGTTCCGCCGTGCGAATGGCAGTTTCGCCTGGGCGACCTCTACTTCGATCTCGACCGTGGCGAGAGCAGCAGGGCCGTCGCGGCGTATCGAGCCGCTTTGGCCACCCCTGCCGGTTGCCTCGAGCGCGAGCACGAGCTGTCCGGCGCCGCGTGGATCGGCGCGCTCGACGTGGCCGCCCGCCATTTCGCCGACGCCCTACCCTTGCTCGATCGCGCACTCGCTCACGCCCCCGACGACACCGCCGTGCTCGCCAATCGCGCGCTCGCCTTGGAGGGCGTTGGGCGGGCCAGCGACGCCGAGGTGATGTGGGCACGCATCGCTGCCCTCGCGCCGGCTACCGCGCTCGGCCGAAAGTCCGCCGAGAGGGCCAGCGCCAAGCGCTGAACCCCGCCCGACTGCCTGGCGACTATAGCTGTTCGACTTAGCTGGCCTTCGGTTTGCCGAACGGGTGACCGCGCCGCATCTGGTACGCTTCGAGGTACAGCTGCTCGTAGGCGGCACCGGCGCGATCCCACGAGAAGTCCTGCAGCATGGCCTTCTTGCGCATCTGCTGGATATGGGCGGGACGATCGAAGTAGGTCGACAAGGCCCAGCCGACGGTATCGCCAATGGAACCGGGGTTTAGATCATAGAAGATGAATCCGGTTCCATTTCCGGTCACCTGGTCGTAGTTCTCGACGGTGTCGAGCAACCCCCCCGTGGCGCGCACGATGGGCAGTGTCCCATAGCGCTGGCTGTACATTTGGTTCAAGCCGCATGGCTCGAACCGCGAAGGCATTAGCAAGAAATCCGCGGCCGCCTCGATCCGATGGGCCAGGCCCTCGTCGAACCCGATGTGCGCACGGAAGCGATCCCGGCGGTGGCTGGCCATGTAGCTGAAGAAATGCTCCGCCTCGGGATCGCCGTTGCCCAGCAGAACCATCTGAAGATCCCACGCGAGGATGCGATCGAGCGCATGGGCGAGGACGTCGAAGCCCTTCTGCGGCGTCAAGCGGCCCACCACGCCGAACAGAGGAACGTCGGGCCGTTCGGGCAGACCGAGCTGTCTTTGCAGGGCTGCCTTGCACGTCGCCTTTCCGCCCGGCGCCCCCGCCGAAAAGGGCGCTGCGATCAAGGGATCGGCCGACGGGTTCCATTCGTGCGTGTCGATGCCGTTGAGAACGCCCCGCAGGTCGCGGTTGCGCAACGCCAGCTCACCGTCCAGCCCGAAGCCATAGTCGGAGGTCTGAACCTCGCGCGCATAGGTCGGGCTGACCGTCGACAGCAGATTGGAGTGGCGAATGCCGGCCTTCATCAAATTCAGGTCGCCAAAGTGTTCGAACTCGTTCGGATTGTAGTGCTCCGAGCCGAGGCCGGTGATGAACATCGCACCGCTTTCGAAATTGCCCTGGTAGGCCAAATTGTGAATCGTGAACAAGGTCCCACAGCCGTGCAGCGGCTTTGCCCACTCGACCGTATTCACGTACACCGGCACGAGCGCCGTCTGCCAGTCGTTGGCGTGAACGATGTCGGGGATGAAACCGATGGTCTTGCACACCTCGAGACACGCCCGCGAGAAGAATGAAAACCGTTCTAGGTTGTCACTGTAGGCCTGGCCGGGCGGCCCGTAAAGATGGGGTCGATCGAAGAAGCGGTTGTATTCGACGAAGTAGATGGGCACGTCGCTGTTCGGCAGCTTGCCGAGCCGCAACCCCGCGCGCGCCTGTCCGAAGTACATGGGCACGCTGAGCGTCCCTTCCAGCCGCTCGAGGTCGCTCCAGGGAATACCCTGGTAAAGCGGCATCACGACACGCACGTCGATGCCCCGCTGCTGCAGGCTGCGCGGCAACACGCCAGCCACGTCGGCCAGGCCGCCCGTCTTGCGGAACGGTGCCACTTCGGACGCCACGAAGAGAACCTTGAGGCGGCGTGGGCCTTCCTCCACCGTGAATTTCGAAGGCGGCACGCTGGTCTCGTTGGTCGGCCTCCGCGCCCGCGGTGCCAATCGCGGGCTCGGCACCGACTGTGCCTTCGATGGCGCGGATGAACCGGCGTCCCGCGCGGGCGAAGAACGCCTGCGCGAAGGTTTACCGCCGGATTTCACTGCGGGGCCCCTGGGCACCTCGCCGTCCGCGCGCCGGGGGCGTGCGGGTCGCTTAGGACGCGTAGATCCGATAGTCGATGTCGGGGAAGATGTTGTCTTGCGCTTCAACGGATGCCAGGTACTTCTCGTCCACCTGCCCCTTCTTTAGATCGTCGTAAAGTCGGGAGAAGCGGATGATATGCTCGTTAAATCGTCGGGTGGCGTAGGGAACTGTTGTCCCGGTGGACATGATAAACGTCCAATCGCTCGACTGTGCAAGCATGAGCTCACGCGATGCCTGCTTGAGAGCGCGGACGGTCAGCGGATTGGACGCGCCCCAGTGGGAGCGGGCCAACTCGACCATGCGTTCGCCAGCGGCGTGGATGTGCCGCCAGGTCCACGCATTGGTTTCGTTCAGCCACTGCTCGCAGTAGCCCTTGAGTCCCCACGACGACGCACACGGAGTGGCAAGCTGGTTCGTCGGGTGACGGTCGAGATATTCTCCAGGAGTTATTGGCTTGACGGCGCTTTGGTCGAAGTGCAGCTGACGGAAGAGATCGGACAGGAAGATTGGCCCCTCGTACCACCAATGGCCGTAGAGCTCGGCATCATACGGGCTGATGATAATGGGCGGCCGATCCATGCCCGCCGCCAGACGCTCGACCTGCTTTTCCATGTTGCCGCGGAAGTTCGAGGCGTGTAGGCCCGCCTTGCCTCGCGCGGCGTCCGGATCGTAGACCCACTTGTCGTGGAGCTTGTCGTGCGTGATGGCGTGGTACTTGAAACCGGTGTACATCCGGTGCCCTTCCGGGTGGACGTGCGGACCGATATAATCCATCGGAAGATCGAAGCCGATGTCGCGGTAGAAATCGCGGTAGTGCGGATCGCCCGGATAGCCGGACTTCGCGCTCCAGACTTGCTCGGACGACTCGGTATCCCGACCGAAGGCTGCCACGCCGGTGGCGCAGTAGATGGGCGCGTACACGCCGTAGACCGGATGGCGGTCGGCGAACATGATGCTGTGGCTGTCCACCAAGAAGTAGCGAATCGCCGCTTCCCGCAAGAGTTCGTCGACGCCTGGAACGTAACCGCATTCGCCCAGCCACATCCCGGCCGGCCGACGGCCGAAGTGCTTCTCGTAGAAGTTGGCCGCGATATGAACCTGCGCCCGCAGCGCCGCCCAGTTGCGATCCATCAGGGGGAAGAAGCCGTGGGTCGCCGTCGAGGTGATGACCTCGAGCCCACCCACGTCCTGTAGCTTGCGGAAGCCCTGGACAATGTTCCCCTCGTGGCAGCGCCAGGTGTGCCGCAAGCTCTGGAAGCGGCCATGGTACATCTCGGCCAGCCGCCGATACTGCGGCTCGTGCTTGGTGCGATCCATCTCCTTCTCGGCGAGGAGGATGAGGTCATCCAGGTGATCGGCGTATCGGACCTTGAGCAGGTCATCGGTCAGCATCGCGATCAGCGGCGCCGACAGGGAAACCGTACAACGGTACGGGACGTGATCGGCCTCGAGGCCTTCGAACATCTGCAACAGTGGCAAGTACGTGCCGGTGATGGCCTCGTAAAGCCACTGCTCCTCCATGACCGTCGGATCGTCGGGGTGACGGACGAAGGGCAAGTGAGCGTGCAAAACCAGCGCGAAATATCCGGTAGGCATGATCGCTATTCCTTGTGCTCTGGTTCGTTGCCAATCGAAGTGGTGGAGGGATAGGCGCCGCTGTCCGAAGGTTGGGACACTTCTTCGCCCGGATCGGACGGACGAGGCTCGCTGCCGTCCACCCTACGCTCACTGGCACCGCCGAGGTTTTCGCTGGCGCCGAGGCGGCCTTCGCTGCCACCGCCCAATCGATAGTCACTGGCACCGCCCAGCAGCCGCTCGCTGGCGCCCTTCATGCGCACCTCGCTCGAGCCCATGTATTGCTGTTCGCTCGCGCCGCGCATCCTCAGCTGACTTGCGCCCATGAACAGACGCTCGCTGGCGCCCTTGGCGCGGAACTCGCTGGCGCCGAGGAAGTAGATTTCCGAAGCACCACCCAGCCGCGCCTCGCTGGCGTAGCGCCAACGTCGCTCGCTGGCACCCACCATCAACTTCTCCGAGCTACCGGGAATGGCGACTTCTTTCATCTGGCCACCGGTGGTCTGGGCATTCTCTTCGCCAACCCACGAGCGGTAGATTTCCCAGCGCGCGACCACCGAACGACCTTGATGGGCGCCGACGCCCTTGATCACCACTTCCCATGGTCCGTGCACGACGTGGGTGCGGCCGCCGACGCGATAGACGCGCGCGGGGCCCACAAAATCCTCACGTACCGGCTCAGGGGCGGTGACGGGAAAGCTGAAAGGGCCGGCCTCCCACGCGGACACCATGACCGGGCTTTCCCAGGTCGTCTCGCGGTGAAACTCGGTGGTTCCGTCGGTGAAATGCTCTTCCCACTCGATGACCTCTTTATGGCCACCTTCGGCCGTGGTGGTGATGACCTCTTCCCAGGGCAAGAGCGCCACGTGGCGACGCTGTCCCGGGCCCTGCAGCTGCGCGGCAGGTGCGGGCGGTGCGACCCCAGGCGCCTGCCTACGGACGTGCGGACCGCGCCCGGCGTGCTCGATGGGGCCCATGAGCGAACGAACGCTCAGCCATTCAGGCTCGCCCCACGGGGCCGGTTCGCGTCGAGGAAACTCCACACGCCCCGAACGCACGATCTTTACGAAATAGCCTTCGGGCGACTTGAGGCCGATGTCCACGAACGCCGAGGACGACGGCTTACCGATTTGGAAGAACCAGTGGCGATCGCCGCGCTCGACCCGGTGGTCGAAGTACGAATGCGCGTTGGTCCCGTCGAAGATGCGATCGGTCGTGTCGTAGATGCGAAGGTTCAGCCAGGCGTTCTTGCTGCCGGAACCGAGGGAAGGTCGGGTCCGCTCGATGGCCTCGTCGGTGACTTCCCAGTACACGAACAGGCGGTCGGGATCCACGGCCATCCCAGTCACGCGGTCGTAGTTGTACGACCAGGGAATGGTGTCGGGCGCGGACTGCTTGCCGTGGTCGGGAATCTCGAACTTGTGCGACCAGGCGGTATCGTCGACGCCAGGAGCGGCCGCCGGTTCGACGGCGCCCTTCATCGCCGCCTCGGCGGGCTTGCCGGCGGGCTTTTTCACCGCTGCGGTTTCTACCGCTGCCGCTGCGGGCTCCCCGGCGGCCAGGAACTGTTTGGCCACGACTCCGGCCAACTCGTCCTTGCTCAGCTTGGAAACGCCCTTGATTTGCAGTCGTTTTGCACACTCGAAGAGCTGCCTCTGGGTGAAGCCCAGCAAGCCCTTGCGATCGAGCTTGGACAGTTCTTCGGCGTGCTTAATCCCAAGTGCCGCGGCGGCACTCCCTAGTACCTTGTCCTCGATAGACTTGCCTGACCCCATGGGTGTCTCACCTTAACCTATCATTTGGTTTATCGCTCGTTTCAAAGCTGCCGCGGGTCGCATTTTGCGACGCGCCGGGCATCCTGCCAAACCGTGCCTATTGTTCATCAGGTCGTGCGCGGAAGAAATGCGAAACCGACAGCCGCCAAAATTAGGGCGAAGGCCACCAGGGTATTCCAGCGCGGCGTCTCCCCCAAGTAGATGGCCGAAAAAGTAACGAACACCCCGAGGGTGATAACCTCTTGCATGATCTTGAGCTGGTAGGCAGTGAATCGGCCGTAACCCCAGCGGTTGGCTGGGACCTGCAGACAGTATTCGAAGAAGGCGATGCCCCAGCTGACCAGAACGACCTTCCACAATGCGACGCCCTTGAAGCGAAGGTGGCCGTACCAGGCGGCGGTCATGAACACATTGCTGGCGATGAGAAGTCCGACGGTTCGCATGATGAAGGCAAGCAAGCATAGAACATCCCCGGCAGGTTGCGCGTGCTATGGTTCGCGGTCATGCGAATCGGCGATATGGACGTTGGGCCAGGGGCACTGCTTGCCCCGATGGAGGCGGTGACCGATCTGCCCTTTCGTACCATCTGCGAGGAACACGGCGCGGCCCTGACCTACACGGAATTTCTGTCTGCCCAGGCGCTGACCCGCGGGGCGGTGAAGGCCACGGCCCGCATGTGGGCCAGCCTGGAAGGCAGGCGGTTCGCGGTGCAGGTTTTCGGGCGCGAGCCGGACGTGATGGCGCGCGCGGCGGCCATGGCGGTGGACGTGGGCGCGAGCATCGTGGACATCAACATGGGCTGCCCTGCGCGCAAGGTGACCGCGGGTCTGTGTGGGTCTGCCCTCATGCGCGAGCCCGAGCTTGCAGCGAGCATCGTCGCCGCGGTTCGCGCCGCACTGCCGGTCTCCGTCCCGGTCACGGTCAAGCATCGCGCCGGATGGGACGCCATGTCGCTCAACGCCGCCGAGTTCGCCCGCCGAATGGTCGGCGCCGGCGCGGCCCTGGTGACGGTGCACGGTCGCACCCGCGCCCAGGGATTCTCCGGCACCGTCAGCTTGGCGCCCATCGCAGACGTGCGGGCGACCCTGCCGCGGAAAATTCCGGTGGTGGGCAACGGCGACGTGAATTCGGTGGCCGACTACCTGGACATGAAGCGCGAGACCGGTTGCGACGCTGTCATGATCGGACGCGGATGCCGGGGCAACCCGTGGCTGTTCCGCGACGTGCTCGCCGTCGAGCAGGGCCAGCCTATTCCCGATCCGCCGACCGTGGCCGAACGCCGAGCCGTGTGGCGTCGCCACGCCGACTTGGTGATCGAATACGCAGTTCCCAAGATGCGTGTGCACGAGCTGCGCAAGACCATCGCGTGGTATTCGCGCGGCCTTCACAGCGGGGCCGACCTGCGCAACCGTGCCTTTGCAGTCCCGGATCCAGGTGCCGTGGTA